>Ga0208623_100166_pt1 | contig 83195 bp, 80 predicted proteins | sample HotLakConsUCCL28_FD_184737 | JGI IMG/M metagenome (GOLD analysis project Ga0208623, IMG submission 184737) | Hypersaline microbial mat communities from Hot Lake, Washington, USA - Hot Lake Consortium UCC-L28 (SPAdes) (version 2) ...
GCCCCTCCAGACCCTCCTCCTCGTAGCGGACCCGCCAGCGCAGAAACGTCCGCTCCGTCACGCCCAGCAAATCCGACGCCTCCGCGCAGCTCAGCCGCCTCTGCCGATACCGCCCGTAAATCTCCTCCAACCTCATCATCCTGATGTCCTGCAACACGGCTGTCCGGCCCATCGCGGCTCCTCCTCGGAGCCACTCTCCCACCGGACAGATCACGCGCTACAAACACCGGACAGATCATCCGCTAGCGACACGCCGGTCGCCGCGGGCTTGGCGGCGGCCGGCGCGACGGCTAAGCTCCGGCTCGGCCATCATCTGACAAAACGGCCCGCCGGCCGCAGCCGCGCCGGACAGACCGCTGACGCCTCTCCCGAGGAAACGCCCCGAGGAATCCCCATGCCGCTCGACGAAAAGGCCCCGAACCGCAAGTTCGACAAATCGAAGCTGCCCAGCCGCCACGTCTCGATCGGACCGGACAAGGCGCCGCACCGGTCCTACTACTATGCGATGGGCCTGACCGAGGAGGAGATCAACCGTCCCTTCGTCGGCGTGGCGACCTGCTGGAACGAGGCGGCGCCCTGCAACATCTCGCTGTCGCGCCAGGCCCAGGCGACCAAGAAGGGCGTCAACGAGACCGGCGGCACCCCGCGGGAGTTCACCACCATCACGGTGACCGACGGCATCGCCATGGGCCACCAGGGCATGAAGTCGTCGCTGGTCAGCCGCGAAGTGATCGCTGATTCGGTCGAGCTGACCATGCGCGGCCACTGCTATGACGGGCTGGTCGGCCTCGCCGGCTGCGACAAGTCGCTGCCGGGCATGATGATGGCGATGGTCCGGCTCAACGTGCCCGCGGTGTTCATGTACGGCGGCTCGATCCTGCCGGGCAAGTACAAGGGCCGCGACGTGACCGTCCAGGATGTGTTCGAGGCGGTCGGCCAGCACTCCGCCGGCAACATGAACGACGACGACCTGCATGAGCTGGAATGCGTCGCCTGCCCGAGCGCCGGGTCCTGTGGTGGACAGTTCACCGCCAACACCATGGCCTGCGTCTCGGAGGCGATGGGTCTGGCGCTGCCCGGCTCGGCCGGGGCGCCGGCGCCCTACGAGAGTCGGGATCAGTATGCCGAGGCCTCGGGCCGGGCGGTGATGGACCTGATCGCGGCGAACCTGCGACCGCGCGACATCGTGACGCGGAAGGCGCTGGAGAATGCCGCCACGGTGGTGGCGGCCTCCGGCGGCTCGACCAATGCGGCGCTGCACCTGCCGGCGATCGCCCACGAATGCGGGATCGAGTTCGATCTCCACGACGTGGCCGAGATCTTCCGCCGCACGCCCTACATCGCCGACCTGAAGCCGGGCGGACGCTATGTCGCCAAGGACATGTTCGAGATCGGCGGCGTGCCGGTGCTGATGAAGGCGCTGCTCGACGGCGGCTTCCTGCACGGCGACTGCATCACAGTGACCGGAAAGACGATCGCGGAGAATCTGGCCGACGTGGTCTTCCCCACCGATCAGGACGTCATCCGGCCGACCAGCGACCCACTCTCCACCTGGGGCGGCGTCGTCGGGCTGAAGGGCACGCTGGCGCCGCAGGGAGCGATCGTGAAGGTCGCCGGCATGAAGACCCTGAAGTTCCGCGGCACCGCCCGCTGCTTCGACAGCGAGGAGGAGGCGTTCAAGGCGGTTCAGGCCCGGCAGTATCAGGAAGGCGACGTCATCGTCATCCGGTATGAGGGGCCGCGCGGTGGCCCGGGGATGCGCGAGATGCTGTCGACCACCGCGGCGATCTACGGTCAGGGCATGGGTGACAAGGTGGCGCTGATCACCGACGGCCGATTCTCTGGCGCGACCCGCGGTTTCTGCATCGGCCATGTCGGGCCAGAGGCGGCGGTGGGCGGACCGATCGGCCTGCTCCAGGACGGCGACGTGATCGTGATCGACGCCGAGGCCGGGGTGATGGACGTGGAGCTGAGCGCGGAGGAACTCGACCGGCGCCGCCAGGCGTGGCAGCCGCGCGAGCACGACCACCAGTCCGGCGTGCTGTGGAAGTTCGCCCAGACCGTCGGCGACGCGGAGAAGGGCGCGGTGACCCACCCGGGCGGCAAGGCCGAGGTGCAGTGCTACGCGGATATCTGATCTTCAAGGCGACTGTCGGACCGTCGGTCCGACCTACGAGACGATGTAGGTCGGACCACCGGTCCGACATTTTTCGACCTCAATCCGCCTGGAACAGCAGCCGCATATACCGGCGCAGCTCCAGGATCTGCGCCGGCAGGATGCCCGGATCGCCGGTGGCGCGACCCAGCACGAGACCGCCTTCGACAATCGCCGAGACCATGTCGGCCAGGGCGTCCCGGTCGACCGGCTCGCGCGGCGGGCGGGCCGTGGCGACGTCGTCCAGGATGGCGCGGAAGCGCGCCCGCCAGCGGAGCACGATCTCGCGGTTGAGGCCGCGCACCTCGGCGTCGAACAGCCGCTCCTGATAGCAGTAGGTCGCGACCAGGCAGCCCGGATGGCCCTGCGGCAGGTCGGCCATGGTCTCGGCCAGCAGCTTCAGCCCGACCAGGAAGGCGTGCAGCGGATCGTCGCTCAATTCCCGACCGCGGGCGAAGACATCGTCCAGGACAGCCTCATCCCGCTCCAGGTAGCGCAGCAGGAGGGCCCGGGCGAGGGCGTTCTTGTCCGGGAAATGATAGAAGAAGCCGTTCTTGGTCATCCCGGCTTCCGCGACGATCTCCTCGATCGATGTCGCGCCGAAGCCCTTGGCCAGCACCGCCGCCTCGGCGATGTCGAGCAGGCGGCTGCGGGTGTTGCTGGCCTGCGGCATGGGTTCCTTTCGCGTCCGGCGCCTGCACCGCGAGTCCGGTTGACGCCGCCGATCCGACGCTGACGGCGAAGGGGCGCCACCCCGACCCCTCCATAAATGTGCCTTTCAGGCCCTCCTTGAACCCGCCGCGCCCTGAACCGCGGGTGCAATGGCGGTCGCGGCGTTCCGGGGCGATTCTGACCTCCGAACGCGAGACGACCATCAGGAGGGAGGATGCCATGCTGCCGGATATGGACTGTGGGCTCTATCTTACCGATGCCGGGATCGAGACGACACTGATCTTCCTGGAGAATGTGCCGCTGCGCGACTTCGCGGCCTTCGAACTGATCGAGACGGAAGAGGGGCGCGAGCGGCTGAAGCGCTACTATCGCCGGCATGCGGCCATCGCGGCCGCCCACGGCGCTGGCTTCGTTTTCGAGGCGCCGACCTGGCGGGCGAGCGCGGATTGGGGCGACCGGCTGGGCTACGACGCCGGAGACCTGCGTCGGATCAATGGACGGGGGGTCACCTTGATGCGGGAGCTGCGCGATACCCATGCGCGGGAGACGGGCCTGCCGGCCGTGGTGAGCGCCACCATCGGACCGCGCGGCGACGGCTACGTCCCGCACGTGACGATGACGGCGGAGGAGGCCGAGACCTACCACCGCCCCCAGGTCCGGGCCCTGGTCGAGGCCGGGGCGGAGATGGCGACGGCGCTTACGCTGCCCTATCCGGAGGAAGCGATCGGCATCGCCCGCGCCGCCGCCGCCGAAGGTCTGCCGATCGCCCTCTCGTTCACGATCGAGACCGACGGCCGGTTGCCGTCCGGTCAATCCCTGGCCCAGGCGGTCGGGGCGGTCGATGCCGCCACCGGGCAGAGGCCGCTCTACTACATGATCAACTGCGCCCACCCGGATCACTTTCGCGCCGTGCTGGACGAACCCGGGCCATGGCGCCGGCGCGTTCGTGCCCTGCGCGCCAACGCATCGCGGATGAGCCATGCGGAACTGGATGCCGCCGAGACGCTGGACGACGGCGATCCGGTGGAGCTCGGCGCGCTCTATGCGGCCCTGCGCCATGATCTTCCCTGGCTGTCGCTGCTGGGCGGCTGCTGCGGGACCGATCATCGGCACATCGCCGCGATCGCGGAGGCGTGCGACACGCGCCAGACGATCTCGTAGGTCGAACCGGGCAAAGCGGAACCCCGGGATTGGCCTGGTCTCTCGCGCCGGCGGACAGGGTCGATGCCGGGTTTCCCCTGGATCGACCGGCCTACTCGGCGGCCACGACCTCCGGCTTGCCCGGCTGCTGCTTCAGGAAATCGTAGGTCGCCGCGTCGTCCGCGCCGACCGGGGCGAGCGCGGCGTCGCTGTAGGCCCGGTTGGCCGGATCCTTCTGCAGCCGCTTGCGCATGCGGTTGAGCCGCCAGAGGTAGAGCCCCATCGGGATGTAGGTCGACACGATGTCCCAGGCCCGCTTCGGATAGAAGGCGAGGGGGTTCTCCACCGGCAGCCCCGGCCGGCGCTGCGTCCGCACCTTGCGCCGGAAGTAGCCGCCCTGCAGCGGATGCACGTTCTCGTACTTCATGAAGGCGTGGAACTGGAACACGTGCATCATCAGCCGCACCGGCTTCATGCCGCTCGCGATCGAGCGCTTCAGCAGCGTCTCGACGTGGTCGGGGCTGTAGTAGACGTCCCAGGCCTTGCGGTAGATCCCCTGCCACTCTTCGGGCGTCATCAGCGCATGGCCGGTGCAGACGTGTTCCAGGTCGTACTTGTTCATGTCGGGGTCCATGGCGACCCCGCGGGTCCACAGGTTCTTGTGGTCCTCCGACCCTGGAAGGGGCGTCAGGCAGAAGAACTCCAGCAGGTCGATCGGCAGTTCGCGCTTGATCGTCTCGATGTCCCGCTCGATCTTGGCGGGCGTGTCGGCCGGGAAGCCTAGGATGTAGCCGGCGTAGGTGATCACGCCCGCCGCCCGCCACGCCTGCAGCATTGCCCGGTATTCGTGCAGCCGGTTCTGCCGCTTCTTGGCATGGGTCAGGTTGTCCGGGTCGATGTTCTCCAGCCCGATGAACACCTGCTTGCAGCCGGCCCGGGCGGCCTTTTCGATGAAGTTCGCGATCTTGTGACAGAGCGTGTCGACCTGGATGATGAAGCGCAGCTCGAGCCCTTCGCCCTCGCGCAGGGCGATCAGCCGGTCGAAGATCGCCTCCCAGTTCCGGTTGCGGGCGAAATTGTCGTCTGTGATGAAGAAATGGCGTACGCCCTGTTCGACCGCCGCGCGCACCAACGCCTCGATATCGTCGGCGTCGCGCCAGCGGGACTTGCGGCCCTGGACGTTGATGATCGTGCAGAAGCTGCACTGGAACGGACAGCCGCGCCCGGCGTCGAAGGCGCCGAGCGACTCGACGTAGCGTTCGGTCAGCGCGGCGGGCAGGAAGGGGGGGACAGTGCCTTGGAGGCCGGGCAGATCGTCCATGTGGTTGTAGATTGGCTCAAGCGTGCCGGCATGGGCGTCGGCGATCACCCGGTCGAGCCGGCCTTCCTCCGCCTCGCCGGCGAAGAGGCTGATGCCCATGTCGCGCGCCGCGGCAATGTCGGCCGGCAGCTCCGGCAGCATGGCGAGGCAGCCGGAGACGTGAAACCCGCCGATCGCCACCGCCACGCCCGCCTCGCGGAACGGCCGGGCGATGTCCACCGCGCGCGGGAACTGGTTCGACTGCACGCCGATCAGGCAGACCAGCCCGGTCCCGGCCTCGACCATCTCCCTCACCAGCCGGGCGATCGGCAGGATCCGGTTGGTTTCGTCGTATGCCTGGATGTCGATCCCGACGTCGTCGCCCAGGATCCGCCGCTCGGCCGCATCCCGCGCCAGGCCGTAGACGCAGGCCAGCGAGTTGGAAGGGATCCACGAGCGCGCCCACTGGATGACATAGCCGTCGTCGTCGTAATGCGACGGCTTGATCAGCACCAGGGGGAAGCGGCGGGAGGTTGCCTGAGCCATGAGGGCATGTCCGGCTATGGGTGTTGCCGGGTCGGCACTCTACCGTTTCGGCCCCGTTCTGTAATCCCCTTTCGGGGTGGGACCGTTCCGGGATATTTGATGTCCTCAGGCCGTCGGCCGACTGAAGGCGAAGCCAAGACGCGACCTGGCCTTGCCGTGGCGGGCCTGTCCCGGCACCGCCGCACGCTATGCCGGAGCCATCCGATTCAGTCTCCCGCCTCGCGCAGGGACAGCACCACCGGCGTATGGTCGCTCGCCTTCTCCTTTGCCCGGGGCTCGCGGTCGATGGTGCAGTCGTGGAGGCGATCCGCCGCCCCCGGCGACAGCAGGAAGTGGTCGATTCGGATCCCCCGGTCGCTCTGCCAGGCGCGGCGCTGGTAGTCCCAGTAGGTGTAGCGCCCCGGTGCCGCATCCACCGCCCGCAGCGCGTCGGTAAGGCCGAGATTGACCAGCGTGCGCCATTTCCGCCTGGTCTCGAGCATGTAGAGCGCATCGTCCTTCCAGGCATCGGGGTCGTCGCAGTCGATCGCCGCCGGGATCACGTTGTAGTCGCCGCCCAGAACGAACGGCCGATCCATTGCCAGCAGCGCGCGAACCCGGTCGGCCATCCGGTCCATCCAGGCCAGCTTGTAGTCGTATTTCGGCCCTGGCGCCGGATTGCCGTTCGGCAGGTAGAGACAGGCGATTCGGAGATCCCCGTCGACCGTCGCCTCGATCCAGCGGGCCTGGGGGTCGTCGTCGTCGCCCGGCAACCCATGCGCCACGTCGCTCAGCGATCGCTTGGAGAGCAGCGCCACCCCGTTGTAGCTCTTCTGTCCGACTACCGCGGCGTCGTAGCCGAGGGATTCGATCTCCAGCCGCGGGAAGGCATCGGCCTCGCATTTGAGTTCCTGGAGCAGGACCACGTCCGGCGCCGCCGTCGTCAGCCAGTCCAGGACGTTGCCGATCCGCGCCTTGATCGAATTCACGTTCCAGGTGGCGATGCGGATCATGGTAGCGGCCTCCGGCAGGCGTGGGGCAGAACGGCGGCGCCAGCATAGCCGGACCGGCCCGATCGGCAAGGCCGGCCGGACCGGCAGGACTCGGCGGCGTCGCGATTGCGAAACCGGCGAAATCGGTCATCATCGGCCAGCGGGTCCGCTCCCGAGGGGAGATCGGACGATGTCGGGAAACCTGGGATTCGGCGGTGCCCCGTTCGGGCAATCGGTGCACCTGAGAGTGTTCTTTGCCGGAGCCGCGACCCGGAGTCCGGCCCCCGGTCCGGTCCCTCCGGACGTAACGGACCTGGTGCGCAGGTCGCTCCTCTTTGCCTGCGACGTTCTCAACCCGCACGGCATCGGCGTCCGGCTGCTGCCGACGGGCGGGCAGGCGATCGCCCATCTGCCGATGCCCGGCGCGCTGGTTCGGGTCGTGCGGATGCGAGGACCTGGTCATACCGATACCGATCATGCCCAGGCGCTGCGCGCCCGGTCGCTGGCCGGCGCCCGGTTCGGCCCGCTCCAGGACGCCTGCGTGGTCATCGTCGGCGATCTCGATACGCGGCTCCGAGGCCATACGGTCGAAACCGGTCCGGGAGGCCCGACCGCATCGTCGCCCTATTGGTTCTGCTGTCTCAATCGGAGCAACCGCGTCTTCTCGCCACTGCTCCACGAGGTGCTGCACTGCGCGAATCTGCAGCACTACATGGCCCGGACCGACTTGTTGGATCCCGCCACGGCGGACCCGCACAACATCATGAGCCAGGCGACCGAGCGCGCCGCCGACCTGCGCACACGCCTTCTCCCCCAGGAGATCACGCTGCTTCGGCGTGCCTGGTTCGTCGGCTAGAGCGACCCGCCCCCCAAGGGCCGCAGTTGAGGTGCTCTAGATCTTTGAAGAGACGGCAATTTTCCCGAACGGATTATTCCATCAGTTCGGAAAAAGTTGCCCCAGCCGGAGAAGGGCACCATCGAAGGGTCGGCCGGCCGGCCGGCCGTCAGACCGCGAACGAACTGCCGCAGCCGCAAGAGGACGAGGCGTTGGGGTTCCTGATCTGGAACGAGGCGCCGATCAGTTCCTCGACATAGTCGATCTCGGCGCCCTGCAGCAGGTCGAGCGACACGTCGTCGACCACCACCGTCACGCCGTTGCGAGCGAACGTCAGGTCGTCGTCGCGGATCGTGTCGTCGAAGGTGAAGCCGTACTGGAATCCCGAACAGCCGCCGCCCGACACGGCGACGCGGAGCATCAGGCCGGGCTTGCCCTCGGCCTCGATCATCTCGGCAATGCGGCGCACGGCGCTGTCGGACATCGACAGGCTGCGCGGATCGGCGGTGGCGAGATCGGACATGGCGGTTTCCGGTCAGAGGGATACCAGGACGCCCTATAACTTATGCATGAATGCGCCCGAATCAAAGAGCCGAACCACCGGTGCCGGCGAGGCCGTTGCAGGCGGGCCGGGGCCCGGCTAGGCTCCAGCCGCCATGCGCGCCCCCTATGCCAGCCGTCCCGACCGGTCCCGCGGCCGCCTCCATCCGGAACCCGAGAGTGCGACGCGGTCGTGCTTCCAGCGCGACCGGGACCGGATCATCCATGCCGGCGCGTTCCGGAAGCTGCAGTACAAGACGCAGGTGTTTGTCTATCACGTCGGGGACTACTTCCGCACCCGGCTGACCCATACGCTCGAGGTCGCCCAGATCGCCCGGTCGATCTCCCGCACTCTGGGCCTCGACGAGGACCTGGCGGAGGCGGTGGCCCTGGCGCACGACCTCGGGCACACGCCGTTCGGCCATGCCGGCGAGGACGCGCTCGACCGCTGCATGTCGCCCTATGGCGGCTTCCGCCACAACGACCAGACCCTGCGGATCCTGACCCAGCTGGAGCAGCGCTACGCCGAGTTCGACGGGCTGAACCTGACCTGGGAGACGCTGGAGGGCGTGGTCAAGCACAACGGACCGCTGATCGGGCCGAGGGCCGCCCCGGACGCCGAGCCGCTGCCCTCCACGATCGACGCGTTCCGCGCCCGGTGCGACCTGGAACTCGACCGCTATCCCTCGGCGGAGGCCCAGGTCGCGGCGCTGGCCGACGACATCGCCTACAACACCCACGACATCGACGACGGGCTCCGCGCCGGCCTGTTCACGGTCGCCGATCTCGCCGAACTGCCGCTGGTGGGGGACATCGTGCGCGAGGTCACGGGGCGATGGCCCGGCCTGCACCGCCGCCGCCTGGTGCATGAGTGCACCCGCCGGATGATGGACCGCATGGTCAACGACCTCATCCAGGAAACCCGTGCCCGCGCCGCGACCCTGGGCGTCGCCGGTGTCGACGAGGTCCGGGCCGCCGACCGGCCGGTCGTGGCGTTCTCCGACACCATGCTGGCCGACGAGCAGCCGCTGAGGCGCTTCCTGTTCGACCGGATGTACCGGCACTACACGGTCAACCGAGAGACCAGCAAGGCGCGCCGCCTCGTGGCGGAGTTGTTCGCTCTCTTCATGGCGGAGCCGAATTGCCTGCCCGACGAGTGGCAGGAGACGGCGATCGAGGCGGACGAGGGAACGCGCGCGCGAATCGTCGCGGACTACATCGCGGGGATGACGGACCGCTATGCAATGGTGGAACATCGAAGGCTGTTCGATCCAGGCAGTCGAACGGCCTGAGATGCCTTGAAAATCAGAATTCTATCGGGGAAAGCTGAAATCGGCCTTGGTACGGCCGCGGCTTCCGTGTTTTTCTGGAACGGACCGGGGCCGGTACGATGCCGGTCACGGTCGATTCGGGCCGCGCGGCAAGGCGAAAACGCGTGGTGACGGTCCGGATCTGCGACGGCCGCGGCGGGCGCGGCGGCGGGTCGCAAAGGACGGTCGGAGGGGGATGACGACGGCGCCCCCGGGATCGGGACGGCAACGGGCTGGAGGGCCATCTCATGAGCGATTGGCGCCTGGATGCGATCGGACAGCACGACGACTCCCCGCCGCTCCCGCCGGCGGGGGAGGGTGATTCCAAATCGGCCGAGCGGGGTGCATCGGCGCGCAAGCGGCGGCGGCTGCGCCATGGCGCAGCCGGTGCTGTCGTCGTGGTCGCCCTCGCCGGGTTCGGCGGCGCCCTCTGGTATGCCTACGATACCTACCGTACCCAGGGCGGCGCCGGCATTGCGCCGCTGATCCGCGCCGATCTCGAGCCGACGCGCATCAAGCCCGATCAGCCCGGGGGCATGGACGTGCCTCATCGGGACCGGCTCGTGCTTCAGGACCCCGCGGGCGATCCCGAGTCGGAGGAGGAGACCACGCTGGTCGCCTCGGCGGAGGAGCCGCTGCCGCCGCCCGACGACACCAACATGATGATCGTCGACGCCGCGAATGCCGCGCCGGCCGCGGCGATCGATCCGGACGAGCCGGACCCGATCGGCGCGATCATCGCGGGTGACGGCAAGCCCGATGCGGCCGCGGCCAGGGCCGGCGCCGCGCCCAAGGCGGACGCCGCTTCCGGCCCGGTCGTCCCGGCCGATGGCACTGCCTCCGATGTGTCGGCCGATGGCACTGCGCAGGCAGGGACGGCCGCGGACGCCGAAGCACCGGTGGTCCCGGCGGTCCCCGCCGGAGCGGTGCAGGTGGCGCAGCTCGACCAGCCACGCACCGCAAGCGATGCGGCGCCGGCCGCGCCGAGGGCGCCGGCAAGCACATCGCCGGCAAATCCATCCGTGGAGGCGGACGCGGCCGGCACCGATGCGATGGGCGACGCGATTGCCGGGACCGCGTCGACGCCGGACGGGGCGACGCCGGACGGGGCGACGCCGGAGGGGACGGAGGCTCTGCTGCCGCGTCTGATCGAGGTCGCGCAGGCGACCGAGGATCCCCCGGCCACGGAGGAGACGGCAGAGGAAGCCGCCGAGGGGGCCGCCGAGGACTCCAGCGAGGAGGCGTCCGAAGGGCTGCCCGAGATCTCTCCGACGCCGCAATTGGCGCCGGCCACGCCGCAGGCGGAGGCGGCGGCCCAGGAGGGGACAGCCGAGACCGGGGACACCTCGACCGATGCTGCGCCGCCGGAAGCAGTGGCCACGCCGGTGCTCTTTGCGGTGCCCTTGGGCGCTCTGGATGCCGCCGCCGCCGCCGATCTGCGCGTTGCGGAGGCGATCGCTCCGGCCGGGTTCGACGCCGCCGCCGCGCTGACCGCCTTCGGAACCCGTCCCTCGGGGCTGGAACAGAGCCAGCCGGCGACGGGCGACGCCATGCCAGCGGCCTCGACGGCAGACACGCAGCAGGACCAGGCGACCGCCGCGACAGGTCAGCCGGAGGTCGCCCGCGACGAGGCGCAGACACAGACCGCCGCGGCCCCGCCGCCAGCCTCACAGGGGGCCCCACAGGCGGCCCCCGGGACCGAGGCCCCCAGAGCCGCCACGCCCGGGCCCGATGCAGGCTGGCGCGTGCAGCTGGCCGCCGTGACCTCCGAGGGCGAGGCGGAGGAGGAATGGTCGCGGTTCCAGGCCCGGTTCCCGAGCCTGCTCGGCGACCTGCAGCTGAACGTGCCGACCGTGATGATCGACGGCCGCCGGTGGTACCGCGTCCAGGCCGGTCCGCTGGACGAGAGCGGGGCGCGTCAGTTGTGCGTGCAACTCAAGGAACAGGGCGCCGACTGCATTGTCCGCCAATGATCCTCCGGCCGCCGAAGGCGCGCCGCGGGCGATGATCCTCGGTTGTGCCGGCCCCGTGCTGGAGGAGGAGGAGCGGGCGTTCTTTCGCGCCGTCGATCCGGTCGGGTTCTGCCTGTTCCGGCGAAACTGCGTCGATCCGGATCAGCTTCGCCGGCTGGTCGGCGCGTTGCGGGAGGCTTTGGGACGCGCCGCGCCGGTCCTGGTCGACCAGGAGGGCGGACGGGTCCAGCGGCTCAAGCCTCCGGCCTGGGCGAAGGACCCGGCTCCCGGCCGGATCGCCGCGTTGGCCGCGGCGGACATCGACGCCGCGGAACGCGCCGCCCGCGACCTGGCCCGCGCCATGGCCGCCGATCTGTTCGCCGTCGGGATCGACGTGGACGCGACGCCGGTCCTCGACCTCGGCATCCCCGGCACCAGCGACGTGATCGGCGACCGGTCGCTGGGCGCCGATCCGGCGCAGGTGGCCCGGCTGGGCCGGGCGGTCTGCGAGGGGCTGATGGCCGGCGGCGTCCTGCCGGTCGTCAAGCACCTGCCGGGCCACGGCCGATCTCTGGTGGACAGCCACAAGGACCTGCCGGTGATCGACGCCGACCCGGCAACCCTGGAGGCGGATTTCGCGCCGTTCCGGGCGCTGGTCGACATGCCGTGGGGAATGACCGGCCATGTCGTCTATCGCGCGATCGACCCCGATCGCCCCGCGACCCTGTCGCCGACGGTCATCGAGTCCGTCATCCGCGGGTCGATCGGCTTCGACGGCGTTCTGGTGTCGGACGACTTGTCCATGGGGGCGTTGAGCGGCAGCATCGGCGATCGGGCCGCCGGCGCGCTGGCCGCCGGCTGCGACCTGGCGTTGCACTGCAACGGCCGGATGGAGGAGATGCGGCAGATGGCGGAGGTCTGTGGTCCGATCGGCGCCGAAGCGGCCCGCCGGCTCGACCGGGCGGCGGCTCGACGGACCGTCGATCCCGCGCCGGCCGATCCGGTGGCCCTGCGCGCCGCCGTCGCCCGGGCGCTGGAGGCGGTGCCGGCATGATCGCGCGTCCAGGCCGCGGGCGTTGCGCCGCCAGAGGGCTTGCGGCGATGATCGGGCGATGACCGATACCGATACCGACGCGTTCGAGGATCCCGAACCGGCGCGCACGGCCGACCGGCTGAGCGACGAAGCCTTCGTCCTGCGGCTGGAGAGCTACGAGGGCCCGATCGACGTGCTGCTGGAGCAGGCGCGGGAGCAGAAGGTCGACCTGACCCAGATTTCCATCCTGCAGCTTGCCGACCAGTATCTGGGCTTCATCGAGCGGGCCCGCCGGCTGCGGCTGGAACTGGCGGCGGACTACTTGGTGATGGCCGCCTGGCTTGCCTACCTGAAGTCGCGCCTGCTGCTGCCGGCGAAGGAAAGCGAGGCGGAGGAGCCGACCGGCGAGGAACTGGCGGCGGCGCTGCAGTTCCAGCTGCGCCGGCTGGAGGCGATCCGGGAGGTCGGCGAGAAGCTGATGGCGCTGCCGCGCCTGGGCGTCGAGCGCTTCGCCCGAGGCGCTCCCGAGCCGCGGCTGGTGGTGCGCAGCTCGGTCTACCAGGTTTCGCTCTACGACCTGCTGAAAGCCTATGGCGACCACAAGCGCCGGACCACGGGCGGCACCCAGTTGCAGATCCGGGCCTCTCGGCTCTATACGACCGACCAGGCGCTGAAGCGGCTGACCCGGATGCTCGGCACCATTCCCGGCGGCTGGACGACGCTCCAGGCCTTCCTGCCGGAGCCGTCGGGCGATCCACTCGTGCGGCGCTCGGCCCTGGCTTCGACCCTGCTGGCGTCACTGGAGCTGGCCAAGGCGGGGGAGGTCGAGATCCACCAGGAAGGCGCCTTCGGCCCGATCTATCTGCGCCGGGCCGAACGGCGCCGGGAGGACGGCTGATGACCGGCCCCGCAGTTGAGGCCGACGACGCGGGCGACGACCTGGAGGAGGAAGCCGCCGCCGCGGCCGAGGCGCCGCGCCAGCCGCGGTTCGACCTGGACCACGGCCACCAGGTCCGGCTGGTCGAGGCGCTGCTGTTTGCCGCCGCGGAACCCCTGGACGCCGAGGCGATGCGCTCCCGGCTGCCGAAGGACGCCGATCTGGGCGCGATCCTGGCCGACCTGGCGGCGCTCTACGACGGCCGCGGCGTGACCCTGGTCCAGGTCGCCGGCGGCTGGGCCTTCCGCACCGCCGGCGACCTGGCGGCGCATCTCAAGGTCGAGGTGCCGGCGCCGAAGAAACTGAGCCGTGCGGCGCTCGAGACCCTGGCGATCATCGCCTACCACCAGCCGGTCACGCGAGCCGAGATCGAGAACATCCGCGGCGTGGCGACCAGCAAGGGCACGCTGGACACCCTGATGGAGGCGGGCTGGATCAAGCCCGGGCGGCGCAAGCAGAGCCCCGGACGGCCGCTGACCTGGGTCAGCACGCGCGCCTTTCTCGACCATTTCGGTCTCGCCGGGCTCGACGACCTGCCGGGAGTGGAGGAGCTGAAGGCCGCCGGCCTGCTCGACGCCCGCCCGGCGATCGCGACCCTGCCGGGCGGCCGGCTGGACGAGGAGGGCGACGACGACGGCGACGACGGCGAGCCGGAGCCGGACTTCCTGCCCGACGATCCAGCGGAGGACTGACGCGCGAGCCGACGGTCGGGGCGGGTTGCACCCGACCGTCGGCGCCCCCTTATTCAAGCCAGTGCCCGCCGGTCCTGGCCGGCCGCTGATCCGGATGACCGCCCGACCATGGACACCCAGCCGCTAGATCGCCCGGCATCCGCCGAAACCGCGTCTTCCTCCAGGGGCATGTCGACCCCGGCACTGGAACTGGTCGGCGTGTCCCACCGCTACGGGCCGCTGGTGGCGGTGCGAGAGCTGAGCCTGTCGGTCGCGCCGGGCGAGATCGTCTGCCTGGTCGGCCCGTCGGGCTGCGGCAAGTCGACGCTGCTGCGGCTGGCGGCGGGCCTCGAGGATCTTCAGACGGGCGAGGTCCGGATCGCCGGCAGCACCGTCGCCGACCGCCGCGGCACGGTGCCGCCGGAGAAGCGCGATGTCGGGCTGGTGTTTCAGGACTATGCGTTGTTTCCCCACCTGACCGTGCGTGACAATGTCCGCTTCGGACTGACCCGGCTGCCGCAGGCGGAGCAACGCGATCGGGCGGACGTCGCCCTGGCCCAGGTCGGGATGACCGACTATGCCGGCGCCTATCCCCACATGCTCTCCGGAGGCCAGCAGCAGCGGATCGCGCTGGCCCGCGCCATGGCTCCGCGCCCGCGGGTCCTGCTGCTGGACGAACCGTTCTCCGGGCTCGACACGCGGCTGCGCGCACAGGTGCGCGACGATACGCTGCACGTGCTCCAGCAACAGGGGGCGGCGACGGTGATCGTCACCCACGATCCGGAGGAGGCGATGTTCCTGGCGGACCGGATCGCGCTGATGGAGGGCGGCCGGCTGGTCCAGTTGGGCAGTCCGGTGGAGCTCTATACCCGGCCGGCGGACGCCTTCGCGGCGTCGTTCTTCGGCGAGGTCAACCGCCTTGCCGGCACGGTCCGGGGCGGCGCCGTCGCCACGCCGGTCGGGCGCGTCCCGGCGCCGCATCTGAACGACGGCGCGCGGGCCGAAGTTCTGATCCGACCGGAGGCGCTGCTGCTGTCATCCGACCCGTCGGACACCGCGCCCATCGTGGCCCGGGTGGAGGCGGCACGGCTGCTCGGCCGGACCAGCCTGGTTCATCTGTCGCTGCGGCCCGCCGCGGCCGAGGACGAACCCGAGACAGTGCCCCTGCATATCCATGCGCGCGTCCCGGGCCAATTTCTGCCGCAACAAGACAGTTTGGTGTCGATCGCGCTCGATGCCCGCCAAGCCTTTGTCTTTGCGGCATGATTGCCGATCCGCCCCGGCTTGGGGCAGGGGGCGGTCGGCATTGCGGCGGGTAGGGCTTTCTGCCATTATCCGCGCCCATCGGCGCATTCGGCGATCGGTAGGCGCTGTCGACGAGGTTACATACGGAGTTCCCAGGTTATGGGCAGCATCGGCATCTGGCAGGTCATCCTGGTCCTGGCCATCGTTCTGATCATCTTCGGCGCGGGCAAGCTGCCCCGCGTCATGGGAGACGTGGCGAAGGGCATGAAGAACTTCAAGCAGGGCATGAAGGACGAGGACGAAACGGATACTGCCGGCAACCGCCAGATCAACCGCGAGGAGACGGTCGACACGACCGCATCGAACACGACCTCCACCTCGCAGAACAAGGACGAGGCGAAGACCGGCTGATCGGTTCGTCGCCGGCCCCATGCGGGGCCGTATCGCCGCAGACGTCTCCGCCTGGCCCCGACGGACCGGCCGGGAGCGTCAAGCGCCGAGGGAGCGCCCTCCTCGCCGCGGCGCTCGTGCCGTATCGGGCGCCCGAGGGATAAACGCGCAGAATGCTCGACATCGGTTGGCCGGAATTCCTCGTCATCCTGGTCATCGCCCTGGTGGTGATCGGACCGAAAGACCTGCCCAAGGCGCTTTACACCGTCGGCAAATGGGTCCGATCGGCGCGCAAGGTGACGGGTGACTTCCAACGTCACATTGACGACATGGTGCGCGAGGCCGAGCTGGAGGACGTGAAGAAGGGCGTGCAGAAGGCGCGCAGCTTCAATGTCAAGAGCCAGATCGAGAAGGCCATCGACCCGACAGGCGACCTGCGCACCGCGCTGGACGACAAGAAGGACGGCAAGGCGCCGAAGGCCGCCGACCCATCGGAGGAGCAGGCCGCCTCCGATTCCGGCGGGACAGCCGCGGAGGCCGGCGAGACGGCCTCCGGCGGCCGGGCGGCCGTCGCCCACGCGGCCGGTGGCGGCAGCGGGGGCACGACGGCCGGGGCCACGCGGGCGCAGTCCGGCTCCGCAACGGCGGTGCCTGAGGCCGCGGCAGGCGAGGACGGTTCGGCGAAACCGGCCCGGAAGACCAGGACCGGCACCTCCGGACAGGGCGCCGCAAAGGCGTCAGCCTCCACCGGTTCGGGCAAGGCCGGGGCACGCAAGGCAGCGTCCGGCAAGGCAACCTCGAGCAAGGGCGCCACGGGCAAGGGTGCCGCCACCGGCAAGGGTGCCGCCACCGGCAACGGCAAGGCATCCGGCGGCAAGGCGGGCGGGTCAGCGGCCGCGGGGTCGAAGGGCGGGGCGGCAAGATCCGGTGGAGCATCCGGGCGCAGCCGCAAGACGACCGGGACGTCATCGGGCGACGGCGACGCGGCGCGGCCGCCCAACGGTCCGGCTTCGTAGGCGGCCGACGCCGCCGGACCGCGCGGAAGGGCCGGAACGCGCGCTACGGGTGCGGATGACGGCCGGCCAGGCCAGGGCAAGTTCGGGGAACACCGGTGACCACCGACGACAGGCAGATCGAAGACAAGGAGATGCCGCTCCTCGAGCACATCATCGAGCTGCGCAATCGCCTGATGTGGGCAGTCGGCGCCCTGCTGATCGCCTTCTTGATCTGCTATTTCTTCGCCGAGCAGATCTATGCCTTCCTGACGGCGCCGCTGGCCGAGATCCTGGAGCAGAAGGGCGGCGACCGGCGGATGATCTATACCGCCATGACCGAGGTGTTCTTCACATACGTCAAGGTGGCGTTCTTCGCCGGTGCGTTCCTGTCCTTCCCGATCATCGCCAGCCAGCTCTGGATGTTCATCGCGCCCGGGCTCTATCGTCACGAGAAGAAGGCGTTCATGCCCTTCCTGATCGCGACACCGATCCTGTTCTTCATCGGCGGGGCGCTAGTCTACTACGTGATCATGCCGCTCGCCTGGCGGTTCTTCCTCGGCTTCGAGATTCCGGCCGGCGAGGGGATGCTGCCGATCGAGCTCGAGCCGAAGGTCGGCGAGTATCTCGGCCTCGTGATGAAGCTGATCTTCGCCTTCGGCATCGCCTTCCAGCTGCCGGTGGCGCTGACCCTGATGGCGAAGGTCGGCATCGTCAGCTCCGACGGTCTCCGCAAGAAACGGAAATACGCGGTGGTCGCCGTGTTCGGCTGTGCCGCCATCCTGACCCCGCCCGACGTGATCAGCCAGATCGGCCTCGCGATACCGATCCTGTTGCTCTACGAGGTGTCCATCGTTCTGGCCCGCATGGTGGAGAAGAAGCGGGCGGAGCAGGAGGCTGCCGAAGAGGCGGATCTGGCGGGCGGCGCCTCCGACTGACCTGCCGGGCTTTATCCTGGCGGTCGGGCGCCGTATAACCAGCGGCCGGCGCGGGGGCGAGTCGATCGCCCCGGCACCGGCCGTTCGAGTCCCGGCGGCGGTTCCGCTGCTGGTTGCTCCCGTCCCGCCAGACGTCACCGATCGGGTGTGACATGCACGACATTCGCTGGATCCGCGACGATCCCGCCGCCTTCGACCACGCGCTCGCCCGACGCGGCCTGGACGCCCATTCCGGCACCATCCTGGGCGTCGATGAGGAGCTGCGCGCCTGCCAAACCGAACTGCAGCGCCTGCAGTCGCGCCGCAACGACGCCTCGAAGGAGATCGGCAGGGCGAAGGCGACCGGCGGCGACGCCCAGCGACTGATCGAGGAAGTCGGCCAGATCAAGGACCGGATCGGCCGGTTGGAGGACGACGAGCGCCAGCTGCAGGAGCGGCTGAAGGACCTGCTCTCCGCGCTGCCCAACGTGCCGGCCGAGGACGTGCCAGATGGCCCGGACGAAACCGCCAACCGCGAACTCCGCCGGGTCGGCCTGCCGCGTAGCGGCGACGGCCTGAAGCAGCATTTCGAGCTGGGCGAGGCGCTGGGCCAGATGGACTTCGCCGCCGCGGCCAAGCTCTCCGGCGCCCGCTTCGTCGTGCTGCGCGGCCCGCTGGCGCGGCTGCAGCGGGCGATCGGCCAGTTCATGCTGGACGTACAGACGGACGAGAACGGGTATCTGGAGGTCGATCCGCCGCTCCTGGTCCGCGACGAGACCATGTACGGCACCGGCCAGCTGCCCAAGTTCGCCGATGACCAGTTCCGCACCACCGACGGCTACTGGCTCATACCGACCGCGGAGGTGCCGCTGACCAACCTGGTCGCCGACGAGATCCTGGATGAGGCGGTGCTGCCGCTGCGCTACACGGCCCTGACGCCCTGCTTCCGGGCGGAGGCGGGGGCGGCCGGGCGCGATACCCGCGGCATGATCCGCCAGCACCAGTTCGCCAAGGTGGAGATGGTCTCGATCGTCCGGCCGGAGGACTCCGACGCCGAGCAGGAGCGCATGGTCGCCTGTGCCGAGCGTACCCTGGAGCGGCTGGGGCTGGCATACCGCGTGGTGTCGCTGTGCACCGGCGACCTCGGCTTCGGCGCCCGGCGGACCTACGACATCGAAGTCTGGCTGCCAGGGCAGGGCGCCTATCGGGAGATCAGCTCGGTCTCGACCTGCGGCGATTTCCAGGCCCGCCGCATGGGCGCGCGCTATCGGCCCGAGGGCGAACGGAAGAAGACCCGCCTCGTGCACACGTTGAACGGCTCCGGCGTGGCGGTCGGCCGCGCCCTGATCGCCGTCATGGAGACCTGGCAGCGCGCCGACGGCGGCATCGACGTGCCGGAGGCGCTGCGGCCCTATCTGGGCGGGCTGAGCGAGATCGCCCCCCTGGCCTGATCGTCCACCTTCCCGACGCCGCTGACGAGGCAGAGCGCCCCATGATCGACCTCAAGAACGCCCGCCTGCTGCTGTGTAACGACGACAGCATCCATTCCACGGGCTTCGCCGCGCTGGAGCGGATCGCCCGCAGCCTGTCGGACGACGTCTGGGTCTGTGCCCCGGAGACCGAGCAGAGCGGCGCCAGCCACTCGCTCAGCATCAACCGGCCCCTGCGCCTGCGCGAGCTGGGCGAGCGGCGCTTCGCCGTCGACGGCACGCCGACCGACTGCGTACTGCTGGCGGTCAACTACCTGCTCAAGGACCACAAGCCCGACCTCGTCCTGTCGGGCGTCAATCACGGCCACAACATCGCCGAGGACGTCACTTATTCTGGGACCATCGCGGCGGCGATGGAGGCGACGCTGCTCGGCGTACCGGCGATGGCGCTCAGCCAGGCCTTTCCGGAGGGCGGGGCGCCCGACTTCGCGACGGCGGAGAAGTGGGGGCCGGAGGTGATCCGCAAGGCGGTCGCCGTCGACTGGCCGAAGAACGTGCTGGTCAACGTCAACTTCCCGCCGGTGGGCCCGGACGAGGTGAAGGGGATCGAGGTCGTGCCGCACGGCAACCGCAAGATCGGCGACGAGCTGGACCGCCGGGTCGACCCCCGCGGCCGCGCCTATTTCTGGATCGGCCTGTCGCGCGCCAAGGCCGCGACGATCGAGGAAACGGATGCCCATGTGCTGGACGAGGGGCGCATCCCGGTGACGCCGATCTATCTCGACCTGTCGCACTACCCGACGATCGACGCCATGAAACAGGCCTTCGCCTGAACCGGTCGGGTGCCATGAGTCTCGAGGCCCGCAAGATCCGCCTGCTGATGAAGCTGCGCCGCTCCGGCGTCAGCGATCATCGCGTGCTGGGCGCGATCGAGCGCGTGCCGCGGGAGAACTTCGTGCCGAAGGCTTTTCTCGACCAGGCCTACGAGGACACGGCGCTGCCGATCGGCCTGGGGCAGACGATCAGCCAGCCCATGGTGGTGGCGCTGATGACCCAGGCGCTGGAGGTCGGCGACCGGGACAAGGTGCTGGAGATCGGCACCGGCTCCGGCTACCAGGCGGCGGTTCTGGCGCGGCTGTGCCGCCGGCTCTACACGATCGAACGGCACAAGCCGCTCTACGACGAGGCGATGAAGCGGATCGCCGAACTTCGGCTGCACAACGTCACCGCCAGGCTGGGCGACGGAACCCGTGGCTGGCCGGAGCAGGCGCCGTTCCAGCGGATCATCGCCACCGCTGCCCACGGCACCGAATCGGAGCCGCCGATGGCGCTGGTGGACCAGCTTGCGATCGGCGGCATCCTGATCATCCCGATGGGCGACGAGAAGCGCAGCCAGAAGGTCGTCAAGTTCCGGCGCACGGAGGAGGGACTGGAGCGGGAGACGCTCTGGCCGGTCCGTTTCGTCCCCCTGATGCCGGACGAGGCGCCGTCTCCGCCGGGCGTCCGTCGTGCCTGAGACCGCCATCCGCAAAGGGAGCCCCTAGCATGGCCCGATCGCCCGCCGAGTCCCGATCGCCCGCCGGGCGCTGGCCCCTGCTGGCCGCGGTGCTGGTCGCTGCCGGGCTGGTCGCCGGCTGCAACGCGTTTCCCAATCCGCCGCCGCCGCGGGGTATCGACGGCCCCACCCAGGTGACGGTCCAGCCCGGCGAGGACCTGCAGACGGTTGCCCGCCGGTGGAACGTGCCGGTGGAGGAGGTGGCGCGGATGAACGGGCTGCAGCCTCCCTATTCGGTGGCTCCGGGAACCGTGCTGACCCTGCCGCGGCCACGGCTCCACGTGGTGCAGGAGGCCGATTCGCTGCTGACCATCAGCCAGCAGTATGGCGTCGACGTCGCCGCCCTGGCGCGCGCCAACAACATCGCCGAGCCCTACGCGATCTATGTCGGCGAGACCCTGCGTCTGCCGTCGGGCAGCGACATGGCTGTCGCGGGCATGCCGGAAGAGCCGGGATTCGCCGGTCCGTCGACCGGGCCGCGGGCGATCGCCGGTCCGGGGTCGACCTCTCGTGGCGCGCCGCTCTCGGCTGCGGTCGAGTCGGCTCCGCTCGACGAGCTGCCGGCCCAGAGCTCGACCCCGCCGGGCGCCCTGGCGACCGGTCCGGAGACCTCCAGCGCCGTCGGACTCCCCGGAGACCGCGCAGCACCGACGCCGGGTACGGCGCCGTCCGAAGGCACGCTCGGCACGCTGCCCGCGCCGCCGCCGGGCGCCGAGGGGCAGACCGACCGGGAGGCTGCGGCGGCCCCGGCCGGCGCGAACGTCGCCGCGGCGGCCGGGCTGGAAACCCTGCCCCGGCCGCCGGCCCGCGCGCCGGTGCCGTCGACCCGCAGCGCCCCTGCCGCGCCGACCGAGACCGTTGAGCCGACCGAGGCGCCGACCGTGACCGAGGCGCCGACCGTGACCGAGGCACCGACCGCGCCGGCTCCGGCCGCCCCATCCTCCGCCGAGGCGGCACCGGCTGCCCAGCCGGCGGCGGCCCCCGCCGCGCCGGAGTCGCCGCCAGCGACCGGTCCGCGGTTCCGCTGGCCGGTGGCGGGCGACGTGGTCTCCGGATTCGGCCCGAAGGCGGACGGCAGCCGCAACGACGGCATCAACGTCGCCGCCCCCCGGGGCACCCCGGTGGTCGCGGCGCAGAACGGCGTGGTCGCCTATGTCGGCGACGAGATCGAGAGCTTCGGCAACCTAGTGCTGCTGCGCCATGCCGACGGCTGGGTCACCGCATACGCCCATGTCGACCGCGTGCTGGTCGCGGCGGACGAGCGGGTGTCGATCGGCCAGACCATCGCCACTGTCGGGACCACCGGCAACGTGGCGACGCCGCAGCTGCACTTCGAGATTCGCCGCGGGACGGATCCGGTGGATCCGTCGGTCTACCTGACGGCGCGGTGAGGGGCGGCGGCGCTACTCCGCCGCCTCCAGCGGCTTGCCCAACCGGCCGGCGAGGTCCTGGATGAACTGCCAGGCGACTCGGCCGGAGCGGCTGCCGCGAGTGACCTGCCATTCGCGCGCCTCCGCCTGCAGCTGGTCGCGGTCAACCTCCAGGCCGTAGCGGCGGGCATAGCCCTCGACCATGGCGAAGAACACGTCCTGCGGACAGGCGTGGAAGCCAAGCCACAGCCCGAACCGGTCGGAGAGGGAGACCTTCTCCTCCACCGCCTCGCCGGCGATGATCGCGCTCGACTGCTCGTTCTCGATCATGTCGCGCGGCATCAGGTGGCGACGGTTGGAGGTGGCGTAGAACACCACATTGGCCGGCCGTCCCTCGATGCCGCCCTCGAGCACCGCCTTCAGCGACTTGTATCCGGCATCGCTCTGGTCGAACGACAGGTCGTCGCAGAACAGGAGGCACCGGCGGTCCGACCCGCGCAGATGCGTCAGCAGGCGGGGCAGGCTGCCGATGTCCTCGCGGTGGATCTCGACCAGAGCAAGCGGCGCCGGCGCCCCGCGGTTGACCTCGGCATGGGCGGCCTTGACCAGCGAGCTCTTGCCCATGCCGCGGGCGCCCCAGAGCAGCGCGTTGTTCGCTGGCAGGCCGCGGGCGAAGCGGCGAGTGTTGTCGAGCAGGATCTCGATCTGCCGGTCGATCCCGCGCAAGAGGTCGAGCGGCACGCGGCTGACCGTCAGCACCGGGTCGAGCCGGTCGGTCCCGCCCGATTCTCCGGCATGCCAGACGAAGGCGTCCGCGGCCTCCAGGTCGAGGGCTGGAGGCGGCGGCGGGGCGGCCCGTTCCAGGGCCGCGGCGATCCGCTCCAGGGCCTCGAGCAGGCGATCCTGTGTCCCTCCGTCGAAATCCGCCACCGGCATCCCCATCTTTGCGCGGACGATGCGGATCAGGCCCGCACCGCAGGGCCGCGACCGTAGCATACGCGGTGGCGCCGGCAAGACGCCGAAGGGGCGCGGAACCGTCCCGACGGCCGGCCGCCGGCCGTTGCCGGGGTTTCGATTGCAACTGCGGTTCATCGGGCTATAGTCCCGCCGTCCGCGCGGCCCGCCTTCGATCTCGAGGAGCTTTCGATGCTGATTTCTCCCGCCTATGCCCAAGCTGCCGGGGCGGCTGGCGGCGGCGACATCTTCATGTCCCTGTTGCCGCTGATCCTGATCTTCGTCGTGTTCTACTTCCTGCTGATCCGCCCCCAGCAGAAGCGGATGAAGGACCATCGCGAGATGCTGTCGAACATCCGGCGCGGCGATCGGATCGTCACCGGCGGCGGCATCATCGGCACCGTCACCAAGGTCGGCAGCGACGACGAGCTGACGGTGGAGATCGGCGAGAACATGCGGGTCAAGGTGGTGCGCTCCACGGTCCAGACCGTGCTGGCCAAGACCGAGCCCGCCAGGAGCAAGGGCGGCGGCGAGGAAGACGACGACGCCGACGACGCGGTGCAGGATGAGGCCGCCGCACCGCAGCCCGAGGCGAAGAAGGGCCTCGGCGGCCTGTTGTCGAGGAAGTGATCGCGCGCCACGCCGGCCCGCCCGCGTGATCCGAGGGTCCCGATGGTTCATTTTCAGAAATGGAAGATCGTCCTGGTCGCAGTGCTGTGCGCACTGGGTCTGATCTATGCCGCTCCCAACCTACTGGACCGGGACACGGTGCGCGGCTGGCAGGAGACCCTGCCGGGCTGGCTGCCGGTCAAGCAGGTCAATCTCGGCCTCGACCTGCAGGGCGGCTCGCATCTTCTGCTGGAGGTCGAGTACCAGGAGGTGGTGGAAGAGCGGCTGCAGTCGCTGGTCGACGGCCTGCGGACCGAGCTGCGCGCGGCCGGCATCGGCTATACCGACCTGGGCGTGACCGGCAACGCGGTCGGCTTCACCCTTCGCGACCCGGCGAACCGGGATCAGGCCCTGGCGATCGTGGAGGAACTGGACGACCAGCTGGAGGTGACGGTCGACGCGCAGGACCGCGTCCAGGCGGCCTTCACCGAGGAGGCGATCCAGGAGCTGCGCGACGGCGCGGTATCGCAGTCGATCGAGATCGTCCGCCGCCGGATCGACGAACTGGGCACCAACGAGCCCAACATCCAGCGTCAGGGCGCCGACCGCATCCTGGTCCAACTGCCGGGCGTCGACGATCCGGAGCGGGTCAAGGATCTGCTCGGCCAGACCGCGCGGCTGACCTTCCATCTGCTCGATCCGACGACCACGCCGCAGGAGGCCCGACGCAGCGGCCTGCCGGCGGGATCGATCCTCCTGCCGGGCAATGAGCTGGGCCCGGACGGCGAGCCCCTGGAGGACTACGTCGTCCGTCGCCGGGTGATGGTCAGCGGCGATACCCTGACCGACGCCAGCGCGACCTTCCAGGATGGCCGGCCGGTCGTGGCATTCAGTTTCGACACGGCCGGCGCGCGCCGCTTCGGCGACGTGACGTCGGAGAATGTCGGCCAGCGGCTGGCGATCGTGCTGGACGGCGAGGTGATCAGCGCCCCCGTCATCCGCTCCGCCATCCTGGGCGGCAACGGCATCATCGAGGGCGGGTTCACGGTTCAGACCGCCAACGACCTGGCCCTGCTGCTGCGCGCCGGCGCCCTGCCGGCGCCGCTGACGGTGCTGGAGGAGCGCACGGTCGGCCCCGGCCTCGGCGCCGACTCGATCGCCGCGGGCAAGGCGGCGGCGATGATCGGCTTCGTTCTGGTGGTGATCTTCATGGGCCTGAGCTACGGCCGGTTCGGGCTCTACGCCGATATCGCGCTGATCTTCAATCTCGCCCTGATCCTGGCAGCCCTGTCGCTGATCCAGGCGACGCTGACGCTGCCAGGCATCGCCGGCATCGTGCTGACGGTCGGCATGGCGGTCGACGCCAACGTTCTGATCTTCGAGCGGATTCGCGAGGAGATCGCCAACGGCCGGTCGCCGATCTCCGCCGTCGATGCGGGGTATGGCCGGGCGCTGACCACGATCATCGACGCCAACCTGACGACGCTGATCGCGGCGCTGCTGCTGTTCGCCTTCGGCTCGGGCCCGATCAAGGGCTTCGCCGTCACGCTCTCGATCGGCATCGTCAGTTCGATGTTCACCGCGATCATGGTGACCCGCCTGATGGTCGTCGTTTGGCTGCGCCGGTCCCGGCCGCAGACCATTCCGATCTGAGGCGGGGAGGGACGTTGCCATGCTGAAACCGATCCGCCTGATCCCGCGCAACACCGCGATCGACTTCATCGGCAAGCGCAAGATCGCCTTCGCGCTGTCGTCGCTTCTGGTCGTCGCCTCGATCGCGCTGACCGGCGTGCTTGGCCTCAACTTCGGCATCGACTTCCGCGGCGGCATCCTGATGGAGGTGCGCACCGAAGGCCCGGCTGACATCAGCGACATGCGCTCGACCCTCAACGGCCTGGGCATCGGCGAGGTGTCACTGCAGGAGTTCGGCAGCGACCGCGACGTGCTGATCCGCATCCAGCGACAGCAAGGCGAGGAGGCGGAGCAGATCGCGGCGATCGATCGGGTCAATGAGGCGCTGGGTACCGGTGTCGAGTACCGCCGGACGGAGTTCGTCGGCCCGACGGTGGGCGCCGAGTTGATCCGGGCCGGCACGCTGGCCGTCGTCCTCGCGATGTCGGCGATCCTCGTCTACATCTGGTTCCGCTTCGAATGGCAGTTCGGCGTCGTTGCCGTGGCGGCGCTGGTGCACGACGTGGTCTCGACGATCGGACTGTTCGCGCTGATCCAGCACGAGTTCAACCTGGCCACGGTCGCGGCGCTGCTGACCATTGCGGGCTACTCGATCAACGACACGGTGGTGGTGTTCGATCGGGTCCGCGAGAACCTTCGCCGGTACAAGAAGGCGAGCATGCTCGAGGTGCTGAACCGCTCGCTCAACGAGACGCTGTCGCGCACGGTGATGACCTCGGTCACCACGCTGCTGGCGCTGGTCGCGCTCTACTTCTTCGGCGGCGCGGTGATCCGCGATTTCGCCTTTGCGCTGATCTGGGGCATCGTGATCGGCACCTACTCCTCCGTCTTCGTGGCGGTGCCTCTGCTGCTGTTCATGAACCTCCGACGCACCAGCGTCAAGGACCAGGCGCCGGAAAGCGATGCCGAGGTCGCGGCGAAGCTGGAGCAGGGCTGAGGCGACCGGCCCGCATCATCCCTGGGGACCATCGCGCCGATCAATCGTGACGCCGGGCTTTTCGAACCGCGCGGAAACCACCGAGGTCCTGGCGTTCGCCAGATCGGCCCCTCACACCTGTCGCGGCGAGGTTCCGCCCTCCGCCGATCCGGAAGACGAGCCGGAAGACGAGCCGAGGAAGGTAACCGCCATGGTCGACATTACGCCCGCCATTCCCGAAGGCCGGCAGGTGATCGAAAGCTATGGCGAGGGCGGCTTTCGGATCAGTGGCACCGATTGGGCCGGCTCGGTCCTGGTGACCCCGGACCGGACCGTGCCCTGGCCGGTCGCGGCCCTGGACGACATCGGCCTCGCCAGCCTGGCGCCGGTGCTGGAGGGCGCGCCGGTTGACGTACTGCTAATCGGTTGCGGCGAGAAGATGCAGTTGCTGCCCTCCGGCCTGCGCAGCGCGCTGCGGGAGGCGGGCCCGTCCGTCGACGTGATGGCGACCGGCGCCGCCTGCCGCACCTTCAACGTTCTGATGGCCGAGCAGCGGCGGGTCGCGGCGGCGCTTCTCGCGGTCTGAGTCGCCATCGGCCTGGCAATTGAAAGGGGCCGGCCCCGGCCCTGGGGACGGCCCCTTTTCGTCGTGCCGGCGGCCTTCGGGCCGCGTGTCGTCAGGACGCCTTGCTGTAGAGCTCCCCGACGTAGTCCCAGTTGACCAGGCTGTCGAGGAAGGCATTCAGATAGTCCGGCCGCTTGTTGCGGTAGTCGAGGTAGTAGCTGTGCTCCCAAACGTCGCAGCCGAGCAGCGCGGTCTGGCCGTGGGTCAGCGGGTTGTCGGCGTTGGCGGTCTTGGTGACCTTCAGCCGGCCGCCGTCCAGCACCAGCCAGCACCATCCGCTGCCGAACTGGCCGACGCCCGCGGCCACGAACTCCTCCTTGAACTTGTCGTAGGAGCCGAAGTCCTCGGAAATCTTCTTCTCCAGCTCGCCCGGCACCGAGCCGCCGCCATTGGGCTTCATCCAATGCCAGAAGTGGTTGTGGTTCCACGCCTGCCCGGCATTGTTGAAGACCGCCTGCTTGGACGCGTCGCCCGCGCTCGCCTTGACGATCTCCTCGAGGCTCATCGACGCCATGTCGGTGCCCTCGATCAGCTTGTTCAGCGTGTTGACGTAAGTCGCATGATGCTTGTCGTGGTGGAATTCCAGCGTCTCGCGCGACATGTAGGGCTGGAGGCCATCATAGGCGTAGGGAAGGTCGATCAGTTCGAAAGCCATCTTGTGAGCCTCTCTTCGTTTGCCGGCGCTGGAATGCGCGCCGTCGGGAGGTCGGGCCGTCAAGGGCATGCGCCGCCGCGGCCCGGGCGAAGCCGTTCCTGACATGGGCGCCTGCCGCAACCATGTGAAGGGTCGGGCGCCGCCGCCGGGACTCGGCGGAGGGAAGATAGCGGCGGGATTGGCCGGTGTCTCCCCCGCCGCGCCCTGGCTCACGATGCGGAAATACCCGATAGTCCCGCCGCTTGCCCGCCGACCTTTCGACGGAGGCGCCGCCTTCATGGCCGTCGACGACATGCTCTCTGCCTGCGGCCGCCTGGTCCGCCGCTATGACCACGACCGCTACCTCACGGTCCTGTTCGCCCCGGAGGATCGGCGGGAGGCGCTGTTTGCCCTCTATGCGTTCAACCTCGAGGTCGCCAAGACACGAGAGGCCGTCTCCGAGCCCCTGCTGGGCCAGATCCGCCTCCAGTGGTGGCGCGACAGCCTGGCGGGGATCGCCGCAGGGGCAGCGCGCCGGCACGAGGTGGTGACACCGCTGGCCGAGGCGGTACATCGCTTCGGCCTCGACCGGCAACTGATGGAGGCGCTGATCGACGCCAGAGAACGGGACCTGGCGCTGGACGACCAGCCGATCGCCGATCTCGACGATCTGGAGGCCTATGCCCGGGCAACGAACGGCCCCCTCTACCGGCTGGCGCTGCAGGTGCTCGGAGTCGAGGGGGAGGCGGCCCACGCCGCGGCGGAGGAGGTCGGCGTCGCCTGGGCGCTGACCGGACTGACCCGTGCCGTTCCGTTCCATGCCCGGCACAAACGCCTCTTTCTGCCGCGCAGCCTGCTGGAGCGCGAAGGGGCGGATGTGGGCGACGTGTTCGAGCTTCGCTCTCCACCCGGGCTGCACAGCGCCGCGCGGGCGGTGGCGGACCGCGCCCGCACACGGCTGGACGAGGCCCGGTCACGCCGGCGGCAGGTGCCGCGCCAGGCGACTCCCGCCCTGCTGAGCGGGCGGCTGGCGGACGGCTATCTGCGGCGGCTGGCGCAGGCCGGACACGATCCTTTCGATCCGCGGGTACGGGAAGGCCACCCGCTCCGACACGCCGGCCTCATTCTCGCCGCGCTGCGCGGCCGATACTGAGCCCGTCGGCGTCGTCGACCGCGAGAAGTCCCCGGGGTGAATCCGATGCTGCGCCCGTTCCCGCCGTTCCTTCGGGTCGCGCTGCTGGCCCTCTCGACACTCGTTCTCGGCCTCGCCGCGGCCGGGAGCGGGCCGCGAACGGCGCTGGCCCAGGTTCAGGGCGAGGATCGCCCCGTGTCGGTCTCTGAACCCTTTTCGGTGACGCTGGCGCGCTGGCAGCGGACCCTCGATTCGATTGACCAGTATCTCGACCGGCCCTCGCAAAGCGCGCCTGCCCGCACCACCGAGTTGCGCCAGGACGCTGCCGCCGTGCGCAACCAGGCGCTCGAGATTCGTACCACGGCCCAGAGCCAGATCGAAACCCAGGAACGTCTTCTGGCGGCTCTCGGAGAACCGCCGGAGGAAGGGGCGCCGGCCGAGCCGGCAAACGTCGTCGAGGCTCGGCGGGAGTACCGCGACGCGCTCGCGGTCTTCCGATCCCGCGCCTCCCTCTCGGAACTGATCGCGACGCGGGCCGACGACCTGGACCGCCGCCTGGCCCAGCTTCAGCGCGAGTCGACCATCAGCCGGTTGACCCAACGGGGTCCGATTCCGCTGGCGCCGTCCACGATCCAGGTCGCCGTGCCGGATTTCCTCGAGGCGCTGGGGCGCTTGGCGACCATTCCCTACACCTGGTGGTCCGAACTGCCGGCCGAGCAGCGCCGGCCCGAGCCGTATCTAAAGCTCGGCGCCTTCCTGATGGGGGCCGTGCTGATCGGCTGGCTGGTGCGGCGCATGATCCTTGTCCGCTTCGGCCGCGACCCGACGACCGATCAGCCTGCCTATGCCCGCCGCCTGCTCGGCGCGATCGCCGAAGGGGTGGCGCAGGGCATCGTGCCCGGGTCGATCCTGGCGCTGTTCTTCGTGCTGGTGGTGACTGGACGGACACCGTTCTCCGGGGCCATGACCGAGTTGATGGCGGTGCTCAGCGGCGTGGTGATGGTGCTCGTCATGGCGGTGGCGATGATCGGCGCGGTGTTCTCCCCCGACCTTCCGTCCTGGCGCCTTGTCTCCCTGTCGCGCGAGAATGCCCGCACCATCGGGCGGCGCTTGTGGCTGCTGTCGGGGCTGTTCGCGATCGATGTCGTGCTGACGGCGACCGCGGATGTCGCGACAGTGTCGCCGGAGCTTCGGTCGTTCTACGGTCTTGCGGCCGGCGTCCTGCTCGGGGGGACCCTGCTGTCACTCTCCGCGCGCTCCCTGTGGCAGCCGGTCGAAGGCGCCATCCCCGACGAACCGCGCTTCGACGAGACGCCGCCGCCCGAGCAATCGTCAACCGACACGGTCGGCTTCTGGGGCTGGGTGCGCAGATTCAGCATGGCCGCGGTCGTGGTCGGGATCGGGGCCCTGCTGATCGGCTACACCAACCTCGGCAGCTTCCTGATCGATTCGCTGCTGCTGAGTTTTCTGATCATCGGCGCCATCGGGCTGGTCCGCGGGCTGCTGCGCGAGTCGGTCGGCGTACTGACGGGATCGGCCCTGGTGCGCCAGCGGCTGGGGCTGACCGCCAGCACGCGACGGCAGATCAAGTTCTGGCTGCGCGCGGCCCTCGACCCGCTGCTGCTGCTGGCGGCGGTACTGCTGGTCGCCCCCGTCTGGGGCGTCCCGATCAACGATATGGCGCACTGGCTGATCCGGGTATTTTCCGGCTTCACGATCGGCAATGTCACGATTTCGATCAGCGATATCCTGCTGGGCCTCGTGGTGTTCGGCGCGATCGTGTTCGGCATCCGCCTGATGCAGCGCGGCCTGAGCGACCGGATCCTGCCGGAGACCACCCTCGACCAGGGTCTGCAGCATTCGCTGTCCCAGGGTTTCGGCTATATCGGACTGATCATCGCGGTCGCGATCGGCATCACGGTGATGGGCCTCGACCTGTCGACGCTGGCCATCATCGCCGGCGCCCTGTCGGTCGGCATCGGCTTCGGGCTGCGCGACGTGGTCAACAACTTCGTCTGCGGCCTGATCCTGCTGATCGAGCGGCCGATCAAGGTCGGCGACTGGGTCGTGGTCGGGCCGAACGAAGGCTTCGTCAAGCGCATCAACCTGCGCGCCACCGAGATCGAGACCTGGCAGCGCGCGGCGGTCATCCTGCCCAACGCCGCGATCATCGGCAATCCGATGACCAACTGGACCCACAAGGACAAGTACGGCCGAGTCGACGTCCAGGTCCGGGTCGCCTACGGCAGCGATCTCGACCGGGTCGAGGAGATCCTGCTGCACGCCGCGCGCCACCATCCGCGGCTGCTGCTCCAGCCGGAACCGTACGTCCTCCTGCGCGACTTCGCGGAATACGGCTTCTTCTACGAGCTTCGGGCCTATACGGGCGACGTGATCTGGACGATCGTGATCGCCAGCGAACTGCGCCGGGAGATCGATCAGAAGTTCCGCGAGGCCGGGATCGTCATCCCTTACCCGCAGCAGACGCTGCATTGGGGCGCACGCGGGGAAGGCGCGAATGCCGTGCCGGCGGAACCGCCCGGCGCAGAGCTGATCGGGCCCGCCAACCCGCCCCGCCCCCGCGTCATCCGCGGCGGTGGCGGTCAGGAGGACGGCGACAACGCGTGAGGGACCGCCCGGCGCCCGATCGCCCGCCGATGGGGCTGAGCGACGCCGAACCGGGCGTCGGGCGCGTCCCGCGTGGGCGGCGCGAGGGAGGGGAACGATCGACGGTGCGCCTCACGCCACCGGCCGGCGGGCGACCATCCGCACCACCGCCGCCGGACCGCGGTGGCCGGGACCCTCGTCGAGCACCGTATCCGTCTCTTCCAATTCGACCATGTCCGCCGCCGCGAAATCGGATCGCAACAGGTCGGCGGTGTAGAGCATGTCCGGGGTCTTCGGTCCGCCCGAGTCGTTGGCGAGTTGCGCGGGGGTGAAGGCCTCCAGGATCACCAGCCCGCCGGGACGCACCGCCGACAGCATCGCCGCGTGGAGCCTCGGCCGATCCTCCGGCCGGAGATGCAGGTATACCGCCACCACGGCATCATAAGCCGCCTCCGGCCAGTCCCAGTGGCGCAGGTCGACGCAGATCGTGCGCAGCGGAACGCCCGCCTCCAGCGCCATCCGCGACGCCTTCTGCAGCCCGCGCGGGCTGGCGTCGACCGCGGTCACCCGGTACCCTTGGCGCCCCAGCCAGACGCCGTTCCGGCCCTCGCCGTCACCGGGAACGAGGATCGTCGAGCCGGGATCGAGCCGCCAGGCCTGGTCGACCAGGTAGGCGTTCGGGCGGGTTCCATAGAGGAAGCCCTCGACGGCGAATTTCTGGTCCCAGAAGGCGGAGGGGTCGGGCGGCAGATCAGTCATGGCGATGGGCTTGCCTTTCGTTTAGGGCTTCCTAATATCCACCATCGTCCAAAGGGAAAGGCGACGATGGAAACCTCGATTATCACCGGAGTTCTTCTAGGGCTGGCCCTCGTCCTGGGCTGGCGGCTGGCCGAGCGGATGATCTGGCCGGTCGGCCGGATCGCGCCGGAACGGCTGAAGCAGCGGCTGGACCGCCGGGAGGATCTCCTGCTTCTCGACGTGCGCACGGCGGGGGAGTTCACCGGACCGGACGGCCACATCCGCGGCTCGGTCAATGTCGCGCTCGACGCGCTTGGGGGCAAGCTCAAGCGCGCTAAGGAGGAGATCCGCGCCTTCGCGGACGAGGAGGTCATCGTGGTCTGCCGCTCCGGTGCGCGCGCTACCACTGCCGCCCGGAAGCTGAAGCGGGCCGGCGTCGGCAACATCGCGATTCTCGACGGCGGCATGAACGCGTGGAACGGCAAGGGCTATCCCAAGGCACGCTGATCCGGCCGTCGGGCCCGTCACATCTGCAGATACATCACGGTCGTCGAGTCCAGGCGGGCGGGATCGTGCGGATCCACCGAATAGCCCGGAATCACCCCAACAGTGCGGAAGCCGAGCGAGGCGTAGAGCGGTTCGGCACTGTCGGCCGTGCGCGTGTCGAGGGTGATCAGTGTCCGCCCCAGACCGCGCGAGCGCCGGATCAGCTCCACCATCAGCGCCCGGGCGATGCCGCGCCGGCGGAACTCCGGATGGACCAGCAGCTTGGATACCTCGGCCCGGTGCGGCTGATTGGGCGGCGTGTCGGTGCCCAGTTGCACGGCCCCCGCGAGACGGCCACCGGTCTCCGCGACCAGCAGCAGCCGGGTCCCGGCGCGCAGGCCGGGGAGCACCTTCTCCGACCAGAACGCCTCTGCCTGGGCAGGGTCGAAGGGCAGGACGAAACTGATGCTGGCGCCGTCGTGGACGCAGGCGTGCAGCAGCGCCCTCAGATCCCCGATCCGCGCCTCGGCGGCATCGGCGGTGAGCGAGGCGATCGTGGTTTCCGGCGGCATGGCGGCGGCTTTCGTCAGACGAGGAAGAGCAGGTAGCGCGCGCCGGTGTCGGGCGGCGTCTCGAACGCGCTGGATCCGAACAGCCGGTAGCGCAGGCAGTCGCCCGGGCCGAGCGTATGGACGGTGTCGCCGACGGTCACCGCCAGTCGACCCTCGAGCAGGATCAGATGATGCTCCTGCCCCGGCCGCGGCGGGCGGTCATAGGCGATCCGCGCGGCCGCGGGGAGGGCACCTTCCAGCACCTCGCCGCTCAGCCCCCCGGCGGGCGGCGAGACCGACCGGCGCCGGAAGCCCGTCTCCGGATCGGTCCAGACCGGCTGGGCATCGCGCGGCACCACCGGGGCGGAGCCGTCCTCGACCATATGCATCAGCCGCGACAGCGGCAGGCCGTAGACGGCGCAGAGCCGGCCCAGCACGCTGGCGGTGGGGCTCACTTCCGCATTCTCCAGGCGGGAAAGCGTCGCACGGCTGACGGCGCTGTGCCGGGCCAGGACGTCGAGCGACCAGCCCCGTTCGGTCCGCAGGACCTTGAGGCGTTCGGCGATCCGACGGTCGAGGGTATCGGCGAGGGGATGAGCCGTCTGTTCCATATTCGAGATTTCATCTCAGATATGGAAGAACGTCAACCCAGAAGGTCGGTACGGCCCGCGCCCCCGGATGTCGCTTGGAGCGACGTCCCGCGTCGGCTATTCCGCCGCCGCCTTCTGCGGCCCGAGCCAGGCGGCCAAGTCGGCGAGCGCCCGGCGGGAGAGCGCCTTCTTCCGCTCCACGCCCTTCAGTTTCTTGCCCCGCTGGTCGGTCGCGTCGATCGGCGGGAAAAGGCCAAAATTGACGTTCATCGGCTGGAATGTCTCCGCGTCGGCACCACCGGTGATATGGGCGACCAGCGCCCCCAGCGCGGTTGTCGCCGGCGGCGCCTCAGGCACGCGGCCCAGCCGCTCGGCCGCCGCGAACCGGCCGGCGAGCAGGCCGACCGCCGCGCTTTCCACATAGCCCTCGACGCCGGTCACCTGGCCGGCGAAGCGCAGCCGAGGCATCGCCTTCATCCGCAGGAACGGATCGAGCAGCTTCGGGCTGTTCAGGAAGGTATTGCGGTGCAGCCCGCCCAGCCGGGCGAACTCGGCGTTCTCCAGACCGGGGATCATGCGGAAGATGCGCTTCTGCTCGCCGTACTTCAGCTTGGTCTGGAAACCGACCATGTTGTAGAGCGTGCCGAGCGCGTTGTCCTGGCGCAGCTGGACGACCGCATGGGGTCGCCGGCCGGTGCGCGGGTCGGTCAGGCCGACCGGCTTCATCGGGCCGAAGCGCAGCGTCTCGATTCCGCGCGACGCCATCACCTCGATCGGCAGGCAGCCCTCGAAATAGGGGGTGTCGTGCTCCCACTCCTTGAACTCGGTCTTCGGGGCGTCCAGGAGCGCCGCGATGAACGCCTCGTACTGCGCCTGATCCATCGGGCAGTTGATGTAGTCCTTGCCGTCGCCGCCGGGGCCGACCTTGTCGTAGCGCGACTGGAACCACGCGGTGTCGAAATCGATCGTCTCCTTGTAGACAATCGGGGCGATCGCGTCGAAGAAGGCCAGTTCCTTTTCCCGGGTCAGCCCCTTTACCGCCTCGGCGAGGGCCGGCGAGGTGAGGGGGCCCGTGGCGACGATCACGCTGTCCCAGTCCTCCGGCGGCAGCCCGGCGATCTCGCCGCGCTCGATGGCGACCAGCGGATGCGCCGCCAACGCCGCGGTCACGCCGTCGGAGAACCCGTGCCGGTCGACCGCCAGCGCGCCGCCCGCCGGCACCTGGTTGCGGTCGCCCTGGGCCATGACGATCGAGCCGCAGCGCCGCATCTCCTCATGCAGCAGGCCGACCGCATTGGCCTCCGCATCGTCGGACCGGAAGGAGTTGGAGCACACCAGTTCCGCCAGCCCGTCGGTCTGGTGGGCGTCGGTCTTCCGGACCGGCCGCATTTCGTGGAGCACCACCGGCACGCCGGCCTGCGCGATCTGCCACGCGGCCTCGCTGCCGGCCAAGCCTCCGCCGATCACGTGGATCGGGCCCATCGCCTCATGGTCTGCGGTCGCGTCGGTCATCTCTTCGGCCCTCCGGTAACGGCCCCCGTGACATAGCGCGCCGGCCCCTCGGCCGCAACGGAGGGGCAGGGGCCGCGGGACGGGAGTCGCCTGAGCCCCGCCGTTCCTGCGGTTCCGGCCGGCATCGGCCGCGAGTCCTTCGGCCGCCGGCCGGCAGTTCCGTGCCCCCGGCGGCGGCACCTGGCGTATCCAGGGGTAGGGGCTTCAGGCCATTGGCTCGGGAGGAGGAAGCATGGCCGCGATGACGGCTGGACGCACGGCGCCGCAGATCGGTGGTCGCCCGGGGGTCGACGATCGGTTGACCGACCGGAGCCTGCGGGTCGAGCAGGCCTGGCTCGACGGACGGTGGGTGGCGGCCGACGACGGTGCGGTCCGGGAGGTCGCGGACCCGGCAGACGGGTCGCGCATCGGTGCCGTTCCCGCGCTGGGCGAGGCGGAGACGGTCCGCGCAATCGCCGCCGCGGCCGCCGCCTGGCCGGCCTGGCGCGCGCGGACCGCCCGGGACCGGGGCCGGCTGCTGCAGCGCTGGGCCGAGCTGATGGCCGATCACCGCGAGGACCTCGCGATCCTGATGACCGCCGAGCAGGGCAAACCGCTGGCCGAGGCCAGGGGCGAGATCGACTATGCCGCCTCCTTCCTCGAATGGTTCGCGGAGGAGGGCCGGCGCGCCTATGGCGAGACGGTGCCGACCCACTTGTCCGACCGGCGGATCCTGGTGACGCGGGAGCCGATCGGCGTGACCGCCGCGGTGACGCCGTGGAATTTCCCGTCGGCGATGATCACGCGCAAGGCCGGAGCGGCGCTCGCCGCCGGTTGCCCGATGATCGTCCGTCCTGCGACCGATACGCCGTATTCCGCCCTGTCCCTCGCCGTCCTGGCCGAGCGGGCGGGAATTCCGGGCGGCGCGTTCCAGGTCCTGACCGGAGATCCGGAACCGATCGTCGGCACGCTGACCGCCAGCCCGGCGGTCCGCGCGATCAGCTTCACCGGCTCGACTGAGATCGGTCGACGACTGATCCGCGCCTCGGCCGACACGGTCAAGCGGGTGGAGATGGAACTGGGCGGCCATGCACCGGTGATCGTGCGCGCCGATGCCGACCTGGACCGCGCCGTCGCGGACGCCGTCGCGACGAAGTTCCAGACCACGGGACAGGACTGCCTGGCCGCCAACCGGATCCTGGTCGCCCGGCCGCTCTACGATGCATTCTGCCGGCGGTTCGCCGAGGCTGCGGCGGCCCTGGTCGTCGGCGACGGCTTCGATCCGGCGAGCGACCTTGGCCCGCTGATGAACGCGGCCGCGGTCGAGAAGTGCCGCCGCCATGTCGAGGATGCGGTGGCGAAGGGCGCCCGCCTGCTGGTCGGGGGGACCGCGCCTGCGCATGGCACCCTCTTTCCTGCGACAGTGTTGGCCGACATGGGTCCGGACATGGCCATATGGCGGGAGGAGACGTTCGGCCCTGTGGCGGCGATCAGGTCGATCGCCGACGACGCCGAGGCGCTGCACCTCGCCAACGATTCCGACTACGGGCTGGCCGCCTATGTCTTCGGCCGCGACCTGTCAGCCGTCTGGCGTCTGGCGGAGGGTCTGGAGTACGGTATGGTGGCGATAAACACGGCCAAGTTCACGGGCGCCCCTGTGCCTTTCGGCGGCATGAAGCAGTCGGGGCTCGGCCGCGAAGGCGGCCGGCAGGGGCTCGACGCCTTTCTCGAAACCAAATACGTCTGCCTGGGCGGTATCGACGCCTGAGGCACTCCGTCCGCAAGAGGCGAGGTACGAAGATCATGACCACCGACCTGACGCACAACGTCAGCCTGGAGGAGATGGACCGCCAGAGCGTGCTGCATCCCTTCACCGATCTCCGGGGCTTCGCCGGGGGTCGGGCGCCGCAGCGCACGGTCAGGAGCGGCAGCGGCGTCTTCATCACGGACGACGCCGGAAACGAGCTGCTGGACGCGTTCGCCGGCCTCTACTGCGTCAATGTCGGCTACGGCCGGCGGGAGATCGCCGACGCGATCCATGCCCAGGCGCTGGATCTCGCCTACTACCACGCCTATGCCGGCCACTCGACGGAGCAGATGATACGGCTCTCGGACCGCCTGGTGCGCATGGCGCCCGGCGACATGTCAAAGGTGTTCTATGGCCAGTCGGGATCGGACGCGAACGAGACCCAGGTCAAGATCGTCTGGTACCTCAACAACGTCCTCGACCGGCCTGAAAAGAAGAAAATCATCAGCCGGCTGCGCGGCTATCATGGCGCGTCGGTCATGGCCGGCAGCCTGACCGGACTGCCGTTCTACCACAAGGCCTTCGACCTGCCGGTACGCCCGGTGCTGCACACCACCACGCCGCACTGGTACTGGCACCATGAGGAGGGCGAGGACGAGCGCGCCTTTTCCCGGCGCTGCGCGGAGGAGCTCGACCGGCTGATCCAGGCCGAAGGGCCGGAAACGGTCGCCGCCTTCATCGGCGAGCCGGTGCTGGGCACCGGCGGCATCATCCCGCCGCCGGAAGGCTATTGGGAGGAAATCCAGAAGGTTCTCAAGAAGCACGACGTTCTTCTGATCGCGGACGAGGTGGTGTGCGGCTTTGGCCGGATCGGCGCGCCGTTCGGCTGCCACCATTACGGCATGGATCCGGATCTGATCACCATCGCCAAGGGCCTGACCAGCGCCTATCTGCCCCTGTCCGGCTCCATGGTCAGCCGCGGGATCTACGACGTGCTGGAGCAGGGTTCGGACAAGTATGGGCCGTTCAGCCACGGCTGGACCTATTCGGCCCACCCGCTGGGCGCTGCGGCGGCGATGGCCAATCTCGACATCGTCGAGCGCGAGGACCTGACCGGCAACGCCCGCGACGTGGGCGCCTACATGCTGCAGCGGCTGCAAGAGGCGGTCGCCGACCACCCCCTGGTCTGCGAGGTGCGCGGCATCGGTCTGCTGGCGGCCGTCGAGTTCGCCGCCGACAAGGTCAAGCGGGTGCCGCTCGATCCCGGTCTCAAGGTCGGTCCCCGTGTCTCCGCCGCCTGCCTGGAGCAGGGGGTGATCGCGCGCGGCATGCCGAACGGCGACATCCTGGGTTTCGCGCCGCCGCTGACCATCACCCGCGACGAGGTCGACCGGGTCGTCGAGGCGACGCGGATCGCGGTCGGCAAGGTCGCCGACCAACTGACCCGCGAGGGCGTCCGCCTGGCCGGCTAGCCCCCGCCGGTCGCCAAGGCGAACGGCAGGCGGGGATCGTCTCGGACGGTCCCCGTTCTGCGTATCAGGGCAAGGGGGTCAGTGCACCTCACCGGCCAGCCGGTCCGGATCGAGCAGAACGACCATGTGGCGGCCGTGCCAGTCGATCAGCCCCTCGCCCCGCAGGCGCGAGAACAGTCGGCTGGTGGTCTCGATGGTCAAGCCCAGATAGTCGGCGATATCGCCGCGGATCATCGGCAGTTCGATCTCCGTGCCGGCCGGCGGCAGCGGAGCGCCGGGCCTGCCTCGCGCCCGGTCGACGAGGAACCGCACCAAACGCTCCCGCGCCGTCAGCCGGCCGAGCAGGACGATCTGATCCTGCGCCGCGGCGAGCGCGATGGCGAGCTTGCCGTTGATCTCCCGCTGCAGTTCCGGCCGCTCCTCGAGCGCGCGATCCAGCACCGTCCGCCGGACCCGCTTCAGCCGGCTGCGCCGCGTGGTCTCGGCCGATGCGCAGTACCGTCCCTCGGCGGCGAGGCCGATCCAGTCCCCGAAGGTCGGGAAGCCGACGATCTGCTGGCGGCCGTCGGCCATCAGCTTGACCTGCCGGACGGTTCCCTCCTCCAACCGCCAGAGCCAGACGGCCGGTTCGCCTTCGATCGCGAAGGTGTCGTGAGCGGGAAGGGTGACATCCTCGGCGGACCGGTCGAGGATGTCGAGGAGTCGGTCCGCTGCAATAGCGGCGCCGTCGATCTCCATGGCCATGGCCGGCATTTCGTCTCCCGAGGGACCCGGCCGCACCGGGGGGCGCGCGGCGATCTTCAGATTTTCCTTAGTTATGGTCTAAAGACCGTATCTGCAACGCGGTTTCTGGCCTGGCGCTACCCAAAAATGAGAAGAGGCAGGGCGCCGTGGCACCCCGCCTCTTCCAATTTCCGGCACGACGCCGGGGTCAGTAGATGTCCCGGAGCAGATCGTGCTCGGAGAGGATCACCGCCCGGGCGTCGTCGATGGCCTGAGTGAAGGCCATGATCGGGTCGTCGGGATCGAGGTAGGTGTTGGTCGGATCGAACGTGAACACCCGGTCGCCGATCTCGGCCAACGTCGCCGTGGTCTCGACAGAGGAGCCCTCATCCTGCTGCTCCAGCCAGGTCACCTCGACATCGTCGTAGGACGAGCGGTCCTAGGTGAAGCTGGAGATGTCGATATCTTCCAGACCCAGGATACTGCTGTTGAGATAAGCGATCTCGTCCACCGTCACCGGCTCGGGCTTGTCCGTCACCGCCGCCAGGAAGCTCGCGGCGTTGTCGATCGTGAACGGCATCTCGGTGGTCATCGTGGCGATGTAGAGCGCCAGGTTCTCCAGCGGCGGGTCGATGGTCGAGACAGTCACCGTCCCGTCATCGGCGGTCGTCGTCAGGACCAGCCGGCCGGCGGCGTCGAATGACCACTCGTCCGCTTCGGCCAGCTTCGACAGCGCCTCGTCGAGCGCGTGCTCCAGGACGGCGTCGGGCGCCCGGCCGACATTGGTGCGGCCGAACTCCACCTCCTCGGGCCGGATCGGCTGGCCCTCGTAGGTCTGGCCTTCGACGACTTCGCCCTCCTCGTTCAGTTCCAGGAGGACCGGGTCGCCGTTCTCGTCGAGGACCATGGTGCCGTCGTCGTAGTAGGCGATCGGCTGCAGGAAGCCCTGGTCCGTGGTGATGGGCGTGCCGTCCGGCGTCCGATAGACGACATAGAGGTCGCCGTGGAGATCCCCCTTGTCCTCGCCCGGCTCCTGGTTGCCGCGTCCGGGCGTTTGAGTGCGGTCGCCCTCGCGGCCGGCGCAGTCGGGGCGGTGGTCGGAGTCCTCGTCGGCCTCGCCGGCGGTCGGCGGACGATTGCCGGCGTCCTCTGGCGCCCCCTGACCGCCGCTTCCGCCCTGGCCCTGGCCGCCCTGGCCCTGGCCGCGACCTTCCGGCGGACCGCCTTCGCCGTCTTCGTGCTCCGAATCGTCGTGGCTCGAATCGTCGCCGGAGTCGTGGCTCTCACCACCACCTAACGCGCACCGCTGTAGTCCATGCGGACGAACAGCGAGCGGGAGGCGGCGATGTCGACACCGCCGCCGAGCCGAATGCCATGGGCGGTGTCGTCGGTGTCGAAGGTCCGGCCGCTGGTCACCCGGTAATCGGCCTCCAGACGGCGACGGACCAGGCCGGCACGACCATACAGCAGAACGCTTTCGCCGATCAGACCGCCGGCGCGGAGGGAGAGGCCCCAACTGTGGGGCGATTCGATCCCGAAGCTGCGGTCGTTTGGCTGGAAATGGCTCCACGACAGGTCCGACAGGCTGGCGTCCGCCTCGACTCCCAGATAGGCGCCGTCGAAGCTGAATCCGTAGCCGGCGAACAGCCCGGCCGTCGGGCCGAAATCGCCCATGTCGGCCCTGTTGGTGCCGGGGCCGCGCGGCCCGACGAGCTCGCTGCGGAGGCTGCCGTGCCCTGCCTGGAGGCCCACATAGGGGCCGTCGAACAGGCCGTCCTGCGCCGTCGCGGGCGTCGCCGCGAGTCCGGCCGCGACAACCGCGCCAATGGCGACTGCCGTCAGAGTGCCGGAACGACTCGAATAGAGAAAGACGCGCATTTTCGGCCCCAATGGCGCTGCGGCTCGACGCTGATGAACACGCGATCGGGGGGCGAATCGCAGTCTCCTGACCATTCATCATTTCTGATGCAGTATGCAATTAGTTCATTCGGACTATCCGTGCGGAAGTGCGGGACTCACCCCGGCGGCGGCGGAACTGGCGCGGGCCGCTCGGCCGCATGGCTTCGAGGGCCCAGCATCGCCGCGAGGGCGTTAAGGGCGATCGCCGCGACGACGATCGCGCCGCCCAGGACTGAGGCGGCAGGGGGGACCTCGCCGACGCCCAGCCATGCCCAGATCGGGCCGAGGATGGTCTCCAGCAGCGACATCAGCGCCACCTCCGCCGCCGGGGTGTAGCGGGTGCCGGCGAAGAACAGCACCAGCGCCACCGGCATCTGGATCAGACCCTGGAAGGCGATGATGCCGAAGTCGCGCCCAGGGATCGCGAGAGGGTCGGCGAAGGGCAGGGCGATCAGCGCCGCCAGGAACCCCGACAGGCAGAGCGCGGGCAGGATGATCCGGTGCCCCGCCTTGCGCAGCACCACCAGATGCGCCCCATGCAGCGCGGCGGTCCCCAGCGCCATCAGGTCGCCGGCCAGCGTGCCGCCGCCGAGCGACCCGGCGAAGATCACGACGATCCCGGTGAGGCCGATCGCGATCGCCGCCAGCGTCCGCGGCGCCACCCGCTCCTTCAGGAAGACCACACCGATCAGGGCGGCGAACAGCGGCATGGTCGCCAGGATGACCAGCGTATTGGCGACGCTGGTATGGGTGATCGCGCCGACGAAGCCGATCTGCGTGCCGGTCAGCAGGGCGACCGCCAGCACGCCCCAGCCACCGATGCCGGTCAGGCTGCGCAGCACCCGGCGGCCATGCATCGCGGTCAGCACGGCCAGCAGGCTGATCCCGATGCCCAGCGCCCGCCAGACGATGATCTCCCAGGGCCCGGCCTCGGTGATCAGGCGGACCAGCAGGCCGTCGGGGCTGATCACCACCATGCCGGCGGCGGAGAGGGCGATGCCCTTGAGATGGGTCGGACTGTGGAGCGCCATGCCGTAGCTCCTCGGGTCGCGGAAAATGCTGCCGCCGCAGCGCCGCCGTGGTCGGCGGACAGGCTCTAGCCCGAGCCTGGTGGCGATCAGGCGGCCAGGCTAGAGACCGAGGAGGTCGAGTGCGGTCCGGTGCAGGGGCGAGTCCGGCGCCGCGAAAGCGTCGACCACGTCGAAGTGGTGGTATCCGGGCATGTCGACCTCTTGCACCGCCGCGCCCGCGGCCGACCAGGCATCGGCGAAGGCCGATTGCTGGCGCAGGAACTCGTCGGTCTCGTCGGCACCGACCGCCAGGACGACGGGCCCGGACAGGCGCGGCTTCAGATGGATCGGGCTTGCCGTTCGCACCTGTTCCTCGTCGAGCCGCAGGACCTCGTTCTGGTAGCTCAGGCGCAGCGGTTCCAGGTCGAAGACGCCGCTGATGGGCAGCACCGCCTTGACCACGTCGGCCGGCGCGCCGTGCGCGGTCCAGTCGGTCGCCGCCATCATCGCCGCCAGATGACCTCCGGCCGAATGGCCTGCGACCACCATCCGGGTCGGATCGGCACCGTGCTCCGCCCCGTGCTGCCACAGCCAGACCACCGCCTGCCCGACTTCGTCCACGATTTCCGGAATCGTCACCTCGGGCGCCAGGGTGTAGCCGACGGCGGCATACGCCGCCCCGGCCTCGACGAAGGCCGGGGCGAGGTACTCGAACTTCTCCTTGGCAAAGCTCTGCCAGTAGCCGCCATGGATGAACACCATCAGCGGCGCCCCCGGCGCCGCGGCCGGAAACAGGTCGATCGTCTGCCGCGGCCTGTCGCCGTAGGCGAGGTCGGCGGCGAAGGTCAGCCGCTCCCGCGCGGCGTGGCTGTCAGCGTCGTAGTGGTCGAAATGGCGCTGAAAGTCCGGCACCCGCTCGCGCAGGCGGTATTCGCGGTCGAGCGCATGCTGGTCGTAGCCGCGATAGATCGGGTCGGCCATCGGGACTCCGTCGGACAAGGGCGTCACGTGAAGGCGTTGAAGGTGATGATGGTCTGGGTGTCCTTGATGCCGGGCAGGGTCTGGACGGTCGAGGTCACGAACCGGCCGACATCCTGGTCGTCACTCAGGTAGCACTTGATCATGAGGTCGTACGGACCTGAAATTGAATAGACTTCGGAAACCTCCTCGATCCGGTCAACGGCCTCGGCCGCGACCTCGTAGGACTTCCCCAGATCGCACTTTACCAGCACGAAAATCGCCTTCATCGGTTTCGGTTCCCCTCGCGGCAGCGGTCGGTCTCCGCGCGACTCCCCCAGCCGCGCGGCGCGGCGCGGCATCGTAGCGTTCGCGTCCTGAAAACACGAGGGGGCTGTACCTGTCCATCGAGATCTGTGAAACCTTCACCCTCGAACATGGCGAAATGGCCGCCGCGCCGAGCTCCGTGCATCCTTGGCCTTCTTTGCGACTGTCTTCATGCCTCAAGACTTGACCAGTTCGCGCGCAATGGCCCAATTGTCGATCCTGCCGAGGAGATGTTGCTGTCTGAATGCCTTGAAGTCTTGGGGCCATGTCACGAACATGCCTGGAATCGACTTCCCCTGCCGGCAGATGCCCGGCCCGGGATCAGGCCCCCGGGCCATCGAACCGAGAAAGAGTCGATCTCATCGGAACAGGCACAGTATCGACCGCGATAGATCTCAAGCCGAACGGACACGACGCCAACGGGACAGGAGCCATGCAAGGGCTGCCACCTGACCGGCGATCACCACCCCGAAGGCGACCTGATGGGCGACCATCGGATAGTTGCCGTCGCTGCCAACCGGCCACAGATCGATGATTTGCCCCACGCCATATTGGATCAGGAAACCGGCCAGCGTGGCGAAGAGGTTGAGCAGGCTGACCGCCCGGCCGCCGTATCTTACGGGCATGGCTGTCGACAGGATGGCGTAGACCAGGATCGGACCAGAGACGAGGAACCCGAACGCGCTCCAGAGATAGGGCGAGATGGCGAGCGCATTGGTCCAGATCGCCAGTTGGACGGCCACGAAGCCCGCGCAGATGCCCAATGTGACGGTGGCCGTTGTCACTCCGCGGCGCGCCAGCCGACTGGCAACGCCGCCCATGGCGAAGTTGCCCAGCACAACACAGGTCGCCAACGCCAGCAGGAACCAGGCAGCCGCCAGCGGGGTCAGCCCGTCGACCTCGCGCAGCCAGGCACCCGCCCACAGCCCCTGGTAGGAGAGCCAGACCCCCTGCCCGACGATCGAGATCGGGCCGAACACGACAAAGACCGGATTCCTTAGAACGGCGCCGAATCCGCGTAGGGCCTCAACCATGCCCTCGGGCTGGTCTGATCGGTCGGACGGATGATCCATCGCCCAGACCCACAGCCCGACGGTCACCACGAGCGTTGCTCCGGCCATCCACAGGAACAACTCCTGCCACGGGATGATCGACAGCAGGACCTGTGTCGGAACCGTCGCGGCGAGGGCGCCCAGGCCGGCACATCCGATGATCGCGCCGTTGGCGAAGGCCAAGTGCTCGTACGACCACCATTGTGCGTTGACCTTGAACGCCGCGGTCCAGCAACCCGCCACGCCCAACCCCACCATGAACCGCCCAAGATACATCAGCAGGAGGTCGCCGGTCGCGAACAGCGCATTGCCGGCCACGGCGAAGACCAGGAGCGTGGCCACCGTCCGCCGGGCACCGAACCGGTCCAGCAGGATGCCCACAAACAGCTGCGAGGCAGCGACCGCGACGAAGAAGGTGCTGGTGAGCGCTCCGAGCGCCGCCGCATCCAGCCCCAGGTCGGCCTGCAGCACGGGGCCGACGACGCCGTTGACGTTTCGGAATATTTCCGAAAGGAAGTAGGCCAGCATGAAGGGCAGGAACACGCGCAGGATGATCACCCCCCGCGAGGGGGGGTGAGTCTGCATCCCGACAAGCCGGCCTCTCTGGTTTCCGTTCCGCGGCGCCACGCTAGATGATCGTGCCGCAGTGGCGCGAATCGCGGAGCAACCCACCGTTCGGGATGTCGTCGAACTGGGAGCCGTAGGAGGTCTGCTTCTGCGACCCGAAGTCGACGCCCAGTCCCAGGCCGCCCCCGGTCTCGGACTCTCCGGCGTAGCGCTCCCGGTCCAGCCGGGCGCGCCAGTCGACGAACCGCATGTTGACGGCGAGTCGACGCTTCAGGGCCCCTTCCTTCAGCGGCGAACTCCGGTGCCAGACATTCTTATTGAAGATGAACGCATCGCCCACGTCGAAGGCGTCCTGTACCGCATGACGCTCGAACAGGTCGGTTGCCAAGGGCCCCCCGAACCCGAAGACCCGATTGAGGGCATCGGTGATCTCGTCGATCGGCTGGTTCCTCCCCTTCATCTCCGCCAGCATGGCCGACATCTGGTAGTTGAAGGCACACGACATCGTCTCCTCCGGAACATAGGCCATGCCGCCGCCCTGATCCTCCGGATCGATCCTGTCCAGCGGGATCCAGACGCTCCACGCCATGTCCTCGGGACGGATGAACCGGAAGCTGAGCGACCCGTAGTGCCACGGGAATCCCGATCGGCCCGGCTGCATCTCGAACCCGTTGCATTCGGTCGCGATGATCCGGGTTCCAAGGAGCTCGCCGATCGTCTTCTTGAACTGGCGAGAGGTGTAGATCGCCTTGAAGATCTCGGCCGACGCGAGACCGTAGCTCAGGCGCGAGAACGTCTCGCCGTAGGTGGCGCCGATCGAGGCGGCCGCGGCCACCCGCTCCTCGGCGACTTCGCGCAGGGCGTCCACCGCCAGGGGCGTCAGGAGACCCCTGAGCTTCAGAAAGCCGTGCTTGTCGAAATAGGCTTGGTCCTCGACCGTCATGGGGATGGCATTGACCAGACCATCCGGATCGAGGACTACCGGTGGATCGTCGTGGGACCTTGCGGCATGTGCGTGCGCGGTCATGGCTGTTCGCTCTCCTGCCGATCGATTTGCATTCGTCTTATCCGACGCTTGCTGCGACGCGCCGAAGAGCCCGGCGTCTGCCATGCCTCAGATAAGCACCATGATAAGGTGCGACCCCAACCCTTGAGTAAAGAATATTTCTTATTAACCTTCGGAGGTTGTCAACGCAACGGGAGGCTGTCAAGCGAATTGCCGGTTTCGCAAAAAATGCATTACCGCATGCAATCTGACCGCTCTCGATCGTTCCGGTTCGAATCGCGCGGCGCCCCCAACGGGTCCGCAGCCAGCCGAGGCAAACGCGTCCAGGGCATCGGGCATGGCGCCCCGGTTGCCGAAAAAACGGGCGCGCGACGGTCTTTATCGGCAACCTTTGATATCTGGAGTCGTGCCGCAACAACCGTCTCGGGGGTCGGCACCGTAGCGCGGCAGGAACGACCCGAACGCCCGCTAGACGGTCCTTCGAAAGCTCCGTATGCGCGGAATTGACGCAGAATGCCGTCGCCCAGCCGCGCAGGGGGCGCCGTCCATCGAGATCCGCCATCACCGGTGAGTCCCGTCCAGGCGGGTTTCGGGCCTACACCCCGAGCCACTCCGCCACCGCTTCCCGCTGCGCCCGGAACGCGGCGGCGTCGCCGGTCCAGACGGCGCGTCCCTTGGCGACCACGGTGTGCCGGTCGGCGAGCCGTTCCAGGGCCGAGAGGTTCTTGTCGACCACCAGGATCGACTGGCCCTCGGCCTTGAGGCGCTGAAGCACCTCCCAGATCTCCCGGCGGATCAACGGGGCCAGGCCTTCGGTCGCCTCGTCGAGGATCAGGAGCTTGGGGTTGGTCATCAGCGCCCGCCCGATCGCCAGCATCTGCTGCTCGCCGCCGGACAGCCGGCCGCCGAGCTGGCGACGGCGCTCCTCCAGCCTCGGGAACAGGGCGAAGACCCGGTCGAGCGTCCATCGGCCGGCCGAGCCATGGCGGTCCGCGGCGGTGGCGACCAGGTTCTCCTCGACCGTCAGGGTCGGGAAGATCTGCCGGCCTTCCGGCACGAGGCCGATGCCGGCGCGGGCGACTGCATGGGCGGGGCACCCGGCCATGTCCCGGCCGTCGAACACCACCCGGCCGGCAAAGGGCGGCGTCAGCCCCAGGATCGAGCGGATGGTCGTCGTCTTGCCCATGCCGTTCCGGCCGAGCAGCGTCGCCGCCTCGCCGGCGCCGACCGCCAGGTCCAGGCCGAACAGCACCTGGCTTTGGCCGTAGCGTGTCGCCAGGCCCTCGACCTCCAGCAGCGGGCGGGCGGTCATGCCGGCTGCTCCTCGCCCAGATAGGCCTCGCGGACCGCCGCGTCGCGGCGGATCGCGTCCGGCGCGCCACTGGCGATGGCCCGGCCGTAGACCAGCACCGTGATCCGGTCGGCCAGCGTGAACACCACGTCCATGTCATGCTCGACCAACAGCATGGCGACCTCGCCCTTGAGGCCGGCCAGCAGGTCGCTCATCCGGGCGGATTCGTCGGGACCCATCCCGGCCATGGGCTCGTCGAGCAGCAGCAGGCGCGGTTCGGTCGCCAGCGCCATCGCCACCTCCAGCTGGCGCTTCTCGCCATGGGCGAGGCCGGCGGCGGGGACCCGCGCGCGATCGGCCAGGCCGACCCGGGCCAGCGCCGCGCAGGCCGCCGCGTCGAGGTCGGCGTCCTTGTCGGCGTCGGCCAGCATCCGGAAGGCATGCGGCTCGCGCGCCTGGACCGCGAGCGCGACATTCTCCGCCGCGGTGAAGCTGGGGAAGATGCTGGTGATCTGGAAGCTGCGCGCCAGGCCGCGGCGGGCCCGGGCGTGGACGGGCAGGGCGCCGATTTCGGCCCCGTCGAAGACGATGCGGCCGGCGTCCGGCAGGATCTCGCCGGTCAGCTGGCCGATCAGCGTGGTCTTGCCGGCGCCGTTCGGGCCGATCACGGCGTGCACCTCGCCGGGCCTCACGTCGAGCGACAGGGAGTCGGTGGCGACGATGCCGCCGAAGCGTTTCTCCAGGCCTTCGACCTTCAGCAGGGACGGGGTCATTCACCCGGCTCCGGCCGGGAGCGCGGGGCGAGGCGGGCGATCAGGGCGCCGAGCGCGCCGTCGCCCTTGCCGCCGCGCCGGTCGATCAGCCCCCACACCCCGCGCGGCGCGTAGAGCACGATCAGGATCAGGATCGGCCCCAGCACGATCTGCCAGTGCTCGCCCAGGCCGGGGCGGATCGCGTTCATCAGCTCCGGCAGCCATTCCTCCATCAGGATCAGCGTCGCGGCGCCGAAGACCGGGCCGATCAGCGTTCCCATCCCGCCCAGCACCACCATGACGATCAGCTCGCCCGAGCGCGACCAGTGCATGAAGGCCGGGCCGACATATTCGGTGGAGTTCGCCAGCAGCGCGCCCGACAGCCCCGCCGCCGCGCCGGCGATCGCGAAGGCGGTCAGGCGGTAGCGATAGACCGGATAGCCCATCGCCGCCATCCGGCGCGGATTGTCCTTGGCGCCGCGCAGCACCCGGCCGAACCGCGAGCGCACGATCCGCCGCGCCAGCCACAGGAAGGCCAGCAGGATCGCCAGGACGACGTAGTAGAAGGTCGTGTCGTCATTGAGGTCGATGACCGGCAGCTCCGACCGGCCCCACAGCGCGATCCCGTCGTCCCCGCCGTATCTCCGCAGCGCCACCACGAGGTAGTAGAGCATCTGGGCGAAGGCGAGCGTGATCATGATGAAGTAGACGCCGCTGGTCCGCAGGCTGATCGCGCCGACGACCAGGGCGAACAGGCCGCCGACCAGCGCCGCCAGCGGCCAGACCACCAGCGCGTCGACCGTGCCCGGCAGGCCGAACAGGGTCGAGCCGTCGAAGTCGTGGAAGAACAGGATGCCGACCACATAGGCGCCGACGCCGACGAAGGCGGCGTGCCCGAAGCTGACCAGGCCGCCATAGCCCAGGATCAGGTCCAGGCTGACGGCGGCCAGCGCGAAGACCAGGATCTTCGCGGAGAGGTCGGTATAGAAGCCGACGCCCGCGGCGTCGGCCAGCCAGGGCAGGGCGATCAGGAACGCCAGCAGGGCGAGGCCGGCCCGGCGCAGCCGCCGCTCGCCGGCGGCCGGATCCGTCTCACCGGGCTCAGCCATGGGCTGGAAACAGGCCGCGCGGCCGGAAGAACAGCACCGCCGCCATCAGCAGATAGATCGCCATCGACCCGATGCCGGCCGCCGCGCCGTCCGCCGTCGCCGGTTCCAGGAACAGCCGGAACAGCCCGGGCAGCAGGGCGCGCGCGAAGGTGTCGACCACGCCGACCACCAGCGCGCCGACCAGGGCGCCGCGGATCGAGCCGATGCCGCCGATGACGATGACCACGAAGGTCAGGATCAGGATCTGCTCGCCCATGCCGACCTGGACCGCGAGGATCGGCCCGGCCATCGCGCCGGCCAGGCCGGCCAGCCCGGCCCCCAGGGCGAACACCAGGGTGAACAGCAGCTTGATGTCGACGCCCAGCGCCGTGACCATCTCGCGGTTGGTCGCGCCGGCGCGGATCAGCATGCCGACCCGCGTCCGGCCGATCAACCACCACAGGAACGCCGCGACGGCGATGCCCACGACGATGATCGCGAGGCGGAACGCGGGGTAGGTCACGCCCGGCAGGATCTCGACCTGACCGGCCAGCCAGTCGGGCGGGTTGAGGAAGATCGCCAGCGGCCCCCACAGGATGCGGATCAGCTCGTTGAAGAACAGGATCAGGCCGAAGGTCGCCAGCACCTGGTCCAGGTGGTCGCGTCGGTAGAGCGTCCGCAGCGCCACCCATTCCACCACCAGCCCGACCAGCGCCGCCGCCGGCACCGCCAGCACGACGGCGAGGAGGAAGCTGTCGAGCCAGGCGGTGAAGCTGGCCGTCAGATAGGCGCCGACCATGTAGAAGCTGCCATGCGCCAGGTTGATCATGTCCATGATGCCGAACACGAGCGTCAGCCCGGCCGCCATCAGGAACAGCATGACGCCGAGCTGGACGCCGTTCAGCGTCTGGACGAAGAGGAGGGTCGGGTCCATCGGGAGCCCTGTTGCGAGGGGATGACGGGGACGGTCGCCGACCGCCCCCGGTGGCGAGCCTCACTCCATCTCGCACTCGGCGGCGTAGGCGTCGGCGTGATTCTCGAAGACGGTCGAGACCAGCCGGTTGGTGAGCGTGCCGTCGTCGAGCCGCACAACCTCGCGCAGGTAGTAGTCCTGGATCGGGAAGTGGTTGGTGTTGAACTCGAAATCGCCGCGCACGCTGTCGAAGTCGGCGGCGCGCAGGGCCTCGATCAGCGCCTGGTCGTCGGAGAGGTCGCCGCCCACCGCGCGCACCGCGCTGTCGATCAGCAGCGCCGCGTCATAGCCCTGGCTGGCGTAGAGCGAGGGGATGCGGCCGTACGCTTCCTGGAAGTCGGCGACGAAACGCTGGTTCGCCGGGTTCTCGAGGTCCGGGCTCCACTGCGCGGTGTTGTTGACGCCCAGCGCCGACTCGCCGACCGCGGGCAGGATGTCCTGGCTGAAGCTGAAGGCCGGGCCGAACATCGGGATCTGGCCCTTCAGACCGGCCTGGTCGTACTGCTTGATGAAGTTGATGCCCATGCCGCCGGGCAGGAAGAAGTAGACGGCGTCGGGCTCGGCCGCCTGGATCTGGGCGATCTCCGCGGCGTAGTCCTGCTGCCCGAGCTGGGTATAGACCTCCTGGACGACCTCGCCGTCGTAGAACCGCTTGAACCCGGCCAGCGCGTCCTGTCCGGCCGGGTAGTTCGGCGCCAGGATGAAGGCGGTCTCGTAGCCCGCGTCCGCGACGTGCTTGCCCATCGCCTCGTGATTGTTGTCGTTCTGCCAGGCGACGTTGAAGAAGTACGGATTGCACTGGCGCCCGGCCAGGATCGACGGGCCGGCGTTGGGAGAGATGAAGAAGACCTCGCTGCGGGCCAGCCGCGGCATGATCGCCAGCGCCAGGTTGGACCAGACGATGCCGGTGATCATGTCGACCTCGTCGCGCTCGATCATGCGCTCGGCCAGCTGATTGGCGGTATCCGGCTCCTGTGCGTCGTCGCCTTCGACCACCGTGGTCGGCACGCCGCCCAACTGCCCGCCCAGATGCTCCAGCCCCAGCATGAAGCCATCGCGGATGTCGATCCCGAGCCCCGATCCCGGACCCGAAAGGGTGGTGATCATGCCGATCTTCAACTCGTCCTGCGCCGCCGCCGGCGAGGCCGCCAGCACGGCCGCCGCCGCAACCCCGAGCAGATGTGCCTTCATCGAAACGCGCTCCCCGTCCTCGTTGATTATCCGGTGCCCGCCCCGCGTGCGGGCCGTGGCCGGCAATTTGACGGGAACCCGCCGTCCGGTTCAAGCCGGGAAACCGGCAGCGCGGTCGTGCAAGGCGTCCGCGGCGGCCGGCGGAACGTCGTCAGGCTGCCGATGAATCCCGTCGGGCGCTGACCGCGGCGCTCAGGCCAGGTCGGCCAGGTCGCGCGGCAGCATCCGCTTGAACGTCGCCAGAACGCGCTCCGCCTCGGGCCGGTCGAGCGTGATGGCGTACCGCACCGCGGCGGCGATCAGGTGCATCGCCAGCCGGGACACGCGGGCGAGGTCGGCCGGATCACGCTCCGGCGCCAGATCGGCCAGCCGGTCGCACAGCAGGCCGGCCAGGACGGCGATATCCGTCTCGTCGATGTCCTGCAGCGCGCGGTCCGCCTGGGTGGCCGACCAGATGTCGCGCATCACCGGCACCTCCAGGAACATCCCGTAGTATTCTTCGACGATCCGGCTGAGCGCCCGGTGCAGCTCCGCGGGCGTGTCGACGGGCGCCAACGCGTCGCGCACGCAGGCGTGGCCGACGGCGTTGTAGCGCTCCGCCAGGGTGCCGATCAGCGCCGTCTTGTCAGGGAAATACTGATAGAGCGACCCGAAGGAGACGCCGGTGCGCTCGACCACGTCGCTCATCCGGAAGGCGTCGCTGCCCTTTTCCGCCATCACCTCCGCCGCCGCGTCAAGGATGCGTTCGAAGCGCTCCCGGCTACGCCTCTGCGTCGGGACGCGGCGCGCGCGGGAAGTGGCGGGGGACGGGGTGGGTCGGGCCATGGAGGGTTTCCGCTATGGAATCAACTTGACGGACTGAATGCGAGAGTTTATCCCATTTGTCAAATGCGAGATTTTCTCGTATTCAACCGACCCGAAAGGCTCCCCCATGGTCTCGACCAATCCCATCCTCCTCGTCGGCGGCACGGGCAAGACCGGCCGCGTCGATGCGCGGCTGCGGGCGCTCGGCCGGTCCACCCGGCCGGTCTCCCGCGCCACGACGCCCTCGTTCGACTGGACCCGGCCGGACGGTTGGGCGGCGGCACTGGATGGGGCCGGTTCCGCCTATGTCACCTTCCAGCCCGATCTCGCCGTGCTGGGGGCCGACGCCGCGATTGGTCGGCTGGCGGCGCTGGCGCGCGATGCCGGGCTGGAGCGGCTCGTGCTGCTGTCCGGGCGCGGTGAGCCGGGGGCGGAGCGTGCGGAGGACGCCCTGAAGGCCGCCAGCGTGCCGTGGACCATCGTGCAGGCCAGCTGGTTCGCGCTGAACTTCAGCGAAAGCTTCCTGCTCGATGCGGTGCGGTCCGGCGAGATTGCGTTGCCGGCGGGCCCGGTGCCGGAACCGTTCGTCGACGCCGATGACATCGCGGACGTCGTGGCGGCTGCCCTGACCGAGGATGGCGACGCCGGCAAGCTCTACGAGGTCACCGGCCCCCGAGCGCTCACCTTCGCCGAGACGGCCGAGATTCTGGCTGAAGTGACCGGCCGGCCGATCCGCTACCGGCAGGTGCCACGGGCGGATTTCGTGGGTGGCCTGACGGCGGCCGGGCTGCCGCCCGCAATGGTGGTCTTGCTGGACGAGCTGTTCACGACGGTGCTCGACGGCCGCAACGCAGCGCCAATGCCGGGCGTGCGACATGCGCTGGGCCGGTCGCCGCGCGATTTCGCCGACTATGCCCGCCGTACCGCGGCGACCGGCGTCTGGGAGGCGGTGTGATGGTCCGAGACGTCGCGGTCGCCCTGCTGTGGGCAGGCGCGCTGGGCAGTGGGCTGATGGCCGGGACGCTGTTCGCCTTCTCGAGCTTCGTCATGGCGGCGCTGGCGAGCCTGCCGGCAGCGCAGGGTGTCGCGGCCATGCAGGCGATCAATCGCCTCATCCTGCGGTCGTCGTTCATGCCGGTGTTCCTCGGCAGCGCACTGGTCGGCCTGGCGCTCATGATCACGGCGATCAAGACCTGGGGCGAGCCGGGGACGCCAGCCACGGCCGCGGCCGGCGCGCTCCTCGTCGTCGGCCTGTTCGGCTGCACGGCCGCTCTCAACGTCCCGCTCAACAACACCCTCCAGCGCGTCGATGCCGAGAGCGCGGAGGCGGTCGCCGCGTGGCGGCACTACCGCCGCGCCTGGACCCGATGGAACCATCTGCGCACGGTGGCCGCGCTGGCCGCCTGCGTTCACTGCATTGCCGGGCTGCGGGCTGGATGAGAGCCTACGCCGACCTCGGATAGGTCCGCTCCTCGATCGGCAAAGCGTCGAGGTGTTCCTCCAGGATCGTGATCAGGGCGCGCTCGGCACGGTTCAGCTGGGCGCGGGGATGGGTGACCAGGAAGATGTCGATCGCCGGCGGCGCCTCGTAGGGCGGCAGCCGCCAGACCAGTCTGTCGGCGACGTCACGCTCCACCACATGGATCGGCAGCGGCCCGATGCCGAGACCGGCCATGATCATCCGCCGGACCTCCTCCAGGTGGCTGGAGGTGCCGACGATCCGGTCCTCTATCGCCTCCTGCGCGCGCAGGAGAGCCACCGGCCGCAGCGCGTCGGTCAGCCGGTCGGTCTTGAAGCTGACGAAGCTCTCGTCGCGCAGGTCCGCGAGCGTCAGCCCCTCCTGACCGAACAGCCGGTGCCCGGGGCCGCAGAAGAAGCCGAAGTGCTCCCGGAACACCTGCCGATAGCGCAGCGGCGCCAGGCGCTTGTGAACCAGCGCGACGCCGAAGTTCGCCTGCTTCTGGAGCACGGCCTGGACCACGGCGGTCGAGGTCGCGACCTCGATCGACAGGGTGGCGCGCGGGTGCCGGCCATGAAAGTCGCTCAAAGCGGCATCGAAGGGCGGGCAGACCACATGGCTCGCCATCGCGATGGTGACGTGGCCGGAGATCTCCTCCCGCACGTCGCGCAGGATCGTCGCGAGTCGCCAGACATTGCCGTAGATCTCGACGCACTCGTCATAGAGCAGGCGTCCCGCTTCGGTCAGGGCGAAGCGGCCGCCGCCGCGGTCGATCAGCCGGCGGCCGAGCTGGTCCTCCAGCCGCTTCAGGGCGTTGGTCACCGATGGCTGGCGCAGGAGCAGGCGCCGCGCGGCGGCGGTGATGCCGCCCTCGTCGACGATCACCACGAAGGTGCGCAGGAGGTTCCAGTCGAGCGTGCGGGCCAGGCGCGCGGTGTCTTCCGGCACCGGCTCGCGGGCAGGGGCGTCGTCCATGGCCGACCTCATAGCGGTGAGCTATGGAGTAGAGGATAGATATCTATTGGACGTATGGCCAACCCCGCTTTCTAGAATACCCGCAGACGCAGCGGCCCACGCCAACGAGGCCGCGTGGCCGAGAGGGATGCTGAACGCTCGGTCGCCCGCCGGCGACCACAGGGGGAGGCGGCGCACGTGACCAGTGCCGCGATCGAACGCGACGAACCACATCCGGAGCCGGCGCCGCCGGCCCGGCGACCACGCCTTGGCGGCGACGGGGCCAGACCCTGGATCCTGCTGTCGCCGGCGCTGGTGTCGGTGGCGCTGCTGCTGGTCGTGCCGGTCGGCTTTGTGGTGGTGTATTCGTTCTGGCTGCGCACCGCCCAGGGCGACCTGCCAGCCTTCGACACCTCCAACTGGATCAAGGTGCTGACGGATCCGTTCTACCGGGCGGTGCTCTGGCAGACCCTGAGGATCGCCGGCATCACGGTCCTGCTGTGCGCCGCAATGGGCTACGTCCCCGCCTATTTCCTGGCGATGACGCGGATTCCGCACCGGGCGCTGCTGCTCCTGCTGCTGATGCTGCCGTTCTGGATCAGCTACATCATCCGCACGCTCAGCTGGATCAACATTCTCGGTGTTTCCGGCGCGATCAACCAGGTGCTGATGTTCCTGGGCCTGACCGACGAGCCGATCCGCATGCTCTACAATGAGGCGTCGGTGATCCTGGGCCTCGCGCACTACCTGCTGCCGTTCATGATCCTAAACATTTATGTCAGCCTGGAGGGCATCGACCGGAACCTGATCGATGCTGCCCGCACGCTCGGCTGCACCAACTGGCAGGCGTTCCGGGAGGTGACCCTGCCGCTGTCGCTGCCCGGGCTGGCGGCGGGATCGCTTCTGACCTTCGTGCTGGGCGCCGGCACCTACATCACGCCGCTGATCCTCGGCGGTCCCGGCGACCTGATGTTCGCCAACCTGATCTACCAGGCGATCATCACCCAGCTGAACTGGCCGATGGGCTCCGTCCTGTCGATCGTCCTGCTGGTCCTGCTGGGCGCGATCGTCATGGTCTACAACCGCTTCGTCGGTCTGGGCCAGATCTACAAGAGCTTCCGGTAGGGGGAGGCCGGCATCGCATGGTCTCCGGCTGGTCGCTCATCCGCCTCGCCACGATCGGCGTCTATCTCTTCCTGTTCGCGCCGGTCGTCGTCGTGGTGCTGCTGTCGTTCAACGCCAGCCAGTTCGGCAGCTTTCCAATGGAAGGCCTCAGCATCCGCTGGTTCGTCGAGCTGTGGGAGAACGACTCGATCGTCCGCGCCTTCCAGGTCTCCCTGCTGCTGGGCGTCCTGACCGCGATCCTGTCGACCACGCTGGGCATCCTCGCCTCGCTGGCGCTCGTGCGCTACCGCTTCCCGGGCAAGGAATGGATCAGCACGCTGCTGGTGGCGCCGATCCTGGTGCCGGAAGTGGTGCTGGGCGTGGCTCTGCTTCTCTTCATGCGCTGGGCGTCGGTGCCGAAGAGCTTCGCGCTGCTGCTGATGGGCCACGTGCTGATCACGCTGCCGTTCGTCGTACTGGTGGTCCAGGCCCGCCTGATCGGCATCCGGCGCGACGTGGAGGAGGCCGCGATGAGCCTCGGCGCAAACCGGATGCAGACCTTCTTCCAGATCACCCTGCCGCTGCTTATGCCGGCCGTGTTCGCCGGCACGCTGTTCGCCTTCACGATCAGCTTCGACGACATCACGGCGACCCTGTTCTGGAAGCCGGCCGGCGTCGAGACCGTGCCGACCCAGATCTTCGCCATGCTGCGCAACTCCATCAGCCCCGAGATCAATGCCCTGGGCACGGTGATGATCGTCATCACCGTTGCCCTTCCGCTGATCGCCGGTGCGCTGGCCCGCCGGTTCGCGCGGGGCAGCGGCTGACGTCGGACCCGCCAAGACGTGAAAACCAGCCGAGACGGAGGCTTCAGAACCATGGACAGCACAACCCGCTACCGCCGCCTGTTCGAGCGCTACATGAACGGCGACCTCGAGCGCCGGACCTTCCTGGGCCTGCTGGCCGCCGCCGGTGCGGCGACCGGTCTCGCCGGGGGGCCGTTCGGCCGGCGCGCCGTCGCCCAGGACGTCATGCAGGTCCGGTTCGACGGATGGGGCGGCGTGGTCTCCGAGGCGTTCCGGGAGCACGCCTTCGAGCCCTACGAGGCGGCGACGGGGATCGAGGTGGTGGATGGCACCTTCGGCTCCGGCGACGAGTTCCTGACCCGCGTACGTGCCAGTCAGCCGGGCGAGTACAGCGTGTTCCACGCCTCGGGCGTGTTCGACTACGCGCGCTACGTCAACCTGGACATGGACGTGGTCCTGGACGAGGCGCGGATCCCGAACCTTCAATTCGTGATGACCTCGCTGCAGACGCCGTACCGCAACCTGACCGATGGGAACCTGTCGGCGGTCCCGTACGACTACGGCACGACCGGCCTGGCCTACAACCGCTCGGTCATCTCGGACGAGGAGATCCGGGAGAAGGGCGCCAACATCCTGATCGACGACGCCTATGCCGGTCGGATCGGCGGCTGGAACGACTGGCGCACCCGGATGTGGTACGCCGCGCTCCAGACAGGCCAGTCGCCCAACGACATCCAGGACATGGACGCGGTCTGGGCGGCGCTGCGCGAGCATCGCGACGGCCTGCTGAAGTACTGGACCTCGGGCGCCGAACTCATGAGCCTGCTGGCCGAAGGCGAGATCGTCGTCACCGAGGGCTGGTCGGGACGCATTGCGGCCTTGCAGCAGGAAGGCCACGACATCGGCTACTACGACCCGCCGAACGGCTTCGGCTGGCAGGAGTGCCTGATGGTGCTGAAGGGCAGCCCGCTGCCCGAGGTCGAGCAGCTGCTCAACTTCATGCTCGAGCCGGAGGTGGCGATCGCCGTCGCAGAGGGGCAGAACTACCCGCCGTCGCTCGATCCGACCAAGGTCGACCTGGGCGAGAAGGTGCCGACGCTGCCGGCGTTCGACCCGACCGGCAAGCTGGAGCACCTGACCTTCGCCGAACCGGACTACTGGAACGGCAACGAGGCGGAGTGGTCCGAGCAGTTCGGCCGCATCGAAAGCGGCTTCTGAGGCCGCATCCGGCCGCCGCGGACCTGGAACCGTGGCGGCCGGCCTTTCCCGAAACGACTGGAGACCGGCCCGTGAGCGTCGCTCTCGACACCCCAGAGGCCCCCGGCCCGTCCGGCGGCAGCGCCGTCGCGCTGCACGGCGTGGTCAAGCGGTTCGCCGATTTCGTCGCGGTGCACCGCATGGACCTGGCGATCGAGACCGGCAGCTTCGTCACGCTGCTCGGCCCCTCCGGTTGCGGCAAGACGACGACGCTCAGGATGATCGCCGGACTGGAGCAGCCGAGCGAGGGCGACATCCTGATCAAGGGCCGGCGGGTCAACGACGTGCCGATCCACAAGCGCAACCTCGGCGTCGTGTTCCAGAACTACGCCCTGTTCCCGCACAAGACGGTCTTCGACAACGTCGCCTTCGGCCTGAAATACCGGAAGATGGCGCGGGACGAGATCCGCACCCGCGTCACCCGGGCGCTGGAGCTGGTCCAGCTGCCCCAGGTCGGCGACCGGCTGCCCAGCCAGCTTTCCGGCGGCCAGCAGCAGCGCATCGCGCTGGCCCGGGCGATCGTCATCGAACCCGACGTCCTGCTGCTCGACGAGCCGCTGTCCGCGCTCGACGCCAACCTGCGCGAGGAGATGCGGGTCGAGTTGAAGCGCATCCAGCGGGAGCTGGGCGTGACCACCGTCTTCGTCACCCACGACCAGTCCGAGGCGCTGGCGATGTCCGACCGGGTCGTGGTGATGAGCCAGGGCTGGATCGAGCAGCTCGGCAGCCCGCAGGAAGTCTACGACCGTCCGGCGTCGGAATTCGTCGCCGGCTTCCTGGGCCATTCCAACATGCTGGACGGCCAGGTGGACCGCGTGGCATCCGGAATCGCCGAGGTGACCCTGGAGGCGGGCGGTCGACTCTACGCCCTGGTCGACCCGTCCCGCGGCGTCGCCGCCGGGGATCGGGTGCGTGTCGTGGTCCGGGCGGAGAAGCTCCGCCTTGCCGACGCCCATGCGCCGGCCGAGGGCCAGACGGTGCTGGAAGGCCGGGTCGAGGCGGTCGACTACCAGGGCCAGGCGGCGCGATACTTCCTGCGCTGGCGCGACCGCACCCTGCAGGCGATCAATCCGATCGACGGGGCACCGTTCTCCGAGGGCGCGCCCGTCGCGATCGCCCTCCGCCCGCAGGACTGCGTCCTGCTGCCGATCGAAGGCGCCAAGGCATGACCGCCGTCATGACGGACGCCGCCGACCGGCCCCGGTCCCACCTGTTCTACCAGACCCGCCAGCGCCGGCCGCGCGTCGACCGCGCCAATGGCATCCATCTCTGGGATGTCGACGGCAACCGCTGGATCGACGGCTCGTCGGGCGCGATGGTGGTCAATATCGGCCATTCGAACCCGCGCGTGCTGGCGGCGATGAAGGACCAGATCGACCGCACCACCTTCGCCTACCGTCTGCATTTCGAGAACGACGCCGCCGAGGAGCTGGCGGCCGAGGTCGCGCGGCTGATGCCCGGCGGGCTCGATCGGGTGTTCTTCGTCTCCGGCGGGTCGGAGGCGGTCGAGTCGGCGATCAAGCTGGCCCGTCAATGGGCGATCGCGACCGGGCAGGGGACCCGGTACAAGGTCATCTCCCGCTTTCCGAGCTACCACGGTGCCACGCTGGGCGCCCTGGCGCTGACCGGCTATGCTCCGATGACGGCACCCTTCGCGCCGATGATGGTGGAGATGCCGAAGATCTCCGCTCCGACGGTCTGGCGCGACCGGGACGGCCTATCCGCCGAGGAGGCGGCCCGCCGCTATGCCGATCTCCTGGAGGAGGAGATCCTGCGGCAGGGCCCGGAGACCGTGCTCGCCTTCATCGTCGAGCCGATCGGCGGCGCCTCGACCGGCGCCCTGGTCCCGCCGGCCGGGTACCTGCCGCGGATCCGGGAGATCTGCGACCGCTGGGGCATCCTGCTGATCCACGACGAGGTGATGACCGGTGCCGGCCGGACCGGACGGTTCCTCGGCGCCGACCATTGGGGCGTCGCCCCGGACATCGCCGTGCTGTCGAAGGGGTTCGCCTCCGGCTACGCGCCCCTGGGCGCCATGGTCGCCCCGGAAAGGATCGTCGAGCCAGTGCTGGATGCCGGGGGCTTCATCCACGGCTATACCTATGCCGGCAATCCGCTGGCCTGCGCCGCCGGGCGGGCCGTGCTGCGCGAGGTGCTGGAGCAGGACCTGATCGGCAATGCCGCCCGGATGGGAACCCGCCTGCTCGACCAGTTGGAGGGCCTGAAGCGCCGGTTCCCCTTCATCGGCGACGTTCGGGGCAAGGGCCTGCTGACCGCGATCGAGCTGATCGGCGACCCGGACACGCTGGCGCCGCTGCCGGCGGAACTCAACGCCCATTCCCGCCTGGTCGAGGCCGCCTATTCCCGAGGCCTGATCGTCTATTCGCGCCGCACCCGCGGCGGCTATTCAGGCGACCACGTGATCGTGGCGCCGCCGATGATCGTCACCGCGGCGCAGATCGACGAGATCGTCGCCCTGCTCGACGCCGCGCTCGCCGACCTGGCAGCTCAGCTCGACCTGCCGCGCGGTTGACGCCCGCCGGAGGTCGTGACCGCGTTCCGTTGCATCGTTCCGAGGTCTCGATGAAGGTCGTCTTCTCCGACCGCCAACTGGCCCATGATCCGAAGCACTTCCTGGTGTCGGGCGCACCGCAGCCCAATCCGGAGGTGCCGGAGCGGGCCCGCCGGCTCGCCGCCGCCGCCCGGCAGGCAGGCCACGACCTGGTGGCGCCGCAGCCGTGCGGCCTCGGCCCGGTCGCGCAGGTGCACACGCCCGAGTATCTTCAGTTCCTGTCCGGCATCGTCGACCGCTGGAGGCGGATCGAGGGCGCGTCCGCGGAGGTGGTCCCCAACATCCACCCGAACGGCCGCGGTGGCAACGGGCCCGGCGGCTATCCCCGGTCCGCGGTGGGACAGGCCGGCTGGCACATGGCCGACACCGCCTGTCCGATCGCCGAAGGTACGTGGGAGTCCGCGCTCGCCAGCGCCGAGGCCGCGGTCCATGCGGCGCGCCTGGTGCTGGGCGGCGACCGCGCCGCCTATGCGCTGTGCCGGCCGCCAGGGCACCACGCCTTCGCGGACATGGCCGGCGGCTTCTGCTTCCTCAACAACGCCGCGATCGCCGCCCAGCACCTGCGCGACCGTGGCGCCGCGAGGGTTGCCGTGCTGGATGTCGACCTCCACCACGGCAATGGCACGCAAGGCATCTTCTGGGCGCGCGGCGACGTGCTGACCGTTTCGCTTCACGCCGATCCGGCCCGGTTCTACCCGTTCTTCTGGGGCTATAGGGAGGAGCGCGGCACCGGCCCCGGCCTCGGCTGCAATCTGAACCTTCCGCTCGACCGGGGGACCGGCGACGACGACTATCTGGCGGCCCTCGACCGCGGGTTCGAGCGGATCCGGGCCTTTGCGCCCGATGCGCTGGTGGTCGCGCTGGGGCTCGACGCCTTCGAGGGCGATCCGCTGGCCGGCCTGACGGTGACGACCGACGGCTTCGGCCGGATCGGCACGGCGATCGCGGGGCAGGGGCTGCCGACCGTGCTGGTGCAGGAGGGCGGCTACCTGTGCGACGCTTTGGGAGCCAACCTGGTGCGCTTCCTGTCCGGCTTCGAGTCGGCACTGGCGCCCGACCCGATCGACGCCGCCTCCGCCGCGGCGGTGGAGGCCCCCCGGTGATCACCCTGAGCGAAGAGCGGATGCGCGAGGCGCTGCCTTGGCGCGACCTGGTGGAGGCGCTGCGCGGCATGTTCCGCACCGGATGCGAAATGCCGGTGCGCCACCACCACACGGTCGAGGTGCCGGACGAGCCGGATGCGACGCTCCTGCTGATGCCGGCCTGGGTGCCGGGAGCCTACGAAGGCGTCAAGGTCGCCAATGTCTTTCCAGGCAATGCCGACCGCGGCCAGCCGGCGATCTCCGCCAGCTATCTGCTGTCCAGCGGCCGGACCGGAGAATTGCTGGCGATTCTGGAGGGCGGGGAGCTGACCGCCCGGCGCACCGCCGCCGCCTCGGCCCTGGCCGCGGACTACCTGGCCCGGCCCGAGGCCGAAACCCTCGTAATGGCCGGCACGGGGCGGCTGTCGCTCAACCTGATCCAGGCCCATCGCTCGGTCAGGCCGGTCCGGCAGGTCCGGGTCTGGGGCCGCAATCCGGAGAAGGCGGCGGCGATCGCGCGCGAAGCCAGGGGCCTCGGGGTCGAGGCGGAGGCCGCGGAGGATCTGGAGGAGGCGATCCGCACCGCCGACATCGTCAGCTGCGCGACGCTCTCGACCCAGCCACTGATCCGCGGCGACTGGCTGCCGGCGGGCTGCCATGTCGACCTGGTCGGGGGCTTCCGGCCGACCATGCGCGAGGCCGACGATTCGGCGATCCGGCGCTCGACCGTCTTCGTCGATACCCGTGCCGGCGCGACGAAGGAAGCCGGGGACATCGTGGTCCCGATGGAGACCGGCGTCCTGGCCGCCGAGGGCATCGCGGCGGACCTCTACGACCTGACCCGCGGCGACCATCCGGGCCGGACTTCCGCGGAACAGATCACCCTGTTCAAGTCGGTCGGGGCCGCGCTCGAGGATCTGGCGGCGGCCATCCTGGCGTACGAGTCGACCCGGTGAGCCGCCCGCGAGGGCTCCTGGAGCGCGCCGGGGAAACACACCGGTGACGAACTTCACCGGATTGTCAGGAATATCCGCCGGCATACGTCTGTTAAGGTTGACGTCGGACCCCCGTCCGACCGGCCGCCCGAACCGGCGGCCGCGACTGCGCTCCGATCCCCCGGGGCAAGCAACAGGGAGACCTCCATGAAATCCTGGATCACCTTCGGTGCCGCTGCGGCGGCCCTGGTCGCCGTCGCCGGAACCGCCGTGACCGTCTCCGCCCAGACCGGTGAGGAGGGGGTGGAGGCCCGGCAGGAGTACATGAAGCAACTGGGCGGTGCGGCCGGCACCATCGGCAAGTACTATCGCGACAACGAAGGGACGATCGAGGACGTGCGCCAAGCCGCCGCCCAGCTCGGAGAAATCGCGCCGCAGCTGCCCGACCAGTTCCCGGAGGGCACCGGCGTCGGGGTCGGCGATTCGGAGGCCCTGCTCGCCATCTGGGAACAGCCCGGCGACTTCGACGCCGTGGTGGTGGCGGCGGTGGAGAACATGCAGGCGCTCGGCGCCGTCGCCGAGACGGCGAGCGAGAACGAGCTGCGCGCCGCCTTCGCCCGCGTCGGGCAGAGCTGCGGTGCCTGCCACGAGGACTTCCGGCAGCAGGACTGATCCCCATGACCGGTTCGAGCCGGCTGTGGTGGCGAGCGGCGGGGCTCGGCCTCGCCGCCGCGCCTTTGGCGACCGCCTTCGTGATCGTGGCGACCGCGCCTGCGTCGGCCCAGGAGGCGGCCGGGCAAGGGGCAGGGGAGGTTGCCGCCGACCCGGCCTCCAACGATCCGGTGGCGCGGGGGCGATATGTCTTCGATGCGGCGGGTTGCGCCGGCTGCCACACGGAGGACGCGGCCGGGGCCGTCCCCTTGGCCGGAGGCCGGGCGCTGGCGACGCCCTTCGGCACCTTTTTTGGGCCGAACATCACCCCGGATCCGGACCATGGGATCGGCGACTGGAGCGAAGAGGACTTCCGTCGCGCCCTGGTCGAAGGCCGGTCGCCGGAGGGGCATGCCTATTTCCCCGTCTTCCCGTACACGTCCTATACGGCGATGACCGACGCGGACATCGAGGATCTCTGGGCCTATCTGCAGACGGTTGAGCCGGCCGGCCGGGAGAATACGGCGCACGACGTCGCGCCGCCCTTCGGCTGGCGCTGGCTGCTTCCGGCCTGGCGGCTGATGAATTTCGACGAAGGCGCCGAGGCCTTGGCGGCCGTGGGCGCCGATCCCGACGACCGCGGCGCCTATCTGGCGGAAGCCTTGACCCACTGCGGTCAGTGCCACACGCCGCGCGGGCCGCTCGGCGGCTTCGATGTCGACCGGCACCTCGCCGGCTGGGCGGAGGGGCCGGAGGGCGACACCGTCCCGAACATCACGCCTCATCCGGAAGCGGGCATCGGTGGCTGGACAGCGTCGGACCTGACCTTTCTGCTCGAACTCGGGATGACGCCTGAGGGCGATTTCGTCGGCGGTTCGATGAACGAGGTGGTTCAGAACACCACGTCGCGGCTGACGGCCGAGGATCGGGAGGCGCTGGCGCACTACATCTTGTCGGTCCCCGCCTCCGACCACCGGCCGTAGCCCGTCTCCAAAGGCACGCCCCGCGGCCGGCCGCGCCCCTCATCCCGCCATCTGGTTCGCGCGATCGATCAGGCGGTCCCAGGGAAGCCGCACCGTGGCCGTCGTTCCCTCGCCCGGCTCGCTCCGCAGCACCAGCGTGCCGCCGTGCAAAGCGACCAGCGAGCGGGTGAGGGGCAGCCCGAGCCCGGTCCCGCCGACGTGGTTGGTGAAGCTGTTGGCGATCTGCGTGAACGGCTCCATCGCCCGGGCGATCTCCTCCTTCGACATGCCGATGCCGGTGTCGGTCACCGCCAGCGCCAGGCGGCCATCCGGTTCCAGCCACGCCGCGACCGACACCGCGCCGCCGGCAGGCGTGAACTTCACGGCATTCGACAACAGGTTCAGCAGCACCTGGCGCAGCGCGCGCCGGTCGGCATAGAGGCCGGGCAGACCATCGGCGACCCGGGCGTCCAGACCCAGGCCCTTCTCGCGCGCCTTGGGCGCGACCAGCCGCACCACCGACGGCACCAGCTCATCGACCCGGACGTGTTCCTCATTGAGATCGAACTTCCTCGCCTCGATCTTCGAAAGATCAAGGATGTCGTTGACCAAGCTCAACAAATGCTGCCCGCTGTTGAAGATGTCCCGGGCATATTCGCGGTATTTCGGATTCCCCATCTCACCGAACACCTCCTGCGAAATCAGTTCGGAGAAGCCGATGATGGCGTTGAGCGGCGTGCGCAACTCGTGACTCATGGTGGCCAGGAACTGCGATTTCGACCGGTTGGCCGTCTCGGCGGCCTCCTTGGCCTGGAGCAGTTCCTCCAGCAGTTGTTCCCTGCGCCGGGTCTCGGTGTTCACCTTGCCCAGGACGAGGTTGTACTGTCGGGCGATTCTTCCCGCCTCGGTCTCCGGCTCGACCGGGATGAGGCGTGAGAAGTCGGCGTCGCGGCGCTGGTGCTCCATCGCTTCGATCAGGTCGTTGATCGCCGTCGAAGCGCCGTGTTCCGCCACGTTCAGTCCGACCTCCTCCTGTCGGGCGGTGACCCGCAGCGGCGCCCAGCGGTCGATCAGGCGCAGCAGCAGATAGCCGACGCCGAACGCCCACAGCCCCGCGACGGCGACGCCGAGTGCCTGGATACCGAGCTGTTCCAGTCGGCTGCCGCCGCCCCAGGCGGCCGGGTCGCCGAACAGGGCGACCGCAAGGGTGCCCCAGATCCCGGCGCCCAGGTGGATCGGTACCGCCGCCACCGCATCGTCGATCTCCAGCCGTTCCAGGAGGGCGGTCCCGGAGACCGCGACCAGGCCGCCGATCGCGCCGATCAGCACCGCCTCGACCGGTGTCACGATGTTGCAATTGGCGGTGACCCCGACGAGGCCTCCCAGGGGACCGGCGATGATCAGTTGCACCCGCGGTCGCCGATGGCGGATCCAGGTCGCCGCGACCGCCGCAAGGCCGCCGGCCGCGCCGCCGAGGGCGGTGTTCAACAGGACGAGGGGTACCGACCCGTCCAGCGCCAGCGTGCTGCCGCCGTTGAAACCGAACCAGCCGATCCAAAGAAAGAACCCGCCCAGGGTGGCGAGCGGAATGTCGTGGCCTTCGATCGGCCGCCCGTTCCCGCCGAAACGGCCGTGCCGAGGTCCGAGGATCAGGAGCGCCGCCAGGGCCATCCAACCGCCGACCGAATGGACCACCGTCGACCCGGCGAAATCGACGAACCCCGCGGCACCCAGCCATCCGGCGCTGCCGCCGTCCAGGTCTGCCCAGGCCCAGTGGCCGACCACGGGGTAGATCGCGCCGGCCAGGATCGCGGTCGCGATGAAGTAGCCCTGAAACCGCATGCGCTCCGCCACCGCGCCGGACAGGATCGTCGTCGCGGTTCCACAGAACGCCAATTGAAAGAAGAAGAACGTCGTGTCGAAGCCGCCGGCACCGCCATCGAACAGCGCCGAACCCCAGCCCCAGACTCCGTTGCCGATCCCGAACATCAAGGCGAATCCGAACGCCCAGAAGATCATCGTCGAAATGCAGAAGTCGGTGAGGTTCTTGATCGCGACGTTGATCGAGTTCTTGGCCCGGGTGAAGCCGCTCTCCAGCGCGCCGAATCCGGGCTGCATCAGCAGGACCAGCACCGTGCAGACGGCGATCCACAGGATATCGAGGGAGGGAGCCGTCATCTTTCGGTCCGCCCCTGTCGTGGGACGGCAACGGCTGCGCGGGGACGCGACATGGGGGAGGCTCCGCGGCAAGACCGCCAGTCAGGCGGCGTTTCTCTTCGATATCCGAGTCGCTTTTACTGGAGGGTTAACGCGATGTCTCCCCTTTGGCGCGAACCTCGGGAGCCGGAGCCGCGCTACCGGCGTCGCGCCGCCCGCAGGCCGAAAAAAAAGACGCCGGCCGTTCGAGAACGGCCGGCGCAACGTCAGTCGTCTTGGAGACCGAAGGACATGGAGCGGAGAGCCTGCCCGCCCCATGGCTTCACCTTACAATATGGTACGATATCGCGGCAGAGTTAAGGCGAAGTGAGCGACGGGAGCGAAGAAAATCGCTTGACTCCGGCTCCATCGGCTAGATCTCGCCCCGTACGTCCTCCACGATGTCCCGCAGCGCGTTGAAATCCCGCACGAACAGGTGGTCGCCGCGACGCTCGACCAGGCCGCTGCGGGCGAGATCGCCGAACACCCTCGCCACGGTCTCGCGGGCGGTCGAAACCCGCCCCGCGACGTCGCCATGGACGGGTATCGGTCGAATCACCGCAGTACCGTCCTCCTTGAGTCCCTTGCGGGCGAGGCGCAGGATCTCCGCCTGTACCCGGTTGTTGGCGGCCAGAGTGCTGAGGTCCATGATCCGTTCGGTGGAGCGTCGAACAATGCCCGCCAGATGGCGCAGCAGCGTCGCGGCGATCTGGGGCTCCTCCGCCGCCAGCCGCCCCAGCACCGCGGGCGGCATGATCGCGACCCGGGTCGCGGTTACCGCGATCACGCCGGCCGAGCGGGGGCCGCCATCGATCGCCGCCAGTTCTCCGAAGAAGGCGCCGGGCCCGAGGTCGTCGAAGCTGACTTCCCGCCCGCTTGCCGAATAGTTGACGACCCGGACCCGCCCCTCGATCACGAAATAGGCGTCCCGCCCCTCGTCCGACCGATCGATGATGGTCTCGTGCGGCCGGTAGAGCCGCCAGCGGCACTCCCGCCCCACCGCCGCGCGCCGCTCCGCGGATAGCGGGGCGAGCAGGGGAACGACATCGAAGCTGGGATCGATCTGTGCGGTCACGGCGCGGCGCCCTCCTTGGCGCCCACGATACGCCTGCGGGGCCTTCGGCGCCACCGCATCGGGTCCGCCCCTTTCGCCGCGCCGCGCCGTGCCTATCTTTATGCGGGTGCATGTCGGGTGCGGCGGGCCGCTCGGGCACCGCCGCCGAGGGGCGGAGACGGGCGTGAGACACGAAAGGCATGGACCGGAATCCCAAGGAATTCCGGTAAAGATGGGGCTGGGCGCCCGGCTTCGCGCCTATTTCTTAGCCGGCATCCTGGTGTCGGCGCCGATCGCGATCACGCTGTTCCTGTCGTGGCGGCTGATCACGTTCGTCGACAATCGCGTGGCGGCCGTTCTGCCGTCCCGGTTCAATCCGGAGACCTATCTGCCGTTCTCGATCCCGGGCATCGGGGTCGTGGTGATCCTGGTCACGCTCACGCTCATCGGTTTCCTGGCAGCGAACTTCGCCGGCCGCTTCGTGATGAGGTCGACCGAGCGGGTGCTGGCGAAGATCCCCGCGGTGCGGAGCCTCTATTCGGCGACCAAGCAGATCTTCGAGACCGTCCTCGCCAATCAGTCCAGCGCCTTCCGGGAAGTCGTGTTGATCGAGTATCCGCGGCGGGGCATGTGGGTGGTCGGCTTCATCACCGGCACCACCGAGGGCGAGATCCAGAACCTGACCGAGGATCCCGTGATCAACGTCTTCGTGCCGACGACGCCGAATCCGACCTCCGGCTTCCTGGTGTTCGTTCCGAAGGCCGATGTCCGGATCCTGACGATGACCGTGGAGGAAGGGATCAAGATGGTCGTTTCCGGCGGAATCGTCACGCCGCCCGACCGCCGGCCGGTGGAAGACCGCGCGTCGGTGATCGCCGCGCGCACCGGGGCGGTGGCCGACCTTGTCGACCACCGCGGCTCGCCGCCGACGGATGCCGATTCGGCTCGGCGGGCGGCGCCTGACGCCGATGCGGGCAAGGGCGACCGGTCAACCTGAGCGCAGCAGCTTCACCGCGGCGTCCCGCTCGAACAGATAAAGCAGTACCTTCAAGGCCTTGCCGCGCGGTCTTTCGAGATCGGGGTCCTTTTCAAGGATCAGGCGGGCGTCGTCGCGCGCCGCCGCCAGAAGCTCGCCATGCTCGGCCAGGTCCGCCAGCCGCATGCCGGGGATCCCGCTCTGCCGCGTGCCCAGCACTTCGCCGGCACCGCGCAGGCGCAGATCCTCTTCCGCGATGACGAAGCCGTCTTCGGTGTCGCGCAAGGTCTTCAGCCGGGCGTGGGCGGTTTCGCCGAGCGGCGGCTGATAAACGAGGAGGCAGGTCGACGCCTCCGCCCCGCGCCCGATGCGCCCGCGCAACTGGTGCAGCTGGGCGAGCCCGAACCGCTCGGCATGCTCGATCACCATCACCGTCGCCGCCGGCACGTCGACCCCGACCTCGATCACCGTGGTCGCCACCAGCAGGTCGATGCCGCCGTCGACGAAGCCCGCCATCACCGCGTCCTTTTCCGCGGCCTTCATCTTGCCGTGGACCAGACCGACCCGACCGCCGAAGCGCCATTGCAGCGTCTCGAACCGGCGGGTGGCGTCGGCCAAGTCGGTCGCTTCCGATTCCTCGACCAGCGGACAGACCCAATAGACCTTGCCGCCACGCGCCAGCTGCCGGCCGACGGCCTCGACCACGTCTTCCAGCCGGTCGATCGGCAGGGCGCGGGTGGTCACCGGCTGGCGCCCCGGCGGCTTCTCGGTCAGGCGCGACACGTCCATGTCTCCATAGGCGGTCAGTTGCAGCGTGCGCGGGATCGGCGTCGCGGTCATCGCCAGCACGTCGACGCCCCGGCCCTTGGCGGTCAGCTTCAGGCGCTGCTGGACGCCGAAGCGGTGCTGCTCGTCGATCACGGCGACCGCCAAGTCGCGGTAAGCGACATCTTCCTGGAACAGGGCATGGGTGCCGACCAGGATGTCGATCTCGCCCGCCGCCAGCCGCGCCAGCAGCTCGGCGCGCGGCTTGCCCTTCTCGCGGCCGGTCAGCAGCGCCAACCGCGCGCCGGCCGCCTCGGCCAGCGGCGCGATGGTCGCGAGGTGCTGGCGCGCCAGGATCTCGGTCGGCGCCAGCAGCGCGCCCTGCGCGCCGCACTCCACGGCATTGAGCAGCGTCATCAGGGCGATCACGGTCTTGCCGCTGCCGACATCGCCCTGCAGCAGCCGCAGCAGCCGCTTGTCCGAGGCCATGTCCGCCTCGATCTCCGCCAGAGCCTGCCGCTGCGAAACGGTCAGATCGAAGGGCAGGGCGTCGAGCGCCCGGCGCCGCAGCCGGCCGTCCCCCTGAAGATGCCGACCCGCGACCCGGCGCATCGAATTCCGGACCAGCAGCAGGGCCAGCTGCGTCGCCAGCAGCTCGTCATAGGCGAGCCGCCGGCGGGCCGGGGCCGACGGCTCCAGGTCCTCATGCGCCTCGGGCGCGTGGGCGCGGTCCAGCGCCGCCTTCCAGGACGGCCAGCCCTGCCGCTTCAGCCACGCCAGGTCCTGCCATTCCGGCAGGTCCGGCGCCAGGGCGACCGCGGACGCCACCGTCTTGGCGAGCGTGCGCGGCGCCAGCCCGGCCGTCAGGGGGTACACCGGCTCGACCTTGGCGACCTGGTCGAACTCCTCCACCGGCACGACCAGGTCGGGATGCGGCATCTGCTTCAGGCCGTTGAATGCGTCGACCCGGCCACTGACCACGCGGGTGGCGCCGACCGGGTACTGTTTCATGAGCCAATCCGACCGGCCGTGGAAGTAGACCAGGTCGATCGTGCCGCTGGCGTCGAAGCAGCGGACGCGGTAGGGGATTCGCCGGTTGGAGGAGGAGATGTGGCCCTCGACCTCGACCGTCAGGGTGACGGTGCGGCCGATCGGCGCGTCGGCGATGCTGGGCGTTTCGCGCCGGTCGATCAGACTGCTCGGCAGGTGCCAGAGCAGGTCGACGATCCGGGGTCCCGCCAGCTTCTCCAACAGCTTGGCGATCTTGGGCCCGACGCCGGGCAGGGTGCCGATATCGGCGAAGATCGGATAGAGGATTTGCGGGCGCACGTCGGGGGTCTATATGGTCTCGGCGTTCGGGTCCAGCCTCCGGCGCCGCGTGGGCGGCATGGCCGGCCGGCCGGCCTGAACGCTGTCCCGGAAAGTAGCGCAATGGATCGATTCTCTGAACCGCCCGCCCCCCGGCCCGGCGAGCCGATCGAGGTCCGCCGCCGCCGGCTGAAGTTCCGCAGCTGGCACCGCGGCACGCGCGAGGCCGATCTGCTGTTGGGCAGCTTCGCCGATGCCCATGTCGATCGGTTCGACGGCGAGACCCTGGATCAATACGAGGCGCTGTTGTCGATGAGCGACCCCGACCTCTATAACTGGAAGACCGGCAGGGAACCGGTGCCGCCGGAGCATGACACGCCGGTGATGCAGCTTCTCAAACGCCACCAATATGACGGTACAACCGACTGATCCGGCGGTGGATTCCGTGTTTGACCTGACTCTCGACCCGAAGCGGCCGCAGCGCCTGACCATCGGCGGCGCGCCGGCCGGCCACGACGTCCGGATTCTGGCCGAGCTGGCGCGCAACCGTGTCGCGGCCGGCGGAGGCGGTTTGCTGTTCGTTACCCTGGACGACGCCGCCGCGGCGCGGATCCAGCAGGGGCTGGCGTTCTTCGCGCCCGACGTGACGGTGATCGGCTATCCGGCCTGGGACTGCCTGCCCTATGACCGGGTGTCGCCGAACCCCGACGTCGTCAGCCGGCGCACCGATGCCCTCAGCCGCCTTGCCGCCGGCGGGCCGGGCGGCGATCGGCCGTGGCTGGTGCTCGCGACCGTCAATGCGGTGCTCCAGCGGGTTCCGGGGCCGGAGCTCTTCCGCGGCACCGGCTTCGCGGCCAAGGTCGGCGACCGGATCGACGTGGCCGAGCTGCAGCGCTTCCTCGAGCGCAACGGCTACACCCGCGCCCAAACGGTGCGGGAACCCGGCGAGTATGCCGTGCGCGGCGGCATCGTCGACCTCTATCCGCCCGGGACGGAGGAGCCCTTCCGCCTCGATCTGTTCGGCGATGAGATCGAGGGTATCCGTCGCTTCGACCCCCTGAGCCAGCGGACGACCGACAAGGCCACCGACCTGGTGCTGGAGCCGATGAGCGAACTGCTGCTGGACGCGGAGTCGATCAGCCGGTTCCGCCAGGGCTATCGCGGGCTGTTCGGCGCGATCAGCGACGATCCGCTCTACGAGGCGATCAGCGAGGGGCGGAAGTTCCCGGGCATGGAGCACTGGCTGCCCCTGTTCTACGAGCGGATGGCGACCCTGTTCGATTATCTGCCCGACGCGCCGGTCGTGCTGGACCACCAGACCGAGCAGGCGCGGGAGACCCGCCTCGGCCAGATCGGGGAGTTCTTCGATGCCCGCCGCTCGATGCAGGACGTCGACCGCAAGGCCAAGGCGCCGGTCTACCGCCCGCTGCCGCCCGACCGGCTCTACCTGACGGCGGAGGACTGGCGGGCGACGCTGGAGAACCGCGCGGTCGCCCAGCTGTCACCCTTTGCCGCGCCGGAGGGCACGGGCGCGGCCGATGCCGGCGGGCGCCGGGGACGCGACTTCGCCGATGTCCGCAACGATCCCGACGCCAACGTCTTCGACGCGGTTCGCCAGCACGTGGCGACGCTGCGCGGGCAGGGCAGGCGGGTCCTGATCGCAGGCTACACCGCGGGCGCCCGCGAGCGCCTGGCCCATCTCCTGGGCGAGCACGGCCTCGCCCGGGTCGCCGCGGTCGACGACTGGCCGGCGGTGGAGGCGCTGGAGGCAAGCCGGGTCGGCGCCGCCGTCCTGACGCTGGAGGGCGGCTTCGTCGCCCCCGACCTCGCCGTGATGACCGAGCAGGACATCCTCGGCGACCGGCTGACGCGGCCCCAGCGCAAGCGCCGCAAGGGCGAGGAGTTCCTGACCGAGGCATCCGCCCTCGGCGCGGGCGATCTGGTCGTCCATATCGACCATGGAATCGGCCGCTACGAAGGGCTGGAGACCCTGACGGTCGGAGGCGCTCCCCATGACTGCCTGAAGGTGGTCTATGCCGGCGACGACAAGCTGTTCGTGCCGGTCGAGAACATCGAGGTCCTGTCGCGGTTCGGCTCCGAGGAGACGCCGGCGACGCTCGACCGGCTCGGCGGGGCGGGCTGGCAGGCACGCAAGGCCCGGGTCAAGAAGCGCCTCAAGGACATGGCGGACGAACTGATGAGGATCGCCGCCGCCCGTATGGTCCGCGACGGCGAGGTGCTGGAGCCGCCGGAGGGGGCCTACGACGAATTCGCCGCGCGTTTCCCCTATCCCGAAACCGAGGACCAGCTGCGCGCGATCGAGGAAGTGCTGGACGACCTGGTGTCCGGCCGGCCGATGGACCGGCTGGTCTGCGGTGATGTCGGCTTCGGCAAGACCGAGGTGGCCCTGCGCGCCGCCTTCGTCGCCGCGATGCAGGGCAAGCAGGTCGCCGTCGTGGTGCCGACCACGCTGCTGGCCCGCCAGCACTACAGGACCTTCGGCGAGCGGTTCCAGAACCTGCCGATCCGCCTCGGCCGCCTGTCCCGGCTGGTCGGCCAGAAGGAGACCAAGGAGGTCAAGGAAGGCCTGAAGGACGGCCGGATCGACATCGTCATCGGGACCCACGCCCTGCTCGCCGACTCGATCAAGTTCCGCGACCTGGGCCTGGTCATCGTCGACGAGGAGCAGCATTTCGGCGTGAAGCAGAAGGAGAAGCTCAAGAAGCTGCGCGCCGACGTGCACGTCCTGACGCTGACCGCGACGCCGATCCCGCGCACGCTGCAACTCGCGCTGTCCGGCGTGCGGGAGCTGTCGCTGATCGCCACGCCGCCGGTCGACCGCTTGGCGGTGCGCACCTTCGTCCTGCCGTTCGACGGCGTGGTGATCCGCGAGGCGATCATGCGCGAGCATTTCCGCGGCGGCCAGACCTACTACGTCTGCCCGCGGATCGAGGATCTGGGCGAGGTCGAGGAGATGCTGAAGGCCCTGGTGCCGGAGGTGAAGATCGTCATCGCCCACGGCCGGATGACGCCGAGCAGGATCGAGGAGGTGATGACCGCCTTCTACGACGGCCAGTTCGACGTCCTCCTGTGCACCACGATCGTCGAGAGCGGCCTCGACGTTCCCGCTGCCAACACCATGATCATGCACCGCGCGGATCTGCTGGGCCTCGCCCAGATGTACCAGCTGCGCGGCCGGATCGGCCGGTCGAAGCTGCGCGGCTACGCCTATCTTACCTACCTCGCCGACAAGCCGCTCAGCCAGACCGCGCAGCAGCGCCTGCATGTCATCGAGGCGCTGGACAGCCTGGGCGCCGGCTTCTCGCTGGCCAGCCACGACATGGACATCCGCGGCGCCGGCAACCTGCTCGGCGAGGAGCAGTCGGGCCAGATCCGCGAGGTCGGGATCGAGCTCTATCAGCAGTTGCTGGAGGAGGCGGTCGCCGCCGCCCGCGGCGGGCTGGCGGTGGAGGCCGAGGCGGAGAGCTGGACGCCGCAGATCAATCTCGGCATGCCGGTCCTGATCCCGGAAGACTATGTCGGCGACCTGTCGATCCGGCTGGAACTCTACCGCCGCATCGGCCGTCTGGTCGACCGGCAGGAGATCGACGGGTTCGCGGCCGAATTGATCGACCGGTTCGGGCCCCTGCCGAACGAAGTTGAGAATCTGCTCGAACTCGTCTCGCTCAAGCGGCTGTGCAAGCAGGCCGGCATCGAGCGGCTGGAGGCCGGGCCCAAGGGCGCCGTCGTCCAGTTCCGCAACAACAGCTTCCCGCGGCCGGACAAGCTGGTCGACTACATCTCCCGCCAGGCCGGCACCATCAAGATGAAGCCGGACCACAAGCTGGTCTACATGCGCGCCTGGGACAGCCCGAAGCAGCGGATGACCGGCGCCAGCGGTCTGGTCAAGAACCTCGCGGATCTAGCTGCGTGAGGGGCGGCGCAAACGCGCGTGGGCCCAGGCGGGCAGGGCGGGCACGCCGTCCCGGCCCGTCCGCGCCGATCGCCAGGCGGCCTGCTCCCGGTCCATTTCTGAGCCTGGCTTTCGCAGGCGCCCTGGCCCTGTCCGCGGGGTCGGCGCCGGCTCAGACCCCGACGGAGGCGACCGCTGGGCCGTCGGTGGATGAGGCGGCGATTGCTTCGGTCGACCGGGCGCTCATGGATCGGCGGCTGATCGAGGTCTATGGCCCGGACGTCCCGGTCGAGACGGCCGACAGGCTGGCCGTCGATCTGACCTGCGACGGCGCGACCGACCAGGTCGCCGGCTTCCACGATCCCGACGGCCCGGGCGGGCCCACCTATGCGGTCGCCATCGCCACCACCGACACACCCGACGGCGCGGTCGCCCTGATTCCATTCGACCTGCCGCTCGACGCCGCCCGCCAGACCGCGCTGTGCCCGGTCGACGATCCGGCCGACATCCGTCTTGAGGTGGAAAAGTGGTCTCCGGCCGACCAGCGCAACGTCCTCGGCCTGAAACTCGCCTGCCCGTGCGCCATCGTGGTCGTCGACGGCCAGTGCGACAGTCCGCGGCTGTTCTGGAACGGCTTCGAGGGCGAGGGGCCGCCGGTGATCTTCTTCAGGAACTGACGGGTCGACCGATCCCTCGCCCCTGTCGTCGACCTCCCGACCTGCGCCGGGACGACGGCCCGAGGTCTCTCCGCTACCCCGTCCCGGTCGCCGGCTCGGTCCCGGCGGCCATGTCGAAGAGCGGCAGGAAGGCCTGCGGTTCCTGCGCCCCGGCCAGCGCGTAACGTCCGTCGAAGACGAAGCAGGGCACGCCCTGGACGCCGATCCGGCGGGCGAGGGCATCGGCGCCGCGCACGGTCTCGACCTCCTCGTCGCTCGCCAGGTGCAATTCGAGGAAGCCTGGATCGAGGCCGCAGTCGGCACCGATCGCGATCAGCGTCGCGCGGTCGCCGATGTCGCGCAGGTCCTGGAAATAGGCGCGGAACAGCGCGTCGATCACCACCGCCGGATCGCTCCCTTCACGCTGGGCGAAGCGCACGAGGCGATGGGCGTCGAGCGTGCTGGGCGTGCGGGCGATCTCGTCGAGGCGCAGCTCCAGCCCGTCCCGCGCCGCGGTCTCCGCCACCATGCCCAGTACCCGGCGCGAGCGCTCCGGCCCGCCGAACTTCGCCGCCAGGTAGGACCGGCGGTCCATCCCCTCCGGCGGCATGCCGGGATTGAGCTGGAACGGCAGCCACCGCCGGCTGAGCGGCACATGCGGGCGTTCCGTCACGGCCCGATCGAACCGCTGCTTGCCGATGAAGCACCATGGACAGATCGGATCGAAGAAGATGTCGACGTTCATCCGGTGAGTGTAGCCCCGAGCGCCCCGCCTGCCAAAGGAACGATTTGTTTACCAGCCCGTGGGAGGCTGATCGCCCAGAGGATGACCGCCCGGGGAGGGCGACTGCAGCCATGGCCGATCTTCAGACCCATGTCGACACGGCGGTGCGCAAGGCACTGGCCGCCGCCGATGGCGATCCGACCCGGGCCCAGCGCCTGCTCGCCCGCTGGGCGGCCACCGACCCGCGCCTGATGGCCGGGCTTTCGAAGCCGTTCCTGGCAGGGATCACGGCGCACGCGGTCCAGCGGGTCAGCGGCAAGAAGATCCCGTCGGCGGCGACGCCCGACACCCCCGGTGCGGGAACGAAGCGGTCGCGCCGCCCGACCCAGCTGACGCCGGAAGACTTCGAGGCGGTCGTCGGCCGGCTGGGACAGGCGATCGGCACCTCCCGCGCCCCCGAGGGGATGAGCGCGTTGATCCGCGCCCCGCAGCCGACCCGCGCCGGCACCGGCCACGAGAAGACCTTGCGCGCGCTGGCGGTCACCTATGCCCGCCAGCGGCTGGAACGTCGGGCTGACGAGCTCGACCGGGTCAACCGCACAGGGAAAAGCGCCGACTGAGGCGGAACGGCCGATCCCGCGCCGGCTGCTCGAACAGACACAGGGCGTCGATCCGCAGCGGCCGGTGCGCCAAGGGCGCCAGGCGCTCCGCTGCCGCGGCCCGGACCGCCTCGGCGTCGTCGGGCCCGAGCCGTCGGCTCAGGGTCATGTGGAAGAAGAAGTCCTCGAAGACGTACGGATATCCCCACTCGACCAGATGCGCGTGCTGCCGCTCGGTGAGCGGTGCCTGGCGGCGCCGGGCCAGGTCGTGCGGATCCAAGGGTGAGCGGAACGGCTCGAACGCCTCCACCACCCGGGCGGCGAAGGCATCGACCGCGGGGCACGGCCCGTCCGGCACCAGGGCGACGAAGCCGCCCAGCACCGCCGGCACCAGCGGCGGCGCGTCGACCGGTGCCGTCGCGGCGCAGAACGCCGCGGCCGCGGCGTCCAAGTCCTCCGGCGGACCCGGCAGCGGCACGAACGGCGCCTTCAGCGTGGCGTGGAACCCGTAGTGTCGCGGCGACTGCGTGATCTCCGCCAGATCGAGGCCCCGCCCGGCTATGGCGGGGATCGCCGGTTGCGGCACCGGGACATCCGCGATGGCGTCGCGCCCCAGCCATTCCGCGCCGAACCGGGAGAGCGGGTCGTCCTCGGCCGGTGCCCAGTAGAGCGCGACCCGCCCCGTCACGGCAGCGGCGCGGCCATGTCGCAGGCTTCGGCGGCCGCCTCCGTCGCCCGGGTGAAGCCGGTCAACGGGACCTCGATCCGCCGCGACTGGGCCGGGTCGCCGATCGCCACGGTCATCTCCAGCCCCTGGCGCATGGCCCTGTAGAGCGCCTCGGCCGAGGCCGGATCGTTGTAGAACCAGCCATTGCCGGCTTCGCGCAATGCCCAGCGCCCGCCGTCGTCGACGATGACCGTCACGTCGGAGCCGGTCGTTGCCAGCCGGGGATCGATCGCCAGGAATCCCTCCGGCCGGGCCTCCAGCTTGGGATTGAAGATCCAGAAAACCTCCCCGTCCAGAATGGCGGGATGGAAGGCCCGCCCGGCGCAGCGGGTGGCGCCGTCCGGGGTCTCGTAGACGCGGGCTTCCCAGTTCCGCCAGGTCCCCAGCAGACCGCCGGCCGCACCCGCCGGCGCGACCGTCAGCAGCCCGAGGCCGCAGAGAACCGGAGCCAGGGCGGCCGAAGCCAGCACCAAAGTCCGCCGGCACAAGGCCGTCGTCGTCATCAGCAGAGGACCTCCTGGGATCGCGCTGCCCCTCCTGGTTGCAGCACCGCACCACCGAATCCGGTCCCGGTTTTGCCCGTTGCCCCCGGGTTACGCAACAAAAAGGTCACCGAATCGAGCGAGATAGGCCGCTTTGGCCTCGGCCGGCGACCAGGCCTCCTGTTTCGGGGCTCGGGCCTTGCGGCGGTAGGCCAGCACCTTGCGCGCCTCGGGCTCCGAAAAGCCGGCCACGTCGACCGCCTCGGTGAACGCCGCCACCTTGTCCGCGCGCTTGATCAACGCCTCGATCTCATGGGGCAGATCGGGCGGCAGGCCGAACCGGATGTGGATCGCCCGCATCAGGGCCTGCTCGATCCGCTTGTAGTCGCTGCCGATCGCCTGCTTGAACGGGCTGATCATGTCGCCGATGACGTATTCCGGCGCGTCGTGAAGCAGCGCGGCGAGCCGCCAGCGCCGGTCCAGCGACGGCCTGTCCTCGACCGCCAGCGCCTCGACCAGGACGCAGTGCTGGGCGACCGAATAGCCGAACGACCCGACCGTCTGGCCGTTCCAGCGCGCCACCCGCGCCAGGCCATGGGCAATGTCGTCGATTTCCACATCGACCGGCGAGGGGTCGAGCAGGTTGAGGCGCCGTCCGCTCAACATGCGCTGCCAGGCGCGCGGCGGCGGATCGGCGGGCATCGGGCGGCGGGCGGCGGTCATGGCGCGGCTTCGGTCCGGATGATTGTGCTGCGGAGCGGGTCGGGATAGGGAATGCATGAGCCCGACGGCCCGCGCGGGAGCCCTCGGCCCCCATCCGGATCGCGGCCCGGCCCGCCGATCCGGGCTGGCCGGACGCGACCCGCACCGACTATAGGAAGGGCAGGGGGGGGCGGCCAACCCTGCCGTCGTCGGCGGATGCGCCGTCCCTGGTCCCACCGCCCGCCACCTGTCGCAACTCATGGAGGATCCCCTGGCGGCGACACCGAACACCCCTGGTCGGACCGTCGAGGGACCGTCGATCGAACCGTCGGCCACTCTGGTGTTCCAGAGTGCCCCGCCGGATGCTCCGGCCTGGGTGGAGACCTGCCGGTCGGGCGTACGTGCCTGGGCGGCTTCGCGGGGGTTCGCCTATCGTTTCGTGGGCGAGGAGATCTTCCGCGGTGTCCCGGACTGGTATCTCGACAAGACCCGCGACCGCCGGCAGGTCGCGACCGATCTCGGGCGACTGCTCCAGGCCCGCCGCTTTCTGGCCGAGGAGTGGCGGCGCGTGATCTGGCTGGACGCCGACGTTCTGGTCCTGGATCCGGCGCGGTTGACCCTGGCGGGGCTGGGGCCGGTGGGCTTCGGTCGGGAGCAGTGGGTCGTGGCCGATCCGAAACGACCGGGCCGCTGGGGAGTCCGGCGCAACGTCCACAATGCGCTCGCCCTGTTCGACCGCGGCAACAGCCTGCTCGACTTCTATATCGACGCCTGCCTGTCGATCGTCGGCCGGCACGACGGACCGCCGGTGCCCCAGATCGTCGGACCGAAGCTCTTGGGCGCGCTGCAGTCGCTGGCCGCGTTTCCGGTGACCGACCAGGTCGGCGCGTTCAGTCCGCCGGTCCTGGCCGACCTCGCCCGCGGCGGTGGCCCGGCGCTGGAGACGCTGATCGGGGCGACCGGCGGGCTGCCGCCGGCCGCCAATCTCGCGGCCAGCCTGGCGGACGCGCGGACGGCGGCGCAGGTCACAGGGCGTTTCGCCCCGCCCAGCGGTCCTGCGGCACCGGCCAAGGGTGGGAGGTGAGCATCATTCTGTCCGGATAGTGCATGGCTGCTATTCGATCGATACAAAGTCGCACTTGACGGGGCAATCCTCGCACCGCTACGGCATGGGGCAGGCTCCAGCGAGGCACTGACATGGACCCGATCGACCCCTCCCTGCCGTTCCGCCTGGCCGACCGAACGGCCGGCATGCACGGCTCCGAAATCCGCGACCTGCTCGTGCTGCTCGACCGGCCGGAGGTGATCTCCTTTGCCGGCGGCATCCCCGACCCGGACCTGTTCCCGGTCGAGGCCGTCGCCGCCGCCGCGGACAGCGTGCTTCGGCAGACCGCCGGCCGGTCGCTGCAATACGGTCCGACCCAGGGCGATGCCGCGCTGCGGTGCTGGATCGCCGAGCGCATGCGCACCCGGGGCGTGGACGGCTGCACGCCGGAAAATGTGTTGGTCACCGCAGGCTCCCAGCAGGCGCTCGACCTGATCGCGCGGCTGCTGGTCGGGGCAGGCGACACGGTGGCGGCGGAGGATCCCAGCTATCTCGGCGCGCTGCAGGCGTTCCGCACCTGGCAGGCGGCCTTCCGGTCGCTGACCGGAGCCGGCGGGGGCGTCGACCCTGACCGGCTGGCCCCGCCGGGCGCGCCGCCGCCCGCCCTTGCCTATCTCGTGCCCGATTTCGCCAACCCGACCGGCGGGACGCTCGACGCCGACACCCGCGCCGCTCTGGTCGAGGCAGCCGCGCGGGCGGGGACCGCGATCGTCGAGGACGCGGCCTACACCGACCTTCGGTACGACGGCGAGGCCGAACCCTCGATCCTGTCGATCGATGCCCAGCTCTCGGGCGGCATCGACCGCTGCCGGACGCTCCATTGCGGCAGCTTCTCAAAGATCCTGGTTCCTGGGCTGCGGGTCGGCTGGATCTGCGCCGCCCGGCCGGTGATCGACCGGTTGGTCCAGGCCAAGCAGGCGGCCGACCTGCACACCGCGACGCTCAACCAGCGGATCGTCGGCGAGCTCGCGACGACCATGCTCGACGACCACGTGCCGCGGCTGATCGGCACCTATCGGACCCGGCGCGACGCGATGCTGGCCGCCCTCGGCCGGCATTTCGGCAACCGCGCGAGCTGGATCCGGCCGCAGGGCGGCATGTTCGTCTGGCTGTCGCTGCCCGAGGCGCTGGATACGACCGCCCTCTTGCCGACCGCGGTGGCGGAGCATGACGTCGCCTATGTCCCCGGCGGCGCCTTCCGCCTCGCCCGCGCGCCGCGCCGCGACCTGCGCCTCAGTTTCACCCTCGGCAGCGAGGACCGCATCGACGAAGGAATCCGCCGCCTCGCCGCCCTGCTGACCGACCCGGCCGCCACGGAGTCCGCGATGGCGGGGTGACGCAGGGGGCGGGCCACCTAGTCGGCCGCCACCGACGGGAACCAGCGCTGGACGTACCAGGGCGAGGGCCGGCCGAGGAGGGTGGCGGTGCCGGCGGTGGCGCTGCGCTTGAGGGCGGCCAGAGCCTCCAGCGCACGGGGATCCCGGGTGTTGCGGTCGGCGGTGCGGCGCAGTTGCTCGACCTGGACCAGCAGGATCAGGAGCGTGCGGAGGACCGCCGTGTCCAGGCCGCCGCCGCGCAGGCTCTCGGGCCTCGCCGAAGCGTCGACGCGGGCGCCCTCGCTGCGGTCGGAGGAACCGTCCGGGCCGAAGCGGCCGCGGAACGGATCAAGCTCCACCACCTGCCGGTCGACCGCCGCGGCGACGTAGTCGGCCATCTCTTCCCCGGCGGCCACGCCGTCGAGGGCGGCGCGATCGCAGAACGCCTCGAACCGGGCGGCGACCGCGGCGGCCAGGGCGTCGTCCACCGGCGCGCTGACGCCCGGCTCCAGGATCAGCCGCCGCTCGCGATTGAGGTGGTCGAAGACGGCGGCCAGGGCCTGCGCCCGCTCCACGACGGCGGCGACGATCTGGCCATGGCTGGGCGCCGCGTCGTCGCGCAGGCCCTCGAGATCCGCCAGCACCGCCTCCAGGCTTTCGGCCGACGCGGCGGCGGCAGGGTCGGCCGTCGTTCCGTCACCGCCTCCTTCGTCCGCCTCCCGGGATGTCTCGCCCGGGGCGCGCCCGGCGGTGCCCGATTCCCCGAAGCCGGGCCGTGTCCCGCCGGCGTCGGCGGCCCCGCGACGGTCGGCGGTCCCGACGGCGGCCCCGTCCGATTGTCCGGCCAGGGCTTCCGCGCGGCGGCGCAGCCGGCGGCGGTGCAGCCGCTCCCCGGCCCGGTGGCCGAGCAGGCCACCGATGACGGCGAGCACCACCGCCGCCGTCGCATTGCCCGCCAGCCCCGCCTCCTCCATCAGCGCGCCCGCCAGCGCCCCCGCCAGCAGTCCGGCGACGGCGCCCTGCCACCGGGCGAAATCGAGCGCGGTCATCGCCGGTATGCGCGGCGTTCGGTCGGACCGCACGAACGGCAGGGTAGGAGGGATGGGGGCATGGGCCGGTTCCGCCTCGGGGTCGAGCTGGACCCCAGCCTAGCGGGCGGCGGCCGCGGCGAAAAGCGGCCGTCCCTCCCGGCCCGGCCACGGACCGGGAGGACCCGATGGCGGGCCGCGTCCCGGTTCCTTGAGCCTGGCCTGGTCGTCGGCCCTGATCCCGAGGCCGGTCGCGTTCCGGCTTCGCGGCGGCGTCGGGCGCCCGTTCGGCACCGCCCAGTTCGCCGGGCCCGGTCCCCGGAGCGGCCGCAGCAGCGCCCGCCGGGGCGTCAGCGAGAGCCGAGCCTCGTCAGGGCCGCCTGCGTTTCCTCGACGAGGGACTCGACGATCCGTGCCGCCGGCATCTCCTTCGCGAGGGCGGCGGCCTGGCCATAGAGGAAAAAGGACGCGTCGCCATCGTCGGCGGCGGCCAGGATCGGTCCACTCAGGGCCGGCATCTGCAGAAAGGCGGGCAGGGGTTCCCGGTTGCGCTCCATCTCCTCGGCATAGCGGGACCGTACCGCGCGGGCGCACCGGCCGGAAATCGCGTCGGTCACGATCGTGTCGCGGTCCGTGGACCTGCGAAGCCGCTCCCGCCGTGCCGGGTCCGTCGCGGCCTCGGGACAGGCGAGGAAGGCGGTTCCGATCTGGGCTCCGGATGCGCCGAGGGCCAGCGCCGCCGCGATCCCGCGGCCATCGCCGATGCCGCCGGCCGCGATGACCGGCACGGCGACGGCATCGACGATCTGCGGAACGAGCGCCATGGTGCCGACGCCGTCCATCGGAGCGGTCGGGACATGCGATCCGCGATGGCCGCCGGCCTCCCAGCCTTGGGCAATGACGGCGTCCATGCCCGCCGCCTCCAAGGCCCGGGCCTCGGCAACGCAGGTGGCGGTGCTGATGAGGGTGATGCCCGCGCTCTTCAGCGCGTCGACGGCCCGGCGATCCGGATGGCCGAAATGGAAGCTCACGACCTTCGGCCTGAGCTCCAGGACCAGTTCCAGCCGCGTGTCGTCGAAGCCGGCTCCCAGTTCCGGAAGCTCCGCGGGCGGATCGCCCAGCCCGAGGTCGCGATACCAGGGATGCAGTCGCTCCCGGGTCCTTTCGAGCACGTCGGGATCGGTCCGCGGAACGTCCCGGATGAAGAAGTTCAGGTTGAACGAGCGGTTCGTCCGTTCCCCGATCGCCTCGACCTCGCTCCGCACGGTCGCGGGAGGCTTTTCCGCGCAGCCCAGCGACCCGAGCGCGCCGGCATTGGAAACGGCGCTGGCCAAGGCGGGCGTGCAGGTTCCAAGCATCGGCGCCTGGATGATGGGATGCTCGATGCCGAAGAGATCGCACAATCGCCGGTCGGGCCACATGATCTCCCTCCCGTCCCACGCAGGGGGCATCATAGCACGGCCCACGGCGCCCGGAGAGTCCGCATCCTCCCTCAAGCCCCGTCTTGCAGGCGCCGCGGTCTGATCTCGGTCGCCCAAGGGCGACCGGGCAATCCCATGCCGATGCGGCGCGTTCTTCCCGTCGAGCGGTCGGCATGGCTCCGCGCCTCTCTCTCCCCGTTGCGCAAGAAGCGGGTCGCCGGGGAAACCCGATCCGATTACCACTTCGCTGCGACAGATGAGGAGGACGAGAATGCCCGTTCGTTTCCAGGCGATGCCGACCGAGCATGCCCGCGCGTTCCAGCGCGGCGGGCTCGACGCAAACGGCCAGGCGCCCTGGCGCCGGATCTCGGAGGGCACCGGGGTTCCCTGCCGGCACTGCCTAGCCCGCATATCTCACGAGCGTGCGGTTTCCGGTGCGTGAAGGCGTTCGAGACGGTGGCGGACTGACGGCCGGAGGTCTGGGCAGGCGTGTCCGTTGCGCCTGATTGGCGCGTTCCGGGTCGGTGCGGGTCCAGCGTTGTTGACGGGCGGGTGGAGGAGCGCGGCTGGCGCGGATCAGCGGCACAATCGGGCGT
>Ga0208623_100167_pt1 | contig 82909 bp, 75 predicted proteins | sample HotLakConsUCCL28_FD_184737 | JGI IMG/M metagenome (GOLD analysis project Ga0208623, IMG submission 184737) | Hypersaline microbial mat communities from Hot Lake, Washington, USA - Hot Lake Consortium UCC-L28 (SPAdes) (version 2) ...
CAGGCCGACAGGCTCGCCAAGCTGGTCGCGCTGGCCACCAAGGCCGCGGCCATCACCATGATGATGGTCCACGCCCGTGACGGCGCCGACACCCGCCCCGCGAGCGTCGCCTTCGGGCGCCAGGAACACGACCTCCTGCGCGCCCTCAACGAGCGCCTGCAAGGCCGGACCGAAACACAACGGAACCCCCACCCGCCCGACAGCCTCGCCTGGGCGGCCTGGATCGTGGCCCGGCTCGGCGGCTGGAAAAACCATGCCAAGGACCGACCTGCCGGCCCCATCACATACCAACGCGGAATACAACAGTTCTGGACGATGCTGGAAGCATGGGAACTGAAAGATCTGTACCAACCCTAGCACACCGTGGGGGGCTGTTTCGCCGCAGGCGAAACTGGGGGGCAGCGGCCGAGGCCTCGGGTCAGTGCGATCGCCCCTCCGCCCCGGCCTGCGGCCGGAACATGTTCTCGCATTTAAGGACCATACCTATTGAGTTCTTTTCAATCTAAAAACATAATTCCGCATGCCATCGCCTCCACCGATCGCCGCCGATACGCGGCGGGCCCGGCAGATCGCTCGGGCTCGCACCCTCCGAAGAGAGGCAAGCTCCGCGGAACGACGCATGTGGGGCCAGTTGCGCCGCGGCTACTACGGCGTCCCGGTTCGGCGGCAGCATCCGATCGGGCCGTTGATCGTCGACTTTGCCATTCCGTCGCGCCGCCTGGTGATCGAAGTCGACGGCGAGGGACATGACGCCGATCGCGACGCCGGCCGCGACCGCCTGTTGCGGTCGCTTGGCTGGCGGGTGCACCGTGTCGCCGTCCGGGACATGGACAAGGACTTCGGCGGTGTCATGGAGGCCATCGCCCGCGTGATCGACGATCCGACCCTGCTCGACGATCCCTGACCGGTGCCCGCCTGCCCCACACCGTGGGGGGCTGTTTCGCCGCCGGCGAAACCGGGGGGCAGCGGTCGCGGCCTCGGGTCCGTGCAACTGCCCCTCCGTCCGCCGCTGGCGCGGCGGACACCTCCCCGCAAGCGGGGAGGAGGCGCCATGCCCCCACGGTACCCGCCCCCTATGCCGTGAGAGGCTGTTTCGCCGCCGGCAAAACCGGGGGCGACGGCCGAGGCGGCGGACCCGGCTACGCCCCGGTCTCCCTCATGATCTGGTCGTGGGCGACCTGCAGGAGTTCGTCCATCTTCTTGCGCAGGCGGTGGTCGGAAAGGTCGATGGCGTGCCCCTTCAGGTCCTCGAACACCTTGTCGTGCACGTCCTGGTCGCCCGGCTTCTGGAAGTCCGAGGCGATCACCTCCTTGGCGTAGGCGTCTGCATCGGCCGTCGACAACCCCATCAGCTCCGCCGCCCAGAGGCCGAGCAGCTTGTTGCGCCGGTTCTGGATCTTGAACAACAGTTCCTGGTCGTGCTGGTACTTCGCCTCGAAGGACCGCTTGCGATCGTCGAAGGATGTCATGCCGGCTTCGTCCTCTCGTCTTCGGCGGCGGCCGCCTGCCCGGTTTCGCGGCGCGGCCCGTGTCTGGCAGGGTCTGATACCGCGCACGGCCCGCCCACGCAATGAGGCAGGTCACTTCCCACCCCGAAGCGGAACCAACGCATGTGCACGCTCGTCATCCTGCGCCGTCCCGGCCATCCCTGGCCGGTGGTGATCGGTGCCAATCGAGACGAAATGGCCGAGCGCCCGTGGCGACCGCCCGGCCGCCACTGGGCCGACCGGCCGGAGGTGGTGGCCGGCCTGGATCTGGAAGCCGGCGGCAGCTGGCTGGGGGTCAACGACCACGGCGTCGCCGCGGCGGTCCTGAACCGGCGCGACAGCCTGGGTCCGGCGCCGGGCAAGCGCTCGCGCGGGGAGCTGGTGCTGGACGCCCTCGACCACGCCGATGCGGTGGCGGCGGCGGAGGCGCTGGCCGAACTCGACCCGCGGGCCTGGCGGCCGTTCAACCTGATCGTCGCCGACGACCGCGATGCCTACTGGATCCGCGGGACCGGCGAGGCGGGGCCGCCGGTCGTGGGCGTCCGGCCGGTACCCGAGGGCATTTCCATGATCGCCTCCGACGACCTCAACGACACCGGCCATCCCCGCCTCGCCCGATACCTGCCGCTGTTCCGCACCGCCGCGGCGCCGGAGCCGGATCGCGCCGACTACGCCTCCTGGGAAGCGCTGCTGTCCTCTGCCGACCCCGAACCGGAGGCGGGCGCGACCGCGGCGATGAGCTTCCGGCTCGACAGCGGCTACGGCACCTCGTCCGCCAGCCTGATCGCCCTGCCCTCGACCGCCGCCGCCGATCCGCCCCGACCGGTCTGGCGCTTCGCCTATGGCAGGCCGGACACGGCGCCGTTCCGGCCGCTCGACCTGGGACCGCCCGCCTTGCCGCCGTTGGAGGCGCCGGAGGAGCCGGAGCGTCCGTGATTGTGGCGGCGGGCTCGGATTGCTATATGGAGGAACCGGCCGCCGGCCGGACGGCGTCGCGCGCCGGGCCCGAGCGGGCTCCCGGCCCGTCGCCCTTTTCGACGCTGGGCCGTCCGCGGCCTCCGCCATCGCCTGATCCCGCCCGGGACCGGCCACGCTGGCGGGGTCGCGCGGCCCGCGGACGCGTGCATCGGGAAGAACCGATCCTATGTCAAAGAAACGGCGGATCTATGAGGGCAAGGCCAAGGTCCTGTTCGAGGGGCCGGAGCCGGGCACGTTGATCCAGTACTTCAAAGACGACGCCACCGCCTTCAACAACCAGAAGCGCGGCACGATCTCCGGCAAGGGCGTGCTGAACAACCGCATCTCGGAATACCTGATGATGCGGTTGGGAGAGATGGGCGTCCCGACGCATTTCATCAAGCGGATCAACATGCGCGAGCAGCTGATCCGCGAGGTGGAGATCATCCCGATCGAGGTCGTCGTCCGCAACGTCGCCGCCGGCTCGTTGAGCAAGCGATTCGGCATCCAGGAGGGCACGCAGCTCCCCCGCTCCGTCGTCGAGTACTACTACAAGGCCGACGAGCTGAACGACCCGATGGTCGCGGAGGAGCACATCACCGCTTTCGGCTGGGCGACCCCGGCCGATCTCGACGACATGATGTCGCTGGCGCTCCGGGTGAACGACTACCTGTGCGGCCTGTTCCTGGGCATCGGCCTCCGGCTGGTCGACTTCAAGGTGGAGTTCGGCCGCGTCTACAACGAGATGGGCGACATGCGCATCATCCTGGCCGACGAGATCAGCCCGGACAACTGCCGCCTGTGGGACGTGAAGACCGGCGAGAAACTCGACAAGGACCGGTTCCGCGAGGATCTCGGCAAGGTCGAGGACGCCTATCGCGAGGTCGCGCGCCGGCTTGGCATCCTGCCGGAGGGCGGGGTGGTCGACCTGCAGGAGGCGAAGGACGCCCTGAGCGACAACACCGGCGGCGACGGCGCCGGCATGGGCGCGGCAACGCGCCCGCGCGGCCGGCCGAACCGCGGCAAGCTGCACTGAAGACCGGGCGGCGCGCGACGGCCGCCCGCCCCTTCCCTTCCATTTTGTCCTTCACCGTTCCCCTTTCCCCACCCGAGACGAAGGCCCGGCAGACCCGTGAAAGCGACCGTGCGCATCACCCTCAAGCCCGGCGTGCTCGACCCCCAGGGCAAGGCGATCGGCCACGCGCTGACCGGCCTCGGCTTCGGCGGAGTCGGCGAGGTGCGCCAGGGCAAGCTGATCGAGCTCGATCTGGCGGAATCCGATCCGGCAAAGGCCCGCGCCGAGGTGGAGCAGATGTGCAAGACCCTGCTCGCCAATCCGGTGATCGAGACCTACGCCATCGACATCGGCTGACGCCGGGCGGGCCGCGATGACCCCGTCGGAGGTCGAGGGGCCGGGCCTCGAGGCGCTCCGTTCCGGCATCCTCGATCTCGAGGCCCTGGGCCGGCGGATCGCCGCCGACTCGCGCGCCCTGGCCGAGGCGGAGCCGCGCTTCGCACCGGCACTGGCGCATGCCGGCTGGTTCCCGGTCCGGCTGCGTGCGCCCGGCTTTCCGGCCTTGGTGCAGATCATCCTCGACCAGCAGGTCTCGACCCGGGCGGCCGAGGCGATGTGGCGGCGGCTGTGCTCCAGGATCGACCCCGCCGATCCCGCGGCCTTCCTGGCGCTCGACGACGCCACTCTGAAGGCCTGCGGCTTCAGCCGCCAGAAGGCGCGCTACGCCCGGCTGCTGGCCGAGGCGATCCTTGCCGGCACGTTCGACCCGACGCATGTCCACGCGGAACCCGACGACGAGGCGGCGATCGCGCGGCTGACGTCGCTGACCGGGATCGGGCGCTGGTCGGCCGAATGCTATCTGCTGTTCGTCGCCGGGCGCCGCGACGTGCTGCCGGCGGGCGACCTGGCGCTGCAGGTGGCCTGGCAGTGGCTCGGCGGCCTTCCGGCCAGACCCTCGACCGCCGAACTGGCGGAAATCGGCCGCGCCTGGTCCCCCTACCGCACCGCCGCCGCCTACCTGCTCTGGGGCACCTACCTGCAAGGGACGGTCAGGAAAACGAGTGCCTGAACCACAGAGACACAAAGGCACAGAGAAAAACTGGCAAGAAACTCTCCATTTCGCACGGGTAGAATAGCAATTCAATTTTTTTGTGCCGCCTTCAGCGGCACAATGATGGAAAAGTTCAGCCTATATCGTCAAAAAAATCTGATTCACTGTGACTCTGTGTCTCTGTGGTTCATCGACTCAAGGCCCGAAGTCGACCACCTCGTCCCCGTCGTCATGGCGGTCCATGGCGGCCGCCTCGGCGACCAGCCAGTCGCGAAAGGCGCGCACCGCCGGGCGCTCCAGCGCACCCGGCTTCACCACTACGTGGAAACCGTAGGCGTTGCGGACGACCAGACGGAACGGCTTGACCAGCCGGCCGACGGAAAGGTCGAGCGCCGCCAGCACGCGCTGGCCCAGCGCCACCCCCTGCCCGGCCACCGCGGCATCCAGGAGATGCGCCGAATCGCTGAACCGGGGTCCGCGGGTCCACTCGACCTCCTGCACCCCCGCGAGCCTGAGCCAGTAGCGCCAGTGGACCAGACTGTCGTCATGCAGCAGGGTGTGGTGCTGCAGGTCCTGCGGCTCGGTCAGCGGGTGCGGCCCCGCCATCAGCGCCGGGCCGCACACCGGGAAGACCTCCTCGTCGAACAGCTTCTCGGCCTCCAGCCCGGGCCAGCCGCCGGGGCCGAGGCGGACCGCGAGGTCGACCCCCTCCTGGTCGAAATCGACCAGCCGATTCGAGGTGGCGACCCGTACCTCGACCTCCGGGTTGGCGGCCATGAAGCGGGCGAGCCGTGGCACCAGCCATTTGCCGGCAAAGGGCGGTGTCGTGCTGATCGACAGCAGGCCGTGCCGCGCGCCGGGCCGGATGCGCGCAGTGGCATCCGCGATCTGGTCGAGCGCGCGGGTCAGCGGGTTGACGTAGACGTGGCCCGCCTGGGTCAGCTCCAGCCGGCCTTCCAGTCGGCGGAACAGCTTGACCTGCGGCCAGTCCTCGAGCCGGCGGACCTGCTGGCTGACAGCCGCCTGCGTGACCGCCAGCTCTTCGGCGGCACGGGTGAAGCTGAGGTGGCGCGCCGACGCCTCGAAGGCACGGATCGCATTGAGCGGGGGAAGCTGGCGGCGCATCGGCCCCTCGATAGTTTTTGTTTGCCGCACCGCAACAATAACTCGTTTGGTTCCAGGGCTTAAGCCCCCGATATTCAGCCGTGTCAGAGAGACGAAATCCCCAGCCAATGGAGCCTCCCATGTTCTACATCCAGGGCCTCAGCCAGAGCCTCGTCGCCCGCAACCTGCGTGACCTGGACGGCCGCCCGATCGAGTCCCCCATGACCCGCAGCGTCGGCGAGTCGCTGGAGCGCCGGCTGACCGACGCCGCCGCCCGCCGCTGCCTCGCCGACCATTCCGACCGGCTGCTGGCGGACATGGGTCTGGACCGCGACCAGGTCTCCCCGTGACCCACCCCCGGCCGGCGTGCGATTTTCCCCCTCCGGTTGCCGGCCTCGCGCTTGCAAAGCGGGGCCGGAGCCGGTAAACCGCGCGCATGAAGGCCGCCGTCATCGTCTTCCCCGGATCCAACTGCGATCGCGATGTCGCGGTCGCGCTGGAGGCCGCGACCGGTGCCCCGCCGCTGATGGTCTGGCACCGCGACACCGAGCTGCCGGCCGTGGACCTGATCGTCCTTCCCGGCGGCTTTTCCTATGGCGACTACCTGCGCTGCGGCGCCATGGCCGCGCACTCGCCGGTGATGCGCGAGGTCAAGGACCGCGCCGCCGCCGGCGTGCCGGTGCTGGGCATCTGCAACGGCTTCCAGATGATGATCGAGGCGGGGATGCTGCCGGGCGCGCTGCTGCGCAACGGCGGGTTGCGATTCGTCGCCCGCACGGTTCCGGTCACCGTCGAACACGTCGACAGCCCGTTCACCGCCGCCTTCGCGGAGGGCGAAGAGATCCGCGTGCCGGTCGCCCATCACGACGGCAACTACTTCGTCGACGACGCGACGCTGGAGCGGCTGGAGGGCGAAGGGCGGATCGCGCTGCGCTATGGCGAGGAGGTCAACGGCTCGACCGCGCGGATCGCCGGGATCTTCGGCGACACGCGGCGCGTCCTCGGGCTGATGCCGCATCCGGAGCGGGCGGCCGATCCGGCGCAGGGCGGCAACATCGATGGCCGTCGCTTTTTCGACAGCATCGCCGGGGCGCTCGCCTGACCCCATCATCCCGTTCTTCAGCGGACCTGCCATGACCGACCGCCCGGCCGAACCCGCGGTGACCGAAGCCCTCGCCGCCGAGCACGGCATGACGCCGGAGGAGTGGCAGACCGCCTGCCGCATCCTCGGCCGCACGCCCAGCCTGACCGAACTCGGCATCTTCTCGGTCATGTGGTCGGAGCACTGCTCCTACAAGTCCTCCAAGAAGTGGCTGAAGACCCTGCCGACCCGGGCCCCCTGGGTGATCTGCGGCCCGGGCGAGAACGCCGGCGTGGTCGATATCGGCGAGGGGCTGGCCTGCGTCTTCAAGATGGAGAGCCACAACCACCCGAGCTTCATCGAGCCCTACCAGGGCGCCGCCACCGGTGTCGGCGGCATCCTGCGCGACGTGTTCACCATGGGCGCGCGCCCGGTGGCGAACCTGAACGCCCTGCGTTTCGGCCGGCCGGACCACCCCAAGACCCGTCACCTGGTCTCCGGCGTGGTCGCCGGCATCGGCGGCTATGGCAATTGCGTCGGCGTGCCGACGGTGGCGGGCCAGACCGGCTTCGATACCGGCTATGACGGCAACATCCTGGTCAATGCGATGACCGTCGGCATTGCGCGGGCCGACCGGATCTTCTATTCCGCGGCTGGCGGCGTCGGCAATCCGGTGGTCTATGTCGGCTCCAAGACCGGGCGCGACGGCATCCACGGCGCGACGATGGCCTCGGCCGAGTTCACCGCCGAATCGGAGGAAAAACGCCCGACCGTCCAGGTCGGCGACCCGTTCACGGAGAAGCTGCTGCTGGAAGCCTGCCTGGAGCTGATGGAGACCGACGCCATCGTCGCGATCCAGGACATGGGCGCCGCCGGCCTGACCAGTTCCTCGGTCGAGATGGCGGGCAAGGGCGGCTGCGGCATCGAACTCGACCTGGACCGGGTGCCCCAGCGCGAGACGGGGATGACACCCTACGAGATCATGCTCTCCGAAAGCCAGGAGCGCATGCTGATGGTGCTCAAGCCCGGGCGGGAGGACGAAGCCCGGCACATCTTCGAGAAGTGGGAACTGGATTTTGCCGTCGTCGGCCGGGTCACCGACACCGGCCGGCTGGTGGTCAGGATGCACGGCGAGACCTGGGCCGACATGCCGGTCGGGCCGGTGGCCGACGAAGCGCCGGAATACGACCGCCCCTGGACCCCGACGGAGCGGCCGGCCCCCCTCCCCGACAACGCCTTCCCCCTGCCCCAGCCGGCAGAGGCGGTGCTGGAGCGGCTGATCGCCGGCCCCGAACTGGCCTCCCGCCGCTGGATCTGGGAGCAGTATGATTCGACCGTGATGGCCGACACGGTGGCCGGCCCGGGCGGCGACGCGGCGATCGTGCGAATCCACGGCACCGGCCGGGCGCTCGCCGTGACCACCGACTGCACGCCGCGCTACTGCGAGGCCGATCCGGAAACCGGCGGCGCCCAGGCGGTGGCCGAGGCGTGGCGCAACCTCACCGCCGTCGGCGCGCGGCCGCTGGCGATCACCGACAACATGAACTTCGGCAACCCGGAAAAGCCCGGCGTGATGGGGCAGTTCGTGGGCTGCACCAAGGGCATGGCGGCGGCCTGCGCGGCGCTCGACTTCCCGGTCGTGTCGGGCAACGTGTCGCTCTACAACGAGACCGAGGGCCGGGCGATTCCCCCGACGCCCCAGATCGGGGCGGTCGGCGTGCTGGACGACCTGACCCGCCGGGCCGGGATCGCACTGGCGGTCGAAGGGCTGGCCCTGGTGTTGATCGGCGAGACCCACGGTCACCTGGGCCAATCGCTCTATCTGCGCGAAGTGCACGGCCGGCGCGACGGCCCGCCGCCGCCGGTCGACCTGGCGGCGGAGCGGCGCAACGGCGACTTTGTGCGCGGCCTGATCCGGGACGGCATGGTGGCGGTCTGCCACGATCTGTCGGACGGCGGGCTGGCGGTCGCGGTTGCGGAGATGGCGCTTGCCGGCGGCATCGGCGCCACCGTGGAGGCGCCGGACGGCGAACCCGACATGGCGGCATGGTTGTTCGGCGAGGATCAGGCGCGCTACCTTGTCGCCGTCGACGATTCCGGGCCCGTGCTGGCGCGGGCGCGGGACGCCGGTGTGGCCGCCAGCGTGGTCGGCCGCAGCGGCGGCGACGCGTTGCACCTTCCGGCCGGCGGCGCCATATCGTTGGCTCGGCTCCGGCGGGCGCACGAGGACTGGCTGCCGGAACTGATGTCGGTGGAAACGCTGATGACGTGACGCCGGGACCGGCGGTGCGTCGCACGGCGAAACGGGACACCCCGCGAGACAGGACAACCCCGCGAAGCAGGAAGGCCATCCCGCCCATGCCCATGGACCCGAACGAGATCGTCCGGCTGATCAAGGACGGCATCCCCGACGCCGACGTCCAGATCGAGGATCTGCGCGGCGACGGCGATCATTATGCGGCCTACGTCACCAGCCCGGCCTTCAAGGGCAAGAGCCGGGTCCAGCAGCACCAGATGGTCTACCAGGCGCTGCAGGGACGGATGGGGGGTGAACTGCATGCCCTGGCCCTGCAGACCGCCGTTCCCGGGGAGGCTTGAACCGCTCCCCGCCCGACCGGGGCTCCGGACAGCTCCGGACCGCCTCCAGACCGCCACGCAGGAGGGCCGCCGTACCACCGGGGCCCTCGGTACCCGCGAAGGAACGAGATCATGACGAACGCATCGATGGACAGCCCCGTCTTCGATCGGATTCGCAGCGACGTTTCGGAGAATGACGTCGTGCTCTACATGAAGGGCACGCCGGTCTTCCCGCAGTGCGGCTTCTCCGCCGCGGTGGTCCAGGTGCTGACCCACCTGGGCGTGCCGTTCAAGGGGATCGACGTGCTGACCGACCCCGGCCTGCGTCAGGGCATCAAGGAGTACTCCAGCTGGCCGACGATCCCGCAGCTCTACGTGAAGGGAGAGTTCGTCGGCGGCTGCGACATCATCCGCGAGATGTACTCGACCGGCGAGTTGATGGAGATGCTGTCGAGCCGCGGCATCGACGTCCAGCCGCAGGGCTGACCGCCCCCCGTCGGATCGGATTGCGGCATCCTGGCGCGGGCCGGGACCTCGGCGGCAGGCCCGCGTCCCGCGCCGACTGAGCGCCGGTGGTGGCCGGACGCGCAGCCCAGCGCGCTTGTGTCGTCGGCGCAGAGCACGCGCCCGCGCCTGGCGGCGACGCACCGCCACCCGCCCGGCGGCACGCGCTTGTCACGGTTTGGTCCCGCGTCGCGCATGACGGCGCGGCATATGGGGCGGTTGCGTCCCGCCGGCTTGTCAGCCCGGCGCATCCCGGCGTAGGCTGCCGCCCCTTTCCGAAACATCAGATCAATTCATGGATTCGCCGCCGTCCGCCGCCATTCTCGCCGCCCGCGATGCGGAGGCCGCCCGGCGCGAAGGCCTGGTCGGCGTCGCCGCCGCCGGCGGGGCGTTCTTCATCTGGGGCATCGCCCCGCTCTATTTCGGCTTGGTGGACCAGGTCCCGGCGATCGAGGTGCTGGCGCATCGCATCTTCTGGACCACCGTCCTGCTCGGCCTGGGCGTCGCCCTGCTCGGACGGGGGCACGAGATCCTGGCGGTGCTCCGCGCCGGCGGCGGCACCCGGCGGGCCTATCTGCTGTCGACCACGCTGGTGTCGCTCAACTGGTTCGTCTTCATCTATGCGATCCAGACCGATCGCCTGCTGCATGCCAGCCTCGGCTACTACATCACGCCGCTGGTCAACGTCGCGATGGGCGTCGCCTTCCTGTCCGAACGGCTGAGCTGGAAACAGGCGCTTTCGGTCGGCCTGGCGACTCTCGGCGTGGCGAACCTTGTGGTGTTCTACGGCACCCTGCCGTGGATCGCCCTGGCCCTGGCGGCCAGCTTCGGCACCTATGCCCTGGTGCGCAAGAAGGCGCGGATCGACCCGCTGGTCGGCCTCCTGGTCGAAACGCTGGCGGTGACGCCGCTGGCCTTCGGCTTCCTGGCATGGCTGGCGGTCACCGGCATGGGCCATTTCGGCCCGGAGAGCGTCGGCGACGGCTGGGGGATGAGCGCGCTTCTGGTCCTGGCCGGCCCGGTCACCGGGATTCCGCTGGTGCTCTACATGATGGGCGCGGCGCGGCTCCGGCTCGGCACCATGGGGCTGATGCAGTACTCCGCGCCCACGCTCCAGTTCCTGATCGCCGTCCTGGTGTTCGGCGAGGCGTTCTCGTCCGCCCACGCCCTCACCTTTGCGCTGATCTGGGCAGGGCTGGTGCTCTACAGCTGGGACACGGTGCTGGGATTGCGGCGGGCGTAGCAGGACCTGGCGATCACGCCATGCCGGCTCGGGGCGGCGCGTGCCCTCTTGGCCGGGAACGAAGACGGCCGGTCCCCGAAGGGACCGGCCGTTCGCTCGCCGATATCGCGGTGCGGATCAGCGCGAGTAGAACTCGACCACCAGGTTCGGCTCCATCTGCACCGGGTAGGGCACGTCCAGCAGCTGCGGCTGGCGCACGAAGGTGCCCTTGGTGCCCTCGACGCTGAGGTAGTCGGGAACGTCGCGCTCCGGCGACTGCAGGCCCTCGAGGACCAGCGGCAGGTCGCGCGACTTCTCCTTGACCTCGATCACGTCGCCGTCCTGGACCAGGTACGAAGGGATGTCTACCTTCTTGCCGTTGACCCGGATATGGCCGTGGCTGACGAACTGGCGCGCGGCGAACACGGTCGGCACGAACTTCATCCGGTACACGACGGCATCCAGCCGGCGCTCCAGGATCCCGATCAGGTTCTCGCCGGTGTCGCCCTTGCGGCGCACGGCCTCGTCGTAATACTTGCGGAACTGCTTCTCGCCGATGCTGCCGTAATAGCCCTTGAGCTTCTGCTTGGCCATCAGCTGGATGCCGTAGTCGGTCGGCTTGCGGCGGCGCTGGCCGTGTTCGCCCGGACCGTATTCGCGGCGGTTGATCGGGCTCTTGCTGCGGCCCCAGAGGTTGAGGCCGAGGCGGCGGTCGATCTTGTGCTTCGCACCCACGCGCTTGGACATGGGATCGCTCCTTCAACGGATCTTCGGCGTCGCCATTGCGCGGCGCCATGGTTGTCCCGATAGGCCCCGGCCCCTCCCTCAAGGGAGGCCCCGGGACGGGGCGCCGGCCGTTTCGCCGGTCCCACGTTCTCAGGAATGGAAGGCGGGTATGTAACGCCGGCCGGCGGCCGTGTCAAACGGGGAAGCGGCGAGCCCCTCAGCCGCCGGCCGTCCGCTCGAAGCGCAGGGTGTCGCCGGCGCGCGACGGGACCTGCCGGAAGCCGACGCGGTGCAGGACACCGATCGAGCGGGTCAGGCTGGGCAGGGTCTCGGCCGCCACGGTGCGCACGCCGTCGCGCCGGGCCGCCCAGGCGACCAGGGCACTGACCGCCTCGGTCGCATAGCCGCGGTGCTGGAACGGCTCCAGCAGCGAATAGTCGATCTCCACCGTCCCCTCGGCGTCCGGCCGGCCCTTGAAGCCGCCGCAGCCGATCAGCGCCCGTGGCCCGTCCGGCCCCTCGCGGCGCAGGAAGTACCAGCCCCACCAACCGGCGGCGGCCGGGTCCTCGTCCAGCCGGTCGCGGGTCCAGGCGATCGTGCTCTCGTCGTTGAGCGGCGGCGGCCAGTTCTCCGGCGGCGCCACGTCGAGTGCGGCGAACAAGCCGGGACGGTCGGCGAACTCCAGATGCGCCAGCGCCGCGGTCGCCGGCACCAGTTCCAGGTGCCGGGTGGTCAGCGGGGCCGGCGGGCGCGGCGAGATCTCGCTCATGCCTCCCCCTCCTCTTGCGCCGCGGCCGGCGTGCGCGGGCGCCGCCGTTCCGCGCCGCCCAGCCGGCGCCCGCTGAGCGCGGTGACGATGCCGTGCAGCACGCCGACCTCCTGGTCGGTCGGCTGGGCGCGGCCGATCAGGTTGCGGATGGTGCGGATCATGCCGGCCTTCTTCTCCGGCACGATGAAGAAGCCGGCGGCGTCGAGCTCCTGCTCCAGGTGGCGGAACAGGGCGTAGAGCCGCTCCTTCGGTGCCGGCGGCGCCTGCTCCGCCCCCGGGGCCGGCGGCTGGTCGCCCGCCTGCCACCATTCGCTGGCGACCAGCAGCACGGCCTGGGCGAGGTTGAGCGAGCTGAACGCCGGGTTGAGCGGCGCCGTGATGATCGTGTCGGCGCGGGCCACGTCGTCGTTGTCGAGCCCCGCCCGCTCCCCGCCGAACAGGATGCCGACCTTGACCCCGCCGGCGATCTGGCCGCGGATCTCCGCCGCCGCCTCGCGCGGGGTCAGGACCGGCTTGATCATGTAGCGGGGCCGGGCGGTGGTGGCGTAGACCCGGCCACAGTCGGCCACCGCCGCCTCGGTCGCGTCGTGGACGGTGGCGCCGTCGATCACCCCGTCCGCGCCGGAGGCGTTGGCGCGGGCCGTCTCGCTTGGCCAGCCGTCGCGGGGATCGACCAGGCGCAGCTCGGTCAGCCCGAAATTCAGCATCGCCCGCGCCGCGGCGCCGATGTTCTCCCCCAGCTGCGGCTTGACCAGCACGATCGCCGGCCCGGCGCCGACGGCGGCGGTCTTGCTTCGGTCGGTTCCGGCCATCGGCCGCATCCCTTCAGGCCATCCCTTGCGATGGAAGGGAAGTGCCGAACCGCGCGTCGCCGGTCAAGGGCCCCGGCGTCCGCTGTGCCCGAATCCGCCAACCGAGTCGTCCTGGCGCAAGCCAGGACCTCGAAGGGCAGCGCACCGGCCGCACCGCCGGCGCTCCGTTCGTCGAGGTCCTGGATCGGCGCTGCGCGCCGTCCAGGATGACCCAGGAGGGGCGCCGGCGAAGCGAGGCTGCCCAACCAGGAAGGGCAAGCGGGCTAGGCGAGGCCGCCAGACCGGTGAGGGGGCGGCGCTAGTCCCCGCCCCGCGCCGCCGCCAGCGCTGCCCGCTGCACGTCGCTCAGCCGCGCCGCGGCCTCCGCCGGCAGCACCGTCGTCGGGTCGATGGCGGCCGGGCCGGGGTCGCCGGGCGGGTCGGTGGGTTCGGGGAAGAACGTGGTGCCGAACAGGCTGGCGCCGGTCAGGTCCGCCCCGCGCAGGTCGGCGCCGCGCAGGTCCGCGCCCTCCAGGTCGGAGCCGCGGAACGAGGCGCCGGAGAGGTCGGCATCGGTCAGGCGGGCGTTCGACAGGTTGGCGCCGTCGAACCGGGCGCCGTCCAGCCGCGCCCGGCGGAAATCGGCGTTGCGCAGGGTCGCCCCGGTGGCGTCCAGCCCGGCCAGATCCATGCCGGCGCAGTCGACGCCCAGCAGGTCGAGCCCGGCCAGGCTGCGCGCCGCCAGCGCCTTCCTCACCCGCCGGCTGTCCAGGTTGCGGACGACGTAGCGCTGCTCCGCCCAGGGGTCGGCGACGTTGTGGTAGCCGCTCTCGGCCTCCCAGAAGCCGAGGCGGTCCTCCGCCAGCAGCTCGACCGCCTCCAGCCACTTGACCGACTTGTAGAAATACCGCCCCGGCACGACCATGCGCACTGGCCCGCCATGCTCCCCGGCCAGCGGCGCGCCGGCATGCTCGAAGGCGATCAGCGGGTCGAGCGCGCGCACCGCCTCGAGCGGCAGCGAGGTCGAATGCCCCCGCGCGCTGCGGGCGCGGAAGGAGACGAACCGCGCCTCCGGCAGCGGCCGCGCCCGGTCGAGCAGCCGGGCCAGCGGCACGCCGGCGAAGCGCTGGTCCAGCTTCGACCAGCGGGTGACGCAATGGATGTCGACGGTGCGCTCCTCCAGCCCCAGCCCGCGCAGCGCGTCGAGCGACAGCACCAGCGGCTCGGCCACCAGCCCCTCGACCGCGACGGTCCAGGGCGCGTCGTCCGGGCGCGGCGCGCTCTCCCCGACCACCGGCCAGCGCCGTTCCGGCAGCACGGCCTGGTTCGGCGGCACGCGGTCGCGGTCCCCACCGGTCTCACGCATCGGCGGCTCAGGCCTTGCCGACGCCGTTGCGGTAGAGCTTGTAGCTGAAGCTGTCGCCCAGCGCGTCGAACGAGGCGTCGATGATATTGGTGGAGACGCCGACCGTCGACCAGCGCTCCCCCTTGCCGTTGGCGCTTTCGATCAGCACCCGCGGCATGGCGCCGGAGGCCTCGGTGGCCTTGAGGATGCGCACCCGGAAGTCGACCAGCTTCATGCCGGTCAGGATCGGATAGGCCGGCTCCAGCGCCTTCCGGAGCGCCCGGTCGATGGCGTTGACCGGGCCGTTGCCGTCGGCCACCTCGTGGCGGAGGTCGTTGCCGACGCGGACCTTGACCGTCGCCTCTGACTCGGTGACCAGCTGGCCGCGGGCGTTGTAGCGGCGCTCGTCGACCACGCTGAACCGCTCCAGCCGGAAATACTCCGGCACCTGGCCCAGCATGCGGCGCGCCAGCATCTCGAAGCTCGCCTCCGCGCCGTCATAGGCGTAGCCGTCGAACTCCCGCTGCTTGACCAGCCGGACCAGCTTGTCGACGTTGGGGTGCTTCGGGTCGACCTCGATCCCCAGCTCGGCGAAGCGGGCCAGGATGTTGGCCCGGCCGGCCTGGTCCGAGACGACGACGCGCCGGCGGTTGCCGACCACCTCCGGCCGCACGTGCTCGTAACTGGTGGGGTCCTTGGCCACCGCCGAGGCGTGCAGCCCACCCTTATGGGTGAACGCGCCGGTGCCGACATAGGGCGCGTTGCGGCTGGGCGCCCGGTTCAGCATGTCGTCGAACCAGCGCGACAGGTGGGTCAGCGAGGCCAGGCCCTGCTCGCTCACCCCGGTCTCGTAGCCCAGCTTTATCATCAGGGTCGGGATCAGGCTGACCAGGTTGGCGTTGCCGCAGCGCTCCCCCAGCCCGCCCAGGGTGCCCTGAACCTGCCGGACCCCGGCGCGCACGGCGGCGAGCGAGTTGGCGACCGCGTTGCCCGTGTCGTCATGGGCGTGGATGCCCAGGCGGTCCCCCGGGATGCGCCGCGCCACCTCGGCAACGATCGCCTCCACCTCGTGCGGCAGGGTGCCGCCGTTGGTGTCGCACAGCACCACCCAGCGCGCGCCAGCCTCATGCGCCGCCGTGACGCAGGCGAGCGCATAATCCGGGTTGGCCTTGTACCCGTCGAAGAAGTGCTCGGCGTCGAACAGCGCCTCGCCCTTCTGGCGCGCGGCCTCGGCGACGCTGTCGCGGATCGCCTCCAGGTTCGCCTCGCGCGGGACGCCCAGCGCCACGTCGACGTGGAAGTCCCAGGTCTTGCCGACCAGGCACAGCGCCCGGGCCGTCGAATTGAACAGCGCCGACAGCCCCGGGTCGTTGGCCGCCGAGCGCCCCGGCCGCTTGGTCATGCCGAAGGCGGTGAAGGTCGCGCTCTTCAGGCCCGGGTCCTCGGCGAAGAAGCGGTCGTCGGTCGGGTTCGCCCCGGGCCAGCCGCCCTCGACGTAGTCGATGCCCAGGCGGTCGAGCTCCTGCGCGATCGCCTGCTTGTCGGCGACCGAGAAATCCACGCCCTGGGTCTGCGCGCCGTCGCGCAAGGTGGTGTCGAAGAGGTACAGGCGGTCGGTCAAGGTGAACGATCTTTTCAACGGGCAGCTTGAAGACGGCTTCGTCTTACAGGAGGGGCGCCTGCACCTGCAACCATCGGACGCGCCCGCGCCGCGACAGCGGTGCAGGCCGCATCAAGACCGCCGGGTCGTGCCCGCGACGCCGGCCCCTCCCGGGCAAGGCCGCTTGCGCCGCAACGCGCTTCGTCCGTCAAGGTCCCCGCCTTCGCGGGGATGACTATTCTGTTGAAATGGAACGAAAATTCACCGGTCATGCCCGCGAAGGCGGAGAGGGCGGTGTCGACTCGGCCGCCCTACCCCTCCCGCCGCCAGGTGGTGCCGGCGGGGCTGTCCTCCAGGACGACGCCCTGGGCGGCCAGATCGTCGCGGATGCGGTCGGCCTCGGCGAAGTCGCGGTTCTTGCGGGCGGCGGCCCGGGCGGCGATCTGCGCCTCGATGGCGGCCTCGTCGAGACCGGCCACCGCCTGAACTCCGGCCCCCTTCAGCCAATCCTCCGGGTCTTCCTCCCCCAACAGCCCCAGCAGCCGCCCGCCGGCCCACAGCGCCGCCGCGCAGGCCCGCTTCTCCGCCGGCTCGGCCGCCTTGTTCAGCCGGCCCGCCAGCTCGTGCAGGTGGCTGACGGCGAGCGGCGTGTTCAGGTCGTCGTCCAGCGCCGCCTCCACGTCGAGCGGGGGCGTTTCGGCGGGCTCCACCGCACCGGCGCCGCGCAGCGCGGTATAGAGCCGGTCGAGCGCCGCCTTCGCCCGCCGCACCGCGTCCTTGGTGAAGTCGAGCGGCTGGCGGTAATGCGCCGACAGCAGGGTCAGGCGCAGTGCCTCGCCCGGGAACTCCCGCTTCAGGTCGTGCACGGTGTAGAAGTTGCCGAGCGACTTCGACATCTTCTCGCCCTCGGCCATCAGGTAGCCGTTGTGCACCCAGTAGTTCGCCATGTGCGGCCGGCCGAAGGCGCAGGTGGACTGCGCTCGCTCGTTCTCGTGGTGCGGGAAGATCAGGTCCTGGCCGCCGCCGTGGATGTCGAACACCGGGCCCAGGTGCCGCTCCGACATGGCCGAGCATTCCAGGTGCCAACCCGGACGGCCGCGACCCCAGGGGCTGTCCCAGCCGGGCTCGTCGTCCTTTGCCGGCTTCCACAGCACGAAATCCGCCGGATCGCGCTTGTAGGGCGCAACCTCCACCCGCGCGCCGGCGATCATGTCGTCGCGCGAGCGGTGCGACAGCTCTCCGTAGTTCGGATCGGCCGGCACGTGGAACAGCACGTGGCCCTGCGCCTCGTAGGCATGGCCGGTGACCAGCAGCCGCTCGACCAGGGCGACCATCTGGGCGATGTGCGCCGTCGCCCGAGGCTCCACGTCGGGGCGCAGGCAGCCGAGCGCGTCCATGTCCGCGTGGTAGGCGTCGGTGAAGCGCGCGGTGATCGCCTCGATCGGCTCGCCCGTCTTCCGGTGGGCGGCGATGATCTTGTCGTCCACGTCGGTGATGTTGCGCACATAGGTGACGTGGTCCGCGCCGTAGGTGTGGCGCAGCAGGCGATAGAGCACGTCGAACACCACCGCCGCCCGGCCGTTGCCGATATGGGCGAAGTCGTAGACCGTCGGCCCGCAGACGTAGAACCGGACATTGCCCGGATCGATCGGCTCGAACGTCTCCTTGCGGCCGGTCAGGGTGTTCGTCAGCTTGATCGGCATGGCCTCGTCTCCGGGGCGGGCGGAGCCGAGGCGTTTACCAGATAACGGGGGACCGGTCCACGGGGGGGAGCCAGACGACCGTTCAGCCGGCCGCGCGGCGGTCGGCTTCGGCGTCCAGGTGCCGGTCGAGGCTCTGCACGATGCGCCGGCGCAGGGCCGCGATCTCCTCCGCATGCTCGTCCATCACCGCGATCAGGACGCGCTCGGCCCGGTCGGGGTCGAGCCTCGCCAGGGCGCGCCGGTGGGCGAGGTCGAGGCTGTCGAGCATGGCGGGGCCTTCCGCATCGGGTCGCGATCAGGGGTCGACGAGGGTGATAGCGCAGGTGCGCGGCCGGCGGCGCGGAGCGGAGGGCGTATTCGCCGGCGCATTCGGAAAGCGGTGACGGCCGCCTTTTGGGAGGGACCGCGCCACGCCGATCCGAAGGGATCTCGACTGCACCGGTCGGGTCGGCGGCGGAAAAACCGCCCCTGCGACGGTGAAGGCTCTGGCAGCGCGCGCAATCCTATGACACGGTTGCGCCATCGAGCCGTTCTGTTCCGACCCTGGCCGGACGGCGTGCCTGCGCGACTTCGGAGATCCCCGACCGATGAAAGGCGACCCTCAGGTCATCAAGTACCTCAACGCCGTCCTCAAGAACGAGCTGACCGCGATCAACCAGTATTTCCTGCACTCCCGGATCCTCAACGACTGGGGCGTCATCAAGCTGGGCGCCAAGGAGTACGAGGAATCGATCGAGGAGATGCAGCACGCCGACAAGCTGATCCAGCGCATCCTGTTCCTCGAGGGACTGCCGAACCTTCAGGACCTGGGCAAGCTCTATATCGGCGAATCGGTCAAGGAGATCCTGGATTGCGACCTGCGCGCCGAGTACGAGGCATGCCCCGTGCTGCGCGAGGCGATCCAGTACTGCGAGAAGGCGGCCGACTTTCCGACCCGGGATCTGTTCCGCGGAATCCTCCACGACGAGGAGGAGCATATCGATTTCCTGGAAACCCAGCTGGGCCTGATCGAGAAGGTCGGTATCGAGAACTACATCCAGATGAATTCGGGACACGCCGGGGACTGACGGCGGCCGTACGCCTACCCCCGCCGCTCGCCCGTGTCGGTCTCGAAGAAGGCGTAGTCCTCCTCCACCGGCGGCTCGCCGTCCTCCGGTGTCTCCCCGTCCTCGCGCGGATCGTAGAGGAAGGGCCGGTCCTCCGCCTCCTCCTCCGCCGCCTCGACGACCGCCGCCGCGGGCGGGGGCGACGGACGGGGTGGCCGGGCGGCGGCGGGCCGGCGCGGCGCGTCGGCCAGCAGGGTCTCGTAGTCGACGAAGCGGTCGCACTGGGAGCGGTAGAGATCGGCCGCCTTGGCGGCCCATCCGATGCCGATCACCGCGACCCCGCGCCGCCTGAGGGTGCGGGCGAGCGGTCCGAAGTCGCTGTCGGCGGTGACCAGCACCACCCCTTCCAGCGCCCCGCCGGCATCCAGGACCGCCTCCAGCGCGTCGACCGCCAGCTGCATGTCGACCGCGTTCTTCGTGGCGTTGACATAGGTGCACTGCACCTGCTCGAACCCGTGGCGCAGGAACGGGGTGCGGAAGTCGCGCATGCGCGACCAGTCGGCATAGACCCGGCGCAGCACCGGGCGGGTCGAGCGCTCCAGATACGCCATCATCCGGCCGAGGTCGAAGGTCACCGAGGCCGTGTCCGGCGACCAGGCCATGTTCTCCAGGTCGACGAACACCGCCACCGCCGGCCGCGACCGGTCGAGCGCCGGCGCCAGGTCGGGCCCTCGCCCGGCGGGCGCCTGGCCCCGGCCCGTCTCCCGCGGCCCGGCCTGCCGCGCACCCGCCGCCTCGGCGTGTCCGGCCTCGCCCAGGGGCGAAGCGGAGGCATCGCGGTCCCCTGCCGGAGTCGTTTCGGGATCGTCGGCGTCGGCCATTTCGGCCTCCAGGTTCGGCCGCCAAGATGCGGCGGCGGTCGGACGCAGTCTAGCGCGGCGAGCCCTACGCCGTCTGCCCCGAGAGGCGGGCGGCGGCGCGGGCGCGGCCGATCAGGGGCAGCAGGTCCTTGAGCTCCGGCCCCTGCGGCTGCCCGGTCAGCGCCAGGCGCAGCGGCAGGAACAGGGCCTTGCCCTTGCGGCCGGTCTCGGCCTTCAGCGTCTCCGTCCAGGCGCCCCAGGTCTCCGGCCCCCAGGGTTCCGGCGGCAGCCGGGCAGCGGCGGTGGAGAGGAATTCCGGCTCCTCGACCACCGGGTCGACCGGGTCCCGGGCGATCGCCCACCAGCCGGTCGCGTCGTCGAGCTTGGAGAGGTTCGGACGCACCGCCTCCCAGAACGCGGCGTCGGCCTCGGTCAGACCCAGCGTTCGCAGCCGGCCGGCGACCGCGTCGAACGGCAGCGCCTGGATCACCCGGGCGTTCAGCCGGTCCAGCTCCGCCAGGTCGAATTTCGGCGTGGCGCGGGAAAACCGGCCGAAGTCGAAGCCCTCGACCAGCGGGTCGAACGACGTCACCGGCACCACGGGATCGGCCGTGCCGAGCCGGGCCAGCAGGGCCACCAGAGCCAGCGGCTCGATGCCGGCCTCCCGCAGGCCCTCCAGGCTCAGACTGCCGAGGCGCTTGGACAGCGGCTTGCCCTCCGCATCGGCCAGGAGCGGCAGATGGGCGAAGCGCGGCGGCGCCGCGTCCAGCGCCTGGGCCATCTGGACGTGCGTCGCCGTGTTGGCGACGTGGTCCTCCCCGCGCACCACCTCGGTGATGCCGAGGTCGATGTCGTCGACCACCGAGCAGAGATGATAGAGCGGGCGCCCGTCCTCGCGGATCACCACCGGATCGGAGAGCGACGCCGGGTCGAAGGCGACCGGCCCGCGCACCCGGTCCTCCCAGCCGATCGGGTCCGGCGCCAGCTTGAAGCGCCAATGCGGCCGGCGACCCTGCGCCTCCAGCCGCGCGCGGTCGGCGCCGGCGAGATCCAGTGCGGCGCGGTCGTAGACCGGCGGCTTGCCGGCGGCCAGCCGGCTCCGCCGCTTCAGCGCAAGTTCCTCCGCCGTCTCGTAGCAGGGGTAGAGGCGGCCGTCGGCCTTCAGCCGTTCGATCGCCGCGGCATGGGCCGCCGTGCGGTCGGACTGGCGCACCTCCTCGTCCCAGTCGAGCCCCAGCCAGGCGAGGTCGCGGCGGATCGCCTCGACGAACGGCTCCTCGGAACGGTCGAGGTCGGTGTCGTCGATCCGCAGGAGATAGCGCCCGCCCGCCTGGCGCACCGCCAGCCAGGCGATCAGGGCGGTCCGGGCGTTGCCGACATGCAGGAGGCCGGTCGGGCTCGGCGCGAACCGGGTGGCGGGGGTGACGCTCATGAAGAGGCGCTCAACGCTCCAGCAGGTTCACGAAGGAATTTGTGATCGGATAGCGCCGATCGCGGCCGAACGAACGGGTGGTGAGCTTGACCCCCGGCGGGGCCTGGCGCCGCTTGTACTCGGCGCGGTCCAGCATCCGCCAGACCTTGGCGACGATCTCCCGGCTGTGGCCGCGGGAGACGATGTCCTGCACGCTCATCTCCTGCTCGATCAGGCATTGCAGGATGTCGTCCAGCGCGTCGTAGGGCGGCAGGCTGTCCTGGTCGGTCTGGTCGGGCTTGAGCTCCGCCGACGGCGGCTTGGTGATGATCCGCTCCGGCACGACGCGGCCGGCCGGTCCCTTGGCGGATTTCGGCCGGATCTGGTTGCGCCAGCGGCAGAGCGCGAAGACGGTGGTCTTGTAGACGTCCTTCAGGACCGAATAGCCGCCGGCCATGTCGCCGTAGAGCGTGGCGTAGCCGACCGACATTTCCGACTTGTTGCCGGTGGAGACCAGCATGTGGCCGAACTTGTTGGAGATCGCCATCAGCAGGATGCCTCGGGTGCGCGCCTGGATGTTCTCCTCGGTGATGTCGGGCGGCAGGGCGTCGAACAGCGGCGCCAGCATGGCCTCGAAGGCGTGCATCGCCGGCTCGATCGCGATCGAGTCGTAGCGCACGCCCAGGAGCTCCGCCGCCTCGGCCGCGTCCTCCAGGCTGTGGTCGCTGGTGTAGGGCGACGGCATCATCACGCAGCGCACCTTCTCCGGCCCCAGGGCGTCGACCGCCACGGCGGCGGTCAGGGCGCTGTCGACGCCGCCGGACAGGCCGATCACGACGCCGGGGAAGCCGTTCTTCCGGACATAGTCGCTCAACCCCAGCATCATCGCCCGGTAGGTCGCCTCCAGCCCCTCGGCCGGCGGTTCCAGGCGACCGGCCGGGCAGACCCAGCCGTCCGCGCCGCGGGTCCAGGAGGTCGTCACGACGGCGCGCTCGAACGACGGCAGCTGCGCCTTGATCGCCCGGTCGGCCCCCAGGACGAACGAACTGCCGTCGAACACCAGCTCGTCCTGGCCGCAGACCTGGTTGACATAGACCACCGGCAGGCCGGTCTCCGTCGCCCGGGCGACCGCAAGGGTCATCCGGGTGTCGAGCTTGCCATGGGAGAACGGGCTGCCGTTCGGCACGATCAGGATCTCGGCGCCGGATTCCTCCAGCGTCTCGGCGACCTCCGGGGTCCACATGTCCTCGCAGACCATCAGGCCGAGCCGCACGCCGCGAAAATTGACCGGCCCTGGCGGATCGCCGGGCGCGAAGACGCGCTTCTCGTCGAATACGCCGTAGTTCGGCAGGTCGACCTTGAAGACCGGCGTCACCGTGCCGCCGTCGAGCAGCAGGGCGGCGTTGAAGACCTCTGCGTCCACCCGCCAGGGTGCGCCGACCACGAGGCCGGGTCCGCCATCCTCCGTCGCCCTGGCGAGGTCGGCGACCGCACCCTCGCAGCGATCGACGAAGAACGGCTTGAGGACGAGGTCCTCCGGCGGATAGCCGCAGACGCTGAGCTCCGGCGTCACGACCAGGTCCGCCCCGTCGGCCGCCGCCTCGGCGCGGGCCTTCAGGATGCGCTCGACATTGCCGGCGAGGTCGCCGACGAACGGGTCGATCTGGGCGAGCGCGATGGACAGGCGGTCGGTCATGGGGAGACGTCCTCGAAGCCGCGCACCGCAACGGCGGGCGCTGTCCTGGAACGTAGCCACCGGCGGGGCGCTGTCAATCGGGCCTGCCGGGCCGTCCCGGGAAAACCGCCCGCCGGACTTCCGCGCGATCGACGCCGGCAGGCTCCATCGGGGTCGCTCGTCCCCCTACCGCCGCAGCAGGAACTCGCGTCCGACCTTGACCCGCGGCTCGCCGTCGTATTCGACGATGTCGGTGGTGGCGTAGGTTTCCGACCACTTTTCCGGCAGATAGCTGCCGGTGCCGATCACGTCGACCGGCGCCTTGGCGAGTGCCATCACCCGGCACTTGACCGGGTTGAAGCCGGAGGAGGCGACGATCTTGACGTCGGGGAAGCCCGCCTCGTCGAGCCGGTCGCGCAGGTGGTGGATCGCCGCGGCGGAGACGCCGGTGCCGATCAGGTAGCGCAGCTCCGTCTCGTCGCGGTAGCCGCGGATCGCCTCGGGCACGTGCCGTTCCAGGACGGCATAGCTGGTCGGCGGGTCCAGGCCCTCGAGGTAGCGCCCGCCCGGCGTGTCGATGCGCAGCGCCAGCCGGCCGTCCGCCGCCAGGTCCGGAAAGCGCCGGCAGACCGCCAGGCTGTCGCTCACCTCCAGCCCGAAATAGTCGACCAGCACCGTCAGGTTCTGGTCCGGCCAGGTCTCGTGGAACATCTCCGCCGCCCGCACCGTGGAGCCGGCATAGCCGACCAGCGCGTGCGGCATGGTGCCGAAGCCTTCGCTCTGGCCGAAATAATGCGCCGTCGCGTCGGTGGCGTTGCCGACGAAGCCCCTGGCGTCGTGCTTGCGCCGCGCCCGCGCGCTGCCGACGCTGGCGGCATAGGCCATCAGCTCGGCCATCTCCAGCCCCGCGCAGTGCCGGGCGTCCATCGCCAGGAAGGCGACCTCCGGCAGCTCCGCGCACATCGCGTAGGCGTTCCAGGCGGCGACGCAGGCGGGCCCGATCTTCTGGAGCAGCATCGTCTCCGCGTCGACCAGGTGGTAGAGCGGGCCGGTCACGTACATCAACGGCTCGCCGGCGCCGACCCATTTGCCTTCCTCCTGGCGCAGGTCGATCTCGACGGCGGCGCCGCGGCTCTCCATCACCGACCTCAGCCAGTCGATCGCCAGCCGCGGGGCGGAGACCACCGGTCGGCGCATGAAGACGGCATAGGTCACCCGGCGGTCGCCGAATCGGCCGACCGTTTCCTTCGTGCGCAGGAAGTACTTGTCGGACCACGCGGCCAAGTCCGCCGCGCCGGGCGTCAGGGGTGTGCGGGCATCCATGGTCGTTCGCCTTCGGTGCTGCAGGTCGCCTTCTGGCGGGCGGTTGAGGGCGTCGATCGAGGGCGGACGGCAGGGCCGCGAGGGCGAGGTCCGGCGGGCCGGACGGGGGCGGCGCTGCCGCCGGTCCCGGCCGGCCCGCCGCGCCCTATTCGGCGGCGGCGATGCGCCGCGCGCGGTCGCGCTCGGCCCGCTCTTCCTTCAGCTTCGCCGCGATCAGGAACGCCAGCTCCAGCGCCTGATGGGCGTTCAGACGCGGGTCGCAATGGGTGTGGTAGCGCAGCGACAGGGCGTCGTCGGTGATCGCCTGGGCGCCGCCGGTGCATTCGGTCACGTCCTGGCCGGTCAGTTCGAAATGCACCCCGCCGGCATGGGTGCCCTCGGCCCGGTGGACGTCGAAGAAGGCGCTGACCTCGTTCAGGATCCGCTCGAACGGGCGGGTCTTGTAGCCGCTGGGCGCCTTGACCGTGTTGCCGTGCATTGGGTCGCACGACCAGACGACGGTGCGCCCTTCCTCCTTGACCTTGCGGACCAGCCGGGGCAGGCCCTCGGCCACCTTGTCCGAGCCCATCCGCGCGATCAGGGTCAGGCGGCCGGGCTCGTTCTCCGGGTTCAGGACGTCGATCAGGCGGATCAGCTCGTCCGGGTCGAGCGACGGGCCGCATTTCAGGCCGATCGGGTTCCTCACCCCGCGCAGGAACTCCACATGCGCATCCTCCGGCCCGCGGGTGCGGTCGCCGATCCACAGGAGATGGGCCGACACGCCGTACCACTCCCCGGTCGTGGAATCGATGCGGGTCAGCGCCTGCTCGTAGGGCAGCAGCAGCGCCTCGTGCGAGGTGTAGAACTCCGTCTCGCGGATCTGCGGCGTGGTCTCCGCGGTGATGCCGCAGGCGGCCATGAACTGCACCGCCTCGTCGATCCGGTTGGCCAGATCCTCGTACTTCTCGCCCTGCGGGCTGCGGCCGACGAAGCCCAGCGTCCACTGGTGCACCTTCTGCAGGTCGGCATAGCCGCCCTGGGCGAAGGCGCGCAGCAGGTTCAGGGTCGAGGCCGACTGGTGGTAGGCCTTCAGCATCCGCTCCGGATCGGGGCGGCGCGCCTCGGTCTCGAATTCGAACCCGTTGATGATGTCGCCGCGATAGCTCGGCAGCGTCACGCCGTCGATCGTTTCGGTATCGGAGGAGCGCGGCTTGGCGAACTGACCCGCCATGCGCCCCACCTTCACCACCGGCACGTTGCCACCGAAGGTCAGGACGACGGCCATCTGCAGCAGCACGCGGAACGTGTCGCGGATCTTGTCCGGCCCGAATTCGGCAAAGCTCTCGGCACAGTCGCCGCCCTGCAGCAGGAAACCGCGGCCGTCGGCGACATTGGCCAGGGTCGCCTTCAGCGAACGGGCCTCGCCGGCGAAGACCAGAGGCGGATAGTGCGCGAGGGTCGCCTCGACCTCGGCCAGTCTGGGCAGATCCGGATAGGCCGGAATCTGCTTCGCCGTGCGTGCCCGCCAGCTGTCGGGGGTCCACCGCTGCGCCATCGTCATCCACTCCCGAACACCGGGCCGGCCCGGCGGCCGTCCCGTCCCCCCTCGCTCACGGTTCCGTCACCGGCCCGCAGGGGTGTGGCGGACCGGCCGATCCTCGGCCTCGAACCTGGAAGCAACAGGCTATACGCGGTTCGCTGCCGCATTTCCAGTGCTTCGCCGCGGCGGCGGACCCGCTCCACGCGACCGCGGCATCGCCGTCGAACCCGCCCGCCGCTCACGCCGGCCGTCACATCGAAGTGAAACCCCGTCAGGGTGACGTTATTTCACTCGCCGTCCGCGCGCCCCTAGGTTCGTTGCAGCCGCCCTCGCCCGGCGGCAGGCAAACGAACCATCCCTCCCCTGCTTCGTCCAATCGAGGAGAGACCCGATGAGCAGCAGCAAGAAGACCCTGGGCGTCGCGGCCGCGCTGGCCGGCGCCGTGTCGATGGCCAGCTTGGCCGTGCCGGCCCCGGTCCATGCCCAGGACATGGTCAAGTGCTGGGGCGTCGCCGCCGCCGGCGAGAACGACTGCGCCAACGCCGCCGGCACCCACAGCTGCGCCGGCATGTCGACCGAGGACTACTTCGGCGGCGACTGGAAGCTGGTGGCCGCCGACAGCTGCGAGGAGATGGGCGGCCAGCTGGAGGCCTTCGACGGCTACAACGAACAGCTGATCAACCAGGGCTGACCCGCCGCGGCGGACCGGCCGGAGATCCGGACGATGACCGACATCCCCGCTCCCGTCCCGCCGCGCCGGTCCGACCTCGACCGGCGTCCGATCCCCGCCCCGGTTCCGGCCCGGGCGGGGATCGGCCTCCGGCATCCGCATGTGCCGCATTTCCTGTCCGGCCCGCGTCCCCCGGTCGGCTGGGTCGAGATCCATTCGGAGAACTACCTCTCCGACGGCGGCCCCCGGCTGGCGGCGCTGGAGGCGATCCGCCGGGACTTCCCGGTCAGCTGCCACGGTGTCGGGCTGTCGCTCGGTTCCGCGGAAGGGCTGGACGCCGACCACCTGGCCGCGCTCGGGCGCCTGTTCGATCGGATCGAGCCCGGCCTCGTCTCCGAGCACGTCGCCTGGAGCGTCGCCGACGGCACCTATCTGAACGACCTCCTGCCGTTGCCCTACACCGAGGAGGCGCTGGCCGTCCTCTGCCGCAACATCGACCGCGCCCAGGCGGCCTTCGGCCGGCGGATCCTGGTCGAGAACCCCTCGACCTACGTCGCCTTCGCCCAGTCGACGCTGCCGGAATGGGAGTTCCTGGCCGAGGTCGTGCGCAGGACCGGCTGCGGTCTCCTGCTCGACGTCAACAACATCCACGTCAGCGCCGCCAACCACGGCTTCGACGCCGACGCCTACCTGGACGCCATCCCTCTCGACGCCGTGGCGGAGATCCACGTCGCCGGCCACCTGGTCCGGCGGATCGGGGACGAGACCCTGCTGATCGACGACCACGGCAGCCCGGTGTCCGACCCGGTGTGGCGCCTCCTGGCCGGCGCGCTCGACCGGATCGGACCGGCGCCCATGCTGGTCGAATGGGACACCGACATCCCCGCCTTCGACGTGCTGCTGGCCGAGGCCGCCAAGGCGGACCGGATCGCCGCGGCGGCCGGTGCCCGGCCGCGGGAGGCGCGCCATGCCGGCTGACCCGGGTCGCGATCCGTCCCGACCGGACGCCGCTGCGGTCGGCCTCGCCGACGTCCAGCGCCGGATGGCGCGCGCCGTCCTGACCGGAGACGCGGCGGCGGCGGCGGAGACGGCGGCCGCGTTCCGCCCCGGCCGCATTCCGGCGGCGGCCCGGCTGGAGATTCACCGCGCCAACGTCGCGATCTCGCTGGTCAAGGCGCTGGAGGCGGCCTTCCCCGTCGTGGCGCGGCTGATGACCCCGCCCTTCTTCAGGGCCACGGCCCGGGCCTTCGTCGAGCGGCACCCGCCGCGGCGGCCGCAGCTTTCCACCTACGGCGACCGGTTCCCCGCCTTCCTCGACCAGGTCGGACCGGCGCGCCCGCTGCCCTGGCTCGCCGACGTGGCGCGGCTGGAATGGGCGCGGGTCGAGGCGCTCTTCGCTGCCGACGCGTCGCCGCTCGCGCCGGAGGCGCTTGCCGGCGTGGCCGAGGCCGAGGCGCCGTCGATCGTCTTCCATCCGCACCCCAGCCTGCGCCTCGTCGCGTCGCCCCACCCGATCCAGGCGATCTGGGCGGCGAACCAGGCCGAGCGGCCGGCGCGCCCCGACCGGGCGGCCAGCGGCGAGACCGTGCTGCTGCTGCGCCGCGGCGCGGCCGTGACGGCGGAAGTCGTCTCCCCGGCCGAGGCCGCCTTCCTCTCCACCATCCTCGACGGCCGGGCGCTCGCCGAGGCTTCGGCCGCGGCCGAAGCGGCCGATCCCGCCCACGACCTCCAACGCGCGCTGCTGGCAAACCTCACCCGCGGCAGCTTCGTGGGCTGGCACCTCGCCGGCGAACCGACGGCCTGATTCGACCGATCTTCAGGAGTTCAGCGACATGAGCGGCATCTCGACATCCTCCCGCGCCGACGGCAGTGCCGGTGGCCTGGCCGGCCATCCGGCGGTGATCTGGCTGTTCGGCGGCGGCTTCGTCGACCGGCTGTCGGCCCCGGCCGCCTGGGGCGTCTCGGCGGTGCTGCTGGCCGCCCGGGTGTGGCTTGCCACGCCGTTCTTCAAGGCCGGCATGGCCCGGGTCGAAGGCTGGGACCGCCAGGCGATGCTGTTCGAGTGGATCCATCCGGTGCCGTTCCTGGCGCCGTCTGTCGCGGCGGTGGTGACCACGGTCGGCGAACTGACGCTGTCGATCCTGCTGGTGGTCGGCCTGCTGGGCCGGCTCTCCGGCCTCGGTCTGGCCGTGATGGCCGCGACGATCTTCTTCGTCGTCGGGCAGACGCCCGAGGGCCAGGAGAACGGCATCGCCATCGCGGCGGAGCAGCTGCCCTGGATGTTCGTCGGCCTGGCGATCTTCGCCGTCGGCCCCGGCCGGATCGCGGTCGACCAGCTGATCCAGCGCTGGCTGCGCTGACCTCCGGGGAGACCTGCTGTCGAGTCCGCCCGTGCCGTCCCGGTCAGGCTGGAGCCGGACTGCGGACGGCCGCGGCGCCCAGGACCGACCTGAGCGCCTGCTGCAGGTCGGCGTCGTGCACGGGCTTGGACAGAACCCCGTCGACCACGCCGGAATGGCTCGACACCTCGGAGGCGTCGTCGAGGTGGCCGGTGCACAGGAAGATCGGCAGCCCGGGCGACCGCTTGCGGAGCTGCCGCGCCAGGTCGAGGCCGCTGAGGCCGGGCATGCTGTGGTCGGTGATGACGACGCTGAAGGCATCCTGGTGCCGATCGGCGATCGCCAGGGCTTCCGCTGCATCGGCGGCGGGGAACGCCTCCAGCCCCGCGCGCGCCAGCCGCATCACCATCACCTCGCGCACATAGGGTTCGTCGTCCACGACCAGGACCGGGCGCGTCGCGGGCGGCGGGAGAAGCACCGCGGCGTCCGGCCCCGCGACGGCCTGCGCATTCCGGTCGGCCCGCGGCAGGAAGATCTCGAACCGGGTTCCGTTGCCGGGCCTCGTGGTCAGGGTGATCCCGCCGCCATGGGCCGTCACGATGCCATGGACGGCGGCGAGGCCGAGGCCGGACCCCTTGCCGATGTCCTTGGTCGTGAAGAAAGGTTCGAAGATCCGGTCGAGGACGTCCACCGGGATCCCCGGGCCGTCGTCCTCCACGACGAACCGATACCAGGATAGGTGCGGATCGAGGACATTGACCCAGACCGTGACCGTGCCGTCGTCGCGGCGGTCGATCTCGTACCGCATGCGGCGCCCGGTTTCGCCCCAGCGCTTCGCCAGGCCCTCGGCGCGCAGACCGTCGATATCGATCGGTCCACAATCCAGCGTGATCCGGCCCGGTCTCTTGCCGATCGCATCCATGGCATTGACGCAGAGGTTCATCAGCACCTGGCTCACCTGCGTCGTATTCGACCGCAGCACGTCGTCCGGTGACGGTTCATTGAGCGCGAACTCGATGTTCGACGGCAAGGTCGCCCTCAACATCGCGCCGACCTCCTGCACCACCGGCGCGACGGCGACATCTTCGATCGAGGAAGTGCTGTTGCGGCTGTAGGCGAGGATCTGCTTGACCAGTTCCTTCGCCCGTTGGCCGGACTGCAGGATGTTGGCGGCGAATCCCCGCTGGTCCGACCCTTCCTCCAGGTCGTCGACCAGAAACTCCGCATAGCCCAGGATCGCGGCCAGGACGTTGTTGAAATCGTGTGCGACTCCTCCCGCCAACCGCCCCAGCGCCTCCAGCTTCTGTGCATGGAAGAACTGCTCCTTCAACTCGCTGCGTTCCCGCTCCTCCTGCTTGCGCTGCGTGATGTCGCGGGTGACGCAGATCAGCCCGCCCCCCGGCAGCGCCGTCAGCATGACTTCCTGCGGGAAAAGGCAGACCCCGTCCCTGAGCCCCCAGGCCTCGTCGCTCCAGTGGCCGGCATCGCGCAGCGCGGGAAAGGCGGCGGCGGCGATCCTCGCCGCCTCGTCGGGCAGGTAGAGGGTCGTCCAGTGGCGGCCGACGTACTCGGCCGCCGGCGCCGAGCCGAACAGCCGCGCATGGGATTCGTTCATGTAGGTGAAGTTGCCCGCCGCATCGCAGATCGCGATGCCGTCCCGCGCCGCATTCATGGCGGCAACGCGCTCCTCCAGCAGCCGCTGCTGCCGTTTCAGCGCGGTGATGTCGGTGCGGATCGACACGATGCCGCCATCCTGGGTCCGACGTTCCGCGACCAGCAGGGTCCGGCCGTCGGCCAGGTCCTGCTCGAACGGTTCGCGCGGTGTTTCGAGTTGCCGGAGACGCTCGGTCAATGCGGCCTCGACTCCCTCCTCCGTCACCACCTTGCCGGCGCGGAAGGCCGCGGCGATGAGATCCGAGAGGACCGCGTTGCCGGACTGCAGCGGTTCGTCCGCCCAGGGATAGATCTCCCGGAACCGCCTGTTGGCGATGACGACCCGGCCTTCAGCGTTCGTGATGAGGAAGCCTTCCGAGGAGCTTTCGATCGCGTCGCGCAGCCGCGCCTCCGCTTCCGAAGCAAACGCCGCCGCACGGGCGGCGTCCCGGCCGCGCTGGACCAGCAGCAGGATCAGCACGGCGACGGCCGCGACCATGACGCCGAAGCTGGCGACGATCTGGTCCTGCTTTCGTTGGAGGTGATCCCGATTGGTGAGGTATCCCTCCTGCACCAGGACGGTTCCCATGACCTGCTGGAGCGCCGCCGCCCCGAGCGCCAGTTCCTCGCGCAGGGCGCGGAGGTCGGACGTGTCGCCCCCCGCCAGCCGGCGGATTGCCGGTTCCATCGCCTTCAGGCGCTCGAACTGGGCGCTGATCTCGTCCCCGATCAGCCGGTAGACGCGGGACGGCGTACCGCGTTCCAACTCCATCAGGATGGGAAACCGGCTCCAGGTGATGTCGTATTGCAGCATCAGGGAATCGCTCGTCTCGGCGCCGCCGCCCCGAGCCCGGCGCTCGACCGCGGTCGCGAGCTGGACCCATTCCCGGTCGAGCTGGACGATCGCCCAGACGTCGCTGCGGAATTCCGCCATCGTGATGTCGCGTCTGTGGGACAGCTGGAACGCGGCCATGATCGCGGCGACGGCGAACACCGACACCGCGATCATTGCCACGATCGCCGGCCATCTGCGCTGGTGACTGCGCTGCACACGTTCCTCCCTGCCAAGCCTGCGCCGGGCGACGCGGTCTCGCGACGACGCCAGGACCTCAGGGTCCTTCTGTGAAACCACTCCGTGCCCCGGAGCCCGGGACGGAGGGCGACGCGGCATCGATGCTGCCCAGATTTTCGTTTACCAATTCTATATCCATACTTATGAACCTGCGCCACCTCCGGTGGGAAGGGCCGCCTGACCTCCGGCGTCGGGCCGCCTATACCGAGGATGGGGTTCCGTTCGCCGCCCCCAGTGGCGATAACGATCGCGACACATCGCGGCAGCGCTCCCTTCGGCGCTTCCGCCGGGGAACGTCGGGAGGGGGCTCCATGGCTCCGAACCAGGTCATGACGGTGTTGGTGGTGGAGGACGACGACGTCCTTCGGCAGTGGATGATCACGGCGCTCCGCCGCAGGCACCACGAGGTCATCGCGTGCGCGAACGGCTATGCCGCGATCGACGCCTGTCGAAACGGCGCGCGACCCGATGTCGTGATCACCGACATCTTCATGCCGGATGCGGACGGGCTGGAGGTGACGCGCACCCTCAGTCGCGAATTCCCCGACCTGCCCGTGGTCGCGGTCTCCGGCGGGTCGCCCCGCCTCGGCGGGGACTATCTCCAGCACGCGCTGCTGTTCGGCGCGGTCGGCGCACTGTCCAAGCCGTTCGACATCCGCGACCTGCTGCAGGCGATCGGGTGCGCCGTCGAGAAGGCTCGCGCCGGGGCGCTGGATGCCGAACCGGCCGGTCGGGACGACGGGCCCTCTGCCCAACGATCGGCCATCGTCGAGAGGACGCGGCACCGCGGACCGGAATGCGGCACGGCCGCCTTGCCGGTCGGCCCTTCCTGACCGCCCTTGCTACTCCGCCGCCTGGTCCTCGGCCTCTTCCGGGTCGGGGGCCTTGGTGCGCATGGTGACGAATTCCTCGGCGGCGGTCGGATGGATGCCGATGGTGCGGTCGAAGTCGGCCTTGGTGGCCCCGGCGCTCATCGCCACCGCCAGGCCCTGAACGATCTCCGGCGCATCGACGCCGACCATGTGGCAGCCGACCACCCGGCCGCTCTCGCCATCGACCACCAGCTTCATCATGGTCTTCTCGTCGCGGCCGGACAGCGTGTGCTTCATCGGCCGGAAGGTTGAGCGATAAACGTCGACCTTGGCGAGCCTCTCCCGCGCCGCGGCTTCGGTCAGGCCGACCGTGGCGACCGGTGGCTGCGAGAACACGGCGCTCGGCACGATGTCGTAGGCGACCGGCGGCCGCCCGGGGCCGAAGAGGGTGTCGGCCAGCCAGTGCCCCTCGGCAATCGCGACCGGCGTCAGGTTGACCCGGTCGGTCACGTCGCCGATCGCGAAGATGGTCTCGATGTTGGTCCGATAGGCGTCGTCGACCGCGATGGCGCCGTTCTCCCGGGTCAGCACGCCCGCCGTCTCGAGGCCGAGGTCGCCCGTGTTGGGTCGGCGGCCGATGGCGTAGAGCACGTGGTCGCACTCCACGTACTCCCCGTCGGAGAGGTGGGCGATCAGGCCGTCGGCGGTCTTCTCGATCCGCTTGACGATGGTGTTGAAGCGCAGGTCGATGCCGGTCTTGGTCATCTCCTCCGCCAGGGTCTCGCGGACGTCGCCGTCGAAGCCGCGCAGGAACATATGCCCGCGGTAGAGTTGACAGACATCGGCGCCGAGGCCGTTGAAGATGCCGGCAAATTCGACCGCGATATAGCCGCCGCCGCAGACCAGCACGCGCCGCGGCATTTCCTCCAGGAAGAACACGTCGTCGGACGTGATCCCATACTCCCGGGCCCCCGGCTCGTCCGGCAGGACCGGGCGGCCGCCGGTGGCGATCAGGACGCGCTCGGCGGTGACGCGCTCCCCGCCGACCTCGATGGTGTGGCGGTCGGCCAGCCGGGCGCGTGCCTCGTAGAGCCTGCAGCCGGCCCCTTCAAGCAGGTGGCGATAGATGCCGTTGAGCCGCTGGATCTCGACGTTCTTGTTGGCGATCAGCCGGGCCCAGTCATGCCGGGCCCCGTCAATCGTCCAGCCGAAGCCGGCGGCGTCCTCGACGTCGTGGCCGACATGGGCGGCATAGGCCATCAGCTTCTTCGGCACGCAGCCGACATTGACGCAGGTGCCGCCGAGATGGCGCTCCTCCGCCACCGCGACGCGGGCGCCGTGGCCGGCGGCGATCCGCGCCGCGCGCACCCCGCCGGAGCCGGCGCCGATGACGAAGAGGTCGTAGTCGTAGGAGGCCATGGCAGTCGGTCCCTGGCATCGGGTGGGGGATGGCTGGTGACGGCACCCTAGCGCCGGCCGGTCGGGCTTTCCAGACCCGGCGGTTCACCTCTTCGACAGGGGCCGGGGCGTTGATTTTGCCCGCCCGTTCCCCAACTGCTAGGCTTCGCGGCGGTTGCCGGCGCCCGTTTCGGGTCGTCCTGGCGGAAGCCGGGACCTCGACGGGCGGAAGGCGCTTCGCGCCGTCGCGGCGGCGTCCGCCGAGGCCCTGGACCGCCCCTTCGGTCCGGGACGACCGGCACGATGATGCGGGCGACGCCCCACCGGGAGAGAGCGATGAGCCTGTTCGAGCGCATCCGCGACGACCATGCCGCCGCGCGGCGGCAGCTCCAGGCCGTGCGCCGCGCCGCCGATGCCGGACAGCGCGCCGTGCGGCTGGAGCGGCTGAAACGGGGCTTGACCGCGCACCACATGGTGGAGGAGGCGGTGGTCTACGCCGCCCTCGCCCACGCCCGAGGCGTCCCGGCGGAGGCGGAGGCGGCGGTGCAGGGCCACCGCACCATCAACGCGCTTCTGGAGCGGCTGGATTCGGATTCGGCCGACGACCCCGGATGGGAGGCGGCCCTGGCGGAGCTGGATGCGGCGATGCGCGAGAATTTCCGCACCGAGGAGACGATGGTGTTCGCCGCCCTCTACGAAGGGCTCACGCCGCCGGAGCTTGAGGAGCTCGGCCGCACGCTGGTCACCCGGATGCAGATCGCGCAGGAGCTGTTCGAGCCGATCGAGGACACCGGCGAGGAGACCGGCCGGCCCTCGGCTCTGGAACTCGGGCCGATGTGACCGCGACGGGTCGTCCTTGACGGCCGGAACGGCCGTTCCGGGACGCCCCCTGTCGGGGATATCCGTCTGCCCCCGGTTGGTCCCGTCGCCGGGAAGGCGCATATTGGGGCGACCCGCCCTTGCGATCCGCAGACGTCCCGGTTCCTTCTTGCGCCCACCGCATCCCTTCACCCTCGTCGACCAGGCGATCGACATCGGCCGCGGCCTGACCGAGCGGCGGATCCGCCTTGGCGTCACCGGCCTCAGCGACGCCGGCAAGACCGTCTTCGTCACCGCGCTGGTCCAGGCGCTCCTGCACCCCGAACGGCTGCACCGGGTGCGGGCGGTGGCCGAGGATCGCTGGCACACCGCCGTGCTGCGCCCGCAGCCGACCCAGGACCTGCCGCGCTTTCCGTTCGAGGACTGCGTGCGCACCCTGGTCGGCGGCGCCTGGCCGGAGAGCACCCGGTCGACGGCGGAGCTGCGGGTGTCGATCCGGTACCGTCCGACCGGCCTGCGCAAGCGGCTGGGCGACCGGGTGCTCCATCTCGACCTGTTCGATTATCCGGGCGAATGGCTGCTGGACCTGGCGCTCCTGGAGATGGACTACGACGCCTGGGCGCGGCGGTCGCTGGGCGCCGCGCATGGCGATCCCGACGCCGGGCCGTTTCTCGCCATGGTCGACGATCTGGGCCCGGCGGAGGAGCGCGCGGCCGGGGAACCCTGGGCGATCGGGGCCGCCGCCCGGTTCACCGCCTATCTCAGGGCGCGCCGGGCGCGGGAGGGGCGCGCCTCGACACTGGGGCCGGGCCGCTTCCTGCTGCCGGGGGAACTCGAGGGGTCGCCGCTCTTGACCTTCGCGCCGCTGCCCGACCGGGCGGAGGACACGGCGCTGCGGCGGCTGATGCGCGAGCGGTTCGACGCCTACCGGCGCAAGGTCGTGCGCCGGTTCCACGAACGGCATTTCGCCCGGCTCGACCGGCAGATCGTGCTGGTCGACCTGGCCGGCCACGTAGCCGCCGGCCAGGAGACGGTGGCCGACGTTTCGGCCTCGCTCGACGCCGTGCTGCGGTCGCTCAAGATCGGAGAAGGCTGGCTGCCGCGCTGGCTGGTGCCGCGGATCGAGCGGGTCCTATTCGCCGCGTCGAAGGCCGACCACCTGCCCGCGGACCAGCACGCAGCCCTGGCCGAACGGCTCAAGACCGCCCTGGACGACAGCCTGCGGCGCACCGCCTATACCGGTGCCACCCTCGACACCCGGACCTTCGCCGCCCTGCGCGCGACCACCGAGGTCGAGGCCAAGGGCCGCCACTATGTCGCCGGCCGGACCGAGGACGATGCGGAGGCGATCGCCCACTATCCCGGCCGGATCGCCCCCTCGGCCGGCGCCGGCGGGGGCTTCGCGGTCCGGCGGTTCCTGCCGCCGGCCGATCTCGACCCCTACAGCGCGTGGCCGCATATCCGGCTCGACCGGGTGATCGAGTTCCTGATCGGAGACTGGCTGACGTGACCGGCCCCCGCGCCCCCTCCGGCGACGATGCCCCCGACAGCCTGCCCCTGGGCAGGCTCGTCGGCGCTGCCGAGCCGCCGCGCGGACCGGGCGAGGCCTCCTCGATCAACCCGGTGGACGGTCCGCACAGCCTGCCGGTCGGCGACACCCGGCCCGCCGCGCTGACGCTGATGGGGGCGCCGGAGCCGGCGGAGGCGACCCGGTCGCGCTGGCCGGGCCGGCTGTTCTGGGGCGGGCTGTCGCTGGTGCTGTTCGGCGGGCTGGCGCTGGCGGTCGAAGGCTGGGCGACCCGCGCGCTCGCCGAGGGCGATCCGCTGGCGTGGATCCCGGTCGCCGGGCTCGCCCTGCTGGCGCTCGGCATTGCCGCAGCGGCCGTGCGCGAATGGCTGGGCCTCGCCAGCGTCGACCGGCTGCGCGAAGCCCGCGCCGCCGCGGCGCTGGCCGAGGAAGGCGGCGACGCCAAGGCGGCGACGGCGGTGGTCCGCGACCTGCGCCGGCTGCACAAGGGCCGCGGCGATCTGGAATGGTCGTGGCGGCGCTATGACGAGGCGGCGGCCGGCGCCGGCGACCCGGAAGCGCGGCTGGCGCTGGTCGAGCGGCTGGTGATCCGCCCGCTGGACGAACGCGCCCGCAGCGCCACCCGCGCCGCGATCCGCCGCACGGCCATGATCACCGCAATCACGCCGTTTCCGGTGCTGGACATGGTGGTGACGCTGGCGATCGACCTGAGGCTGATGCGCCGGATCGCGCGGATCTACGGCGGCCGGCCGGGTCTCCTGGGCGGCTGGCGGCTGCTCAGGCTCAGCCTCGCCAGCGTGCTGGCCTCGGGCGCGCTGGACCTCACCGACGACGCGATCGGTGGGGCGCTGGGTGCCGGCATCGCGGCGCGGCTCAGCCGCCGGGCGGGGGTCGGGCTGCTCAACGGCCTGCTGACCGCGCGCCTCGCCGCGGCCGCCATGGACCTGGGCCGGCCTTTCCCCTGGACCGAGGGGCGGCCGCCCTCGGCCCGGCGGCTGCTGGCCGAGGCGTTCTCGCAGATGGAGCGGGAGCGGCCGGACCGGCCGGCCGATCGGGACGACGGGTGACGCGGAGACGCCGGCCCGAAGCCGGATCGGTGCATATCAGGGCTTTTCCGTATCGCCGTTCCCGGATACGAAAGAGGGATGTACGCCCGGCCGCAGCTTCCCCGAGTCTCCGTCGGCCGTCAGCCCTCCCCGCGCCAGAGAGTTCCCGGCATGACCCGTCCCCGCCCGTTTTCCGCCGCCCTCACGCTCGCCGCCGTGACGCTGGGCGCCATGACCCTGGGCGCCGTGACGCTGGGCGCCGCGCCCGCCGAGGCGCAGGAGGGCGGACCCTATGTCGGCGTCCGGGCGCTCGCCGGCCTGTCCGACGGCGGCGACCTGACGCTGTCCGACGGAACGGCCATGGATCTCGACGACGACTCCCTGGAGTGGAGCACGGGGGCCTCGGCCGTGGTCGGCTGGCGGTTCGACGAGACGCCGTTCCGGGCGGAGCTCGAGTACATCTGGCGCTACCGCTTCGACATCGACGCCCATGCCGCTCCGGCCGGCGACAACCGCCGCCTGAAGTCGAACATCGACACCCATTCGGTCTATCTGAACGGCTATGTCGACATCCCGATCACGATGTCGTTCCGCGGCTATGTCGGTGCCGGCGTGGGGTTTGCCCGGCACAACTCCGACACACAGTTCATCCAGGCCAACGGCGTCCGCACCGACAGTTCCAATGCCGATTCGCAGCTCAGCTGGATGGCGACCGCGGGCGTTCAATACGACCTGAGCGAGGCCTGGTCGATTGACGCCTCCTACCGCTACACGGATCTCGGCGAGATCGAGACGGCGTCGAGCCCGATCGGATCCCTGACCACCGACAACTACTACAGCCACGACTTCCTGATCGGCGTGGCGTATCGGTTCTGAGGACGCGGGCGGAGCTCGGAGACCGACCCGCGCGGCGCCCCTGGGCGCCGCGCACAGACCGAACCCATTTTCGACCGAAGGTTTTCAACTACGCTCTCCACTCTACTTTCTAGGGGAGCTGGCCGCCGATGCTCAACCGCCGTTCCACACGTCGCCTGCGGCATGTCGTTGCCGGGTCGGCGGTCGTCGCGCTCCTGGCCGTCCCGGGCCCCCGCGCCGAGGCGTCCTGCGGCTGCGCCAGCATGACCATCGAGGCGGATCGATCGGGCGACGGCTTTTCGAACGGTCAGCAACGCGGACGTTCCACCTGAATACCGCTGCTCCGGCGGAACCGTGCCGTGGCAGTGTCCCCTGGGGCCGCACCTCGACTACAGCGTCGGGATCATCGGGGGCTACGGCTTCGAGGTGCTGTCGAAGCTGACGTCCGGCAGCGATCCCGCCGACTGCCGCCGCGGGCAGGTCATCCAGAGCACGCGGTTCCGCAACGGTGTCCTGATCGAAAACCCGCCGACCGCGGATTCCCCGCCGGGCGGCACCTACACCTTCGGCGGCCAGCAGGTGTCGGTGATCGAGCCGCCGGCCCTGATCCCGCAGGTCGGCCGGGTCGACGAGGGGCGGCCGGTCTACGGCGCCGACAACTATGCGGCTGTCCAGAACCTGCAGCGCGCCCTGCCCGATCTGGAGGAACTCTACTGGTGGGATTCGCCGCAGGGCGCGATTCCGCTGGACGCGCCGAACACGCGCAGCGAAGCCGACATCCTGATCGCCTATGTCGAAGGCGGCGACGGCCGCTGCTGGTGCCGCTTCGAGCTGAAGCAGGCCTGGGACGGCAACGGCGGAACCGGCACCGCCGCGATCCTGGCCGGCGAGAACTGCAGCCTGGTGCAGTAGGGCGGCCATCCCTGCGCGCCGCGGCCGCGATGGCGCCACCCGCATGCCATCCCATTTCGTTCGTCCCGCGGGAGGCCCGAACCCGCGAGCTACGCCGCCAGCCGAGCATACGCCGCCCGCCGGCGCGCCGCGTACACCCGCCATACCTCGGCCAGCCGCCCGGCATAGGCCGCCATCCGCCCGGCATCGCCGACCGCCTCCGCCAGTTCGGCCGCGGTGGCCAGCGCGTTGAACAGCCCCTGCGCTGCGACCGGATCGAACGCCACCGCCGCGTCGCCGCACGCCGCCCAGCCGGGACCGGCCGGCGGATCGGTGACCTGCCCGCGGGCGTCGCAGGCCGACAGCGCCACGCCCTCGAAGGCCACCGCCCCGCCCAGCCGGGGTCCGACGACGGCGGTCCTGGCAAGGGCGTCCCGCCAGGCATCCGGTCGGGTCAGCAGCCGCCGCGCCGAGTCCGGCGGACGGTGGCAGGCGGCGAGCGGTCGGCCGTCCGGCAGAACGGCACCGTACCACCATCCCTCGTCCGACGACTCGATCAGCGTCCGGTCGGTACCGCGGTCGCCGGCGGGAAGCGGTGCCCCGACAGCCCAGACCGCCATCAGCGCCGCCTCGCCCCGCTGGGCGGCGCCCAGCCGGCGGGCCACCGCGGCGCGACGGCCGGTCGCGTCGATCAGGAAGCCGGCGCGCACCGGCCGGTCCCCTGACACGTCCAGCCGCCAGTCTCCGGCGTCGCCGCCGATCGCCCTCGCCAGACCGGCGACCGGCACCGCCCCCGCCGCCACGGCCGCCGCGCGCAAGGCGGCGTCGAAGGCCGGCCGGTCGAGGCGCCAGTCCGGGCCCTCGGGCGAGGTCAGCGCATCCTGAAGCACCGGCGGTCCGCCCCAGGCGGAGAGGGTGCCGCGCACCCGCCGATGCCGACCGTCGGCCGCGACGTCGGGCAACCCGAGCCGACGCAGCAGGCGGTCGGCAGCAGCCGGCAGGCTCTCGCCGATCCGCGCGCGGCCGTCGTCCGGCCGGTCGATCAGGGCGACGCGCCGACCCGCGCGGGCCAGCAGCGCCGCCGCGACCGATCCGGCCGGGCCGGCGCCGGCCACCGCCACGTCGACGGCGAGCCCGGTCATTTCTTGCGCGCGCGCAGACGCCTTGCCGCCTCCAGATGCGCCGCGTCGCCCCAGCCGGCCTGGCGGATCAGCGCCTCGTGCGACCCGGCCGGCGCCGCCTCGGCCTCGGCACCGGCGGGCGCCGCCCCCGGCGCGGCGGCGGCCAGCGCGGCCGTCGCGAAGGCGCGGCGCTGCGCCGCCGGCAGATTCTCGACAAAGAGGGTCGACGGGATGTCCGGGTCGTCCGTCGGCCCCGGCCGGGCCTCGACGATGCCCTGGGCCCCGAAGTGGCGGATCATGCTCATCATCCGGCCCGGAATGTCCGGCGCCGAGGCATCGATGAAGCGATACCAGCTGGCCCGCCGGTTGAAGGCCGCCAGCTTCTCCTCCCGGCCGGCGGTCGGGCTGACGACGATTTGGTAGTCCTCCTCCGTCAGCACCTGGTTGGGCACCCGCGCCGGCCAGAAGGTCGGCAGGTAGGGATCGAAGGAGGGGTCGTAGCCGGAGCGGCAATAGGCCGTGTCGCCCTGCCAGGGCAGGCCCATCCAGCGCGTGACGTCACCCGGCCCCTGGCCGTGCAGCGGCCCGGTCGGCCCCAGCGCGGTCGCCTGGTCGAGGGTCGGACCGTAGTCTGGCTCCGTCTGGCCGGCCGGGCGGCGGCGGATGCGGAACGGCCTGGAATAGAGCGTCTGGTGGCGCATCGGCCAGGTAATCTCGCAGCCCGGGTGGAAGGCATCGGCCAGACAGTAGTCGAGCGCCGCCCGGTCGAGCGTGGCCGGCTGCTCGGCCAGCGGCACGTCGTCGATCGAGGCGGGCGGCGTCGCGGTCGGATCCCAGTCCGCCTCGAACAGCCCGTCGGCCCAGCGTCGAAGGTGGAGCTGCTGGATCGACGGCAGCGCCAGCATGGTGTTCGGCGATGGGGCGAACAACTCGCCGCCGAAGTCGTCGCCGTAGATGAACGGCCACAGGCGCGGCTCGTTGACCTGGGGATGGTAGGGCCGGAAGGCGTTCAGGATGCTGCGGCGAAGCGCGGCCCAGGGATCGGCCCCGGTCTTCGGGTCGGGGCCGGCGGCCAGCTTGCCGAGCAGCGTGGGATCGGAGAAGTCGAGCGGCCCGCCGGCGCCGAACAGCGCGGCGAAGCCCTTGTTGACCCATTGCAGGTGGGTCATCCGCGCCAACTGGGGCAGCACGTCGCGGGTGAAGGAGGTGGTCTCCGGCACCGGAATCCAGCCGGCGGCGGTCGCGACGTCGACCAGCATGTCGTACATCGTCCGCCAGCTCAGCACGTCGGGGGCGTAGTTGGGCGGCGCGGTGACGACCCAGGCGCCTTCGACGGGGACCTCCCGCCCGTCGATCGACACGCGCGCGTCGACCGGCCCGTCCGACATGTCGTCGTACCAGTCGTTGGCGTTGTTGAAGCTGTCCGGATCGGCCGGGTCGTAGGGCGGCAGCCCCTCCGGCGAAGCGGACACGCCGTGGCCGCCCAGGAAGATCAGCCGGCCGGCCGAATCGGTCCGGAGCTCGCCCAGCGGCACCGGCACGCCCTGGAACGTGCCAGTGTCGAACGCGTGCCGCGGGCCGCCGCCCTGGTTCGGGCCGGCGATCGAGCGGGGGCCGGGGTCGATCGCCAGGGACGTGCGGGCATCTCCGGTCAGTTTCGGGTTGCGCCGCGTCACCGTGAGGTCGGCGCTTTCCGGAATGTCCATGGCGGTGATGAACTGGTACCAGTCGGCCTTGCGGTTGGCGACGTGGACGGTCCATTCGATGTCGGCGTTCTGGACCGTCAGCTCGCGCACGACCTCACCGGCCGCGTTGTAGCCGTAGAGCCGGAACTGGGCCGCCTGGCGCTTCAGCGCGCCGTCGGCGTCGCGGTAGTAGTTGGGATCGGCGGGCGCCGGGGCCGTGGTCTCGGGGCCGATGAAGTAGTCGCTCTCCGCATCGCCGACCCGGGCGATGCCGATCGCCGGATGGATCGCGGCGCGGACGATCACGTCGTCGGCGCAGGCCGCCGGGTCGATCGACGGTCGCGGCTCGACCGGCTCGCCCACCGGCACGCCGTTGACGTTGCGCCGCTGCTCGGCCGAGGCCGCGTAGACCACCCGGCGCGCCTCGGCGATCGATCCCTGGGGCGCGTGCTCGGCGGTGACCCGCCAGATGTTCCACGCCATGTTCTCGCCGTACTCCGCCTGGCCGCGGCGGGTGATGTCCTGCTGCGGCAGGATCAGATCGGCGACCGGGATGAACGGGCTTTCCGCCACCGGCCAGCGGACCGTGGCGGCGTCGAGCGGCATGGTCGCCGGATCGGTGCGGAACTGGACCTCGAAGACGAAGCGCGCCTCCCCGGCCTTCAGCCGCGCCTCCAGGTCGGCGGCCAGATAGGTCGGGTCGACCGGCGGCTCGGCCGGCGGCGGCACGTCGACGGTCGGCGACAGGCGGTACTTGACGTATCGGTCGGGCCCGAAGGCGAACGGCAGGATGGCCCAGTAGGGCGTGCCGAGGACGGAGCCGACCGGTCGGGCCATCTCCTTCAGGATGTCGGCCGTCTTGGGATGCGCCTCCAGGTACGGGCCGTAGTCGCCGTCGACCACGCCCGCCTTGGTGAATTCGCACATGTCCTTGGCGGTATCGACGAAGAACACGTCGAAGTTCTGCAGGATGAAGTCGAAGGTGGTCTCGTCCGGCAGGCCGAAGATCTTCGGCGTCGGCGTGCCGAACAGCTTGATCCCGATGCCGCAGGTGGTGGTCCAGTCGGAGATCGTGGGCAGGGTGTCGGAGGAGAACCGGACCCAGGCGGGGAACTCGCTGCCGGCGAACAGCCCGACCTTCAGGTCGTCCGGCAGGTCGGGGCGGATCCTGAAGGTGCCGGCGGCGACGCCGTGCGGCTTCAGGAAGACCGGACGCATCGCCGGGCACTGCCCCTTGGCGATGCGCCCGGCCTGGACCATGCCGACGAACATCTGGACGAGCGACCCGACCGGATCGGTCCCGCAATCGACAGTGGCACCCGGCGCCGCTGCGCCTCTGACGTGATCGGACATGGCCGGCTCCCCTGAAAGGTTATGCATCGGCCCATATCACGGAACCATAGGTTTATAAAGTTTGCTTTTGTGGCTGCAGAGGGCGAAATCTGTCGCGTCGTGCCTACCCCGCCCCTCGCTCCCACCAGGCGCGCATCTTGCCGGGGTTGAGCAGGCCATGGGGGTCGGCGAGGCGCTTGAAGGCGAGCTGGTCCTCGTCGATCTCCTTCATCCCGCCGTCCTCCAGGACATAGGTGTGGGGGTTGAAGATCGGGCAGCCCTCGGCCTCGTGGATGTCGATGATCTCCCGCAGCCGCTCCGGCGTGGTGTAGCGGACCAGTTGGAGTCCGAAGCAGGCGATCTGGCCGCCGAGGCGCACGTATTCCAGGTGCATCGGCACCTCGTCGCCGAACCGGGCCATCATCTCGCGTACCTTCTGGCGATAGATGCCGGGGGCGAACAGCGTCTGGAGGTAGGTGACCTGCTTGTCGACCTTGAGCGCCTGGAGCGTCGTGTGGTTCCAGGTGAACTCGTAGAGCGGCGGGACGTCGCTCTCCTCCCCCGCGCGGCGGGTGTAGGCAATGCGTCCCCCCAGTTCCGCCACCAGCGTCCCGAACGGCGCCAGGCTGTTCTCGGCGATCATGCACAGCACGACCGCCTCTCCCGCGTTCAGCATCGGGGCGAGCGCCTTGAAGTAGGCCTGCGGGACCGGCGCGTCGATCGGGCTGATCAGCTTCTTTGCGATGCCGTCGCTGGCCGCCAGCGCGTCGCAGAAATCCATCGCCGCCTCGAACCCTGCCGGGAAGGCGACCATGGCGTCCGCCCAGGGCTGGGCCGGCGCCATCGGCACCGTCAGCTCGGTGATGATGCCGTTGCAGCCATAGGCATGGGTCGCCTTCAGCACGTCGTCGCCGTCGAGGGTCAGCACCCGCGGTTCATCCTCCAGGGTCACCACCTTGAGCGACAGGACGCTGCCCCGATCCCGCAACAGGCCGTGGTTGATCGCACCGATGCCGGTCGACCCGCCGGCGACGAAGCCGCCGATGGTCGCCGTGCGGCGGGTGGAGGGGTGCCAACGCAGCTCCCAGCCCCGCGGCACGGTCTCCGCCTCCAGATCGATCAGCTTCTTGCCGGCGCCGACGGTCAGCATGCCGCGGTCGAGCGAGACGATCCGGTCGAGCGCCGTGGTCTCCAGGATGATCCCGCCTTCGAGAGGCATCGCCTGGCCGTAGTTGCCGGTGCCGGCGCCGCGCACGGTCAGCGGGATCTTCCGCTCGACGCACAGCCGGGCGACCTTGATCACCTCCGCCTCGTCGCGGGGAACCGCCACCAGGTCGCCGAACTTACCCCGCAGCTGCTGCTTCAGGATCGGCGAATACCAGTAGAAGTCGCGGCTCTTCTGCTTGACCAGCGCCGGCTCCGTGATCGCCGGCACGCCGTCGAGGGCGGCGGCGACCTCCTGCCAGTCGGGGGCGGCGGCGGGGTCGGCGAGCGTCATGGTGGCGGCCTCGGGACAGCGGGGGGCGGGATGGCGGGCAACGGCGCAGGCCCCGGATTCAGCAATCCCCATGCCATGGTCGGGGTCGATGGTCCAGCCCCCGCACGCGTCCGCGGCGTCCCGCCACCCTCCGCCGCCTGTGGCAGCAACTGCCCAGAAAAAGTGCAGCGGCGCCGCGTCTCGAACGCGATGGCATGCGGCGTGTCCCGCACCGCCCCTCGGCCCGTTCCTGCGGCGGGGTGGCACTGAGCCCTTGGCCGAAGCGCCGAACGGCGCCATTGTCTGAAAGTCGACGTCGCCGGCCCTCCCCTGCCGCCGGCCCGCAAGCCCCGACCCCGGATCCGTCCGATGACCGCCACCATGGCCGCGCGGCCGCACAATGCCGCGGCGATCAAGACCGTTCTTCTGCTGGCCTCCAGCCTGACGGTGATGTCGGGGGCGACCATCGCGCCGTCGCTGCCGGCGCTGCAGGCCCATTTCGCCGAGGTGCCCGGCGCCGATGTCTGGGCCCGGCTGATCCTGACCGCGCCGGCGCTGTTCATCGCGCTCGCGTCGCCGGTCGCGGGCGCGATCATCGACCGGTTCGGCCGGCGGCGGATGATCCTGGCGGCCGCGCTGCTCTACGGCCTCGCCGGCTCCGCCGGGCTGGTGCTGGAGACGATCGGCGCGATCCTGGGCAGCCGGGCCCTGCTGGGAGTCGCGGTCGCCGGTGTGATGACGACCGCCTCGACCCTCGCCGGCGACTACTTCACCGGCGCCGACCGCGACCGGTTCCTGGGCTTCCAGGCGTCGTTCATGGCGTTCGGCGGGGTGGTCTTCCTGCTCGGCGGCGGCGTCCTGGCCGACCTCCACTGGCGCGCGCCATTCGCTGTCTACGCCCTCGCCTTCGCGTTGCTGCCGGCGATGGCGCTCCTGCTCTTCGAGCCGGCGCGCGCGCCGCGGCAGAGCGCGGAGGCGCGCGCCGCCGCCGCCCGGGACGAACCGGTGCCGATGGGCCTGCTCGCCCTGCTCTACGGCCTCGCGGTGCTGCACATGGTGCTGTTCTACGCCCTGCCGGTGCAGCTGCCGTTCCTGCTGCAGGACCTCGGCATCGGCGGCGGCACGCGGACCGGCATCGCGCTGGCGACGGCGACCCTGGTCGCGGCGGTGGTGAGCCTGTTCTTCCGACACCTGATGCGGATCGCGAGCCACCGCGCGATCTTCGCCTTCAGCTTCGGCGCCATGGGCGCGGCGCTGGTGATGCTGTCGCAGGTCGAGAGCTACCCGCTCATCCTGGTGGCGATGGTGATCGCCGGCTTCGGCCTGGGCGCGCTGATGCCGAACTACATGGTGATCCTGATGGCCCGCGCGCCGGAGCGGGTGCGCGGCCGCGCGGTGGGCGGGCTGACCACCAGTATCTTCCTCGGGCAGTTCGTCTCGCCGCTGGTGACCCAGCCGCTGGGCCGGGTCTTCGGGCTGGCCGGCGCATTCGCCGCGATCGGCCTGCTGGCGCTGGCGGTCGGCGTCGCCTTCGCCGTCGTCGCGTTGCGCGGGCCGTCGCTGGTGGGGCGGGAATAGGCGGCGGCGATGCGAGCCGGGGCACGACAGGAGGGAGACAGTCCAACATGGAGAAAGCCGCCGCCGGAGCGATGTCGTCGGTCCTGGCCGCCGTCTGTGCGCCAGCCGCCCAGGCGGATGACGTCGTCTACCGGTTCGAAGCCGTAAGGACCGGCCTCTACGGTACGCCTCCGCCGGGCAGCGTGACGGCGCAGGCCGCCGATCTGACGCGCATCACCGGCTCGTTCGGCTTCTCCCCCGACGCCTTGAGGACATCGCAGGCTGCGCTTCCCGGGCGGGTGAGGTTCGCAACCTATGCCACCGGGTTCGTTCATGTCGACGACGTCGACATCGGCCGGATCCCGGGACCGGTGCTGACGCAGGTGACGGACGGTATTCTTTGGTCCGAGGATCCCGCGGCATCGATCGGGGACGCCCTGGTCATCAGCACCGCCGCGCAGGCGCCGGGCGAATCCCTCGATTCGCTGGCGCTGCGACTGCGCTACGAGGGGACGGAGACGCTGGCCCGCGTCGACCTGCCGGCGTCGCTGGACCTCGGCGACGTCGCCGAGATCGGGCTGACCTTCGGCCATCGCACTGACACGGTCAGCGAACGGGGTGAACCACCGCAGACCGGGGCCGACGGCCCTGCCGCTGTCGTGACCTTTCGCATTCTCGGGATCCGGGAGGCAGACTAGGCCGCTGCCTGGGACGGTACGGCGCCGCCGTCCCGAAAGCCGTGCGGGAGAGCCGGCCTTCAGGGCGTGTTTCAGGCGAACAACGTGTCCAGCCGGCGATAGTCGGGCACCCGCGCCTCGCTCCACCGTCCCGCGCGCATCACCCGGCGGTCGCCCTGGGGGCGGGAGAGCAGTTCGCTCCAGTGCCGGGCGGAGAAGCAGACCAGGTCGGCCGCCGCGCCCGGCGCGATGCGGCCGGCGTCGACGCCCATCACCGCGGCCGGGGTGGTGGTGACCAGCGTCGGCCAGTCGCCGACCGGGCGGTCGAGATGGGCGATCCGCGTGGCCTCCCGGTAGACCTCCACAAGGTCGAGGTCGCCGTAGCCGTAGAACGGGTCGCGGGTATTGTCCGACGCCGCGCAGACCGGGATGCCGCGCGCCTTCATCTCGTGCAGCAGCGTCACCCCGCGCCAGCGGGGCGTGCGGCCGGGCACCCGATCCTGGAGATAGAGGTTGCACATCGGCAGGGTGACCACGGCCATGCCCGCCTCGGCGACGCGGTCGAGGGTCGCCGCCGCCTCGTCCTCCGCCTGCACCGCCACCGAGCAGCAGTGGCCGGCCAGGATATTGCCCCCAAAGCCGCGGCGCAGCGCCGTCTCGGCGATCACGGCGAGCGAGCGGGCGGCCGGATCGTCGGTCTCGTCGACATGGAAGTCGAGGTCGAGGCCGCGGTCCTCCGCCAACGCGAAGACCCGGTCGAGCAGATCCTCCAGCCCCGGCACCCCATAGGTGACCGCGCCGAGCACGCCGCCATGATCGGCGACCGTGTCGGCCACCGTCACGACCTCGTCTTCCGCCGCCATGTCGATCGGGAACAGTGACACCGCCTGGAGATCGATCCGTCCGGCCCACCGGGCACGCGCCTCGGCGAAGACCGGCCAGCTGATCGCGGTCTGTTTGCCGATGCTGTCGAGATGCGTGCGGATCGCCCGGGTGCCGTGGGCGAAGGCGCAGTCGAGCGCAAAGTCCATCCGCGCCGACACGTCCTCGGTGGTCCAGTGCGCCTCCCGGTCGGCGCCGGTCGCCTCCAGCGCGCCCGGGAAGGTACCGTCCGGGTTCTCCCGCCGCGGCCAGATGTGGCCCTTGTCGAGATGGGTGTGCACGTCGACCGGGCACGGCCAGACCTGGCCGCCGTCGAGGTCGGTCACGTCGGCGGAGTCCGGGGAGGCGGTGCCGACCGGAGCGAGCCCCGCGATGCGGTTGCCCTCGATGCGCAGGTCGCATCGCACCAGCCCGTCCTCGGCCGGCAGGTCGGTTGCGGCGACACAGGCGGGCACCCGCACGTCCACGAGCCAATGGGCGGTCAATCGAACCTCCGGTGGGCGACGTGCAGCTCAGCTCTCGCGCTTCAGAGCGCTTTCGTGCCACTTGCGCAGCATGACGTGCTGCAGCGTGTGGAGCGCCATGAAGATCGCGATGCCGGTCAGGCTCATCAGCAGGAGCGCGGCGAACATCTTCGGGATGTTGAGCCGGTTGCCACCTTCGATGATCCGCCAGGCAAGGCCGGCGGCGCTGCCCGACCCGGCCACGAACTCCGCCACCACCGCGCCGATCAGCGCCAGCCCGCCGGAGATCTTCATGCCGCCGAGCAGGTAGGGCAGCGCGGACGGCAGCTGGAGCTGGACCAGGATCTGCCACCGGCTCGCGCCGTAGAGCCGGAACAGGTTGATCAGGTTGTGGTCGGCCGAGCGCAGCCCCAGCGTGGTGTTCGACAGGATCGGGAAGAACGCCACGATCCAGGCCAGGATCAGCAGCGCCTGGTGGATGTTGTCGAACCCGACCCAGATGATGATCAGCGGCGCGATCGACACGACCGGCGTGACCTGCAGGATCACGGCGTAGGGGAAGAGGCCGACTTCGACCAGCCGGCTCTGGCTGAACAGGATGGCGAGCGCCACGCCGCCGACCACCGCCAGCACGAAGGCCTGGATCGTGACCTTGAGCGTGATCCAGAGCGAGCCCATCAGCGATCCGAAATCGGCGATGAGGGCGTCCCAGATCAGCGACGGCGGCGGCAGCACGAATTTCGGGATCTCGTTGAGGCGGACCACGGCCTCCCATGCCGCCAGGAAGGCGACGCCGATCAGGATCGGGATTCCGACGCGCGCCCACAGCGTCTCGGTCCAGGGCGTGCCGCCCCCCGCCTGCGCCGCGGCGAAATCCGCCTGTTCGCGCGCCAGCGCATCGGTCTCGCCGGCGGATGGCGCCCCCGGACCGGTGGTCGCGGCGGCGGTGGGGTCGCTCATGGCGCGGGCTCTCCCATCGCGTCGTGCAGGGTGGCGGAGACGACGCGGCAGTGGTCGTTGTAGGGCTCCGACGTGCGGAACCCCTCGTTGCGTGGATAGGGCGCGTCGATCGAGATGTCGGCAATCACCCGGCCGGGCCGCGCCGCCATCACCACGATGCGGCTGGAGAGGTAGACCGACTCGTAGACCGAGTGGGTGACGAAGATGACGGTGAACTTCTGCTGCTGCCAGAGCTCGAGCAGGTCGTTGTTGAGCTTGAACCGGGTGATCTCGTCAAGCGCGGCGAACGGCTCGTCCATCAGCAGGACCTTGGGCCGGGTCACCAGGGCGCGGGCGATCGACACGCGCATCTTCATCCCGCCCGAGAGCTCCCGGGGATAGGCGCCCTCGAAACCTTCCAGATGCACCATGGCCAGCGCCTCGCGCACCCGGTCGCGCGCCTTCGACTTGGCCACATGGGCGAGCTTGAGCGGCAGGAAGACATTGTCGAAGACCGTCGCCCAGGGCATCAGCGTCGGCTCCTGGAACACGAAGCCCAGGTCGCGCGCCGGACGGCCGGACGCGTCGTGATCGGCCTGGGGCCAGTCGATCGTGCCGGTGGTCACGTCGCCCAGACCGGCGATCATCCTGAGGACCGTCGACTTGCCGCAGCCCGAGGGGCCGAGCAGCGACAGGAACTCGTGCTCCCCCACGGTCAGGTCGACGCCCTTCACCGCGACCGTGCCCTTGGAATAGGTCTTGCCGACCCACTCCAGCCGGATCAGCGGCCGGGCGGCGGCATCGCCCTGCGGCACCGGGTCGGCCGGACGGCTGTCGGTCGCGGCGTGGATCATGCCCCTCTCCTTCCTGCCGGACGACCGCGGCCGGCCCGGGCACCGCCTCCCGGTACCGACCGCGGCGCGCCGGTCACTCGGGCATCATGTCCAGGCCGTAGCCCTGGTTGACGAAGTCCAGCGTATAGGCGGCAGTGTAGTCCAGGTCGGGCTCGTAGACGCCGTTCTCCGCCATCACGTCGAAGAAGGCCTTCCAGCGCTCGTCGGTCATCGCGCCGATGCCGAGCTCCGCCGCGTCGCCGGCGGTCAGGATCTCGTTGGCCTTCATCTGCTCGATGCCGTAGGCGATGGTCTCCGGCGTCATGTCCGGGTTCGCCTCCATGATCAGGGCGTTGCCGGGGGACGGATCGCCGTAGAGATAGCTGATCCAGCCCTCGATGGTCGCCTTGACGAAGCCGTCCACGACCTCCGGGCTCTCCTCGATCAGCGAGGCCGGCACCAGGGCGAGCGAGGAATAGGCCGGATAGCCCTCGTCCGCGAGCAGGTAGACTTCCGGCGTGATGCCGCCCTCCTGCTGGACCTTGAACGGCTCGGACGAAAGATAGCCCTGCTGGATCGCCGTCTCGTCGACCAGCCACGGCGCCATGTTGAAGGTGTAGGGCCGGATCATGTCGTCGGTGAAGCCGTACTGGGCCGACAGCCACACCCAGAAGGTGTTGATCGACGAGTTGGCGATCATGATCGGCTGGCCGGCCATGTCGGCGATCGAATCGATGTCGTCGCGGGGGTGCGTCATCAGGATCTGGGGATCCTTCTGGAACATCGCCATCACCGCCTGCACCGGCGCGCCCGCGGCCACCAGATTGAGCGGGAAGAAGCTGTTCGACCCGGTGCCCATGTCGATCGCGCCGGCGGCCAGCAGCTGTTGGTTGTCGATCTGCGGACCGCCCATCATGATCTCGACGTCGAGGCCATACTTCTCGTAGAGGCCCTCGGCCACCGCCTGGTACATGCCGCCATGCTCCGCCTGGGCCAGCCAGTCGGTCGCGTAGGTGATCTCCGTCTGGGCGGCGGCGGGGGCGGCGAGGCCGGCGACCACGATGGCCGCCGCGGCGGCGCAAGGAAAGGCGGCGCGGCGCAGCGGCGCGGCAACGGGGGACGAATGGCTCACGGATCCTCTCTCCCTGTTCTGGCGCCGTCGGGCCGTCCGGTCGGGCGGCGGGGCGGGCGCGGAGTCCGTTCGGTCGTCGATCGACTTCCCCCTCGGAACAGCAAACGGCATACCACCGCCGCAGCCGCCCGCCCGGCCGCGGCGGCGCGGAGCGAATCGGCCCGCGCCGACGTCCGCGCCGCCGGATGGCTGAACATATCCTGGGCGATTGCACGCCAAACAGGCAACGACCCGCATCGGCCGACGCATTGATCCGCAGCCGATTCCGCGCTAAGCGTCGGGTTCCGGTGTCCGGCGATCCCCGCCCTCGCCGATGAGCCGGTCGCGCCGGACGGCGCCGCCCCTGGACCGATATCGAGGACATCGCATGATCCGCGAGCCGCAGCAGTTCCGCCTCGACGACGAAGACGAGGAGCCGAAGGAGGAGCGCAAGCCCGACGCGCCGTTCCAGATGGTCGCCCAGCGCCTGTTCGAGGCGCGGACCGTCATGATCTTCGGCGAGATCAACATGAGGGTCGCCCGCGACGTCTCGGCGCAGCTGATGGCGCTGGCCGTCCAGTCGGACGAGCCGATCAAGATGATCATCAACAGCCCCGGCGGCCATGTGGAGAGCGGCGACACGATCTTCGACATGATCCGGTTCATCACGCCGGAGGTGAAGATGATCGGCACCGGCTGGGTCGCCTCGGCCGGCGCGCTGATCTTCCTGGCCGCCAAGAAGGAGAACCGGGTCTGCCTGCCGAACACCCGCTTCCTGCTGCACCAGCCGATGGGGGGCGTGCGCGGGCCGGCGGTCGACATCGGCATCGAGGCGCAGGAAATCGTCAAGATGCGCGAGCGGATCAACCGGATCATCTCGGAGGAGACCGGCCAGCCCTTCGAGAAGGTCGAGAACGACACCGACCGCAATTTCTGGATGGGCCCGAAGGAGGCCATCAACTACGGTCTGGTGTCGAGGGTCGTCAACTCCATGAGCGAGGTGTTCTGAGGTCGCCCCAGGTCGCCCGCCCCCCAGGTCGCCCGAACCGCGCAGAGGTTTGCGCGACGGCCGGCGGCGAATGTCGGCCAAGTCCTTCGGATCTGGGCGACCTACTCCCCGTCCAGGAAGCGCGCCAGGATCGCCACGGTGGCCTGCGGCGCACCGACGGCGCCGCCCTGGGGCAGGATGCCGCGCCGGGCGCCCGGCACTCGGGCGACCACATCCTCGAAGCTCGGCCACAGCATGTCGCCGGGCGCGCAGCAGACCAGCGTCGGCACCGTGATCCGGGGCAGCCTCTCCCTCTTCGGGTGGCGGAAGGCGGCGCGGTAGGACCGGTGGTAGGTGGTCGCCGCCTTCAGCACCTCGACGACGAAGGCGTGCAGGTCCTCGGGCGACGGCAGGCCGCCAGCCAGCCGGGCCTCCGCCTCGCGCCGGTACCAGGGCCAGAACAGGTGCTGGTCCCGGCAGAAGTGCCAGGCGCGGGTCAGCTGCGTGCCCTCCCCGTCGGGCGTGAACGGCAGGGCGTAGCGCGCCAGCAGCTCGTCGCGCTCCGCCGCCCCGTAGAGCCCCATGCCGTCGAGAATCAGCCGTCGGACCCTCTCCGGCCGGGCGATGGCGATCTCCATGGCGATCGACGCGCCGGTATGGCTGCCGTAGAGATCGACCGGCCCCTCTGTCAGGGCCTCGATCGCCGCCAGCGGGCCGCGCGCGAGATCAGCGATCGTCGGTTCCTCCTGGCTGACCGGGTCGCTGTCGCCGTTGCCGGGCGTGTCCGGCGCGATAAGCCGGCGGCCGGCCGCCAGGGCGCCGATCAGCCCGACCAGCTGGCGCGAGGATCCGGGCGAGGCATGCAGGACGACCAACGGCGCCGCGGCGCGCCCCCCGTTCCCGGCCGCGGCCGGGCCGGCGGTACGGTAGTGGACCTGTCCGCCGCCGCCGTCGACGAAGCCCCGCCGGACCGGCGGAGGGCGTGTGTCGCTGCCGGGGTTCACGGCAACGACCGGAACAGGCGCCGAGGACCGACGGGATCGGGGAGTGGGTGGACCATGACTGCTCCAATTCCGCACGCGCGGACAGCGTTGCGATTGTACAAGAGCATTGTCTGGCATCTAAGACAACTACGCAAGCATGCCGATCGGTGCCGGACCCTCCAAATCCCGGTCTGCGACCGTGCCGGGAGATCGCAGGGCCCGTGGCCTCCGGTTCAGCCGGCGTCCTCCTGGGCTTCCGGCGCTGACTCGGCAAAGGCCGGCAGGTCGGCGCAGGCTTCCTCGACCCGCAGGATCGTCGGATACGGCGACAGGTCCACGTCGAAGCGCCGGGCGTTGTAGATCTGCGGGATCAGCGCCACGTCGGCGAGCGACGGCTGGTCGCCGAAGCAGAACGGCCCGCGGCCCGGCTGCTTGGCCAGCAGGTGCTCGACCGCGCCGAAGCCCTCCTCCACCCAGTGACGGTACCACGCGTTGCGCCGCTCCTCCCCGATCCGAAGATCGTCCTTGAGGTAGGTGAGGACCCTGAGATTGTTGAGCGGGTGAATATCGCAGGCGATGGTGTCGGCGACCGAACGCACCAGCGCGCGCGCCGCCGGATCGGCGGGCAGCAGCGCCGGCTCCGGCCGGGTCTCCTCCAGGTACTCGATGATCGCCATCGACTGGGTCAGCACGTTCGGTCCGTCGATCAGGGTCGGCACGAGCCGCTGGGGGTTGAGCGCCACATATTCCGGCGCCCGGTGCTCCGCCTTGCGCAGATGGACGTAGATCTTCTCGTGCTCGATCCCCTTGAGCGCGAGCGCGATCCGGACGCGATAGGCGGCGGACGACCGGAAATAGGTGAAGAGCTTCATTGCGTCGGCTTTCCTGGCTGCGGTACCACCTCGAGGATCAGACGCGTTGTAGCGGCCCCGCGTTCCCGCGCCAACCATGGCGCCGATTCCCCATGTCCCGCCGGAGACCCTTGCCGATGACCGCGCTTCGCGCCGCCCCGACCGTGCCCGTGTTCGACATCGGCGGCGTCCTGATCGACTGGAACCCGCGCTACCTCTACGCCAAGCTGTTCGACGAGGCCGAGGCGATGGAGCGCTTCCTGGCCGAGGTTTGCACCCCGGCCTGGAACCTGGAGCAGGACCGCGGCCGGCCCTGGCCGGAGGCGGTCGCGCTGCTGGCGGAGCGCCATCCGCAGCAGGCGGACCTGATTCGCGCCTATGACGAGCGCTGGGACGAGATGGTGACCGACGCGTTCTGGGACACGGTCGCCCTCCTGGAACGGGCGAAGGCGCGGGGGCCGGTCCATGCGATCACCAACTTCTCCGCCGACAAGTTCCGCCGCGCCTGCGACCGGTTCCCGTTCCTGACCGGCTTCGACGTCTGCGTCGTGTCGGGCGAGGAAGGGCTGATCAAGCCGGACCGCGCGATCTACGACCTGCTGCTGGCCCGCACCGGCCTGCCGGCGGAAGCCTGCCTGTTCATCGACGACGCGCCCCACAACGTCGAGGGCGCCCGCGCCGCCGGCATGCACGCCGTGCAGTACGAGGGGCCGGAGCGGCTGCGCGCGGTGCTGGAGGAGTACGGGCTGGTGTAGCCGGCGGGGAGCAGGCACCGGTCTCGTTCCGTTCGGTGCCTCCTCCCCGACGCCACTTGCGGAGGCACCCGCCGCAGGCGGGCGGAGGGGCAACCGTCCCGATCGCGGATCCCGTCCCCTGCCCCCCAGTCCCGCGCGGGCGCGCGAGACAGCTCCTTCGCCGCCTTGGCCCGCATGTCGCCCAACGAGCGCCCCAGTCCCGCGCGGGCGCGCGAGACAGTTCCCCCCTGGCCGGCACGTCATGCTCGATCCCCAGCACCCCAGTCCCGCGCGTCCCGCGCGGGCGCGCGAGACAGCTCATCAGCAGCCACTCGCCGCCGTCGGCGCAGGCCGCCCCAGTCCCGCGCGGGCGCGCGAGACAGCTCCCCGCAAGCGGGGAGCGGGCATCGGAGGGGACCGGTACGGAGGACGGCGCGGCCTACGCATCCGCTGCAATCGCCCTATGTCTCCGGCCATGACCAACACAAGGCTTTCTTCCTTCCCCGCCGGATCGGTGGCGGTGGTCGTCGGCGCGGGCGGCGGGATCGGGGCGGCGGTGGCCGCGGCGATCGAGGCTTCCGGTGCGTTCTCCGAGGTGATCCGGCTGTCGCGATCGACCGAGCCGCCGGTCGATTTCGACCGGCCGGAGACGGTGGAGGCCGCGGCTGCGCACGCCGCCGCCCGCGCCGAGGCCGCCGGCGGCGAGATCCGGCTGGTGGTCGACGCCACCGGCTTCCTGCACGGCGACGGGTTCCAGCCGGAGAAGAGCTGGCGCGACCTCGACGCCGAGCACCTGGCGCAGGCCTTCCGGATCAACGCGATCGGGCCGGCGCTCCTGATGCGGGCGTTCCTGGAGCGGCTGCCGCGGCGCGGCCGCGCCGTGTTCGCCACCCTGTCGGCCAAGGTCGGCTCGATCGGCGATAACCGGTTCGGCGGCTGGTACGCCTACCGCGCATCGAAGGCGGCGCTGAACCAGCTGGTCAAGACCGCGGCGATCGAGGGGGGCCGGCGGCGCAAGGACGCCATCGTGGTCGCGCTGCACCCGGGCACGGTCGACACCGGCCTGTCCGCGCCGTTCTCCAAAGAGGGCCTGACGGTCCGCGACCCGGCCACCGCCGCGGCCGACCTGCTGCGCGTGATCGATCGCCTGGGCGAAGGCGACAGCGGACGTTTCTGGAGCTGGGACGGGAGTGAGCTGCCGTGGTGAGGGCCTGACCTCAGGCGTCGGCGAGGCGCGCCCCCTCCTGCGCGTCCGCCAGCAGGCGGACGTATTTCAGGGCCGCCTTCTCGTCGCCGAACTCGATGGTCAGGCGGCGGCGGTCGGCGAGCTTGAGGGTGATCGAGGGCCGCTCGAAGGCCGGCATGCGGGTGCAGTTCAGCCGGATGCCGAGGATCAGCGCGGCATCGAGGGTCTGGCCGTCCGGCAGGGTCACCAGGGCACTCGCGCTTGAAGTCTCCGAACCCGTCGGCATGATGCCCTCTCCCCTTCCCTGATTGAGGGTATTTCACACCAGCCGGCGGCGAAGCGCGAGTCATCGAACGGCCGCCCGGGGAGCGCATCGGAGCTATCCCCCGGCCGATCGGAGGATACGCCGGATGCGTTGCGGAAAACTCACGTCCGGGGGTTGCGGCATCGGGATTTGGCGGTTCCCGGGGGCGAGCGAGGCGGGACGGCCGTCACCGCGAGGCCGGCCGGGATCGGCCACACTCGATTGCCGAAACGAAACCGATGCAACGCCCGGCCGCCAGGACGGGACATGCGACTGAAACAGGGACCGGTCAGGATGCGGGGCATCCGGCCGGCCGCCTGGCCCGCCGGCCGCCGCGTCGCGGTCCCGTGCCGCGGCGTGCCCCGTCCCGCAGGTTTCGAGTGCCGTCGATGACCGAGATCGCCGCCCGCCGCCGCCCCGCCGCGCTTCCGTCCCCCGGCGCAGCCGCCGCACCGCCGTCGGCGGGCCCGGCCTGCCCGGTCGCCGCGCCCCGGGGCTGCACCCTGCGCCGGCGGTTGGGCCAGGCCTGGCAGGCGTTGCGCGGCCGCTCAGACTGCGACCGGCTGCGCCGGCGGATCGCCGACCTGGAGATCGCGCTCGACAGCATGAACGAGGCGATCACCGTGGTCGACGACGACCTGCGGCTGGTCGCCTGGAACGCGCGGATGACCGAGATCTTCGGGATGGGAGCGCCCGTGCTGCAGCCCGGACGGCGGATCGACGAGGCGGTCGCCGACCACCTGCGCCGCCAGGGCAGCGACGAGGAGACGGTCGAGATGATGCGCGACCGGATCCGCGCCGGCTATGCCGACGACTAGGCGACCGACCGGTTCACCACCCTGGAGGGCCGGGTGATCGAGGTGCGCCGGCGCCGGCTGCCGATCGGCGGGCATGTCAGCACCTATTCCGACGTCACCGAGCGGCACCACGCCTGGCGCGAGGCCGACGAGGCGCGCCGGCTGCTGGTCGCGGTCATGGACGCGGTGCCGGCGGTGCTGACCGTCAAGGACGCCGACCTGCGCTACCGCATGGTCAACCGGACCTTCCTCGAGGTCGGGCACGCCGACATCGCCGACGTGATCGGCCGGACAAGCCGCCACGTCACCCCGCCCGACCGCGCCGCCGCGATCGAGGCGGAGGACAGGATGGTGCTGTCCACCCGCCGGCAACTGCCATTCCACGAGGTGGAGCGGCGCGGCATCGACGACCGGCCGCGGACCATCTGGACCACCAAGATCCCGCTGCTGCGGGACGACGGCTCGGTCGAGCACATCGTCACGATCGACCTCGACGTGACCGAGCGCAAGCAGATGCAGGGCGAGCACGAGCGCCTGCTGCAGCTGTTCAACGACGCGGTGGAGAGCCTGAGCCACGGGTTCGCGGTCTACGACCGGGAGCGCCGCCTGGTGGTCTGCAACAGCGCCTATGCCGGGCTCTACGGCGAGACGCCGGAGAGTCTCGCCGGCACCGCGATCGACGACCTGGCGCCGCGGTTCCGGGCGCTCGCCTGCGACGCCGAGGGGCTGGACCCGCTGATCGGCATCGGCGGCGGCAGGGCGCCGGAGCGGGGCGAAGTCGAGATCGACATGGCCGACGGCCGGCGCCTGCTGGTCACCCGCCACCCGACCGCGGAGGGCGGCTTCGTCCTGACCCGCACCGACGTGACCGAGATGAAGCGCCAGCGCGAGGCGCTCTACCAGTCCGAGAAGCTGAACGCGCTGGGGACCCTGCTGGCCGGGGTCAGCCATGAGCTGAACAACCCGCTGTCGATCGTGGTCGGCCAGTCCTCGCTGCTGCAGGAGACCGCGGCCGACGAGGCGACCCGCCGGCGCGCCGACCGGATCGCCCGCGCCGCCGACCGCTGCTCCCGGATCGTGCGCACCTTCCTCGCCATGGCCCGCCATGCCGAGCCGCAGCGTCGGGCGGTCGACCTCAATGGCCTGGTGACCGACGCGCTGGAGGTGACCGGCTACGCGCTGAAGAGCGGCGACATCGACGTGGCGACCGACCTGGCGGGCGACCTGCCGCCGGTGTGGGGCGATCCGGACCAGCTGGCCCAGGTCGTGATGAACCTGGTGGTCAACGCCCAGCAGGCGCTGATGGAGCGTCCGGGCCCGCGCCGCCTGACCGTGGCGTCGCGGCCCCGGTCAGGCGACGGCACGGTGGCGCTGACCGTTCGCGACAACGGACCCGGGATACCGGAGGCGGTCCGCAGCCGGATCTTCGAGCCGTTCTTCACCACCAAGCCCGACGGCGTCGGCACCGGGATCGGCCTCGCGATCTGCCGCGGCATCGTCGACGGCCACGGCGGCCAGCTGTCGGTCGGCGAGGCCGCCGGCGGCGGCGCTGAATTCCGCGTCGTGCTGCCCGCCGCGGCACCGGCCGACCGGCCCGATGCCGGCGGCTCCGGCCCGCGCGCCCGGTCGCCCCGCCGCACCGTGCTGGTGGTCGACGACGAGGCCGACCTTCGGGCCATGGTGGCCGACATGCTTCGCCCCGACGGACACGGGGTGATCGTCGCCGCCTCCGGGCGGGAGGCGCTGGAGGTGTTGGCGCGCGAACCGGTCGACCTGGTGCTGTGCGACCTGCGCATGCCGGACCTGGACGGCCCGGGGCTGCACGAGCGGCTGTGCAGCGACTTCCCCGCCCTCGCCGAGCGCGTCGCCTTCGTCACCGGCGACACGCTGAGCCCGGCCGCCAACGCTTTCCTGAAGAGAACCGGCGCTCCGGTGCTGACCAAGCCATTCGCCCCGGCGGAACTGCGCGCCATGGTCGCCCGGCTGGCCGGCTGAAGCCGGTTCCGGGCACCGTCGCCTCGGAACCGATGGTCTGCAACCGTTCGGCAACAATATGGGCCGCCGCCGCGGCATCATTCTGAAACATGAACCCTCGACACTCGCTCCCGTCCGCCTGTTCCAAAGCGGTTCGGAAGCCCCGGAAGCGCCGACTCGGGGACGGGTGATCCGCACGGCGGATCGCGGCATCGAGGAGCCCACCCATGTCACCCCATCCGTCCGACGGCAGCCCTGCGCTGAGACGCGCGACGCTGGCCGTCATGTTCGTCGACATCGTCGGCTATACCGGCCTGTGCGAACACGAGACGCCCGAGGTGGTGGTCGCTCTGCTGCGCCGCTTTCACGGCCTGGTGCGGGCGGTGATCGGGCTGAACGACGGCACGGTCGAACTGACCGCCGGCGACTGCGCCATGGCCACCTTCGAGCCGGAGGCGACCGAGGGGCGGCCGGCCGGTGCGGCCCTGGCCTGCGCCTTCGCGCTGCGCGACCGGGTCGCCTGTTTCAACGCCTTCGACAAGCCGGCGGGCGCACCGCCGCTGAAGATCGGCATCGGCATCCATATCGGCCCGGTGGTCCGGGCGGAACTGGGCGAAGGCGAGGCGCCGATGATGATCGGCGACACGGTCAACACGGCGAGCCGGCTGCAGGCGGCGACCCGGGAGGTCGGCGCCGAGATCCTGGTCAGCGACGCGCTGGTCGCCGCCGCGGCGACCGAGGACGCCGGTCTGCTGCCGGGGCCGCTGGCGGCGCTGGGCGAAATGGCGTTGCGCGGGCGCAGCGAGGCGCTCTCGGTCTGGCGCGATGCGCCGCGGCCGCCGCCGCCGATCCTCGCCCTGAGCGCCTGAGCCGGCCCGGTCGAAACAATTGAAACACATCGGGCGCCGGTGGGTCGTCGGCCTGAAACTCGCCGGCGCCAGGATCGGCTTCCAGGCGCCGCAGCCCCGCCGCCGCCCCCGACCCCGAGGAGAGTACGTCATGGTCATCACCCGCCACGCCCCCGTCCCCTTCGCGGCCGTGCTGGCGCCGGTGACCCAGTTGGTCGCCGCCGCCCTCGACGGCCTCGGCCGAGCCGGCGCGACCGCCCGGCGGGCCTGGGAAGAGGAGCGCCAGATCCGGGCGCTGACCCGGTTCGACGACCACCTGCTGAACGATATCGGCCTGGACCGCGACGAGATCGCGGCCCTCGGCCTCGGCCGGCGGCGCTGACCGCGCGCCGGCCAGAGCGGGTCATGGCCGTCAAATTCCCCCAACCGGCGCCGCCGCCGCGATATACTGCCGCGGCGGTGCCGGCCTTGCGCCCGTCCGGCAAGGACGGGGACGCCCGCCCGGCCCGTGCGGAGGAGCGATCCATGCCGTTGTCGTCCGCCGATCTGGCGGCCCTGGAAGCCGGCCTGCCGCGCGCCGTCTATCTGCTGCGCGCCGGCGACGGCTGGCCGCTGGCCGCGGCGTCGGAGGCGCAGGCCGCCCTGGTGGGACTCGAGGAAGCGGCGTGGCTGGGCGATCCCGACGCCCTGCGCCGCCGGCTGCCGGAGGGCGACCGTGCCCGGTATCTGGCCGACCTCGACCGGCTCGCCCCGGGCGAGGAAAGCTGCATCGACTTCCGGCTGAACCCCGTGGACGGAACCGACCTCTTCCTGCGCGAACGGCGGCGGGCCCTGCCCGGTCCCGACGGAACGGTTGAGCGAATCGCCTGCTGGGTGCTCGACGTCACCGAGGAGAAGCGCGCCGAGGCGGCGCGGCTGGCCCGGCTGGACCTGATCCAGCAGGCGGTCGACAGCATGGACACCGGCTTTGCCGTCTACGATCGGGAGGAGCGGATCACCGTCTGCAACCGCGCCTTCTCGGATCTGTACGGCGAGGAGCCGGAGGCGATGGTCGGGCTGACCGCCGTCGAGGTGCACCGGCGCGCCGTCGCGATGACCCGGCGGATCGACGGCCAGCCGATGGACGACGCCGAGCTTTGGCTGGAGCGGCTGATGGGGCGGATGCGCGCCACCGGCCAGGCGACCGAGGTGGAACTGACCGACGGCCGCTTCATCCTGATCACCAGCCAGCAGAGCACCGACGGCGGCACCGTCTTCCTGCGCACCGACATCACCGAGCAGAAGCAGGCCGAGGCCCGGCTGCGCAAGAGCGAGGCGCAGTTCCGCCAGATCGTCGAGGGCCAGCCCCTGCCGGTCTGGCTGACCGACGTGGAGAGCGGCCAGATCGTCTATGCCAGCCCGGCCGCCGCGGCGCTGTTCGGCGTCGGCTGGCCGGAGGCGGAGACCCTGAACGTCCGATCGTTCTGGGCCTCGCTGCACGACCGGGCGCGGTTCATCGCCGATCTGGAACGGCTGGGCGAGGTGGCGAACTGGGAAACCACGGCCCGCCGCGCCGACGGCTCCACCTTCCCGATCGCCCTCACGGCCCGCCTGCTGGAGCACGACGGACGGCGCCGGATCGTCACCTCGCTGGTCGACCTGACCGAGCGCCAGGCGCGCGAAGCGGCGATGCGCGAGGCTCGGGAAACGCTGGAGGACGCGATCGGCTCGCTGAACGAGGGCTTTGCGCTGTTCGACGCGGACGACCGGCTGGTGGCGTGCAACGAGCGGTATCGGGAGTTCAGCGACAAGCTGGGTGACCTGCTGGTGCCCGGCACCTCGTGGGAGCAGATCCTGCGCGCCGGCGTCGCCCGCGGCCAGTACCGGCTGGAAGGCGTCGACGACATCGAGGCCTGGATCGCCTCGAAGCTGAAGAGCCGGAAGGCCGCGGCGGTCGACACGGAGATCCAGCACGCCGACGGCCGCTGGTACAAGATCAGCCGTCAGCGCACCCGACGCGGCGGCATCGCCGTCATCCGGACCGACGTCACGCCGCTGAAGGAGCTGGCGGCGAAGCTCGCCGAGAGCGAGGAGCGGTTCCGCTCGATCGCCAACGCCCATCCGGTCCCGGTGGTGATCGTCGGGCTGGAGGACTTCGTGATCCGCCATGCCTCCCCGGCCACCGAGCGGCTGTGGGGCGTGCCGGTGGACCGGCTCATCGGCCGCGACGTGCGCGACTTCTACGTCGACATGACGGAGAACAGCGAAGGCCGCGCGCTATTCCGCAAGCAGGGCTTTCTCGATTTCTACCAGGTGCGCCATCGGCGGGAGGACGGGACCGTGGTGCCGGTCGCGATCACGTCCCAGCCGATCACCTATGACGGCGTGCCGTGCATCGTCACCGGCATCCTGGACCTGACCGCCCAGAAGGCGGCCGAGGCGGAACTGGCCAAGCAGCGCGACGCGCTGAACCAGGCGGAGAAGCTGAATGCGCTCGGCACGCTGCTGGCCGGCATCAGTCACGAGCTGAACAACCCGCTGTCGGTGGTGGTCGGTCAGGCGCTGATGCTGCAGGAGACGGCGGGCGACCCGGCGATCGCCGAGCGGGCCCGGCGGATCGGCACGGCCGCCGACCGCTGCGCCCGGATCGTGCGCACGTTCCTCGCCATGGCCCGCCAGCAGCCCCAGGAACGGCGGGAAGTGGCGCTGCAGGAGGTGGTCGACGGCACGCTGGAGCTGACCGCCTACATGATGAAGACCGCCGCCATCTCGGTGTCGGTCGATCTACCCGACGACCTGCCGGCGGTCCTCGCCGACCGCGACCAGCTGGGCCAGGTGATCGTCAACCTCGTGGTCAACGCCCAGCAGGCCCTGCTGGACGGCCCCGGCCCGCGGCGCCTCGCGATCTCCGGCCGGGCGGTCGACGGCGGCCGTGCCGTCCGCCTCGCGGTCGAGGACAACGGCCCCGGCATTCCGCCGGCGATCGCCAAACGGGTCTTCGAGCCGTTCTTCACCACGAAAACCGCCGGCGGAGGCACCGGCGTCGGGCTCGCGATCAGCCGCGGCATCGTCGAGGCCCATGGCGGCACGATCCTGGTCGAGCGGCCGTCGACCGGCGGCGCTCGGCTGGTGGTCGTGCTGCCGGCGGCGGCGCCCGCGGAAGCCTCGGACTCCGGCGGCGACGCGGCGCCCTGCGGGCCGTCCTGCCGAATCCTGGCAGTCGACGACGAGCCGGAAATCCTCGAACTGCTGCGCGAGGTGCTGGTCGCCGACGGCCATCAGGTGTCGACCGCCGAATCGGGCCGCGCCGCGCTGGAGACGCTGGCCACCGCCACGGTGCCGTTCGACCTGGTGATCAGCGACATCCGCATGCCCGACCTCGATGGACCGGCGCTGTGGCGCCGTCTCGAAGCGGAGGGCGGCAGCCCGCGGATCGCGTTCATGACCGGCGACACGCTGGGCCAGCATGCCCGCGCGTTCCTGGAGGAGACCCGACTGCCATGCCTGGAGAAGCCCTTCACGCCCCGGGAAGCCCGCGCCCTGGTCCGGCGGCTCAGCGAAGCCGGCGGGCGGGAGGCGGCGCAGTGACCTTGTCCGCCGCCCCCGGCGCCGCCGCCGCCCGCACCGCGCCGAGCGTCGTGGTCTGCGACGACGAGCCGGATCTGCGCGCGACGGTGGCGGAGTACCTCTCGATCAACGGCTACGCGGTGACCGAGGCGGACGGCGGCCCGGCACTGCGCGCGCTGATCGAGAGCGGGCCGGTCGACCTCGTCGTCCTCGACCTGCGCATGCCCGGGGAGGACGGCCTGTCCCTGGCCCGCCACCTGCGGGAGACGGGCGACGTGGCGATCGTCATGCTGACCGCTGCCGGGGAGACCATCGACCGGATCGTCGGACTGGAGATGGGCGCGGACGACTATCTGGCGAAACCGGTCGACCTGCGCGAGCTGCTGGCCAGGGTCAAGGCGGTGCTGCGCCGGCGTGGCGCGGGGCCGGCGGCAGCCTCCGCGCCGGTCCCCGCCGACGGCCGGGCACCGTCGGTGGTGTCGTTCGGCCGCTGCCGGCTGGATCTCGACGCCCACCGGCTCTACGGACCGGACGGGACCGAAATCCCGCTGACCAGCATGGAGTTCGACCTTCTGAAGGCGTTCGCCGAGAACCCGAACCGGGTGCTCAGCCGCGACCGCCTGCTGGACCTCGCGCACAACCGCGACTGGGAGCCGTTCGACCGCTCGATCGACGTGCGGGTCACCCGCATCCGCAAGAAGATCGAGGAGGACCCGGCAAAGCCCCAGGTGCTCAAGACCGTGCGCGGCGCCGGCTACATCTTCGTGCCGACGGGGGCATAGCCGGCCGCGCCCCATGGCCTGCCCGCGCCGGCGGCTACCTCCTTGCGGGAGCGCGCCCGGCGACCGCGCGCGCCGTCCACCAAGGTCCCCGCCTTTGCGGCGGATGACCATGAGTCATTGATAATAAACATAAAAGTATAGGGGCATACCCGCGCAGGCGGGCATCTCCCGGGCATCGTGCGCTCCCGCCGCAAGGCGCGCCGCCCCGAGACTCCCGACCTCGCCGGATGGCATTGCCGGGCCGGTCTTCGACGCCGAATGGCAAGAAAAAAGGGCCGCGACATGCGCGGCCCGAGTTTAGGGAGGAAACGCCCAAGAAGTGCGCTACGTCAGTGGCAACGACCACATGACGCACTGCACAATCTAAGGAACCCGCCGGGGATATCAAGCGCGAAATTTCCCTTCCCGAGCAAAATCAGGATGTTCACCGGCGCGGCGGGCCGCCGGAGACGGCTATTGGCGGATCGGCAGGCAATCTATTGCTGCGCTGCACAACAAGAAGGCAGTCGCCATGTGCCGCCAAAGCATTGGCAACGAACGGTCCTGCTCCTGCCCCGACGCCACCGTGGCCGGACGCTGCCGATAAGCTGGGCGGCGCCGATCCGGTCCATGCGGCGACTGCATGGTTGCCATGCGGGCGTGGCGGCCGCAGGGTAGGCTCGACCTTCCCCCCTCGAAGCAAGCATATCGGGTCATGACTCAGTCCTCCCCACCGCATCGCGCCGACCTGAACCTGGCGCTGATCGGCAATTGCACCATCGCCGCCCTGGTCGACCGGAACGCCCGAATCTGCTGGTGCTGCTTTCCGCGCTTCGACGGCGATCCCCTGTTCTCCAGCCTGATCAACGGGACGCAGGACGGGCCCGGCAATGGCGCCGAGGTCGGCTTCTACGACGTCCAGCTGGACGACTTCAGCCATTCCGAGCAGAGCTACTGCCGCAACTCGGCCATTCTGCGCACGGTGCTGCACGACACCCACGGCCAAGCGGTCGAGGTGCTGGACTTCGCGCCGCGCTTTCCGCTCTACGCCCGCATCCACCGGCCGACGACGCTGATGCGCATCGTCACCCCAATCGCCGGCAGTCCGCGCCTGCGCCTGCGCGTCCGGCCGACCTTCGGCTATGGCTCGACCGAGCCGCAGGTGACCCGGGGGTCGAATCACATCCGCTATGTCGGCGAGACCAGCGCCGTAAGGCTGACCACGGACGCGCCCATCAGCTACATCCTGGAGGAGCAGCCCTTCGTCCTGGAAGCGCCGATCCACCTGCTGTTCAGCGCCGACGAAAGCCTGACCGCGCCGCTGGTCGACACCGCGCGCACCTTCCTGGAGCAGACCGACGCCTATTGGCGGGAATTCTCCCGCGCCCTGGCGATCCCCTTCGAATGGCAGGACGCCGTCATCCGCGCGGCGATCACCCTGAAGCTCTGCTCCTACGAGGAGACCGGCGGGATCGTCGCCGCGATCACGACCTCGATCCCCGAGGCGCCGGGGTCGGAGCGCAACTGGGACTACCGCTACTGCTGGCTGCGTGACGCCTATTTCGTGGTGCACGCGCTGAACCGGCTCGGCACGACGAAGACCATGGAGGACTACCTCCACTACATCACCAACGTGGTCGCCGCCTCGCCCGAGGGCTTCCTGCAGCCGCTGTTCAGCCTGACCGCGGACAAGGCGCTGCCGGAGTCGACATGCCCGTCGCTCAGCGGCTATCGCGGGATGGGACCGGTCCGTGTGGGCAACGATGCCTACCGGCAGATCCAGAATGACAGCTACGGCGCGGTGGTGCTGGCAACCGCCCAGGCCTTCTTCGACAAGCGGCTCGAGCGGCCCGGCACCGAGCGGCTGTTCGAGCGGCTGGAGCCGCTGGGCGAGCAGGCGGTCAAGGTGTGGGACACCCCGGATGCCGGCCTGTGGGAGCTGCGCACCCGCGAGCGGGTCCACACCTTCTCCGCCGCGATGTGCTGGGCGGCCTGCGACCGGCTGGGCAAGATCGCCCGCCGGCTGGGCCGGGTCGAGCGCGGCCGGTACTGGCGCCGGCACGCCGACGCAATCCGCAACGCGATCCTGGAGCAGGCGTTCGACCCCGAGCAGAACAGCTTCGTCGAGAGCTTCGGCGGACGCGACCTGGACGCCTCGCTGCTCCTGCTGCACGAACTGGGGCTGGTCGCGGCCGACGATCCGCGCTTCCTCGGGACCGTCGCGGCGGCGGAGAAACACCTGAAATACGGCGACTTCCTGCGCCGCTACCACGCGCCGGACGATTTCGGCGAGCCGGAGGTGGCATTCACCATCTGCAGCTTCTGGTATGTTGACGCCCTGGAAGCGGTCGGCCGCCGCGACGAGGCGCGGGCCCTGTTCGAGCGGCTGCTGTCGCATCGGAACCATGTCGGCCTGATGTCGGAGGACCTGGATCCGAAGACCGGCGAGCTGTGGGGCAATTTTCCCCAGACCTACAGCATGGTCGGGCTGATCAAATCGGCGATGCGGCTGTCGAAGACTTGGGAGGAGGCGTTCTAGCCCCGATATGGCCCGGCAAGCCGCGCGTGTGGAAACCGGAAGCAGAGGTGACGAGCCGATGAGCCGTATGGTGGTGGTGTCGAACCGGGTCGCGCCGATCGATGAACGCAAGGGAGGCGCCCAGGGCGGGCTGGCCGTGGCGATCCAGGCGGCGCTCAAGCAGAAGGGCGGCATCTGGTTCGGCTGGTCGGGCGAGGTGAAGGAGAACCCGGAGGACCAGCCGCATCAGTTCAGCCTCGGTGCCCTGAACTACGCGACCTGCGACCTGTCGCCCCGCGACCATGAGGAATACTACAACGGCTTCGCCAACTCGACGCTCTGGCCGCTGTTCCACTATCGGCTCGACCTGACCGAGTTCTCGCGGCGGACCTATGCCGGGTATCTCCGGGTCAACAGCCTGTTCGCGTCCAAGCTGTCGTCGCTGCTGGCGGAGGATGACACGGTCTGGGTGCACGACTACCACCTGATCCCGTTCGCGGAGCAGCTGCGCCAGATGGGCCACGAGCAGCGGATGGGCTTCTTCCTGCACACCCCGTTCCCAGTGCCGGAGATCCTGGTCGCGCTGCCCAACCACGACACGCTGATCCGGTCGATGTGCGCCTATGACGTGGTCGGCTTCCAGACCGACCGGGACCGCCGCGCTTTCATCTCCTACCTGGTCGACGAGACGGGCGCGGAGGTGGTCTCCGACAAGCTGGTGCGCGCCTTCGGCCGGTTCGTCCGGGTCGAGGCCTTCCCGATCTCGATCGAGACCGGGGACATCGAGGAGATGGCGACGGAGGCTGCCAAGACCCGCCAGGCGGAGCGCCTGCGCGACAGCCTCATGGACCGCGACCTGATCATCGGCGTCGACCGCCTCGACTACTCAAAGGGGCTGCTGCAGCGCTTCGAGGCGTTCCAGGCGCTGCTCGAGAACTACGCCGGCAATCGCGGCCGGGTCACCTTCATGCAGATTGCGCCGCCGTCGCGCCAGGACGTGGAGGACTACATCGAGATGCGCCGGTCGCTGGAGCACCTGGCCGGCCACATCAACGGCGCCTTCGCCGAATTCGACTGGCAGCCGATCCGCTACCTCAACAAGAGCTTCAGCCGGCGCAATCTGCTGGGTTTCTATCGGATGGCGCGGATCGGGCTGGTGACGCCGCTGCGCGACGGGATGAACCTAGTGGCCAAGGAATACGTCGCGTCACAGAACCCGAAAGATCCCGGCGTGCTGATCCTCTCCCGCTTCGCCGGCGCCGCGCCGGAGCTCGCCTGCGGCGCGCTGATCGTCAACCCCTACGACGTGGAGGGGGTGGCCGAAAGCATGCAGCGCGGCCTGACCATGCCGCTGGACGAGCGGCGCCAGCGCTGGCAGGCGATGATGGAGGTGCTGCGCCACAACGACATCGACGCCTGGCGCCAGCGGTTCGTCGACGCGCTGGACGCCGCGCCCTATTCGGCCTGAAACCCCTTGCCCAACGCCAGGAAGCCCCTCATGACCGGGACGTCGACCGCGACCCAGCCGCCCTCCTTAGGCGTGCCGCTGCACATCGGCATCGTCGGCTGCTCCGCCGAGGGCGCGGCCCTCTGCTACCGCACGATCTGTGCGGAGGGGCCGGCGCGACTGGGCCCGCACGCCCACCCGGAAGTGTCGATGCACACCCATTCGCTCGGCGCCTATGTCGACTTCCTGGAACGGGGCGACCTCGACGGGGTCGGCGCGCTGATGCTCTCCTCGGCGGAGACGCTGGCGCGGGCCGGCGCGGATTTCCTGATCTGCCCCGACAACACGATCCACCAGGCCCTTCCGGCGATCCGGGCGCGCTCGCCCCGGCCCTGGCTGCACATTGCCGAGGTGGTGGCCGACGCGGCCGCCGAGCGGCGCTGCCGCCGGGTGGGGCTGACCGGCACCCGCTGGCTGGTCGAGAGCGATGTCTATCCCGACGCGCTGGCCGATCGCGGGATCGCCTGCGTCCGCCCCGATCCGGCCGAGCGGGCGGAGATCGACCGGATCATCATGGAGGACCTGGTCGCCGGCCGGTTCACTGACGCCGCGGTGGCCGTCTTCCAGCGGATCATGGCACGGCTCGCGGACCAAGGCTGCGACGCCGTGGTGCTCGGCTGTACCGAGATCCCCCTGATCATCGACGATGGCAACGCACCGCTGCCGACGCTCGATTCCACGCGCCTGCTCGCCCGCGCCGCGCTCGACCGGGCGTGCCGGCGCGAGCCGGTGCCGGGCTGACGCAAGACCGCCCGCTCCCCTCCCCTGTCCTCCGACGACGAAGGCCAACGCTCGCGATGACCGCCACCCGGCCCGACCCCGCCACCGCCCTGGTCGCCGACATCGGCGCGACCAATGCCCGCTTCGCCCTGATCGGCGACGGCCCTCCCGATCGGATCGAGGTGCTGCGCTGCGCCGAATACCCGACGCTGACCGACGCGATCCGCGCCTATCTGGAGCGGATCGACGCGCGCATGCCGCCACGCGCGGCGATCGCCGTCGCCTCGCCGATCACCGGCGACACGATCGCGCTGACCAACCACGCCTGGACGTTCTCGATCTCCGAGATGAAGGACACCCTGGACCTGGAGCGGCTGGAGGCGGTCAACGACTTCACCGCCCAGGCGCTGGCGGTGCCGCGGCTCTCCGCCGGCGACGTACGCAAGGTGGGTGGGGGGGAACCGCTGCCGGGCAGCGCGATCGGCGTGATCGGCCCAGGCACCGGCCTCGGCGTCTCGGGGCTGGTGCCGACAGCGGATCGCTGGGTGCCGCTGGCGGCCGAGGGCGGCCACGTCACCATGGCAGCGGTGAGCGAGCGGGAGGAGGAGGTTCTGCGCCACCTGCGCCGGCGCTTCACCCACGTTTCGGCCGAGCGGGTCCTGTCCGGCATGGGGCTCTCGAACCTCTACGAGACGCTGGCGACGATCGACGGGGAGGACGTCCGCGCGCTCGACCCCAAGGGCGTCACCGAGGCGGCGGCGGCCGGCCACGACGCCCATGCCGTGGAGGCCGTCGAGATGTTCTGCGCCATGCTGGGGACGGTCGCCGGCAACCTGGCGCTGACGCTGGGCTCGTTCGGTGGCGTCTACATCGCCGGCGGCATCGTGCCCAAGCTGGGCGACCGGTTCGTCCGCTCGGGCTTCCGCGACCGCTTCGTCGCCAAGGGACGGTTCCGCGGCTATCTCGATTCGATCCCGACCTGGGTGGTGACGCACCCCTACCCGGCGTTCCTGGGGCTGAAGGCGGTGCTGGACGACCAACCGCCGATCGCGTAACGCCAGGAGCGCCCTGCCCGGGAGGGGCCCGCTCGGGCGACAATAACGATTTTATCTCTGATTTTCAAATAGATATAGCCCTCGCCGCGAAGGCGGGGACCTTTGTGGACGACGCGCCTTGCCAACGAAGCGCCCTCGCCGGGGAGGTGCCCGCCCTCGCGGGGCGTTACCCGGTTTTCTCACGGCGGTCCCGTGGTATCGTCCGGCGAACCCCGCCGCCACAGACCGGAGTTCGCCCGTGCCGACCCCGCCGATCGACGAAGCCGTCCTCGCCCGCCGGATCGACCAGGCCATGGGGCGGGAGCCTGCGGATCTGGTGGTCAAGGCGGCGACCCTGCTGGACCTCGTCACCGGCGAGAGCGAGGCGACCGACATCGCGATCTGCGGCGACACCATCGTCGGGACCTATGGCGCCTATCAGGGTAAACGGGAGGTCGACGGAACCGGCCTGACCGCCGTTCCGGGGTTCATCGACACCCATCTGCACGTCGAGTCGAGCCTGGTCACTCCGGCGGAGTTCGACCGCTGCGTGCTGCCGCGGGGCACCACCACCGCGATCTGCGATCCGCACGAGATCGCCAACGTGCTGGGGGCGGACGGCATCCGCTGGTTTCTCGACTGCGCCGCGGCGACGGTGATGGACCTGCGGGTGCAGCTGTCCTCCTGCGTGCCCGCGACCGAGATGGAGACCTCCGGCGCCCGGCTGGAGGCCGGGGACCTGCTGCCGTTCAAGGGAGCGGCGCATGGGCTGGGGCTCGCCGAGTTCATGAACGTGCCGGGGGTGATCCACAAGGACCCGGGCGCGCTGGCCAAGCTGGCGGCCTTCGCCGACACGCGCAAGGACGGCCACGCGCCGCTGGTCCGCGGGGCGGAGCTCAACGCCTATCTCGCCGCCGGCATCCTCAACGACCACGAGACGACGACCTTCGAGGAGGGGCGGGAGAAGATCCGCAAGGGCATGCAGGTGCTGATCCGCGAGGGGTCGGTGTCGAAGGACCTCCACGCCCTGGCGCCGCTGATCGGGCCGGAAACTTGGCCGTTCCTCGCCTTCTGCACCGACGACCGCAACCCGCTCGACATCGCCGAGGAAGGCCATCTCGACCACATGATCCGCACGGCGATCCGCCTCGGCGCCCGGCCCCTGGACGCCTACCGCGTCGCCTCCTGGGCGGCGGCGAAGGCCTTCGGGCTCGACGACCGCGGGCTGGTGGCGCCGGGCCGGCGGGCCGACATCGTGCTGGTCTCCGACCTGGAGGGCTGCGCGGTGGAGACCGTGATCAGCGCCGGCCGGGAGGTCGGGCCGGACCTGTTCGGCAGGCGGCCGGTACCGGAACCGGTGGGCCGCAGCTCGGTCCGGCTGGCCCCGGTGACCGCGGACGCCTTCGCCGTGCCGGCGGCGGGCAGCGAGGCGGAGATGCCGGTGATCGGCATCCTGCCCGACCGCATCATCACCGAGCACCGCCGCGCCCGGGTGCCGGTCGCCGCCGGCCGGCGGGTGGCCGACCCGGCGCAGGACATCCTCAAGGTCGCCGTGCTGGCGCGCCACGGCGTGAATGCCAACATCGGCCGCGGCTTCGTCCAGGGCTTCGGCTTCACCGGCGGCGCGCTGGCGAGTTCGGTCGGCCACGACGCGCACAATGTCTGCGTGGTCGGCGACGACGACGCGGCGATGGCCCAGGCGGTGAACCGGCTGATCGAGCTGCAGGGCGGGTTCGTGGCCGTCGCCGCCGGCAAGGTCGTGGGCGAACTGCCCCTGCCGATCGCCGGGTTGATGAGCGACCGGCCGTTCGAGGAGGTCGAAGCGGCGCTCCGCCCCCTGCGCGCGGCGGTACGCGCGATGGGCTGCCCGCTGGCCGAGCCGTTCCTGCAACTCGCCTTCCTGCCCCTGCCGGTGATCCCCCACCTCAAGATCACCGACCTGGGGCTGGTGGACGTGGACCGGTTCGCGGTGGTGGGTTGAGCGCTACCGCCCCGGCCCCGCCTTCCACGCTGCCGCCATGGCGTCGACGAAGGCGCGGGTCTTGGCCGGGACCCAAGCGCCCGGAGGGTAGACCGCGTGCAGCGGGAAGGCCTCCAGCCGCCACTCGGGCAGCAGCGCGGTGAGGCGTCCTGCGGCGAGGTCGTCGGCGAAGGCCCAGCGCGGGCCGACATGCAGCCCGGCGCCGTCGAGCACCAGGGCGCGCACCGCCGACAGGCCGTTGACGGTGAACCGGCCGCGCATCGGCACCTCGACCGCCTCGCCCGCCGGGCCGGTCAGCGTCACCGTCGGCACCGCGCGGACCCTGCGGTAGAAGACGAAGTCGTGCGCCGCCAGGTCGGCCGGCGCCCCGGGACGCCCGCGGGCGGCCAGATAGGCGGGGGCCGCCACCAGGACCCGCGGCACCTCGCCCAGCCTGAGCGCGATCAGCCCGCTGTCGGCGAGCCGGCCGATCCTCACCGCGGCGTCGATCCCCTGTTCCGCCAGATCGGCGAAGCCGCTGCCCAGCGCCAAGTCGACCTCCAGCCCGGCATGCGCCGCCTGCAGCCGGCGCAGCACCGGGGCGACGAAGCGGGTGCCGAAGTCGACCGGCGCGGTGACCCGCAACAGGCCGCGCGGCGTCTCCCGCGCGGCGGCGATGTCGGCCTCCGCCGCGTCGATCTCCGTCAGCAGCGGACGCATCCGCTCGTAATAGCGCCAGCCCGCCTCGGTCGGCCGCGACCGCACCCGGCTGCGGCGGATCAGGGTGACGCCCAGCCGCGCCTCCAGGGCCGACAGGCGGCGGCCGACGGTGGATGGCTCGGTCGCCAGCGCTTCGGCCACGGAGCGCAGCGAACCGGCCTCGACGATGCGCAGGAACAGGCGGGGCTCGGCGAAAGGATCGGCCGACATTTGCATTATCCGCAAGTTTCGATGGCGACTCTGCCGGATACCGGCAGTGACTGCAATCACGGAGGATCGGTTCCAGCGCATCGCCGATGCCGAGCGAGGACCCCGAGCGGCGGTCGACCGACCGCCGATGCAGCGGCGCCGAACGGCCGCTGGTCCGGAGGGGGAACGCGGCGCCGCGCCGAAAGCCGGTACCGCGCACCGCGCCGGACGCGACCGCCAGGCGCCCCCCCGACCCCCGCCGCCGGGCGTCGCGGTCAATGTTCCATTCGTGAAAAGGAGACTACCCCTATGCCCAAGACCCTGACCGACCGCGCCGTGCTGATCACCGGCGTTTCCAGCGGCCTGGGACGGTCCCTGGCCGAGGCCTTGCTGGCCGAAGGCGCCCGCGTCGCCGGCACCGTGCGTCACCCGGCGCAGGTCGCGGATTTCGAGGCGCTGGCGCCGGACGGCCGCGCGCGCGGCATCGTCATGGACATCACCGACCCCGCGGCGGTCGCAGCCGGCGTGGCGCACGGGGTCGAGGCGTTCGGCCGGATCGACGCTTTGGTCAACAACGCCGGCGCCGGACTGGTCGGCGCGATCGAGGAGGCGAGCGACGACGAGGCGCGGCAGGTGTTCGAGACCAACTTCTTCGGCGCCCTGGCGGTCACCCGGGCGGTGCTGCCGGGGATGCGTCGCCGGCGGTCGGGCCACATCCTGTTCGCCTCGGCGATCGGCGGCTTCACCGGGGTGCCCGGCCTCGGGCTCTACACCGCCGCCAAGGGCGCGACCGACATCCTGGGCGAGGCGCTGGCGGGCGAACTGGCGCCGCTGGGCATCGACGTCACGGTGCTGACGCTGGGGGTGTTCCACACCGAATTCGCGGGGCCGAGGCTGCCCTACAGCGAACCGGCGATCGCCGACTATGCCGCGACGCCGGCCGGCCGGTTCCGCGGGTTCATCGGCACGCTGCAGGGCCGCCAGCCGAACGACGCGGCGCGCGGGGCGCAGGCGATCCTGGAACTGCTCCGGGCCGACTCGCCGCCGGTACGCGCCCCGATCGGCGGCGACGCGGTCGAGGTGATGCGCGGCAAGCTGAGCCAAGTCGCCTTGGAAATCGACGCCTGGGAAGCCAACGCCCGCCGCGCCGCCCGCAACGCCGCCCCGGCCTGACTCGGCGGTTCGCGCTGCGCCGGAGGATCGGCACCGGAAGGGGGGAGGCGGTTCGGCAGGAACCGGGCGCTGTCAGTCGCCTGCGGGCAGCCGGCGCCGCAGCCGCCTGATCCGCTGCACCGCCTCCCAGCCGAACAGGGCCGCCAGCGCGACCAGCCCGGCACCGATCGCCAGCCAGAGCATGCCGCTGCCGCCGGCCTCGCTCTCGGTCCGGAAGGTCGCCAAGGCGGTCCAGGTGAACCGCAGGGCCGCGGCCATGCCGATCACGCAGACGGCCAGCACCGACCAGTGCCAGAGGCGCGCCGCGGTCCGGCGCCAGCCGCCATCGCCGGAACCCCGACCGGAGGGGGGAGGCTTGTCGCTCATGTCGGCCAGCATGACGATGGGGCGGCGGCGGCGCAAGGCGGGGAGGCGGTGGCGACGGCGCCGGTGCAGGCGCCCATCGCTTTCCGCCGGGACGGGAGGGTCACCCCCGCTCCAGCAGCGTCGCGCGCATCGGCTGGTCGAAGGCGCGGCCCTCCTCGACCAGCCGGCCGAGGGTCTCGAACCGGGCGGCGAGGCCAGCGTCGGCGTCCAGGGCGGCGGCGCGCGCCGGCTCGACCGCCAGCATCTTGTCCCGGAACGCGGCAACGTCGCGATAGTGCGCCGCATGGCGGTAGAGCCGTTCGTCGAGGCGGCGGAACAGACCCTCGGCCTCCGCCCGGCGCAGCGCGTCGAAGGCGGCCGCCCGGGCCGCGGTCTCGTCGTCGATCGGGCGGACCAGCTCGAAGCTCGGGCCGGCGGCGATCGGCTCGGCGACATAGAGGCGGCCGCCCGGCGCCAGGACCCGCGCCGCCTCCTCGATCGCGGCCGGCTGCGACCCGGCCGGAACGTGGTGCAGGCTGTTGAAGAACACGACGACGTCGACCGAGCCGGCGTCGAGCGGCAGCGCCTCGCCGCGGCCGACGCGAAAGGTCTCCGACCCGGCCGGATCCGCGGCCCGGGCGCGCGCGAGCGCCCGCTCGTCGATCTCGACGCCGATCACCGAGGCGCCGCGCCGGGCCAGCGCCCGGGCCAGCGCGCCGTCGCCGCAGCCGATGTCGACCACCCGCCGCCCCTCGACCGGCAGCAGGGCGTCCAGCACCTCCAGATGCCCGTATTCTGGCAGGGCGTCGAGCGGCGGCAGGCCGGCGACGGGATCGAAGGTGCCGTCCCCGGGGGCGGCGGGGAGGCCGGACTGGGGCGTCAGGGTCATCGGACGGTTCTACCAGCGGCCGATGCCGGCCGCCACCCTGCCCGCCACCCTGCCCGGCCGTCGATCCCGGCGGCCAGCCTCAGCGAACCGTGATTACCGTACAGGGAGCATGAGCCTGGACCTTCATCGACACGCTGCCGACCAGGAGCCCGCGCAGCTCGGAAAACCCGCGATGCCCCATCACGACCACGTCGATGCCGTGCCCCGTGGCGTAGTCGACGATCGCCTTGGCGGGATCGCCGTGGGCGGCCTGGCGCTCGACCCGGGCCAGGCCCTGGTCCTTCGCCCGGTCCTCGGCATGATCGAGGATGCCCTCGCTGATCGCGTGGTAGATCGCCGACGGCGTGTTCGGGATGTGCTCCGCCTTGGCGAACTGCTCCAGCGCCTTGGGCGGCGCCTGCTCCGGCTCGACATAGAGCGCGTGCAGATCCGCTTCGTAGCGCTTGGCGAATTCGATGGCGAAGTCCAGCGCGCGGCCTGCGCTGTCCGATCCGTCGGTGGCGATCAGCACCTTGGTCATGAGTGGTTTCCCCGGTTTCGATCGTTCGGTGTCGGTCGTCGCTTCGGGCGGCGCTTCGGCCCCCTTTCGTCGCGGCGACCTTGGCCGTGCCGACCTACCCGCGCATTGATCGGCATCAACCGGCCGCGGCCACCGCCTCGCCCACCGCGCGGCGCAGGGCCATGATCCCGGTCTCCGTATGGCTCGACGGATGAACCCGGTTGGTCAGCAGGCACCAGGCGATGCCCCGGTCGGGATCGAGCCAGAGGCCGGTGCCGGTGAATCCCAGGTGACCGACCGTGCGCGCTCCGTGTCCGGCGCCGCCGCTCCAGCCCTCGTGCACACGCTGCCAGCCAAGGCCGCGGGTCGCCTGCCCGGCCTGGGCCTCGAAGCTCTCCGCCACCATTGCGGCGCCAGCCGGTTCCGGCAGAACCGAGCCGTCGAGCCAGGCCCGTGCCGCGGTCAGCACGCCGTCCACCGTGCCGAACAGCCCGGCATGGCCGGCAACGCCGCCGAGTCCGAAGGCGTTCTCGTCGTGCACCTCCCCGACCAGGACCCGCCGGCGCCAGGGGCAGCGCTCCGTCGCCGCGGTTCGCGCCGGGTCGGGCCGCAGGGTCAGCCCCGGCCCGACCGGAAGGTCGGCGAGGTCGGCGCCCAGCAGGCGGCCGGCCAGGATGCCGAGCAGGATGAAGCCGAGATCCGAATAGACCGGTGCGGTCTTCGGCCACAGCCGCTGAAGCACGAAGGCCTCCAGCGTCGCCGGATCGCTGCCGTAGGTGTAGAGCGGGAACCACGCGGGCAGACCGCCGGCATGGGCGAGCAGCTGGCGGATCGTGGCCGAGCGCGCCGGCGCCTCCGGCTCGACATGGTTCATGTCGGGAAGGTGCTGGCAGATCGGGTCGTCGAGCCCGACCCGGCCGTCCAGCACGAGGCCCAGCACCGCCCGCGTCGTCAGCAGCACCTTGGTCAGGCTGGCGAGATCCCAGACCGTCTCGCGGTCGGCCGGGCGGAGGTGCGGTACCGTCTGGGCGGCCCCGAATACCCGGACGGTCCGGGCTCCCGGTGCGGTCACGAGCCCCAGCGCAGCGCCCGGGATGCGCCCGGCGTCCACCGCCTCGGCCACCGGGACGGCGGCACGGTCGGCGATCGCCTCCAGGGTCTCGGCGGACGGCGGCTGGGCGGCGGCGATGGACGGCATGGCGGCGACTCGGAGTCGGTTTCGGCGGGGACGAGAGGCGGTCCGGCGGGTCCGGCGGACCGGCCGCGCGGCCCCTTGATCGAAGCACGAGCCCCCGTCGCTGCCAAGCGGTGCCGGGACTTAGCGTCGGGCCGACCGCATCGGCCGGTTGGCTGCCTTGATTTCGCCGAGCCGTTGCTCTCTATTCCATTCGCCTTGCCACCCTATCCGACAGACAGCGATCGGAGGCGAACGGTGCCGTCCATTCCGCGCAATCGCCTGAACCGCCTGCCTGCCCTTCTGGTCGCCCCTCTGGTGGCCCCCCTGGTCGCGATCGCGATCGGCCTCGGCGTGCCGTCGACGGCCGCCGCCAGCGGGAACCTGACCCAGGGCACGCCGCCGGGCGCGGAATCGGCCTCGCTGGAACGGGATGCGGGGCTGACCGCCTCGTCCCGCGCCACGGCCGAGCAGTCGGCGACCCAGCAGGCGCGCGACCCGATGGCCGACGGCGTGTTCACCATCGCGGTGTTCGGGGACAGCCTGGCGGACGGTCTCTGGGGCTCGATCTATCGCCGGCTGCAGCGCGACGACCGCTTCGAGATCCTGCGCGCTGCGAAGGCATCGACCGGCATCGCCAGGCCCGACTACTACGACTGGAACGAAGCGTTGGCCGAGTACCTGGCGGCCGAGTCGATCGACGCCGCGGTCTTTTCGATCGGCCTCAACGACATGCAGTCGATGGTCGTGGACGGGGAACGGGCCGTGACGTTCCGCAGCGAACGGTGGGACGCGCTCTACCGCCAGCGGATCGAATCGCTGATGGATCAGCTGGCGGCGGCGGATGTGGCGACCTTCTGGATCGGCCTGCCGATCATGCGCAGCGGCAACTACTCCGAAAACATCGCCCACCTGAACGGGCTGATCGGCGCCGAGGCGCAGGAGCGCGGGATCCCCTTCGTGCCGCTGTGGGAAGTGGCGGCGGACGATGACGGGCGGTACTCCGACCATCTGCGCGACCTGTCGGGCCGCACGCGGCTGATGCGCGCCAACGACGGCATCCATTTCACGCCCCGCGGCTACGACCTGCTGGCCCACCACGTGCTCGAGGCGATGGGCGAGGAACTGGCGATCTTCCACACCGAATCGGCCGAGGGGGACGGCCGTCGGTGACGCCCGAGATGGCCTTCCCCCCCAACCGCTCCCGCCGCCGCGCCGGCGACGACCGTCGCGGCCTCCGGCGACTCTTCGCGGCCGCGGCGCTGGCGTTGGGGGTGTCCGGCCTCGCCGCCTGCGACGGCGGTGCCCCGACCGGCCCCTCGGCCGCCGTCCCGGTCGGCGACCCGCGACCGCTCTATCCGCTGTTCGAGCGCCTGGCGGAACTCGAAGCGGGCGAGGCCGAAGGGCCGGTCGTCCTGATCCAGCTGGGCGACAGCCATACCGCGGGCGACCGTCTCTCCGGCGCGATGCGGGCGTTCTTCCAGCAGCGCTTCGGCGATGCCGGGCGGGGCATGCTGCCGCCCGGCGTGCCGTTCGACCACTACCGCCCGACCGGGGTATCGGTCGAGCAGACCGGCGACTGGGAGACCACATCGATGCGCCGACGCGACGCCGCCGGCGTGTTCGGGCTGACCGGCTTCCGCCAGACCTCGCGCGATCCCGACGCCACCATCACCGTCACCGCGGAGGATGCCGACGGATTCGGCACCGCCGCGGTCGGAATCCTGCGCGATCCGGCCGGCGGGACGCTGGAGATCGCCATCCGCTCGCCGGACGGGGCGGAGACCCGCTGGAACGTGGTCACGACCGGCCCGATCCGGGTCGCGCGGTTCGACATCCCGGTCCCGGCCGGCAGCCGGTCTCTGACCCTGTCGCCCGCGGGCGACGGGCCGGTGACGGTCGTCTCCACCACGCTGGAGCGGGCATCCCCCGGCGTCGTCTACGACAGCCACGGCATCGTCGGCACCACCGTCGACGTGATCGGCCGGGCCGAGCCGGCCACCCTGCGCTGGGAAATCGGCGAGCGCGATCCGGCGGCGATCGTCGTCGTCTTTGGCACCAACGAAGGCTTCGACCCGGATGTCGACCGGGCCTCCTATGCCGAAACCTTCCGCGCCCGGGTGCGCCAGCTGGAGGAGGCGGCGCCGGAGGCGGCGGTGATCGTCGTCGGGCCGCCCGACGGCAACCGCCTGCCCGACGGCTGCGACCGGGAGGCCGCGACCTCCTGCAGCCCGGACGCCCCGGCCGACCCCGGCAACGCCGCCTGCCGCTGGTACCCGCCGGCCGGCCTGGACCAGGTGCGCCAGGCCCAGGCCGCCGTCGCGGCGCAGGAGGGATGGTACTTCTGGGACTGGTCGCAGGTCATGGGCGGCGCCTGCGGCATCCATCAGTGGGCGACGACCGAGCCGCCCCTGGCCTGGGACGATCACGTCCACCTGCGCGACGAGGGCTACGAGGCGTCGGCGCGGGCGCTGTTCGCCCAGCTGATGGGGCACTACGACGCCTGGCGCCGCGGCCGCGGCGGCATCGCGGCGCTGCCGGCCGACTGACCGTCGCCGGACCCGTCCCCGGATGCTCTTCCCCACCCTCGACTTCGCGGTCTTCTTCCTGATCGTCTTTGCGGCGAGCTGGGCGCTGCAGCCGTATCCGACGGGGCGGAAGCTGCTGCTGGTCGCCGCCAGCTATTTCTTCTACGGCTATTGGGATTGGCGGTTCTGCTTCCTGCTTGCGCTCAGTTCGGTGATGAACTGGGCGGCCGGCCAGGCCATCGAGGCGATGGCGAAGGATCGCGACAAGCGCCGAATCGTCGCCGCAGCCGTCGCCGGCAACCTCTTGATTCTCGGCGCCTTCAAGTACTACGGCTTCTTCATCCAGTCGCTCAACGACCTGTTCTACTCGATCGGCCTGGAGCGGGAACTGCCGTTCCTCGGCTTCATCCTGCCGGTCGGGATCTCGTTCTTCACCTTCCAGGGGATTTCCTACGTCGTCGACGTCTATCGCCGCGACGTCCGGGCGCAGCGATCGCTGCTGAACGTGCTGCTCTACATCTCGTTCTTCCCGCAGCTGGTGGCGGGCCCGATCGTCCGCGCCTCGGTCTTCCTGCCGCAGATCGAGACGCCGCGCGACCCGAACCGGATCCTGGCCGGCCTGGGATTGATCCTGATCGTGTTCGGCCTGTTCAAGAAGGTCGTGGTCGCGAACTACCTGGCGACCGAGATGGTCGACATGGTCTTCCTCGACCCGTTCTTCTATGGCCCGGTCGACCTGACGCTCGCGGTATGGGGCTATGCGATCCAGATCTACTGCGACTTCTCGGCCTATTCCGACATCGCGATCGGCGTGGCCGCGCTGCTCGGCTACCGCTTCCAGAAGAACTTCGACCAGCCCTACCGCGCCGCCAGCATCCGGGAGTTCTGGCGCCGCTGGCACATCTCGCTGTCGAGCTTCCTGCGCGACTACCTCTATATCCCGCTGGGCGGCAGCCGGCCGGACGCCAATGGCCGCGACCGCACCAAGCGCAACCTGATGATCACCATGGTGCTGGGCGGCGTCTGGCACGGCGCCGCCTGGACTTTCGTGTTCTGGGGTGTCCTGCACGGCCTGGGCCTAGTGGTGGAGCGGATGCTCGGCTGGGGCCGGTTGGGCGACGGGGCGCGCGGCTGGCGCCGACTGCTGGCGGTGGTGCTGGTGTTCCATTTCGTCTGCCTGACCTGGATCTTCTTTCGGTCGGAGACGTTCGGCATCGCGATGACCTATCTCGCCGGCTTCGCCAACGTCACTGCGCCGATCGAATACCTGCGGCCGTTCATCCTGGCGCTGATCCTGATCGGCTTCGCCATGCACGCCCTGCCGCCCGACCTGCCGGAGCGGATCGAGCGCCGGCTGCGCCCGCTGCCGCTGCCGGTCCAGGGCGCGCTGGCCGGCGTCGCCGTCGCGGCGATCGACGCCCTGGGCCCGGAGGGCGTGGCGCCCTTCATCTACTTCCAGTTCTGACCCCATATACCCTGTCATGAGCCGCCCGCCCGCAGACCCGACCCCGCCGCCCCGGCCGCCCGGCACCCCCGGCGGCACCGAGGCGTTCCGCCACCACGCGCCGGAGCTCGATGTCGGCCGGGGCATGCATGGCTGGCCGCTGCGCCAGGTCGCCTGGGCGCTGGCGCTGGGTACGCTGGCGGCGCTGGTCTTCGCCTCCGGCCCGGTGCGCGACTGGGCCTTCAACCTGCCGCTCTGGCTGGGGCCGGTGCGCGACGGGCTTTACGCCGCCGCCGACACGTGGCACGCCTGGATGGAGGCGACCGGTGCCGCCGGTCCGTATCAGGCGATCCGCGACACGCTGGAAAGCCTGCGCTGGGCGGAGTTCTGAGCCGCCGCCCCCTCGCCCGCCCGCGCCCGGAGAGCCGACCCCGATGACCCGCCCCGACCGCCGCCGCACCGGTGCCCGCGCGCTCGTCGACCAACTGCTGATCCATGGGGTCGAGCGGGCGTTCTGCGTTCCCGGGGAAAGCTATCTCGCCGTGCTCGATGCCCTGCACGACAGCCGGGAGGTCGACCTGATCACCTGCCGGCAGGAAGGCGGCGCCGCCTACATGGCGGACGCTCACGGCAAGCTCACCGGCCGCCCGGGCATCGCCATGGTCACCCGCGGCCCGGGCGCGACCAACGCTTCGGTCGGCGTCCACGTGGCGCAGCAGGATTCCACGCCGATGATCCTGTTCGTCGGCCTGCACGCGCGCGGCGACGGCGGACGCGAGGCGTTCCAGGAGATCGACCTGCCGGCCCTGTTCGGGCCGGTCGCCAAATGGGCGGCGGTGATCGACCGTGCCGACCGGGTGCCGGAGATCGTCTCACGGGCCTTCCACACCACCACCAGCGGCCGGCCCGGACCGGTGGTCCTCGGCCTGCCGGAGGACATGCTGGTCGAGCAGACGGCGGCCGGGGACGTCGCCCCCTACCGCGCGGTGGAGCCGGCGCCGGGCACCGACGACCTGGCCCGCCTGGCCGCCCTGCTGGCGGAGGCGGAGCGGCCGGTGATGCTGGTCGGCGGCGGCGGGTGGAGCGCCGGGGCCGGCGCCGACGTCGCCCGCTTCGCCGAGACCTGGGGCCTGCCCGTGGCCACCAGCTTCCGCTGCCAGGACTATGTCGACGACCGCTGCCCGGCCTATGTCGGCGACCTCGGCATCGGCCCGAACCCGGATCTCGCCCAGGCGGTGCGCGAGGCCGACCTCCTGCTGGTGCTGGGCGCCCGGTTGGGGGAGATGACCACCGGCGGCTACACCCTGCTGACCCCGCCGGAGCCGGCGCAGCGGCTGATCCACATCCACCCCGACCCGGAGGAACCGGGCCGCGTCTACCGCCCGACGCTGGGCATCTGCGCCTCGTCCGTGCCGACGGCGGCGGCGCTGGCCGGGCTCGCCCCGCCCGAGGGATGGCGGCCCGCCAACGATCCGGCGCGGCTGCGCGCCTCGTTTCTCGCCTGGCAGAAACCGGCGCCGATGCCAGGCGACGTGCATTGGGGCGAGATCGTCGCCTGGCTGGCCGACCGGCTGCCCGACGATGCCCTGGTCTGCAACGGCGCCGGGAACTATGCCGGCTGGATCCACCGGCACTACCGGTTCCGCGGCTGGCGCACCCAGCTGGCGCCGACCAACGGCTCCATGGGCTACGGCGTGCCGGCGGCGATCGCGGCCAAGCGGGCGCACCCCGACCGGATCGTGGTCGCGGCCGCCGGCGACGGCTGCTTTCTGATGAACGGCCAGGAACTGGCGACCGCCGCGCAGTACGGCATCGCGCCGATCGTCCTGGTCATCGACAACGGCATGTACGGCACCATCCGCATGCACCAGGAGCGGGACTATCCCCACCGCGCGCACGGAACGGCACTCGCCAACCCGGACTTTGCCGCCCTCGCCCGCGCCTATGGCTGCCATGGGGAGCGGGTCGAGCGGACGCAGGCGTTCGCCGACGCCTTCGAGCGCGCGCTGGCAAGCGGCAGGCCGGCCCTCCTCCACCTGCCGATCGACCCGGACGCGATCACCCACCGGACGACGATCAGCGCGATGCACGCGACACGGTCGTAGGTCGGACCAACGGTCCGACGGTCCTCCGCGATCTCGGCCGACGAGGGCGTCGTTATGTCGGACCGCCGCTGCGCTCTGGTCCGACCTCTGATGTCGGTTTTCAAGAGCTGACGGCGCAGCTGTCCGTCCCGCGCCTGCCAGGGGCGCAGGGGGATGGCGCGGTGTGAAGACGCCTGCCCAAGGCCGGAGGCGGTGCGCGTCGTAT
>Ga0208623_100171_pt1 | contig 82007 bp, 49 predicted proteins | sample HotLakConsUCCL28_FD_184737 | JGI IMG/M metagenome (GOLD analysis project Ga0208623, IMG submission 184737) | Hypersaline microbial mat communities from Hot Lake, Washington, USA - Hot Lake Consortium UCC-L28 (SPAdes) (version 2) ...
CAACAGCGCTGATGATGCGTTCCCGGGAAGACCTCGTCGAGGGCCTTCCAGAACCCCATGCCGCCATCGCCCACGGCGATCTCGGGCGGCACCTTGAGGCCGCGGGCCTTGATGTCGACCAACAGTTCGCGCCAGCTCTGCGCGCTCTCGCGCATGCCGACCTGGAAGCCGACGAGCTCCTTCTTCCCCTCCGGCGTGGCGCCGAGAATGACCAGTATGCACTCGGCCTGCGGTTCCATGCGGGCCTGCAGATAGACACCGTCGGCCCAGATATAGACATACCGCCGGGCCGAGAGATCACGGCCCTGCCAGCGATCGTATTCCTGCTGCCAATCGCCCGTCAGACGGGAGATGACACCAGGCGACAGGTTCGGTGCATCTACCCCGAGCAACGCTGACAGCGCTTCCTGGAAATCGCCGGTGGAGATCCCGCGCAGATAGAGCACCGGCAGCAGGGCATCGAGGCTTTTCGACCGCCGGGCCCATTTCGGCAGGATGCTTGAGGTGAAGCGGACCTTCTTCTCCGCGGGCATATCGGTGGCCCGGTCGCGGACTTTCGGGCGGCGCACGTCGAGCGGACCGATGCCGGTCTGAATGCTGCGCTGTGGCCCATAACCATGCCGGACGATCCGTTGCCGGCCATCCGGCAAAGCCTCCTCGGCATATTGCTCCACAAAGGTATCGGCTTCGGCCCGAAGTGCCGCCGCAAGCATCCTGCGGGCGCCGTCACGGGCAATTTCTGTCAGAGGATCCGCAACAGATCCGGGCTGGTACAGCGGGGTAATCGTGATATCATCTTTCATAGGCGTATCGTTCCTTTTGGAAGTTCTGGCAGGCTTCAGCACCCGCCACGATACGCCACCTCCTCAAACTGCGTCACCCAGATTCGCGTATAGCTCGTCGCACAAAGCAACGAGCTCTATTGCTCGGTGGACGAAAACTGGTTCCGGGCGATGTCTGAAGCCTTTCAACGCGAAACCGGAATTACCGTCCTGATGACCCGTCGCTCTTCCGGCGAGACTTTTGCCCAGATCGCAGCCGAACAAGGACAGCCGCGTGGAGATGTCTGGTGGGGCGGTACGGGCGATCCGCACCTGCAGGTGGCAGAAGTAGGCCTGACGGAGGAATACCGCTCGCCGATGCTCGACGAATTGCAGGATTGGGCCGTGCGGCAAGCGGAAACCTCCGGGTTTCGTACTGTCGGCGTCTATGCCGGCGCTCTCGGATACGGCTTCAACAGTGATCTCGTCGAGGATTCCGCGCCGGCCTGTTGGGCTGATCTGCTGGAGGAGCGCTTCCGCGACGACATTCAGGTCGCCAATCCGAACTCGTCCGGAACGGCCTACACCATGCTCGCGACCTTCGTGCAGCTTTTCGGTGGGGACGAGGCTTTCGCGTTCATGGCGGATCTGCACCAGAACATCAGCCAGTACACGCAATCCGGTTCGGCTCCGACCCGCGCCGCAGCCACGGGCGAGACGGCCGTCGGCATCGTATTCATGCACGACGCCGTCGCACAGGCCGTTCAGGGCGCGCCGATCATCACCGCCGCTCCCTGTGAAGGTACGGGCTATGAAGTCGGCTCCATGTCGATCATTGCCGGTGCTCCCAATCCGGAGATTGCGCGGATCTGGTACGATTGGGCCTTGTCGGCGGAAGCGCAGGAGATCGGTGTCACGGCCAACAGCTATCAGGTCCCCTCCAACGCCAATGCAGCCACTCCGCCGGAAGCCCCCGATCTCGGCGATATCCAGTTGATCGACTACGATTTTGCCCGTTTCGGCTCCTCGGAGGAGCGCACGCGCCTGCTCGAGCGTTGGGACGCTGAAATCGGCTCACTGCCCCGGTGATCCCGCAGGCAGTACGATATGCCGGATCTGGGCGGGCCAGCTTCGGCTGGTTCGTCCTGCTCGCCTTTGCGGCGACGGCTTTGCCGTGGTACCGCGGGCAGGGTCTTGGTATCGATCCGGCCGCCTCGGCACTGGCCGAGGTTGCCGGCGGAAGTGTATGGCTGCTGCCAGTGCCGTTCGTCGCCGTCGGTTTGGCGATGCTCGCTTTGACGAGCGACATGCGGCGCCATCCGGTATTTCTTCCGCTGGTTGTTGCCGGCAGCAGCGTCAGGCCAGCAGGGTTTTGGCTGGGGCGCTTTCTTGTCCCTGCTCGCGATGCTGAGTCTCATCTCCGACGGGATGGCCGCACGTGGGTTCTGTCGTGGCGAACGCTTCCCCACCTTTGCCATCGTTCTGATCGTGGCCCTACTCGCCACCTTCGTGTTCTTCCCGGTCCTGCGCCTCGCTGCCGCAGCCTTCATCGGTCCTGACGGCACGCTTGCCGCAGACGCCTTCGTGGCGCGCGTGACGGCGCCTGAACTCTGGCGTCTGGATTTCTTTGTCTCCGGCAGCCGATGTGGGGTCGTGATCAACACGGTTCAACTCGGCCTCCTCGCGGCGACGTTGTCCACGGCATTGGGGCTGGCTCTGGCCTGATCACCTTATGGGGCGCGGAATGGCTCGATATTCGCCCCACCCGCTGGGTTTGCGGCTTGCCCGGGATCCTCATGGCGCAGGTGCTGGCATTCACGCCGGTCACGTTCCTGGTTCTGCTCGCTACACTTGAGGCCATCAATCCGACGCTCGAGGAGGCCTCGAACACTCTCGGGGCGCGCCCTGTCCAGACCTTCAAGACAGTGACATGGCCATTGCTGCGTCCCGGACTGGCTGCAGTCTTCCTGCTGGCTTTCATAGAAAGCCTTGCGGATTTCGGGAATCCGCTGGTGCTGGGGGCGGCTACGACGTGTTGTCCGCTCGCATAGTCTTCGCCGTCGTCGGAGCGCGTCACGATCTCGGCCAGGCGCGACGTTCCACACCGCGCTGGGTGGCTACTCTCCGTCGGACTGGCTGGCCGCCCAAGGAATCGGCTTCCACCAGGTGCGCACGAGCTCCATCGACGCAGCCTTTCTGCATCCCGCGATCCCCGCCGGCGCGGGCAAGGGGTTGTTGTCCGACTGGATTGGCGGCTACGCGGCGCTCGCACGCGTCTCGGGGCCCGAGCCGGCCTTGGTACGCCCGCTCAGGGCGATCGCCGACGTGGACGTGTTCACGCTTGCGCGGGTGCGCGCTGTGGTCGGCTGGATCGAGGCGGTCCTCGCCGACCCGGAGTCCGCCGTGTTTCCCTCGCCCGTTTGACCGCTGCCGGACGAGCCGCCACCGGTCAATCGTCGAAGAAACGGATCGCGCACCGGATCCCGGCCGGTATCCCGTTGCCCGGGTTGGGGAGCGAGACCGTCACCCTGAACAGGCCGCTCGCCGCGTCGACGATCGGCGAGCGAGATGCGACGACGCTCCGATAGGCGCCTCCGATAGGCTCCTGGGGGCGGATCTCTGCGCCGAGGCCGGGCTCCACGAGGCGGTATGCGGCGAGCGGCAGATAGACCTCGACCTCAAGCGGATCGACCCGAGAGACCACTGCGACTGGTGCGGCCGCGTCGACGTTCTCGCCCGCCGACAGATCCACGCGGGTCACGACCCCGTCGATCGGGCTGCGTATCTCGCGGCGCTGGAGGACGGCGAGCGTCCGTTCGTATTCGAGGCGGGCCACCTCGCGTTCGAAGCGCGCTTCCTCGACGCCCAGCCGGGCGACCTCGACCTCGGTCTCGGCATCCTCGACCACCTGGTCGGCGGTGACGTTGCGGTCGCGCAGTTGCCTCTGGCGGTCGAGCCGCACCTCTGCAGCCGCCACCTCGCGCACCCTGCGGCGTTCGATGACGTCGCTTTCGGCGCGAGCCCGCGCGACTTCGGCGGTTGCTCGCTCGACCGATGATTCGAGTGCCGCGATCGACTGTCCGCGCCGCACGACATCGCCTTCGGCCACTTCGACCGAGGCGAGCGTTCCAGGGACTGCGCTCGTCAGCGCGATGGTTTCACTCTCCATGATGAGGCAGGATGCGTCCGCCGCCAGGACGTCGAGGGTCGGCGCCGGCGATGCGACCGCCGGTACGCTGAAGACGACGGCAGGTAGCAGGATGACGAAACGAGGGATCATTCGAGAACTCCCGCAAACGCGAGCAGGTCCGCCATTCGGCGGTCGGAGGCGACGAGGCGACGGCGCTGGCGGGCAGCGTGCGCCTCGTGCCGGCGCTGCACGCGACGCAGCGCGAAACCCGGAGCCATGCGGGCGCGAATCATGCCGCGCAGCAGCGCTCCCCGCAGGCCGCCGACGCTGGCGATGAGCGCGTCGTCGAGCGAGACGAACGCGACGACCTCCCCGGGGTCGCCCTGCCGCGCAGCACGGCCCACGAGCTGGCGATCCACGCGTCGCGACGCGTGCGGCTGACAGACGAACACGCAAAGCCCGCCGAGCTCGGCGACACCGTCTCCCAGGCGGATGTCGGTGCCGCGTCCCGCGATGTTGGTGGCGACGGTGACGGCGCCGGGGGCGCCGGCCCGCGCGACGATCGCGGCTTCCCCGTCGTCCTGTCCGGCGGACAGGACGACGGGATCGAGGCCGACCTGCCGCAGCCGCGCCGCAGCCGTCTCCGCCTCCTCGACGCTGCGCGTGCCGATCAAGAGCGGTTGTCCCCTGGCGTGGCGCGCCGCCGCTTGCACCGCGACCTCCCGCCACAGCTCGTCGGCCGTCGCGAGCACCCGATATCCGGCGTGCGTCCGCCGGGAGGGCCGGCGGCGCGGAATTCGAACCGGCTCCAGCCGGTACACCGACGCGATTTCGTGGGCGACCTCGCCGATCGTCCCACTCGTCCCGCCCAGGCGCTGGTAGCGTCGGAAGAAGCGCTGGAAGGTGCTGGAGATCAGCGGTCGCTTGTCACCGCTGCCGGCCAGACCTTCCTTGAGCTCGATCATCTGATGCAGGCCCTGGCCCCAGAACCGGTCGGCCATGCTGCGACCGGTGTTGGCGTCGACGATGACGACCTTTTCGTCGCGCACGATGTAGTGCTCGTCGCGCCGGAAGAGATGTATCGCCGAGAGCGCCTGGCTGGCCAGCTCGTCGCGCCGGATCCTCTGTCGCCAGGCGCCACCGTGGCCGCGCGAGAGCGTCTCGATCCGATCGAGCCCGCGGTCGGTGAATGAGATCCGGTTGCCCAGCCGGTCAATCCGGAAGTCCTCTTCCTCGCGCAGCTCGCTGACGAGCTCAAGCGCCTGCGCGGCCAGCGTCACGCTGCTGGAGCCGACCTGCGTCGATATCAACAGCGGTGTGCCCGCATCGTCGATCAGTACGCTGTCGATCTCGTCGACCAGCGCCACGTCCAATCCGCGCAGGACGGGCTGTTTCATGGAAGTCCCCGCAAGCACCCGCGCCGTCTTCACCCGGATGTCGCGGTTGCCCCCGGCTGCGACCCCGCCGAGACGGTCGCGGAGATAGTCGAACGCGAGCTCCTTGCTGGAGACGTAGACGAGGTCGGACAGGTACACCTTCCTGCGCGCATCGTGCTGCATGTCCGGCTCGATGACGCCCACCGACAGTCCGAGCCGGGCATATGCCGGCGCGAGCTGGGCGCCATCGCGCGCCGCAAGATAGTCGTTGGCGGACACGACGTGCACCGCCCGACCGGCGAGCGCATGCAGCGCCGCGCCGACCATCGTGGCCAGCGTCTTCCCTTCGCCTGTGTCCATCTCCACCGCCCCGCCGCGATGCATCGCGATGCCGGCTGCCAGCTGAACGATATACGGACGCACGCCGAGCGTCCGCGCCGCTGCCGCGCCGATCACGGCCGTGGCCGCGCGAACGGCGGCGGGGGCGTCGGGTGATCGGCGCAGGGCTGCGGCGGCCCTCACCAGAGCCTCGTCCAGCGCGTCGTCGTCCAGCCGATCCAGCGCGGCCATGGCACGATTCGCATCGCGGGCCAGACGCATTGCGCGCCGCCGCCGCCGGCCGGCGCCCAGAGCGCGCAGGCGCGCGACCGCAGCCTCGACCCACGGCTCAAGCGGTCGCTCGCCGACCCGTTCGATGAAGGCGTGCGCCCGGGGCAGCACGATGCTGCCGGGCGTAGCGGGCCCGGCGAAGCCACGGGTTTTGGCGAGCTCAGACACCGAAGCGCCTCAGGAACGTCTGGCGCAGCGCGCGAAAGAGACGCGGCCCGAGGGGGCTCGCGCCGTGATCGAAGCGCGCATGCACGCGGGCCCCGATGTGGTCGCCGAGGTCGAGGTCCTCGGCGGATATCTCAAAGACGAAAAAAGGCAGAATTGTGCGCTCGCGCCCATCGGACGACGGCACGACGGCGAACGGCCCTCCCGCCGATCGCGCCAGCGCCGGGCTCGGCAGGATTCGGGTCGCGCCCGGCACCTCGCGCAGGACGCGCACTGGTCGCGCGCCACGGAACACCGCTCCGGCGGTACGCACCGCGACCGCGCGGGTTGCCGAGCGCACCAGATCGACCTGCTCCTCCGGCACCGCGACGAGCAAGACGGGCGCCGCGTCGGGCAGGACGTGGCCGACCGTCTTGCCGCGCGGCGCGTAGCGTCCGAGCAGGTCGAAGTCGGACGTCATGTGGAAGCGTCCGGTCGCCGGGCTCGGCGGACGCAGCCCGGCGCGCGCGGCCTCGACCTCCGCAAGCTCGGCGACGAGGACGTCCGCCTGCTGGCGATAGAGCGCGACGCTGCCGGGCGCCACGGCCTCGGCTGAGCGCAGCCGCAGCCGCACTTCCTGGAGCCGCGCCGCGACGAGCGCCCGTCGCGCCTCCAGGTTCACGTCGGCCAGCGTCAGAAGCGGCGTTCCCGCCGACACCCTGGCGCCATCGGCGACATCGACCGCCACCACCTCCCCGCCGACCAGGAGCGTCACCGCCGCCTGCTCGGGAAGACGCACGACGCCGACGGCGACCGTCCCGTGCGGCAACGGCAAGACGAACAGCAGAGCCGCGACGCCGGCGAGACCGATGCCGGTCGCGAATACGGCGCGCGCCCGATGATGGACGAGGGTCTGCGAGAAAAGCACGAAGTGCAGGCCCTTCGCGAGGGGCCAGACGACCGAGAGCAGCACGGTCCAGATCGCCAGCAGCACACCGACGAGGAAGAAGCTCGTCGCGACGAAGAGCGCGATGCCGAACAGCACGAGAAGCCGGTAGGCGAGGGCAGCGGGCGCGTAGAAGAGGAACCAACCCGTCTCGCCGGGCGCCCGCGCCGGTGACCGCGCATGCGGGACGCCGAAGACGTGGCGCTGCACCATCCAGAGCCAGAACCTGTTGGCGCGCGAAGCGAGGTTGGGCACCTCGATCAGGTCCGAAAGGATGTAGTACGCATCGAAACGCAGCAGCGGATTGCCGTTGAAGACTACTGTCGAAACGCTGGCGAGCAGCATCGTGTTGAAGGCCAGCGCACGGACCGGGCCTTCCTCGGCCTCCAGCCAGACAGCCATGGCGCCTGCGGCGATCGCGATCTCCGCGAGCATGCCGGCGGACGCGACGACGATGCGGCGCCATTTCGAGGGGAACGCTGCGGAGGCCGACGCGTCCACGTATGGAACCGGCAGGAACACGAGGAACATCACGCCGACCTCGTGTACCTCGCCGCCGAAGAGCTTCGTGGCGTAGGCGTGCGCGAGCTCGTGGACGGCCTTCAGCACCGGAAAGATCACCAGGATCAGGATCAGGTTGTCAATCGCCAGGACGCGGGCGACGATATCGTTGGTGAGCGCCTCCCAGTGCACCCCGACCTGCAGCACGAACCAGCCCACGAGCACGATCCAGGCGAGGGCGCCGACAGGGCCGAGCAGCGGACGCACTGCCGAAGACGTCGCGGTGAGGAACCTGTCCGGATCGAGCAGCGGCAATCTCAGGAAAAGAGGGTTCTGTACCTTCTGACGGAGGTTTCGCCGGGCATACCTTCCCGCGCGCTCCGTTAACTCGTCCGCATCGACCGCGCGGTCGGCGCGCAGCATGTCGTTCAGGTAGAGTTGCCCGAGAAACTGCAGGATGTCGTCCTGGGATGGTGCATGCTCGTCGAGCTCGACGGCGAAATCCTGCCAGATCTCGTCGACGGTCCGCCGACCGTCGAGCCGCATCAGGAATCCGTAGACCACAGGCGAGAACCGGTAGGAGCGGTTGCTCGCCCGATCGTAGGCGACGTACCATGGGGTATCGCGCACGACGTGGCGCACGACGTCGACCTGCGGCTTGAGCTCGAGCCGCAGGTCGGCGGCCTTGTGCCAAAGCGGGCTCAGGCTGGGCCGCGCGACGCTCACGGCCACAGCGCCCAGAGCTTCAGGCGGAGCCAGCGGACGAGGCCCCGCGACCAGATGTAGGCGTAGGAGCGTTCACCGGCCTTGATGCGCGCGATGCCCTCCATCCCCGGTCGCACGCGTCCCGACGGATCGGTGAGCCTACCGATCGCCTCGAACCCGTTGACCCCGTCGCCGGCCCGCGCGATCGGAGCAATTGTGCGCACGTCGAAGTCGAACGCCACTTCCGGCAACGCGGCCAGCAGCAACTGGCCCGTGGCGCCGGGCGCGATCAGATGCACGTCGCCCTCCGAGACCAGAGCGACGATGCGATAGTCATCGAGTGGCGCCAGCTCGAACAGCATGTCGCCGCGCCCGATCGCCTGACCGATGGTCTGACTGAGATCGCCGAGGACGACGATTCCATTAAAGGGGGCGAGGATGCGCGTCCGGGCGAGCTGGTCCTCGATCAGGGAGAGCTCGGCGTCGTCCTGTGCGACCTGGGCCCGGACGATGTTGATCTCGGCGAGATCGCGCGTGCCGGTGGCGCGATCGAGCTCCAGCCTGTGCTGCTCGCGGCGCGCCAGGATCCTCAGCCGGTCGAGCTGCAGATCGCCGTCGTCCAGTTCCGCGAGAACCTCCCCGGCAGAGACGAGTTCGCCGGCCCGCGCGTAGGCGGCGTCCACGTAGCCGTCGAAGGGAGCGGACAGAATGCGCCGCACCTCTCCCTGGACGATCGTTTGCGCGCTGATCCTGTGTTCGGTCGTCAGCAGCAGGCTCGCGGCCACCGCAGCGGCCACCGCGAGGCTGGCGAGTTTCCAGCCGAGCGCCCGAGGCCCGACGAGCCAGCCGAGGCCGCGAGCTAGGCGCCGCGCGGCGATCGATGCGAGCCCCCGCGACCGCTCCTGCTTGTCGATCAGGATCGGCGTCGCCGTTGCCACGAGCGCATCGGCGAAATCGATCTCGGCCTGGCTGAACGCGTCGGGCCCGAAGCGTTCGATGGTCACCGCTCCGACGACATTGGCGTCGAGCGGCATTGGGACGACGAGAACACTCGCGGCACCGCCGCCGGCCGCCAGCCGCGCGACGGCGCGCGCGTTGACGCGGTCCGGGTGCGGTTCGCGGCTGAAAAGCAGGCAGCACTGCTGGTCGACGGCTTCCGCCATCGCCTCGCAGATCGCCCTGAACAGATCCATCGACTTCTCGGGCGTCGCCGATTGGGCGAGCGCCTCGACGTCAACCCGACGGCCGCGCACGAAGCCGACAGCAACGCGTTGGGCCTCCAGATCGATCTGGAGAACGCCTGCGAGGGTTCGCGCCGCATCCGTCAGTCGGGGGCGCGCGCTGACTTGCGCAACCATGTCGAGAAGTCGACGCGCGCGCTCGGCCACCGTGCCCCCGTCGCGGTCGCGCCGCCGGACTTCGAAAGCCTCGACCCACGCCTGCGACCATTGCAGATGCCGAAGCAGCCGCTTCGCCCGCTCAGCCGACAGGGCGTCGGTCTCGACCAGGACGCCGCCCTGCCGCGCCTCCTGACCGAAGCCGATCGCTGCATGCCAAGTGTCGGATACTGTGGCTTCCACCAGGCCGCCGGGAGTGTCCATCGCCGCAGCGATCAGCCGACGCGCGGCGTCCGCGACGACCTGCGTGTCGACGGCGGCGCCCGGCCGCGACCAACGCGCCACCGGTCGCAGCGGCTCGCCGTGCGCCTCGCGCCGCAGGACGATGCCGTGGCGGATCTCCGGCAGCGCCGAACAGGCCAGCGCCAGCCACGCGTTCATGAAGCGGCCGACGTCGTCCGACGACAAGAGCACCGACCAGAGATCGACGTGCCGCGATCCGGAGGCGTCATCGCGCGTTGTGCTCATCGCCGTGCCCCCCGTCCCTGCGCGCTGCCAGCTCGGCCGGACGCCGTCAGATCTTCAGTTCGCCGAAACGGTTCTCGTAATCCTGCAGCCTCGCTTGCAGAAGCGTCGCCAATCGCTTGGCAGCGTAGGGCGTGAGAACCATGCGATGCGAGAGCCCGACCGTCAGCTCCTTGGAGCCGACAACGTTCCATGTGCGATTGGTTCCGAAGAGCATCGTAAACTCCTCGCGCGTGGACAGCACGTTGACGACGTTGGCGAACGTCGTCTCCATCCGGCTGTCGTCCCAGACGACTTTCGTCGGCTGTTCCGGTGAATTCGCCGTTGCGCCGACTTCCTCGGCTTTGGACGTGCCGACCCTGCTCATTCGCCTCTCCTTCCGTTCCTCTCATGAGGATAAATGTTGACATGGAAATTTTCGTGCTGGCAACTCTCGCTGCGCGCAGTCAGCCGCACTCTTATCCGCAGGTGCGCGGCGGCCTCCGACGACATCACGGCTGCCCATATGGGCACCTGCCGCAGCAGAAGCCGCAAGCCCTGCCGCAATCCATTCGCCCACCGGCGGCGGATCGTTTTCGAGACGTGATAAGGCACCTTCGTGCAGCGTATAAAAACCGGGTACCATATCTGTATGAACGGCTTCATCCGTCGAGTCGACAGTATCGTTCAAATATCGTGAGATATCGATGCCGTCGATCAGAAGTAATCTGCTTTGCTGGTTGTCGGCATTGGCCGCCTCGTCGAACGGGACCAGGCTGCCGTCGGCACTCAACTCGAAGATGCCGTTGGCGAACATCAGGCGCTCTATCCCATCGATTTGATCGATGCCGTCATGTGCGCGATCCAGAGTATCCGCGTCACCGAGATCGCGAATGAGGAACGTTCCGTCATCAAGCGCGACGATCTCATACTCTTCAATGTTGCCACCGAAAACTGCGGTGTCGATACCGGAACCGCCGGAGATGCGGTCGTCACCGGCGCCACCTGACAGCTCGTCGTCGCCATCGCCTCCATCGATCGTGTCGTTACCGGGGCCGCCGGAGATGCGGTCGTCGCCACCGCCTCCGAACAGAGTATCGTCGTTGATCCCGCCTTCGATTACATCAGCGGCTCCCGAGCCGAAAATACTCACCGAATTTACGGCGTCGCGGAAGATGCCGTTGTTGGTGGTCGCGTCGAAGGGGAGCGGAGGTGCGCCACCGTATGCCGAATTGATCTCGAAGGCCGGCGGCTCTGGATCGGGTTCGCTCCCCTGCAGGGTGATCGCGACCGTGCCGCCCTCGTTCAACGCCGCTGCGCTGGGGAACGTGGTGGGCGGCCTGTTCGTGGCCGTGAGCACGTCCGCCGTCTCCGGATCGCTCGCCGGCGTCTCCAGCTCCGGGTCGACGTTGTCGACGCTCACCATGAATGTCGCCTCGGAGAACAGGCCGTCGGGCCCCGTCTCGGTCGCGCGCACCGTGAACACGACCGGCGCGGTCTCGCCGCCCGTCGGCGACCAGCGGATCGCGCCGCCCGAGAGTGTGGCCCCCGCCGGCCCGGTAACCAGGCTCAGCGTCACGCCCGCCCCCTCCGGATCGATCGCGGCGACGGGCACCACGAGCTCGGCGCCCTCGTCGACGGACAGGTCGGCGATCGGCGCTATCTCCGGCGCGCGGTTGGGCAGGCTCACGTCGAAGCCGATGGTCAGCGGCAGGCTCTGCAGGACGTCCGTGCCGGCGGGCTGGCCGGTGTCGGTCACGCGCAGCGTCACGCCGTCGGCGCCCGAGAAGCCGGGATCGGCGCGGTAGATCAGCGACTGCCCGCTGATCGTCGCCGTCCCGTTCGCCGGACCGGCCTCGATCGACACGACGAGATCCGCGAGCGGGGTCTCGAGGTCGGCGAGCGTCAGGGCGACGACCACGTCCTGCCCGGCGATCGCCGCCACGGCGGCCGGTCCGGCGAGCGTCGGTCGGTCGTTGACGGGACGCACCGTGATCGTGACGTCCGCTTCCGAGCGGGCTCCGTCCGCGTCGACGACGGCAAAGCGGATCGCGTCGGCGCCCGCGTAGTCCGCGGCCGGTCGGTAGACGAGCGTGCCGGTCGCAGCATCGAACGCCTCGATCGCGCCCTGCGCCGGGCCAGAGACAATCTCGAAGGCCAGCGCGCCCGGATCGGGATCGCTGCCCTGCAGGGTGATCTCGACCGTGCCGTCCTCGTCCACCGTCGCCGTGTCGGGGACCGCTGTGGGCGGCGTGTTGATCGTGGTGACGGCGAAGGTGTGGACATAGTCCCCGCCGGCGATCCCGTCGCCGTCCCCGTCGAGGCGGTTGCCCGCCAGGTCGGCGAGGCCGTCTGCGCCCTCGACGACGAGACGATAGCTGCCGGCGGCCAGCGGCGCGCCGGTGATCGCGAGGTGCACCTCGGTAGACAGCGGCACGTAGGCGGGCGCGAGCGCGATCACGATGTCGTCCCCGGTGCCGAACACGCCGTCGGCTCCCGCTACCACGAGGCGATAGCTCGCCTCGGCCAGCGCGCGTGCCGGATGAAGGACTTCCGAAAGCGTCAGGACGATCTCCGACACGTCGCCGTTGGTGTCCTCGCCGTCCGCCGGGATTCCACCGACGGCCATGATCTGCGGCGGCGTCGCGTCGTCGCTGTCGCCTTGGAACTCGAGGGCGCCGATGTCGGTGAACGCGTTTGCGCCGATGCCGCTGTCTGGCGTACCCGGATCATCGCGCCGTGGGCGTCCCAAGGCGTCGGTCGCGGGCATCCTGTCGGCGTCGCCTGCGTCGATCGCCGGCGATCCGGCTGCGAGCTCGAAGCTGTCGTCGGCGCCGTCGGCATCAAGGAATAGCGGTTCGCCGAACAGGCTGGCCGCATCGCCGCCCGTCGCCACCTGCCAGCCAGCGAGATCGGCGATGTCCGCGCCTTCGAGTCGGGCCAAAGGTCCGACTTCAGTGTACAGCAGGTTGGCGTCGGAGACGAGCCCGACATCGCTGGCGCCAGCCGTCTCGATGGCGAGGCCGGCTGCGGCGCTCAGGATGTTGCCGACGACGGTCGCCTGGTCGGCGCTGGCGAGCAGACGCAATGCGTCGCCGGTCGGTTGATGGACGGTGTTGGCGATGATCTGGTGCAGGCGGCCGCTCGACAGCTGGATGGCGGCGTCGGCGTTGGCGTAGATGATGTTGCCGACGATCTCGGCGCTTCCGGAGAAGCCGAAGCTCCCGAGGATGCCGATCGGGTTGGCGTGTACCGTGTTGGCCTCCGCGCGACCGCCGGACATCGTGATGCCGGCCTCGGTGTTGGCGTAGACCCGGTTGGCGAGCACAGCTGCATTGTTGGCTGCGGACGCGCCCAGCCGGTTCCCGAACAGCGTGTTGTCCGCAGCCACCGCGCCCGCGTTCACCACGACGCCGAAGCCATCGCCGAAGCCCGTTCCCGTGAAGCCCGACACCGTGTTGCCGACAAACGTGACGGCGCCGCCGAGCGTCGCTCCCGCGCCGCTGTCGATGCCGGTCGAGGCGCCGATCGCGTTGCCGGTGATCACCACGTCGCGAGCCGCGTTGATCCTGATGCCGTCGTGCCGGGTCTCGATCACGTTGTCGCGGATCTCGCCGGCCATCTGCCCGAGCGACTGGACCGAGACGCCGGCGCCCACGAAGGTCGAGCCGACGATGTCGATCGTGCCGGTCTGGCCCGACGCGATCCAGATCGACGGCGTGAAGAAGCTCGGAAAGCTCGGAGAGTCGAAGTCCGCTCCGGTGATCGTGACGGCCTGGTCACCACGCTCGATCGAGACGCCGCGTTGAAAATAGCCGGACACCGAGACGCCGTCGAGCACGACGCCGTCATGACCGTCGGCGTCCTCGAACTGGATGGTGCGCTCGCCGCCCATGAAGCCGATGTCGGCGAGGGTCACGTGATCGGCGCCGGCGAAGACGACGGCCCTGGTGCCAGAGAGCGTCGTGCCGCGGTCGAACACCGTCAGATCGCTGCCGGCCCCGCGGATGACGAGCTGCGCCCCGGCATCGCCGCCGTCGCCCGCGCCGAGCAGGATCGCCTGGTCGAGCTGGTAGACGCCGGTGTCCACGAAGATCGTGTCGCCCGCGCCCGGGGACCATGTCGCGAGCAGAACGTCGAGGCTGGGCAGCGGCGAATCCGGCGACAGGCCCGAATTGCCGAATGCGCCGGTCGCGCTCGTGAAGAGATCGCCGTCCGTGGCAGCGTCGTTGACGTAATACGCGTTCGTTTGCGCAAAGACGTCGATCGGCAGCTCGCTGGCTCCGACGACGGCGGCGCCGAGTCCGGACTGTACCGTCGCCCGCACGATCACACCGGTACCGGTCTGGTCGATAGGCCAATCCAAGGTCGCGGCGCCATAGGCGTCGAGAGGCACGTCCGCTGCGACGGTGACCCAGGTCGCGCCGTCATCGAAGCTGGCCTCCACCAGCGCCCGCGGCGAGGCCACGCGGGCCCCCTGGCCAGGATCTGCGACCGCGAAGACCCGTGACAACTCGATGCCGGCGAGCGCGAGGCCGTTGTCCCCAGCCTGCGAGACGAGGATGTCGAGAAGATCGTCGCCCGGCTGGAGCGTCACCGCGAAGGTCTCGGTCGCTGCTGCGCGCGGACTGCCCTGAGCCGCCGAGCCGTCGGCGATCGCGCCGATGTCGACCGTCCCGCCGCCGACGACGGCGCCGTTGACCACGATGTCGGCGAGGACGGTGCCGGCAGTGGAGGTGTCGGTGAAATGCAACCTGACGCCGAACGTCGTCGGCGCGGCGATGGGTCCGACGTCGATGGAGAATCGGGTCGAAGCCGGTCCGCCGCCGTCCGGAGCAGCCGTCTGCGCCGCGCTGGCATGGACGTCCTCGGGCGCGCTCGCGCCGGCGACGGCGCTACCGAACGTCGTATCGACGCCCGCCTCCAGCCGCAGCCCAGGGCCGTCGCCGGCCGCCCAGCTGTCCCAGACGGCGGCGCCGGAGACCGCCCCGCCGGCGACGTTGACGAAGAGGTACGGCTCGCGCTCCGCCAGCCCCGTGGTGCGCACGATCAGGGGGATCGTGTCGCCGACCTGGACGAAGCGGGTGCCGCCGGGGAGCAGGACCTGCACCGTTTCCGTGGCGGAGGCCGTGGCGAGCGGGGAATTCCCGGTATGGCCGATGTCGATGCGTCGACCGTTCGGCTCGGGCTCGCGGTCGAACCGGGATGCGGGGTTGCCGCGATCGATCGCCGGCGATCCGGGCAGCAGGAGCGGGACGTTGTCGTGGCTGCCGTCCGCGCCATTGTCGTCGATGGCCAGAATGCTGTCGGGTCCGACGAGATCGACGAACAGCGGATCGGCAGCGAGGCCGTTCAGATCACGTCCGAGGCTCGCCTGCCACGCCACAAGCGTCGCGAACTCGGCGCCGTCCCAGTCGGCGAGCCTCCCGCCCGGCGCGATGTCGAACAGGTTCCAGTCGCTCTCGAAGCCGGACTGAGCCTGGCCCTGCACGGTGAAGGCCGCGGTGTCGGCGGCGATGGCGAAGATGTTATTCTCGACGGTGAGCGTTCCGCCACGATTGTCGTCGCCCGAGCGGATAGCCGTCGTGCCGTCGAAGCCGAATTCGGAGGCCGTGGTGACGAACGTGTTGTTGACGATCCACAAGGGATTCTCGGTGATGTCGCGGACGCCGGTGGCGTTGCCGTAGAAGACGTTGTTGCCGACGACGGCGCCCGCAGCGCCGGCCGGTCCGAAGACGTGCTCGACCGTGACCCCCGCCGCGTTGGCGGTGAAGGTGTTGAACTCGAGCGTTCCCGACCGGAGCACGGCGCCGGTTCCATTGTCGAAGAAGTGGTTGCCGGACGCGACGGCGTCGGGGCTGTCGAGCTGCAGGCCGCGGCTGTTTTCCTGGAAGACGTTGCCGGTGATCCGGCCGTCGCCACCGTCGACGATCAGCGCGGGGGTGCTGAAGATCGATTCGAAGAGATTGCCGCTGGCGTCGACCGCGCCGTCGATCACCAGCGCCCAGCCGCTGCCGCCGAAGAAGCGCGACTCCGTCATGAGGCTGCGTTCACCGTCGGCTTGTCCGAAGATCAGGATTCCGGCGCCGTTCTCGTCGACGGTCGCCTCGCGTACCACGATCCCCGAACCCACGAGATCGGCGCCAAAGAGATTGTCGCGGAGCGTCACGCCGTCGAGCACAAGCCCGTCGACGCCGGCATCAGCGGGCGCGGCGTCGCTGCGGATTCCGGTCGCCAGATCGCGGAACACCGTGTCCTCGATCCGCAGATCGAAGGCGCCGTCACCGATCACGAGGCCGTCGACGCTGCCCGAGCCCTGATCGCGCGTGAGGAACTCGGAATTCCGCACGATCGTGCCCGACGCGTCGATCCGCGCGAGGGCGTCGGCGGCGTCGCGCGCCGTCACGGTGTCGAGGACGATACCCTCGGCCCCCGAATCCACGACGACGTTCCGCCAGGCTCCCGTCAGGTCGAGATGCGACAGGGTGATGAAATCCGCCAGGAGCTGGAACCCGATGGCCCCGTCCGCGGTGTCGGCGCGATCGATGACGGCCGCCTTGCCGCTGTCTGTCGGGCCGCGTATGACGAGGCTCGACAGAGCGTCGCCGGCGTCGTCGCCAGCGACGACGATGTTCGCGGTCAGCCCGTAGATGCCCGTGTCGACGAGGATGATGTCTCCCGGCTGGAGGTCGTAGGCGTCGAGAACGGCCTGGATGCTGGCCTTGGGGGTCAGCGGCGTCAGCCCGTCGTTGGCGTCGTCGCCGACCGCATCGGGCGTGTACTGGTCACCCACGTTCGAATCGTCGTCGACGTAGTAGATGCCGATACCGTCCTGACGGACGACCGAGAACGGCTGCGCCATCACGTCGAACCGGCTCGCATCGCCGGGGTCCTGGATGCGCAGGGTATAGTTGTTTCCGACCGTGTACAGCGTTGGGTCGACGAACCATTGATAGCCGCTCTGCGCGCCCGCCGCGATCAGCGTATAGGTCTCGCCGTTGTCGATCGAGTAGGAGATGTCGGCGCTGGCGATACCGGTCCAGTCGATCTCGACGGTCGAGCCCTGCTCGATGAGCGCGAACGGAGCCGGGCTCTCAAGGCGCACGGTGGGGCCGGCGCTAAGCGATGCCTGCCGCGTGCCTCCATAGGCGCCGATGTTGAGAGCCGAGCCGTTGGGCGTGCGCTCGTCGCCGATGGGCAACGACGGGTCGCCCTCGTCGACGCCGCGCGAGGTTTCGTCCGCCGGCGTCGGGATGTCCTGCTCGTTGAAGCGCGGGAGGCCCTCCAATTCGTCGAGAACGACCGAAAGGGTGCCGCCGACATAGACCCCTTCCGTGCTCAGCAGGTGCCAGTCGGTCAGCCACGTCGCGCTGGTCTCTGGCGAGTCCGCGCCCAGCGGATCGACGAAGAGCACGCTCTCGCCGCTCGGCAGGTCGAGGGTCGAGATGCTGTTCGCGTCCTGTCCGCTCGCTCCCTGCCAAGCGGCCAGCGAGTCGTAGCCCGTATCGCCGATGAAGCCCGTGACCGAGGGGAAGTCACCATCCGGGAAGAGGAGGCTCTGATAGTGGAAGATGTTGTAGTCCGACACGGCGATGGCGTCCGTCGTGTCGACCGACACGGCCGCGGTGCCGGGGATCACGAAGACGTTGTTCTGGATGGCCAGGTCGTCGGTCGTTCGCGCGAGGACGGCAGCCGGTCCGAACGCGTCCGGCGTCACGCCGAACGTCTCGATGTGGATCGTGTTGTTGACGATGCGTGTGCCGGCGCCGCCCAGCACCTTGACTGCGGCGAAGTTTCCTTCGATCGACGCGAGGATGATGTTGTTGCGGATCGTCTGCGTGCCCGCGTGCACCAGGACGCCGACCGGGATCGTCAGCGGGTCTGCGCCCGCACCGACGACACCGCCCAAGACGAGGCCGCCGAAACCGTAGAGGTAGTTCTCCAGGATGCGCGAATCGCCCTCGATCGCCTCGATGCCGATGGTTATGCCGAACAGGAGATTGCGCAGGACGTCCGAGCCACCGTCGATCTGCACGCCCGTCTCGGCATTGTAGATCGCGTTGCCGACGATCACGGCGCCGTCCGACCCGATGACCCCGATCGTCGAGCCGGCCACGGTGTTGCCCGTGAAGGTCAGGTCGCCGGACACACGCGCGCCGATCGCTGTGTTGTAGAGAAAGAGGTTGCCGCGCTCCAGATCGAGGTCGACATTGCCGGCGACGGATGTGCCCGGCGAGGTGACTGCGAGATCGAGGCCGCGCTGGTTGTTCGTGAAGAGATTCGCTTCGAGCGCGAGCGGCGCGTCGGCGGACTGCGCGACCGAGACGATGGCGCCGTCGGCGTTGGCGTCGAACACGTTGTCTGCGATCAGATCGGCCCGACCGTCGATCGCGAGCCCGGTGGCGCCGTTCTCCACGAAGACCGAGCCGATGACGGCGGCGACCCGGCCGTCGATCGCGAGCCCGTCGCGCAGGTTGCCGTCGAACTCTGATCCGGTCACGGTCAGAGCGGCCCCCGGGGGCTGGACGAGCGCGAGCCGCGCGCCGTCGATACGGTTGTCGCGGAACACGGAGCCGGCGATGAGATCGAGCCGGCCGACGACGACGAGGCCGCTTCGGCTCTCCGTTCCGGTCGCGCCCAGGAGTTCGACGAAGTCGCCCTCAAGCCGGATCGCGTCCAGTACGGCCTCGTTCGCGGCGAGACGCTCCATCGTACGCAACGCGCCGCTGATGGAGATGCCGTGGCCGCCGGCGGCCTCGGCGCTGAGATCGCTGAACGTGTTGCCCGGGGAATGCGTCTCGATCCGCATGCCATCCGACGCGGTGCCCGACACCGCGATGTCGGTCAGGACGAGATCATCCGATCCGGAATGCACGAAGACGCCGTGCATGGCGCCGATCGTCGAGAAGCCGCTGAGCGTCATGCCGTCCGCATCGACCACCTCGACGATCGCGGGCTCGTCGAACCAGCTGCGCGCCTGGGTGAAGAGGACCGCGGGCGATCCGGCGCCGTCGAGCGTGAAGCTCGTGTCTATGCCGAAGCCGAGGTCGGTCGCGCCCGAAACCAGGATGCGGTCGATGAGCTCGTAGCTCCCCGGCGCGACGTGAAGCGTGTCGCCGATCGCCAGGTCGTAGGTCCGCAGCATGTTCACCGGGTTCGGCTTTGGGGCGTCCGCGAGCCGGCCGGTGTTGCGGTTGTCGCCCGTCCCGCCTTCGTGCACCGACGGAGCGACGAAATAGTCCGACGTGTCCTCGGGCACGGAGAACGGCTCCGCGCTCATGTCCGACACGTGCGGCGCCGCCGCATGCGACAGCTTGATCCGTAGGCCGTGGCTGCCCGGTGCAATCGCGGTGTCTTCCGGAGCCCAGTCGTAGCTGCCGGTATCGGGCGCAGCGGCGGCGATCAACGCGAGGAAGGCCGGACCATCCGGGCCGTCCTGCCAGAGCTCGATCCGCACCGGTTCGCCGGAGAGCGCGCCGTGGCTCTGCCAGGTGATCGGCCAGCGGACGGCGGCTTCCCAGTCGCGGTACAGATCCGGCCCGGTGACGACGAGCGTCGACACAGCCGCCGCATGCGCGTCCACCGGCGCGGCAACCGCGCCGAGCAGCGGCCTGCCGGGATCACCACCGAGCACGTGGGGGGCCGAATCCTCCCGACCCGCCGCCATGCCGAGAAGCGCGTAGTCGTCGGTCGCACGGTTCTCGAACATCGCCTTGCCAGCAACGGGGTCCAGGACTGTCGAGCCCAGCGAGTTGAGATCGTAGCGGGCGACGTCCGCCTGCCAGTCGAGGAGGTCGACGAACGGCCGCGTGTAGTGGACGAGAGCGCCTCCCGGACCAGCATGGAAGCTGTTGTAGTCGGAATGGAAGCCCGCATTGGTCTCGTCCATCGCCTCTTCACCGATGAACAGAGCAATGCCTGCATCGGCTTCGATGACGGAGCGCGTGATCTCGGTGTCGCGCGACAGCCCCTCGACCGCAATGCCGATCGCGTCCCCTTCGGCAACGACGGTCGCTGCGGTCACTTTGACGTTCTGCCGTCCGTCGATCAGGATGCCGGTCGCCGAGTTGCGGTAGACCAGCGCGTTGGCGATGGTCTGGTCGTCCGTCGCCGCGATGCCGATCTCGTTGCCGAAGACACGGCTGTTGCGGATGTCACCGGAGAACAGGGCGACGCCGACGCTGTTACCAGTGATCCGGTTGGACAGTGATAGATCGTCACCGCCGAGTGTACCGCTTCCGCTGACGCCGATGTCGGACTCGGTGACGATCTGATCCTGCATGATCGCGTTCACGAGTTCGACGCCCACGGCGCCGCCCGAGATCGTGTTGCCGCCCGAACCCGAGACGAACCCGAGCGCGCCGGAGGCCAGGGCGACCGTCGACCGCAGTCCCGTCACGCCGCCGCTGATCGTGTTGCCGCCGAGCGCGGCCGGCGCGTCGTAGAGGACGCCGGTGACGCCGCCGAAGATCCGGTTGCCAGCGATCTCGCCGGTGGCGGCGGCGGCTGCGTGGAGGCCGGTCGCCTCGCCGGAGATGGCGTTCGCGACGATGCGAACTGCGGAGACCGGTTCCTCGATCGTCAGCGCCACCTGCCCCGCCAGCGTGGAATCGGTGATCTCAAGCGCATCGACACCCCCGACGAGCCGCGTTCCGCCGAGCACCGTCGCGCCGTCGATCCGGTGCGCCGCCCCCTCGTCGACGAGGAGGCCGCCGCCCACCTCGACGCCGAGGAGCATGTGGCCAAGGCCGCCCTCGATCGTCACGTCGCCGCTGATCGCCACGTTTTGCAGAACGATGTCCGCGCCGCCGGAGATCCGCACCGCGCCGTCGATGACCAATCCCGGCGCGCCGATCAGCGTCAGGCCGCTGTGCGCCGGCCCCAGCAGGACGTCGCCGACGAGTCCGTCCGCCGTGACGACCAGGATGTCGCCGGGGACGAAGACGCCGCCGTCGAGGATGCTCTGTAGCGACACCGAGCCGTCGGCGACGACGATGGCGCCCGGGGACGAGGGCGTTCCGAGCAGCGCCGCGCCGCGGCCCACCCCGGCATCGACGGCGACGAACGGGCGCCCCGCGCCGTCCACGGCGAAATCCGTCTCGTTCGGCAGGCCGTCGAGGCCGAACGCGCCCGCCGCCGAGAGCTCGAAGCCGAGAGGCGCGACGAGCCCGCCGGGCGTCCAGACGCCGGCGCGGAACGCCGCGCTGATGCCGTTGGTCTCGTGAACGACGTCGTGCCAACCGACATGGAGCGTACCGTCCGGCGCAGTGGCCAGCACCGGCATGCGTGCGCCGGTCTGCGGGGCGGCGAGGCCGTCGCCCTCGAGCGCGCCGGCGACAGCCGGCTGCCATGCGCCCTCCGTGAAACGCGCCAGGTAGATGGTATCGATGGAGTCCGATTCGGCGGCGCGCTGCTGCCAGCCGAGGAACAGGTCGCCGCCCGCGTAGGCGAGCGTCGGCGCGGCGACGACGCGAGTCGGATCCGATGCAGCGCCCGCGACCGGCGGGGCGAGATCGCTCCAGACGCCGCCCGAGAGTTGGCGGAGCACCAGCCGGTCGCCTTCTGGGTGCGCGGCGACAAAAGCGGCGGTCACGGCGCCGCCGTCCGTCGCGACGGCGACCTCGGCTGACACCACGTCGATACCGCCGATCCCGGCGGCATCGAGCCCACCCGCGCCGAGCGCGCCCCAGCCCGATCCGTCGAAGACCGCGGCCTTCAAGACCGCAGAGCCGGTGGACGCATCCCGCCAGAACGCCGCCACCTCGCCGTCGACGATCAGAAGCTCGAGGGTGCCGAGATCGGATGCCGGCGTGTCGATCGGTGCGCCGCCGAGCAACGTCCAGCCTCCCGCGCCGCCATTCGCCCCGGCGTCGAAGCGGCTCACCCGGATCGTTTTTCCGGCATCGGTCGTCTCGATCCAGCCCACCACCGGAGCGCCGGACGCGTCGATTACGATCGCCGGGGCATGCGACCGGCCGGGGCTGTCGGACACCCCGCCGAGCGTCGCCGAGCCCGCCAGCTCGCGCCAGCCGGCCGCGTCCTGGACCGCGACGTGGATCTCCTCCGCTCCGCCGATAATCGTTGAGAAGGCGACGAAACGGGCACTGTCTGAGACCGCCAACGCCACGCCGGTCGCCCGGTCGAGGCCGGTCGGAACGTCGCCCGCAGCCGGCCCCGCCAGCGCCACGAAACGACCGGCTGCAGGCCCGACGGCGGGAAGCGGCGGCGACACGGTTTCGGCGAATCGGTCCTCCGCCACCGGCAAGGGGTCTGGTGTCGCTGCCGGGGCGGTGTAGCTGGAGACGCCCGGCAGGTCGGCCGCATCGAACGTGTCCGAAGTGCCGGTGCCCGGATCGACGAGATCATCGCCGCCCTCACCGAAGAGCTGGTCGTTGCCGGCCCCGCCGAACAGCCGGTCGTTCCCGGAGCCGGCCTCGCCGCCGAGGGTGCCGAGATCGCCAAACAGGATGTCGATCGCCGCGTCGCCTTCGATATCGGCCGCAGTGTGGCCGTAGATCGTGTCGTTGCCGAGCCCGCCGAGCAGCAGGTCGCTGCCAGCGCCGCCCTCGATGACGTCGTCGCCGGCGCCACCGTCGGCGATGTCCCGGCCCGGGCCGCCCTGGATGACATCGTTGCCGCCGCGCCCGAACAGCCGGTCGTTGCCCGCCCCGCCGCGCAGAATGTCCGCGCCGTCGTCGGCGCCGATCAGCAGATCCTCGCCGTCGCCGCCGAGCAGCAGGTTTCCGACGCCGAAGCTCGCCTCGAGACGATCGTCGCCGGCGCCGCCGTGGAGCGTGTCGGTCCCGAAGCCGCCGAGCAGCCAGTCGTCACCGGCCTCGCCGTAGAGCTGGTCGTCGCCCGTTCCGCCGCGCAGGATGTCCGCCGCCCCGTCGTCTGGCGTCGCGCCATCGTCGTGGCCAAAGGCGATGTCGTCGCCGCCTTCGCCATGAAGCTCGTCGCGCCCCGCGCCGCCGAGCATGACGTCGTCGCCGGCGCCGCCGAAGATCGTGTCGTCGCCCGCACCGCCGCGCAGCAGGTCGGCCCCGCCGTGGCCGAAGATCAGATCGTCGCCGGCATCGCCGTCGATCGTGTCGCCCGTCGATTTCGGATCGCCATCGTGCGATCCGTGCAGCTCGTCATCGCCGTCGCCGCCCGATAGATAGTTGCCGACGCCGCTCCCGGCGTGCAGGAAATCGCGCCCCGCCTCCCCGTAGAGCGTATCGACACCCGCGCCGCCGTGGATGACATCATCGCCCGCGCCGCCGAAGATCGTGTCGTCGCCCGCGCCGCCGCGGAGCAGGTCGTCACCGGCGTCGCCGAAGATCAGGTCGTCCCCGGCCTCACCCTCGATCAGGTCGTCGCCATCGCCGCCGTGAAGGCGGTCGTCGCCGTCGCCACCGCGGAGGATGTCCGCACCCGCCCCGCTGAACAGCTGGTCGTCGCCTGCACCACCGTCGAGAAGGTCGCCGTCGACGCCGCCGTCGAGGATGTCGTCGCCAGCGTCACCGAACAGGCGATCGGCCCCGGCCTCGCCGTAGGCCCGGTCATCGCCCGCCCCGCCGCGCAGCAGATCGTCGCCCGCCCCGCCATAGATGAGGTCGTCGCCGTCGTCGCCGAAGATGTGGTCGTCGCCGTCGCCGCCGTGCAGGATGTCGTCGCTGTCGCCCCCGGAGATCGTGTCGTCGCCGGCACTACCCTCGATGACGTCGGCGCCGCCGCCGCCGCGCAGGATATCGTCGCCCGCGTCGCCGAAGATCAGATCGGCGCCGTCGCCGCCATCGATCTCGTCGTCGTCAAGCCCGCCCCGCAGGGTGTTCTGACCGGCTCCACCGAAGATCCGGTCGTTTCCGCTCTGGCCGTCCACGATGTCGTCGCCGTCACCGCCGTGGATCGTATCGTCGCCGGCGCCGCCATGCAGTGTGTCATTGCCGGCGTCGCCTTGGATCTCGTCGGCGCCGTCGCGGCCTGCCGCATAGTCGTCGCCGTCCCCGCCCGAAATGAAGTCGTCGCCCGATCCGCCGTCGAGCCAGTCGTCTCCGGCCTCGCCGAAGATCGTGTCGTCGTCGGCGTTGCCGAATACGACGTCGTTGCCCGTCCCGGCGTAGATCGTGTCGTCGCCCTCCATACCGAGGACGAGATCGTCGCCTGATCCGCCGAAGATCAGATCGGCGCCGAGACCGCCATAGAGCTGGTCACTTCCCGACCCGCCGTCGAGGACATCGTCGCCCGCGCCTCCCTCGATCAGGTCGTCTCCGCTGCCGCCGCTGATGACGTCGTCGCCGTCCCCGCCGAACAGCACGTCGTCCCCCGATCCGCCTTCGATCGTATCGTCGCCGGCGCCGCCATCCACCACGTCGTCGCCGTCCCCGCCTTTGACGGTGTCGTCGCCCGCCCCGCCGAAGATGCGGTCTGCACCCAGACCGCCCGACAGCGTGTCGTCGCCGTCCCCGCCGAAGATCAGGTCGTCTCCGCCTCCGCCGGCAATGGTGTCGCCCGTCAGGATCAGGCCGGCGCCTCCGCCTTTGCCTGCAGAGCTCAGCGACAGGGCCGGCAGGACGGATTCGAAGGACGAGCCCATAACTGACTCAAGCTCGTCGAGGCCGAAGCCATAGAGCGACTGGACGAGCACGCTGGTGCCGCTGTCGAGGATCGCCTGGCGGTCGAAGCCCTCACCGAAGATCAGATCGCGTCCGTCGGCGCCGTTGTCCGGGAGGCCGTAGAGCGTGACGGCACGATCGTCGTAGACCGCGCCGGCGGAATCGCCGGTCAGCGTATCGAAGCCGCCGCCACCGACGATGATGTCGTCGCCCTCCATGCCGAACACGACGTCGTTGCCGTCGCCGCCGGAGATGAAGTCTGTCCCTGCGCCGCCAAAGATGGTGTCGCGTCCATCGTCGCCGAACAGGATGTCCGAGCCGCCGCCGCCGTAGATCGTGTCGTTGCCGCGACCGCCGCGGATCATGTCCTCGCCGGCGCCGCCGTAGAGTCTGTCGTTCCCGTCTCCGCCGTAGAGCTCGTCCCTGACCGGGACGACGCCCAGGAGGAAATCCTGGCGTAACGCGCTTCCGGGGTCTCCGGCGAGATGCGCGTAGAGCATATCGTCGCCGCCGTTGCCGAAGAGGATGTCGTCGCCCGCGCCGCCCTCCAGAACGTCGTTGCCGCCGCCACCCTGCAGCAGGTCGTTCCCGTTCCCGCCCGAGATGGTCACCCCCATCGCGCGTCCGTCGGCTTTCCGCAGGTCCCCCGAAACTCTGAATTCGTCGTCGCCGGATCCGAAGTCGCCAATGATCCGTCGCACCTTGACCGGCCCGTCGTCGCCGTATGTCTGGGTGATGCCGAAGGCGGTGACCGCGACGACGCCGTTTTCGACCCCGGTGACCGAATAAACTTCCGCTATCTCGTCGATGGAGACACCGCGCTCCGCGGCGCGGCTCCCGACATTGAGCCGCAGCGTGCCGTCGGATTCGAGCGTCGCGAGCTGAGGTTCAGGCTGCGGGCCGCAGAGGTCGATGTCGAAGTCGACGATCACGGTGTCCGGGACGATCGGCAGACCGAAGCTGAGATTCGGCGCCGGGTTGGGCGGACCGAGCCGGACTTCGAGGAAGGCGCGGAAGCCGAGCGCGCCTTCGAGATCGAGGATGCAGAACGGGCCGAGCGCCAGCAAGTCGGCGAACTCAGACCCGCGCACCCGGCCGTCGCCGTCCGTGTCCCGCAGATTGAGCCCGAGCTCGGCGAAGATGCCGCCGAACGCCGACACCGCCCCGACCACGAAGTCCGCAGTCGCCCCGATGTCGAGGCCGAAGCGGACGCGGAATTCCGCCGGGTCGCCGCCCGTCTCACGCGGATCGTCGTCGAGATAGAAGCCGTCGAGCAGCTGCAGCGGATCGTCGGTTTCGATGAAGCGGCGGATCCCGAAGGTGTCGTAGCCCAGCGCCAGATCGATCTCGGCGTTGACCGAGCCGATCAGCGTCACCAGGATCGGCGGCGGCGCCCAGACGGGTCCGAACGTCTGGCTGTACTGGAAGTTCATCCGGAACGTCGGCAGGTCGATCTCGACGAGTTCCACGTCGCGCCCGAACAGAAGGCCGATCAGGGACGACGGGTCCTCGATGATCGGGAACGAGAAGCTCGGATCGCCGCTGGTGAAGGACAGGGCGAACTCCGCCGCGGTCGCTTCGGTGCTGCCGGTCAGCTGCTCGATGGGCGTCGCGCCGGCGGCCAGGAGGAAGGCCTCGAAGTCGGCCGGATCGAAGCCGCCGAAGGCGCCCTGCGGCTTACGCAGGTCCACCCCGGAGAAGACGAAATCGCCGAGGTCGAGCGCGAATTCGTCCTCGATCGTGCCGAACAGCGCGACGAAATCGACGATGCGGTCGACTGCCTCGATCCACTCGACCACGCCCAGGAAGTCGCCGAACTCGGCGGCGATGTCGAGCGGCGTGATCGCCTGGCCGGTGAGATCGGAGACGATCGGCAGCGGGTCGGTGAGGAAATCCAGGATCGGCTGGAAGGGCGCGATGATGTCGATGACCGGCTCGAAGATCGGCGCGAGGAAGTCGTTCACGAACTCGCCGAAAAAGAGCTGGATGTCGTAGAAGCCGACGTCCGGGTCGGCGCTCGTCGCGGGGTCGCTGCCGAGAATCTGCCAATCGAGCAGGAACGTCGCGGCGAGCGACGGCAGCTGGCTGGTCTCGGCGCCGTAGCGCCCCGTCGCCGCGTCGAATGCGAAATCGAAGCCGAGCCGGGCGTCGAGGTCGGCGGTGGCGACGAGGGCGAAGTCGAGGCCTGTGTTCTCGCCGAGGCCCGAGACGAGGCTGCCGAAATAGGTCTTTCGACCGCCCGCGCCGTTGGCCTCGAGGTCGACCGCGACGCTGCCCGCCAGCCCCGTCGGCGTGTCACCTTGTTCCAGCAGGATGCGGAACAGCCCCATCTCGGCCAATGCCTGGAACTCGTCCTCCAGCGTCATCGCCACGTCGAGGGTCAGCTCGTCGGCCTGGTCGGTGACGAGATAGAAGCCCTGGTCTCGATCGATGCCAAAATCGAAGTTCAGCATCCAGTCGACGACCGCTTCGATGCCGGATCCGTCGAGGACCTCGAGACCGAGACCCGGCAGGCCGATGTCGAAGGCGATGGGCGCCGATGACTGCCAGGTTCCGGCGAGCGTTAGATCGAACCAGACGTCGGCGAGTTCGAGCGGATCGACGCTGGTGACGCCCTCGACCCAGACTCTCTCGGTTTCGGGCGGGTCGCTGACGAGCCGATAGCGCGCGACGATGTCGTTGGCGAGATCCCCATCGTCACCGACGTCGTCGAGGATGCCGAGCTGCGTGCCGAGGACCTCGCGCAGCTGGACGAGCACGAAGTCCACCCCGCCGTTGCCGGCGACGGCGCCGAACCCTGCGCGGATGTCGGCGACGAAGTCGGCGGCGTCCGTCAGTCCGTCCCCGACGAAGGGCAGCTCGATGCCGAGCACCTCGCCGCGCAGGATGTCCTCGATGGCCTGCAGCGCCAGATCGATCCCGTCGACCCAGCTCAGGTCGCCAAAGAGATCGGCGCTCGCGAAAGCCTCGGCGAAGTCTGGAACGGTGAGGATCACGTTCTGCGGATCAGCCGCGAAGACGTCGGCGCCGGTGAGGACGTCCGTGAGGAACTCGCCGAAATCGTCGATGGCGAGTACCAGATCGCCGATGGGCCCGATCGGATCCAGCGCGACCGGCAAGACGGCTTCGAAGGCGCCGTCGACGACGACCTCGGCGACGCTCCCGGGTCCGGTTCCGCTCAGGCCGCCGGTGGTGAGAGCGTCGAAGGCAATGCGCCGCACGGCGCCGCTCGGGTCGTCCGTGATGCCGACCGAGATCGTCGCTGCTTCGGGGTCGCTCGCGGCGATCTGGCCGCGCTTGGTCAGCCGCACCGTGCCGTCGACGACGGATATGCCGACCGGGCCGCCGCCGAGCCGCGCGTTGATCGGTGCTGGCGTCGTCACTAGCAGGCCCAGGGCCAGACCCGTCGCGGACGACAGATAGGATTCGGGCGCCCCGGCGGTTGAGAGGTCGAAGCCGAAGACGATGTCGGCGTCGACCGTCGGCGTGACCAGGATGGCGCCGGTGCCGTCGATATCGACCAGATCCGTGATCGCGTCGAGCACGCCGCCGTCGAGGCCGAGCGCGTCGAAATCGAGCGCGAGGTCGAGGGAAAGCGGCTGCAGGATCGGAGCGTAGCTCAGCGTGATCTCGAACGTCCGGTCGATCGCGTCCCAAGCGAAATCGACGTAGTCGCCGGAGACGCCCAGCGCGCCGCTGATCGCGCTGTTGAGCTTATCCTCGAGATCGTCCAGCGAGCTGACGGGGTCTCCCGCGAACGCCAGCGCAGCGTCGGCGAGATCGGACGCGACGCCGAGCACATCCGCGATGGCGTCGTCGACCGAGGGGACGCCGATCGAAAGGACGGACTCGTCGGCGAGCTGCTCAAGAAACCCGGCGGCAGCTGCAAGCAGCGCGATCCAGTCCTCGGTGTCCAGATCAAAAGCGAGCAGATCGTCCAGGCCATGATAGGCGATCTCGTAGTTCGCTGCGTCGAAGAGATCCGTCGACCCGATCGTGATCAGGGCGTCGTCACCGATGCCGAGCAGGGCCTCCAATGCCGGCGAGACGTCGACCGGAAGGACGATCTGCGCCTCGCTGTCGAGGACGATCGCATCGAGCAGGCTCTCGACGGTCACGTCGTTGGCGAGCAGCTCGCGAATGCTTCCGCCCGACGTCAGGCTCAGGTCGAGCGCCGCCGTGAGGGTCGCCGTGCCGCCGATGACGGCGATGTCCGCAAAGGCCAGGCGCGCAGTGGCGTCCAACGTGGCCTCGGCGCTGAAGGTCGCACCGATCGCGAGCTCGTGCACACTGATCCGATCCCACAACGCGCTCTTCGACGTCTGCACGGCGACCGGATCGGCGCTCGCCAGTGTCTGAGGCCCGTCGTCCGTGCTTGCGCTAGTATCGCCGGGGAGGGAATCGACCTGCACGACCGAGCTTTCGCCGGTTATGCCGAAGGTTCTCGTGGTCAGCACGAGGCGTCCGTCCGGCGTGAGGCCTGCGGCGAGACCGGCGGTGAGGAGTGTGCTGGCCTCTGCGATGGCGGCGTTGATGTCGGCGACGAGGTCCGCCCGGCTCGTATTGCCGGCGGTCTGGACGGCACGCACCACGATCTCGTAGCTGGAGGAGGCCGCTGTGTCGGACAGGAAGAACGTGAAGCGCGCGTCTTCCGTGAGCCGGCCGTCGGCGGGCAGCGGCGTGTCGCCTGTGAATATCCCGAGCCGCGGCTGCGGGAACAGTCGGAGCGTGTTCGCTCCGGCATCGAGAGCGAGTTCCGTCGCCGCCGGACTGCCCGGCAACGTCGTCAGCACGATCTCCGTCTCGGCCGTCGCGCCGAAGAAGCGCAACGCGTCCCATGCAACATCGACGAACAGGCCGAAGCCGGCGAGTTGGACGCGCAGCGGCTCGAGCGCGCTCGACAAGGCCGACGGAAAAAAGTCTTCGGACTGAGCGTCGGGAATGACGAGATCACCAATCGGCGTGCCGTCGACCGACACCTGTACGACCGCCTCCGAGGTCAGCGGGTTGGAGGAGCCGGCGCCAAACGGCAACAATCTGGCAAGCTTGATGTCGCCAGCCGAGAACAGGGTGAATTCGTCGAGCGCCGGATCGCCGGCTCCCGACGCGTCCGCCAGGCCCAGCGCCACCGCACCGTTCGAGGCGAGTGGGACCGATCCGGGCAGCACGATCGAAACGCGGTCGAATATATGGCTGGGTTGTAGCACGAGGCGCAGCCGTCCATCGACATCCACGCCCGCGAAGATGAAGCCCCCCGCCGTGACGTCTGCGATCGCCTGGTTGATGTCGGCGACGAGATCGGCGCGGCTGGTGTTGTCGGCCGTCGCCGCTGCAGTCACCGTCAGATCGAGCGTGGAGACGAAATCGGGCTCTTCGGTCAGCTGGATGGAAAACGTCGCGTCGTCGGTGAGCCGCCCGTCCGAGGGCAGCGCACCGTGCGCCGCGGTCAGGCTGAACGTTTTATCCAGAAATGCCGGCGTGCTCTGCGTCGTGCCCGCTGTCAAACCGAGTGTCGTCGCCGGATCACCGTCCGCCACCTCGATCGTTACCGACCGCTCGGGCCCGACGCCGTAAATCTCGAAGTACAGGGCAGCGGACGAATCGGAGCGCACCCCGCCGAACAGGCCGGCACCGGCGAGATCGGCCGCCAGCGCGGTGATTGCCTGCTCCATCGCCATACGGGTGCCCAACGTCGACGAGATCACCAGATCGCCGATCGCCTCACCATCGACCACCAGCGTCAGCGTCGCGGGCGCCGCCAGCGGGTTGTCCGACGTGTCGTCCAGGCCCGGGAAAAACCGCACCGCATCCCGCGGCTCGCCCATCGCAAACAACGTCGGACCAGCAGAAAAACCCAGAGCCAGCGCCCCGTCGCCAGCGGCTGCGCCAGGCGTGGACACCTGCACGACCGAGCTTTCGCCGGTTATGCCGAAGGTTCTCGTGGTCAGCACGAGGCGTCCATCCGACGTGAGGCCTGCGGCGAGACCGGCGGTGAGGAGTGTGCTGGCCTCTGCGATGGCGGCGTTGATGTCGGCGACGAGGTCCGCCCGGCTCGTATTGCCGGCGGTCTGGACGGCACGCACCACGATCTCGTAGCTGGAGGAGGCCGCTGTGTCGGACAGGAAGAACGTGAAGCGCGCGTCTTCCGTGAGCCGGCCGTCGGCGGGCAGCGGCGTGTCGCCTGTGAATATCCCGAGCCGCGGCTGCGGGAACAGTCGGAGCGTGTTCGCTCCGGCATCGAGAGCGAGTTCCGTCGCCGCCGGACTGCCCGGCAACGTCGTCAGCACGATCTCCGTCTCGGCCGTCGCGCCGAAGAAGCGCAACGCGTCCCATGCAACATCGACGAACAGGCCGAAGCCGGCGAGTTGGACGCGCAGCGGCTCGAGCGCGCTCGACAAGGCCGACGGAAAAAAGTCTTCGGACTGAGCGTCGGGAATGACGAGATCACCAATCGGCGTGCCGTCGACCGACACCTGTACGACCGCCTCCGAGGTCAGCGGGTTGGAGGAGCCGGCGCCAAACGGCAACAATCTGGCAAGCTTGATGTCGCCAGCCGAGAACAGGGTGAATTCGTCGAGCGCCGGATCGCCGGCTCCCGACGCGTCCGCCAGGCCCAGCGCCACCGCACCGTTCGAGGCGAGTGGGACCGATCCGGGCAGCACGATCGAAACGCGGTCGAATATATGGCTGGGTTGTAGCACGAGGCGCAGCCGTCCATCGACATCCACGCCCGCGAAGATGAAGCCCCCCGCCGTGACGTCTGCGATCGCCTGGTTGATGTCGGCGACGAGATCGGCGCGGCTGGTGTTGTCGGCCGTCGCCGCTGCAGTCACCGTCAGATCGAGCGTGGAGACGAAATCGGGCTCTTCGGTCAGCTGGATGGAAAACGTCGCGTCGTCGGTGAGCCGCCCGTCCGAGGGTAGCGCACCGTGCGCTGCGGTCAGGCTGAACGTTTTATCCACGAATGCCGGCGTGCTCTGCGTCGTGCCCGCTGTCAAACCGAGCGTCGTCGCCGGATCACCGTCCGCCACCTCGATCGTTACCGACCGCTCGGGCCCGACGCCGTAAATCTCGAAGTACAGGGCACCGGACGAATCGGAGCGCACCCAGCCGAACAGGCCGGCACCGGCGAGATCGGCCGCCAGCGCTGTGATCGCCTGCTCCATCGCCATACGGGCGCCCAATGTCGACGAGATCACCAGATCGCCGATCGCCTCACCGTCGACCACCAGCGTCAGCGTCGCGGGCGCCGCCAGCGGGTTGTCCAACGTATCGTCCAGGCCCGGGAAGAACCGCACCGCGTCCTGCGGCTCGCCCATCGCAAACAACGTCGGACCAGCAGAAAAACCCAGAGCCAGCGCGCCGTCGCCAGCGGTCGCGCCAGGCGTGGCGACGAGCCCGAGTTCGGTGCGCGCCGTGTTCCCAGAAGCGGTCTCTGTGGCGATCTCGAAACCAACAATACCGCCCTGGGCCGTGAAGACGAGTTTCCCGTTCGCATTCACGTCGACGGAGATGCGCTGCTGACCGGGCAAGGCGGCGTTGATCGGCAACAGCGCCCGCGCGATGTCCTGGACGAGATCCTCCCGGTCGACATTCGCTGGCCCCACGGTTCCGTCGGTATCGGCCGCGGCGACGGTGACGGCGCCGTAGGGGGTGCCGTCTACGATCAGCGTGAACCGCGCGTCGCCGCTGAGAACGCCGTCCGCGGGAATTGGTGCGCCGCCGACGATCTTCGGCTGGGTTCCGCTCGTCGCGCCGAAGCCGAGTTCCGTGAACGCGGTGCCCGACGGCGAGGCACGTAGCAGGAAGCCGAGGTTGTCCGGGAAATTTCCTTCGATCACGAGCCTCTGCGCGCCGCTGTCGGCGACCCGCGCGACGACGCTGTCGGGCGCGAGCCCCGCCGCGGCCAGGCTGGACGCCAGCGCGGCGGAAAGGTCGGCGGCGAGATCGGCGAGGCTGCTGTTGTCCAGCGTGTCCTGGCGGGCGAGCAAAATCGGCACGAGCGTCTCGCCGTCGATGACCAGGTCGAAGCTGGCGCTGCCGCTGAGAACGCCGCCGGCGATGGCGTCGCGCGCCGCCACGATCGCTCCCGACCCGCGGTCGAGGTCGAAGCCCAGCGCCAGCGCGACGTCGACGCCGGCCTCGATCGTGCCGGTCGCCGACGCCTCTATTCCGGCCAGAAGCCCCAGATCCAGATCGAAGTCGAACAGCGTCGCCTCGGCGTCGAGGAAGGTGTGATCGAAGGCAAACGCCAGCAGGATTTCGTTCTCTACCGGATCGTAGCCGAGCGTGACCGTGTCCTCGGGGATTCCGGCGGACGCCTCCAGCCGGTCAATCAGGCCGTCGAGCGTGTCGAACAGCGCGGCCTCGTCGGGATCCTGCAGGAAGGCGGTGACGCTCTCGCTCAGCGCCTCGGCGAGGTCGAATATCTCGCCCAGGCTGCGGTTCACGAACGGGATGTTCTGGTCGAGCGTGTCCGACCCCGTGACGCGGTCGAACCAACGCGCCACTTCGTGCATCATCGCGACAACATCGTTGGCGTCGAGGTCGCGGAATCGGTCGAGATCGTCCGCATCGAGGCCTTCGAGCGTCACCTCTGGCGGAAGGCCCGACAGCGGATCGCCGGCAACCGTCAGCGTCCCGACGAGCGCCGAGCCGTCGGGCAGCGTCGCTTCGAGGGCGATCGCCCCGGCGATCGCGGCATTTCGCGGCGTGGCGGCGAAGGCGGCGCTCGCCGACGTGCCCTGGAGCTCGCTGAGCGAGAGCGCCGGGGCTGAACCGCCGATCCCCGGCATCGCGAGGCCGACCTCGGCCTCGAGCTCGAGGCTGCCGGTCGCCGTGACGCCGTCCAAGAGGCCGATGCGCGGGGCGATCTGGGCGCCGGCGGCGAGCGCGGCCTCGACCTGCGCGGTCAGCCCTTCGATGCGCACGAAGACGGCATCGGCCGGAGCGAGCCCGGGCGTGAGATCAACCCCGAAGGTGATCCGCCCTGCAAGAGTTGCGGTCGCATCGAACGCGGTCGCGATTTCGAGGCCCGCACCATCGGCGAAGGCGACGGGGATGCCCGCCGACGTGCGGCTCGCCGTGAAGCCGAAGCCGTAGACGAGCCGCTCGCCCGCCGAGGTGAAGGACAGCGCCCCGGCTGCGGCGTCGCTAGCCGCGTCGAACAGCCCAGCGGTGATCGCCGAGCCGTCGAGCGCGATGTCGGTGCCGGCGGCCCGCGCCGCCGCGAACGCCGCTTCGATGGCGGCCGCGAAGCCGTCGGTCGGGGCGCCGGCGGCTGTCGCCGATCGCATCGCGTCGCCCAGCGTGTCGAGCAGGCCGCCGATGCCGAGCAGATCGGCGATCGACTGATTGATGAAGGGCAGCGACCGCGTCAGCAGGTCCTGCGCCTCCAGCGCCGTCGTGGCCCGATCGAACCAGCCCTCGAGAGCGGCCAGGGCGGCCTCGGCCTCCGTTGTCGCCAGAGCCGCCTGAAGCAGCTCCGCCGGATCGATCAAGAGGCCTTCCAGCGCGTTGCCGTCCACCTGGACGACCGGCGCCGTGCCGTCGAACGCCCATGCGATCGACAGGGGGACCGCGTCGCCGGCCTCCTGGTAGTCGGCCGACAGCTCCGCCGAGAACGTCGCGGCGCCCGATGCGACAACGTCAACGAGGTCGGCGGGTGCGATCGCGGCCAGGTCGCCGATCGCGATGCGGCCGTCGTCCGCCACGCCGGTGCGTCCGTCCCGAATGTCCGCTCGTACCGAGGCGCTGCTGCCGCCCCCGCCGGCCGTGAGGCTGCCGCCCGTCATCGACACACGAGCCGGACCGAGCCGCGCGTCGGCGGCAATTGGTGCGAGCGTCAGGATCTGGAAGGCGAGCTCGACATAGGACGACGCCCCTTCGACGATCGCCACCCGCTCGCCAGCGGCAATAGCCGGATCGAGGCCGATCTCGACCTCCAACGAGGCCGTCGCCTGGCCCTGCGCGCGCGCGACGCCGTCGAAGGCGAAACCGGCGTCGAGCGGCGCCGCCGCGAGGTCGACCGAGACGTCGACGTCGCCTGCGAAGCCGCGCTCGATCGCGAGCACGAACCGGACGGACGCGCCGTCCAAAGACAGCAAGACCGGGGTTCCGAGGGCGCCGGTGAGGCGATCGACGAGATCTCCGGTCGTGGCGAAGTCGCCGACGTCGTCGATCGCGTCCTCGACCGCCTCCGCGATGCCCGACAGCGCCGCGAGGCGGTCGCCGACGAACGGTAGATCACCGGCGGCGGTGGCAAGCGCGTCGGCGACGAGCTGCGGCAGCCTGTCGAGACCACTGCGCACGATCGCCTCGAAATCGGCCGCCGACAGGCGGGCGACGTCTTCGATCAACGAGCCCGGCGCGAACGAGACGGTGGTCTCGCCCGGATCGAGATCACCGGCGAGGCTCACGGTAATCGTCTCGGAGTTCCCGATCGGCAGGAACGAGGCTTCCACCGGCAGCACCAGCGAGCCGTTACCGGAGAGACTCGCGTCGATCAGCGTCGCTGGGGGCGCTGCCCGAAGGTCGGCGATCGTGATCCGATCGAGGCCATCGGTGTCGTCCTGATCGACGAGGCTGATGGCGACGTCGACCGTGGCAGCCAGTGATCCGTCCGAAACCGCGAGGTCGGCGGCTCCGATGCGCAGCGCCGCATCAATGTCCGGCGCGTCGATCTGGAGCTGGGCGGAGGCCGACACATTCGAGAGGAAGAACCTTTCGCTGGCGAGATCGACGCCGAAGTCGAAGTCGAAGCTGATCACGCCGTTGACGGTGAGGTTCTGGGCGGTCTCGAATGCCATGTCGAAGGCCGACGAGATCGCGGACAGGTCGAAGATCAGCGGCACCGGGTCGAGCGTCGCGGTCATCGACACCGACGCCATGACGCTCGCCCCGTCGTACGTCACGTCGCTCGCGTCATTGACGGTTTCCGGCAGCGCGTCGATGGCGGCGGCGAGATCCGCGGCAAAGCCGGCCGGATCTATCGTCGGGACGTCCGCGTCGTCGATGATGGCGTCGGCGGCCGCTGCGAGCCGGTTGGCAAAACCCTCCAGGTCGACAAAGCTGGCGATCGAGCGATCCACGAACGGCAGTTGCTGGCGCAGCAATTCGTCTTCCTCAAGATCGCGCAGGAAGCTCGTGAAGTCGTCGAGCCCGCTCGTCAACGCGAGCTCGGCACCGGGCGCCAGATCGGCGGACAACAGCAGCCGCGGCTCCAGGGGCTCGACGCCGAGGTCGAGCCCGCCGGCCGCTAGGGTCGGGTCGATCGAACGCGGCGACAGTCGCCGGGACGCGCTGTCCACAAGCAGGCAGGTCACGGCGTCGGACCGCCGGTCCGGGCCCTGCCGCGGTCCCGACCCCTGCGCGCAGAGAGAGGACTCAAGCGCCGGGGCCGACGCCGAATTCATCAGCCTGCGCGCCCGGATGCCGTGCAAGAAACGCATCAGGCGACGTCCCGCTTTCGGCCAATATCGACAGAAACCAGCCCGGCGGCCGCGTGCGGAAGCTTGCGCTGCGGCAATACGGTGTGCCCGTTCTGACGTATGTCCAGATGACCGAGCGGGAAGAGGCTTACCTTCCCGTCCTGTCTGGCTCCCTCATCCCCTGCGGCCTCCGGTGCGGGACAGTCAACCACAGAGAGGTCGCTTCCGACAGGGGCCCGGAAAACGCGTTCCGCGATTGCGGGCGGATCTTCGATCTGTTCCATCATGAAGCGCAGCCGGATCGCCGAGGCGGCAGGATGTGCCGGACCATTCCGGCGATGTTCCAGCTAGCCGATTACGCGAACCGGTTCATACCCTGCATGGGGTATGCAGCCAGTATCCCGACTTCCACGGCAGCATGCGCCGGGAGACAGGCAACGCTCAAGCGTCGACGGCATTCAGCAAGCGCTCAAGGAGTTCCAGGACTCTGGCTGGTGCACTGTGAAGAAGGAGCTGGCCATGCTCGGACAATTCGACCAGTTGCGCTCGTGCGCCCAGACGGTTGGCAAAATTGCGCACGGCCTTGATTGGCACGACCGGGTCGTGTGCGCCGTGCAGCAGCGTGACTGGTTGGTCGGAGCCATCGACATATTCCGACCAGTCACGCACGACGTGATGCGCGTCGATTACGAAGGCGCGGTGTCCCTGGGAGACCGTGAAGCGGTAGCCCTGGCTGATCAGTTCAAAAATCTCGGGATTGCTTGCTGTTGCCAGATCGACCGGTGAAGCGTGGTGCATTGCCTCGACGATGTTGCGGAATCCGCCCCTGTCGATCAGTGCCACCCCCGTGCGCACCAGCATCGGCAGCAACTGTGGTGCGAGTCGGGCGGTGTACGAAAACGTTCGCTGTCGTGGCGCGATATCCGCGAAGTGATCGATGCTGAGAATTGGCACGCCACCCGAAATGCTCACGATATGGTTGATGCGTGATTCAAGCCGTCCGGCGGCCGCGAACGCATAGACCGATCCGGCGAGGTGACCCACCACCGGACACTGCTCGATTCCGTATTGATCGAGCACCGCCGAAAGGTCATCCGCGAACCTTTCCGGGGCCGTTGCCGCGGGTCCTTTGTCTGGGCTGGACCCCCCGAACCAGGGCCGCACCGGCGCGATCAGTCTGACCCGGCGTGCGTAAAGCCCCCTCGATAGCTCCCGCGTCACGCCATAATCGTCGAGCATGCCATGAATGAACAGGATCGGTCGACCGTTGTCGGGTCCGATGGTGACGATCTCAAGGGTTCGGTCGCGCGGGCGAGAGAGCGTCACCCGCGCCTTGACGGGATCGGCTTCCAGGCTTGCAGCAAGGGCAGGCTCTCCATCCATCTGTAGCAAGGCCGCGACCATGCGGACCAGTTCGGCCTGGGTGTGGACGCTGAGCTTGGCCAGAACTGATTTGAGCTGCGTCCTGATTGTCTGCGGCGAGCGTTTGCGTTGCGCCGCAATCGATTCGGGCGAATGTCCGCTGATGATGCTGGAGGCGACCGAACATTCCGCGGGAGTGAGTCCAAAAACCTCCCTTAGCATTGCGCCTACACGATCGCTCCACCTGATGTCGGCAACCGACATCAGGGCAACCGGGCTTTCGCCTTGCGAGGAGTCAACCCTGCTGAGCGCCATGATCGGTGCCGCGTCACCGTCACGAGAATAGACGCGGCACAAGGTCAGCAGGCGTCCGGAAGGTTCCTCGCCAAGGCGTGCCAGAGCACGCGGGATATTGGCCAATCCCGACGCGTCGAATTCAAGCGACTCGATTGAGTCGCCCTCGGCGATGCCAAACTGCTCCCTTGCACGCGCATTGATTGCCCTGATCCTGCCGTCCTGCCCAACCAGCAGGGCGGGACGGTTGGCATCCGCCAGTAGCGCTGCATGGCTGCGGCTGTCTGTATCCCGACGCCCCATCCGTTCCATGATGGCGAAGGCGCGCTCAAAATGGCGCACGATCTCCTCGCTGCTGACGGCCGGGCTTGGATCAACGATGTTATCCGCCGTATCTAACGAGCCATCCAAATGCTGCTGCCAACGCGCGACGAGATCGTCGTAGCGGTTCGGATCAAGGGTCGCGGCATAAATAATGTCGATCAGGTCGACAGGAACGACGGTTGGCTCCTGTCCAATTACGTCAGGCCTGTCCAAAGCTTATCTCCCCCCGGAAATAATCAACAATCCAACTTGCCTGCTGGCAACCAATTAGACCAAGTTTGAACTTGCGAGCTATTTTTTATAGCTCTACATATTTCTTGCTGTCTAGAGCCTGTCGCTGAATGCATTGAAACTTGCGCCTGATCAGCGGCAGTGCGTCAGTATTTTGTCGAAGATGGCGATTTGATGCCTGTATCAGGCGATAATTGGCCTGTTTTCTTCGATTTCACCGTAGCTTTTTGTTTTTTTGACGGAGTCCCGGTGCAGTTTCCGCAGGTTATGGACGGCGGCATCCAGCTGCCATTCGCCCCGGCACCGCTCCAGACCACGCATGCTGAAGCGATCCGCGCCCTGGCGATCCTTCATCTGTCCGAAGACGGGTTCGACCGCTGCGCCGCGTTGACGATAAATCGCCTGACTGTTGAGCGGCGTGCAATAGGGGCTCTGTCGTAATTTTGGTGCAGTTCATGCTGCGATCGGCATCAATCTGGCGCGGAGCAGGTCGATATTGGCGCGACCATACATCTGCCGCTTGAGGGATTTCAGCCGACAGATGGTTCCTTCGGTCTGCCCGTTCGACCATGGAGACGTGATCGCAGCCGCAACGGCTGCATAATCCGCTGCGTTTCCTTTCGCGAAGCTCGCCACCGGTGAAGAAAGGGCTCGTTCGAGCCAGGTGGCAAGGTCATCGGCTTGGTGTTTACGGATCAGATCCTGGTAGTCATCGACGATCCTGCGGGCGGTCACAAGCTCGGGCGCGGCCCGCTCGGCGATTGCAACGATGATCGATTCGTTTCGGGTCAGCTTGCCCCGTGCACTGCTGAGCAGTCGTGCAAAAGTCCGCGGTGCCGGACAGTCTCGCTGCTCCTTCTGGGGCTGACGCTGCTCGCCTTCTGGCTCCAGCACCGCTGGCTGGGACGGGCCTCCTACGTGACCGTCACGGGCAAGTCCGATGCCGGCCTGCATCCGCCGGTACCGGCCATAATCCGATGGGCGGCGATTCTGGCCGTGGTACCCTTCGCGTTGTTTACGGTGGGGGTCTATTCGATCGTCGTCGCGGGAGGTTTCGTTCACGATATCGGTCGCTGGGATCTCACCCCCTCGACCGCGTATCTCTGGACGGCCTTCTCTTTCGAAGTAACCGCAGAGGGGCTCCGTCTCTTCGGGTCGGCCTGGAATTCCATGATCACCACATTATGGGTCTCGGCCATTTCGGCGCCGCTGATCATGGCTGTCGGCATCCTTGCAGCATGGTTGATCGCACGCCAGGACTTCGTGGGTCGTCGCGCCTTCGAATTCGGCACCATGCTGTCCTTCGCCATTCCCGGCACGGTCGTCGGCGTCAGCTACATCGCCGCGTTCAACGTGCCCCCGGTGGATATTACCGGTACGATGGCTATCCTGGTGATCTGCTTCGTCTTCCGCAATTTACCGGTCGGGATGCGTGCCGGGCTTGCCGCATTGGCACAGATCGACCGCAGCATGGAGGAGGCGAGCCAGACCATGGGCGCGGGCGGTGCCCGCACGCTCCGTGACGTCGTCCTCCCCCTGATCCGTCCGGCAATCTTCACCGCACTCGTATATGCCTTCGTCACCGCCATGACCGCGGTGTCGGCTGTGATCTTTCTCGTCTCCGCGCGCTACAACATGGCGACGGCCTATATCATGGGGCGCGTCGAGAACGGTGAATACGCCCTCGCCATTGCCTATGCCGCAGCTCTGATGATCGTGATGATCATTTGCGTCATGCTGATCCAACTCGGCGTCGGGCGCCGCAGGCCCGGACGGCGGATCGCGTTACAGACACATTCCTGACCAGTGGACATCAACTATGCTCGGAGAAGACCGATCCCGCGAAGCGGCTATCGAGTTTGTCGGTGTCAGAAAACGGTTCGGAGCCATTGTGGCCGTCGATGGCGTATCGCTGACGATCGCACGCTGCGAACTGGTTACCTTTCTCGGCCCGTCGGGCTGCGGGAAAACGACTTGCCTGCGCTTGATCGCCGGCCTCGAATTGCCCAGCGACGGCGTGATGCGCATTGCCGGGCACGATGTCTCGAAGGATCCCGCATCTGCGCGAAACGTCGGCATGGTGTTCCAGTCCTATGCGTTGTTTCCGCATATTTCCGTGTTGGATAATGTCGCCTACGCTCCGATCATCCGCGGCATGAAGAAAGCGGAAGCGCGTGAGCGCGCGCGTCATTCTCGATCAGGTCGGGCTGGAAGGGCTCGGTGAGCGGCTGCCCGCCGAGCTTTCGGGTGGGCAGCAGCAGCGCGTCGCGGTAGCCCGCGCGATCGTGCAGCAGCCCGACGTGATCCTGTTCGACGAGCCGCTCTCCAATGTCGATGCGAAACTGCGACGCCGCGTGCGGCAGGATATCCGTGTACTTCAGCGCAGTTTCGGCCTCACCGCGGTTTACGTCACGCACGATCAGGAAGAGCCACTTGCCGTCTCCGATCATATCGTGGTGATGGATCGGGGCCGCATTGCCCAGATCGGCACCCCCGAGGACCTGTATGATCGCCCCGCGAACGCCTTCATCGCCGATTTCATCGGCGATGCGAACCTGTTTGCAGGCACCGTTACCGGCGGGCGTTTCACCGGTGCCGGGATCGATCTGCCGATCGATGGACCCGAAGGCCCTGCGACCGTATCGATACGCCCGGAACGCATCGGCCTGTTTCCGGGCGGGCCGGCGAAGGTGCTCACCGCCACCTATCTCGGCAGTCGTATGGAATACCTCACCCAAACCGGCGGGGCCGAGCTTCTGGTTTCGAGGCCCATCGTCGAGCCTCGCCTGGCGGCTGGAACATCGGCAAGCCTCGTAATCGAACCTGCGGCTCACGGGAAGTGAGGTGGCCCCCGGATTTCGGACGGGGAGGCAAGCTGGTATCGCTCTGACGAGAGGACGATATCGCTGGCGAACACGAGGAAGCGTTATGCGGCGGATTTCAAGGCGAAGGTGGCTCTTGAAGCGCTGAAGGGGGAGCTGACGCTGGCGCAGCTGGCGGCCAGGCACGGGGTGCATCAGACGATGATCTCGACCTGGTGGGCTCTCCACTTGGCGCAAGCAGGCAATGGACGGGGTGGCTTCGGTGTTTTCCGGCAAGGCCGAAGCTGCGGAGGCGAGCCGGGAGGCCGACGTCGAGAAGCTCCACGCCAAGATCGGCCAGCTTGTGGTGGAACGCGATTTTTTGGCGAAAGCCTTCGGTCGATGAGCCTTGACCGGAGGCGGGCGATGATCGAACCGGACCATCCCCGGCTGTCGATCGTGGCGCAATGCAAACTGGTCTCGATCAGCCGCTCCGGGCTGTATCACAAGCCAGCGCCCGAGGCAGCGGAGAAGGCGGCGGCGAACTTCGATCTGATGCGTCTGATCGACGAGCAGTTCATGGCCCCGCCTTGGTACGGCTCGCGTCAGATGGTCCGTCATCTGCGCCGGGCAGGCCATGCGGTGGGTCGCAAGCGGATCCGTCGGCTGATGGCGAAGATCGGCCTGACGCCGATCTACCAGAAGCCGAGGACCACGATTGGGCACCCGGAACACAGGAAATACAAGTACCTTCTGAAGGATCTGGTCATCACCAGGCCCAACCATGTGTGGTGTTGCGACATCACCTATATTCCGATGCGACGCGGGTTCCTGTATCTGGTCGCAGTGACGGACCGGGCGACACGGAAGATCCTGTCCTGGAAACTGTCGAACACCATGGAGGCCGGCTTCTGCATCGAGGCGCTGGAGGAAGCGATGGCCCGCTACGGCAAGCCGGAGATCTTCAACACCGATCAAGGCAGCCAGTTCACCAGCCCCCGTTTCGTCGACGTGCTGCTCGATGCCGGGGTCCGGGTCTCGATGGACGGCAAGGGGCGCTGGATGGACAACGTGTTCATCGAGCGGCTCTGGCGGTCACTGAAATACGCTTGCGTTTACATCCATGCGCTCAAAGCCGGCACCGAATTGCGGGCGGGCCTTGGAAACTGGATCGGCTACTACAATGCCGATCGACCGCACTCGGCCCTTGGCGGGGCGACCCCCGATGAGGCATATGGTCAAAACGGCGCCCAGCCTGATCCGGGGTTAACCCCGGATCAGGCTGAACCCCAAATCCAACATGCGGCTTGAAAACCAAAGCACGATACCAGCTTATCCAGGCCGCAAACCTGTCCGACGAATGGGGGCCACCTCAGGCATCTGCTGCATTCTCGTCATGAAGGTTCTCACGGAAGCGCTTCAGCTGCGGTGTGACGACTGGCATCGTCAGCATCGTCGAGCCGACGGCCATCATCAGAAGTGCCGTGAAGGCTGCAGACGAGATGATTCCTGCGTCGAGGAGAATATTGGCGAATATAATCATGATCAAAGCCTTCGTCTGCAACAACCAGCCGATGATGGATGCCTGTCCCTTCGGCCAGCCGAGTATCTTGCCTGCGACGGTGAGCGCGACGAGTTTCCCGCAAACGGCGGCGACAAGGAGCAGTGCCGCAGCCATGAGGACATCGATGCCCCCGGCTTCCCAGCTGGTTCGCAGGCCTGTCGAGAGGAAAAACACCGGCATGACCGTAATCAGGATCGTATTTCTGAAGGAGTCGATCTTCTCGGTTCCGAACCAGCGGGCATCGAGTACGATACCGGATAGAAAGGCGCCGACCATGTAGTGCAGGCCTGCCCAATCTGCCGCGAAGCCGCACATGGCGAGCCATATCATGCTGAAGAGCCAACGCTCCTGATCATGCGCAGCTTCGATAATTCGGCGTACCAGGATGGATGCCGGTATGAAGACGAGTACGAAGCCGAGTTGTCGCAAGACGACATCCCAATTCAGCAGCACCAGAGCGAGTACGCCCCAGATGGCAATGTCGTCCAGTGCGGCATAGCGCAGGATGCGTTGGCCCAGATCGGTGCGCAATATTTCGAGGTTCTCCATGAAGAGAACCAGGATCGGCAATGCCGTGACCGCGCATGCCATGCCGATACCCACCATAACCTGCCATCGATGACCTTCAGGGCCTTGCCAGCCTCCGGTCTGAAGAAGAAGAGCGCCGGCAATCGTGCCGAAAGCCAGAGGGACGACGAGTCCGAGCGTCGCCACCATGCCGGTCTCGCCACGCTTTTTCCATGCCTGCTTCAGGTCGAGTTCGATGCCGGCGATCCAGACGAACATCATGACGGCCCACAGGGCCACGCCGTTGAGGGCGACGATTACGTCGCTTGCGAATACCTGCATGTACAGGTCCGGAATCTGATGTCCGAGGATGCCGGGCCCAAGAAGGATTCCCGTCAGGATCTGGATGACGACGAGAGGTGCCCAGTTTTTCTTTCCGAGTATTTTCCACGTTAGCACGGGGATTGCAAAAATACTTAACAACACGAGTAGGAAGAGCTGGTAATTCGCCATGGACACGTTCCGCTTGAATGAGCCGGCTCGGACGGAATCACGCGGTTTCGTTCCCGTGGATAGCGCGGCGTCGAGGTCGGCAGATACAGAGCATTGCTGGATGATGCAATCTTAGATTTATAAAATCAGGGTCTGCTGTTCCAAGGCACCATGCGCAGCCTCGCTCTGCGCTCGGTCAGCAGGCCTGGATCGGTCTGCGGGGCAATGCCATGGAAAATGTTACCCAGAATTGCATTATGGTGCTCATGGTGTAACTATCCTGGTCCGGTTTTGGTGGCCATGGAGGAGCGGTGTGATCGAATCGTCCGGATCGCAACTCGATATCGTGGAACTGCGGGAGTATCGCATCCTGCCGCGCAATCGTTCCGCGTTCTGGCGAAACTACAAATCAGTCGGACTTCCTGTCCAGACGCGTTATCTCGCGCATCCGCTGGGTTTCTACTTCGTCGAAATCGGATCCCCGAACACCTTCGTCCATATGTGGGCTTACCGGAGCCTCGCTGAACGGGAAGCCAGCCGCGCTGCGCTGCATGATGACCCGGCCTGGGTCAAATACGTCACCGGCGCTCATGCGTTCATCGAGGACATCAATGTGAGGCTGTTGAGAAACCTGGGCTTGCCGGTTGTGCCCGGGGCAGGCGAGGATGCCGATGGCGCGATGGGGACGCTGACGGATCGCCCCTCCTCCGAGCACCGGTCATGAAAGCCCGGCAGATTGCCGTCGTCGGCAGCGGCATTCACGGATTGCTCTGTGCATGGCTGCTGATACGCAAGGGGCATCGTGTCGAACTCTTCGAGCAGGGGGCGGTGCCCAATCCGTCTGCCGCGTCTCACGGCCTGCACCGGTTGCTTCATCCCTGGAACGCTGCGGGTGACCCGATGATGGCGGAAGCCACCGCCGGCGCATTGCGGTCATGGAAACGGATACTGGCCGAGATCGGCTCTGACGCATTCGAGCAGACGGGGATTCTGGTGCTTGATGATCGAAGCGGGCTCGCTTTCGACGGTCTCGGTATCGCGAGCTCACTGATCGAAGGGGCGGCTCTTTCGCGGCGCCTGCCGTTTGCCGAAATCCGATACGGGCATAGTGCACGGCTTTTCCACGATTTTGGTGTTCTATTCGCCGGTCGTATTCTGGGCGATCTGGTCAAGGCGCTTCGGCCAGCCGGGCTTCGCATCCATGCACATACACGGGTCGAGGCGATCAATGCCCGAACCGGCAGCTTACACCTGGCTGATGCCGGGCGCGTTTCGGCTGATCTGATCATCCTTGCGACCGGTACGGGCACCCGAGCGCTCCTGCCTGCGGACATTCTCCCGACCGACCCGCAAGCCTTCTCTCCGCGCCGTTGCTACGTCGCCTATGTGGAATGGCCCGATTATGACACGGGCAAAGAAGACGCGGCCTGGGCGAGCCTCGGGAGGGGTGACCTCTGGGGTATGCCGCCGTTACGGGGTGAATTGATGAAACTCGGTAACGGAGCTTTCACCAGGCCCGCAGATCCGGCGGAGCCGGACGATGCCGCTGCGGTGGCCCGTGACCTTCTGAAGAGCTATGTCGCGCGTTTTCCGGCCCTCGGTCGCGCGAGGCTCGTTCGCTGCGGCGCGAATCATTGGACCAGAATCGGTTCTCGGAATGCCTTCATGATACGCGATCGCCTCGTGGTGGTAACATCTGATGACGGCGGCGGTTTCAAGACTGCGCCGCAGGTTGCCGAAGCGATCGTTGCCCGGATCTCGGATGCGTCGGCGAGCTGATTTCGGGCGCCTCCCCGACCAGGCTTCGTGTCCTGGCTTTCGGCACGCCGGGGAACTCAGTGTGGATCGGGTGTGATGATCATTGACGAAAACCGGCCCCTCGAATCCGGAGAATCTGATCATAACACAATTTAAAATTATCAATATAAAATGATACAATTAATGCTTGCTACATCTGGTTGATGATGCTACCTCTCAATGTGCCTCGTACGATCTTCAGGATGGTGGTCTTAAGCCGCACATCGTTGCTCGGAAAGCAGCCGGGGAGATTTTGAGAATCGTGTTGCGGACTCGGGGTGCTGCCGATTCCGGAATCGGGGCATTCTCTTCCGTGCGCGTTGTCGAGGCTGTTTGGTCCACTGTTTCGGGTGGTGTCGGGACGATCATCGAATCTCGCATCTCCGCAGGCCGCTTGGTGCGGTCGATACTCGAGCGTGGTCGAACCAAGGAGGGGGTCATGCATCATATGCCTGCCAGTAACGAAATTGACCCGATTGCGACGCGGAATCCGTCGGGTGAGGCGGTTTATGGAGTATACGGCGATGCAGGGTCGGCCGTCGCATGCCTCGAATCGGAGGTGCGCTCCTATTGCCGTGATTTTCCAGCCGTCTTTGATCGCGCCTCCGGCAGCCTCCTGTTCGCTACCGACGGGCGACGGATCATCGACTTTCTATCCGGCGCAGGCGCCCTCAATTACGGCCACAATCATCCGGAGTTGAAGGCCGTGCTCCAGGCCTATCTTTCCGAGGACAGGATCGCGCACGCACTTGATCTGACGACGCGCGCCAAGACTGATTTCCTGTGTGCATTCGACGAGGTGATCCTTCGCCCGCGGCGGATGAACTACAAGCTTCAGATGACGGGCCCCACAGGAACGAACGCGGTGGAGGCAGCCCTGAAACTTGCACGCAAGGTGACGGGCAGAACCGACATCGCTTCCTTCACCAACGCCTTTCACGGTATGACACTTGGTGCACTGGCCGCGACAGGGGCGCGGCACAAGCGCGGTGGTGCGGGGCAGCCTCTCACGAATGTTGTGCGTCTTCCCTTTGACGGCTATCTGGGGCCCGGGATCGACACGCTCGATTATGTCGAGAAGCTGCTCGGCGACCCTGGCAGCGGTGTTCAGGCGCCAGCGGCATTCATAGTCGAAGCGGTGCAGGGAGAGGGCGGGCTTCAGGTGGCGCGGGCCGCATGGCTCGAGCGTTTGCAGGCGATTGCCCACGAATACGGTTCGCTCTTGATCCTCGATGAAATCCAGGTCGGTATCGGTCGCACGGGTCCGTTCTTCTGCTTCGAGCACGCCGATATCCGCCCCGATATCATTGTTCTGTCGAAGTCGCTCAGCGGATTCGGGTTGCCGATGTCCATGGTTCTGCTCAGCCCGAATCTCGATCATTGGAGCCCCGGCGAGCACAACGGGACTTTCCGGGGCAACAACCTCGCTTTCGTGACTGCGACGCGGGCTCTGGATTGGTGGCGTGACGACTGGCTCGAACGCGAGGTTTGCCGCAAGGCTGCCCTCCTTTCGGCAGGACTCGAAGCCATCATCGCCGCCCTGCCTGCCGGGAGTGTATGCAGGAAAGGTGTCGGCTTGCTTCAGGGTTTGTCGTTTTCCGCCCCTGCCGCTGCGAGGAGAATGTCGCAACTGGCATTCCAGGCGGGCCTCATGATCGAAACATGCGGTCCCCATGGGGAGGTGGTCAAGTTCATGCCGTCTCTCCTCATCGAGGATGGGCTCCTGCAGGAAGGACTTGATCTGGCCAAAACGGCAGCAGAGCAAGCGGTTTCCGCATGTCCCGTTCAGTAATCCCCTCGGAAGCGGTTCCGCTCGTGAAACACGTTTCGGATTTGGGGTGGATCATGCATCTCGGCCGTGAATACTGTGACGTATCTCCGCCTGGAGCGCCGTTCGAATGCGCTTTATCGCGCATGGCGCCCGGAGGCGCGTCGACGCGGCATGCGCACGATGTGGCGGAAATCTTCGTGGTTGTTTCCGGGAAGGCCACCGCGCATGTGGATGTCGAGTGCATCCCGCTTGAAGCGACCGAGAGCGTCTACGTTCCGCCGGGCATCATCCATTACCTGTCCAACCCGAGCGATCATGAGACGCTGGTTTATATGCTGATCTGTTGGTCGCCAATAGATCAGCACGCCAAAATAATCCCGAATAAATCGGCTTGAGATACGGAGAATTCGAAGTCATGCAGCAAGAAGATTTTGATTATGTCGTCATCGGTGGCGGGCCAGCTGGTGTTCAGACGAGCTATTTTCTTCAGAAAGCGGGGTACAGTTACGTTACTCTTGAGCGCTCTGATATTCCCGGATCATTCTTCGCGAAGTTCCCTCGCCAGCGCCGTCTGATCTCAATCAATAAAATCTACACCGGATTTGAAGATGGTGCTGAGATTAATATGCGTTGGGACTGGAATTCACTCTTGACGGACGAGTGGGATATAAAATTTAAGAATTATTCTAGAGAATACTTTCCGAACGCAGGAAGGTTGCCAGAATATTTGCGGGATTACGTTTCGGCGCACGGCTTGAATATCCGCTACAATAAATCAGTCGCCAACATTGCCCGTGGTGATGACCGCAGTTTCATCGTGGAGACGCATGATGGTGACACGGTGCGTGCCCGGCGTGTGATCGTGGCTACGGGCCGCCCGCATCAGAACATTCCGGATTTTCCCGGCAACGAACTCTGCATGACGTATGAATCCTGCCCCGACGATCCGGAAGCCTTCGCGAACAAGCGGGTTCTCGTCGTCGGCAAGGGGAATTCGGCGTTCGAGACGGCGGAGTCGATGATCGCTCATGCTGCGACGATCTATGTGATGAGCCCAAATCCGGTGCGTCTGGCGTGGAAATCACACTATGTCGGCCATCTTCGCGCACTGAACAACAACTTCCTCGACACATTCCAGCTCAAGTCACAGAATACGCTGATCAACGCGAATATCCTGTCGGTTGTCCGAACTGAAGCCGGTGACCTGTCGGTCGAGATCGAGCACACCAACGCAGAGGGCCAGCGCCGTGCGCTGAAGGTGGATGAGGTCATTTTGTGTACGGGTTTCAGGTTTGATGCCGGGCCGTTCGACATGTCCTGCCGTCCGGAGATGACGCCCGATGGACGGTATCCGGCCGTCGACGGATCCTGGCAGTCGATCAATGTCCCCGACCTCTACTTCGCCGGAACCCTGATGCACTCGGTTGACTATGGCAAAGGCACTTCCGGATTCATCCATGGCTTCCGTTACAATGTCCGCGCTCTGAGCCGCATTCTCGCTGACCGTTATCATGCGACGGCCTGGGGGCATGAAACCTGCGCTGCCGAGCCCGAGGAGCTCGCCGCAGCGATCATCGACAGGGTCGACGTCAGCGCCTCACTGTTCCAGGTTCCCGCAGTGATGACGGACGTCATCGTGCCCGATACCGATGCCGGGCACTGCAGATGGTTCAGGGACGTCCCGCGCGATTATGCCGCCGAAGCGCCCTTCACTCAGGGCAAGCCCTTTTTCACGCTGAGTCTCGAATTTGGCGATTGTACCAATGTCGAGCCCTTCACCTCACCCCGTTTCCCGTTCTCCCGTGATGGAAGCCACTCGAAACTGATACACCCCGTCATCAGGTATTTCGACGGCTCGACGCTCCTTTCCGAACACCATGTGATGCAGAACATGGACAATTGCTGGAAGGAAGAGCGCTTCATTCAGCCATTGCGCCAATATCTGACCGATGTGCTGGCGGGAGAGGGCGGTGCCGGTGCAGGTGCGTCCCCGGAAAACGGTGCGCAGGCTGCCTCGATCATGGCGACCGGAGCCTGAGGCATGGCGGTCATTGTCACGGCGACACCGCCTACACCGAATGGCGATCTGCATGTCGGTCACCTCGCCGGGCCGTATTTTGCTGCAGACGCATACGCGCGCCATCAGCGTCAGCTCGGCAACGACGTCGTCTATCTGAGCAGCGGTGATGACCACCAATCCTATGTGGTTGATACCGCGCGCCGGAGGGCGATGGATCCTCTCGCCCTCGCCGATGCCGGGAACCGCGATATCCGGGCCACTCTGGCCGCCGGAGAAATCGCCATTGATGTGTTCAATCGCCCCGATGCCGCCCATCGTGCATTCGTCACGGCATTCATGACGCGGCTCTATCAATCCGGGAAGTTTGCCGTCCGCATGTCGCCGGTATGGCGTGACCGGCGCACCGGCGAGCGTCTGTTCGAGGCGCATGTCGTCGGCCATTGTCCGAATTGTCTGTTGCCGACCAAGGGCGGGATCTGCGAATCCTGCGGTCATCCCAACACGATCGGCGACTTGCTCCACCGTCGCCCTGTCGGTGGGCATCCGGACGACATCGAGCAGACGCAGGAATCTGTTCTCTGGTTCCCTATCGAGCCGTATCGAGCAAGGATAGCGGCCTTCCTCGAGGATCGCCGTGATCTCCTGCGCCCACGGATCGCCGATCTGGTTCGCACGCTGATGGAGAAGCCATTAGCTGATTTCCAGATGAGTTTCGTTTCCGACTGGGGAATTCCCGTGCCATTCGCAGGCCTTGAAAGGAATGTTTTCAATGTCTGGGGAGAAATGCTTCCCGGATTGATGCATTCTACGTCGCTATGTCCTGGAATGCCGCCAGATGGACTTGCGTCTTGGGCCGCCGATTCCGGAAATCGTCTCGTGCAGTTTCTGGGTTACGATAATTCATATTTCTTCATTATCGTGCACCTTGCGCTCTTGTGCGCTGCTGAGGAAGACTTGTTGCTGCCGGAATCGATCGTCACGAATGAATTCTACCAGCTCGAAGGGGCGAAGTTTTCGACCAGTCAAAATCATGTGATCTGGGGGCGGGACTTGCTGAAGACCCACTCGGTCGATGCTGCACGTTTCTACATGGCGCTGACGAATCCCGAAACCCAACAAACGGATTTCCGGCTCGACGCGATGGAAAGCGCGATACGGGAGCGCGTCATGGCGCCCTATGAAAGATTGCGGCGCAAGCTGTCGGCCGGAGCTTCGTCGATATCCGGCGAGACCGCAGGGCCGTCGCAGGCCGTCATCGCACTCGCCGGTCGTCTGGAGCAGAGTTACGCGCTGGAGCGCTTTAGCCTCGCCCGCTCCGCGCAGGATATCTGTGGTTTTCTGGCCTATCTCGATGAAACCGTGCCGATGGAGCCGAATGCATCCCAGAGCCGTATGCTCTGGGACGCAATGGCGGCGCTCTCGGTCTTCGCGGCTCCTCTAGTTCCGGGTTTTGCCGCTCGACTCGCCGAAGCGACCGGCCTGGAGGACGACAGCAACTGGCACCGCTGGCGATGCGGTGCGCGAAACGCGATTACGCCGGAGAAGCTCCCGGCATTCACGCTGAGGAGGGCGGAGACACTTTAGCGCATCATTCCGTCAGGTCACAAAGCGCTCTGGAGCGTAGCCGGATCCGAGGGGCGGGCGCTTTGAGGCATCTCGTGCGGCCCGTCATCTCATGTCTCGGCAGGCAGCCATCCGACGAATCGGCGCTTCGCTGACGCTGAATTCGACTCATGGTCCCCAAACCGGACGTGGAAAAGTTACAGGCTGTAGCGGCAATCTGAGATATGCGTGATGCGTTGAGTGCCTCTTTAGGTGTATAAGACGATTCGTGTAATATGATGAATGCGACTCATGCGTGCATTTCGGAGGGATGGGTTTGGATACGAAACGTGATTATATCAACATCGGCATTCTCGCCGTGTGCCACGCGCTCTACATGTCGACCTCGATTCTGAGCGTCGCCATTGCGAGTATCGCGTCCCAGAACCTCCTCGCGGATGCCACCTACGCGACCTTGCCTCAGGCGATGATTCCCCTGATCGCGATGATTTCCACGATACCGGCCGCCATGTTGATGCGGCGTATCGGGCGCAAGAACGGTTTCCTCGTGGGTGCGGTTGCCGGTATGGCGAGCGGCGTCATTTGCTCCATCGCGCTCATCAATGCGGATTTCATCCTGTTTCTTGTCGGGGTCAGCCTGCTGGGGGCCTATCAGGCTTTTGCTGTCTTCTATCGCTTCGCCGTCGCGGATTCGGCCGATGCCAGGATGAAGGGCAAGGCGATATCCCTCGTTCTCGCGGGGGGCGTTCTCGCCGCCGTGATCGGCCCTGGAATGGCGAGTTTCGCGCGCGACCTCTTCTCGCCCATTCTGTTTCTGGGGAGCTACGTGGCCACTGTCGGCATCAATTTTCTGGCATTGGTCCTCTTGCTGTTTCTGCGTCTACCCGAGGGGCCTGTGCCCACGACGCGGATCGATTGGAGCAAAGTCGGCGACGCACTCGGCAATCCCAGATATGTCACGGCTGTCGGGTTCTGCGGTCTGGGGACCGGTGTCATGATGTTCGTCATGACGGCAACACCGCTGGCGATGCTCGATTGCGGGTTTTCGGTTGTGGCTTCGAGTGCGGTGATCAGCTGGCACGTCCTCGCCATGTTCGTACCATCGTTCTTCACTGGCAATCTGATCGAGCGTTTCGGTCTTTACTCGATCATGTTCATCGGTCTTGTTCTGATGGCGGGATCGGCGGTTATCGCTGCGCTTGGAATCACCTTCCCGCATTTTGCGGTCAGCCTCGTCATCAACGGTCTTGCCTGGAACTTCATGTTCGTCGGTGGCAGTACGCTCCTGGCCAGTATTGGTGATCAGGACAGCCGGCCCATGCTGCAGGGGCTGAACGAATTCCTGACTTTCGGCATGACCGCGGTTGCAACTTTCGCGTCAGGCGCAGTGTTTTCACTAATTGGGTGGACGGCAATACAGATTTTCTGCGTTATTGCAATCATCCTCTTGCTTCTTTTTATGCTCATCAACAGAAGAAAAGTCTTTCTGGATTACGCATAATGACTCATTACGCGCCGCGCAAATTTTCTGCCTCAAGGCTGATTGCTGACTGCCTTCTTGGCTGCTGCGGCAAAGGCAGGTATTTCGCCGTGCCTTCTGCCGGGAAGCTTTATCCGTACGAGTTGCGTGTGGTGCGCTACCACGGTGATCGGGTGTCGGGTGCCGAAACCGTATCGGTCACGACCCTGATCAGCTTTCTGGAGCGGCTTGCATCGCATGAGCCGACCGCGCTCGGGATCGACATCATCTACGCCCCCGGTATCTCGATGAGAAAATACGGTGAGCGGGGATACGTTTACGGATTACAGGATTGTGGTCACCTCATCGCGAATATCATTGTCGGTGCTGCGGAGTCGGGGCTTGTCTGTTCCCTTGATTATGCGCCGATCCGTGATCCGGCCCTGCAATCGGGTCGTCAGTGGGAAACGTCGCGTGTCTGTACGATACGCATCGATTTCGCCGATCCCGGCGGATACGGCAGCGGTTCCGAGTTGCGGGAAGTAGCCGGGTCGTCCGATTTGCTTCGGCTGATGGCTTCCCGCCGCTCCGCGACGAGCTTTTCGGATACGCCGGTCCCTGCGACGACCATCGAAGAGGTGACCATCGCCGCGATGCGGCTCGCCCGACGGGTCCGCCCATGCAGCGACACGGATACGCTGACGATCGATGTGGCGACGCGCTCATCGGGGTGGTGGGTCCGGCGTCTTGGTGAAGAGGGAAGCGAAGCCGTATTCTCGCCGCCGCGCCGTGCTGAAGGATTGTGCCCCGTCGCTCTCTTCATGAACCAGCGCTTCGTCGAACAGGCCCAGGCGATCATCCTGATATCCGCAAGCGCGATGAACCCGTTGTGGCAGCCGGCGAGCAATATCCGCGCAGGTCAACTCGGACAGTGCTTTTACATCAGTGCGTTGGAACGCGATCTCGGGATTTGCTGCGTCGGTGGTTTCGATTGCGGCGAAGCCAGTCGGGTGTTCTCGCTCCCGCATGGCATGCAACCGGTTTATGCCATGGTGCTCGGTCGAAGAGGCGCACACCAGGAGAAAGAGGATCGCGTGTACCGTGTCGCATTCCGTGGCCTGCAGCACGACCGTCGATCTGACAAGGAGTTTTCACATGCCTGAATTGATGTTCGACGGCCGTAAGCTGGTCTACGCAGAATTTGGTGCCGGAAAAAGGATCGCAGGTACGCCGACGATCCTGATGCCGAGCACGGAGTATCGCGATACCGAGACGCTGGTGCCGATATTCAGCCAGTTTCCGGACACGGCCGATATCGTCGTTCTCGACAACACCAATCTGGGGCAGGCGACGCGTCTGGATGAGCCGGTTTCGACCGAGACCATCCTGGAAGAGATACGCTTCGCCATCAATGCGCTGGAGATACGTGCCCCCGTTCTCGTCGGCTATTGCGCCACGTCTGAGATGGCCTTGTACGCAGCCCGGGAATTGCACGCGGCAGGGGCAATCCTGTTCGGGCCGCTGGTGCACCATCCCGAAAGCGCTTTTGTGGAGTTTCTCTACGCAACTTTGCAGAAAGCGATACTGGACGGCGATACGTATTGGTTGAACGTCACCATGAATCTGCTCGACCCGCATGCGACGGGCTTTCGCAGGGAACGTGCTTGGGCGATGTCTCAGTATTTCGCCCACCAAGCCGTGCTGCAGGACAAAGAGCACTTCTGGCTCAAGACCTTGCAGACCAAGCCCAAGGGGCAGTTCCAATGGGAAGATCTCCCGAAACTCGATTTTCCGATACGAATTATCAGGGGTGCGCATGATCCGGCCCAGTTGATGCCATGGCTGACCGAGCGCCTGACGCGACCGGAGCATGATCTGATCCAGGTTGATTGCGGGCATCAGGTCCTCAATGATCGTCTGGAAGAAACGATGGCTCACATGTTGGCGTTTGCTGACGAACTGACGGGAAGGCCCAGCGTTTCGGGAGCGGCCACATGACGAGGCTGATGTCGCACCCTCGGCTGCGCCATCTTTTCAGCGCACGTGATTTCGCCCAGGTGGACGGCATCGCGGAGCGGCTTACGCACGAGGCGCTGGCTGCCATGCGTGCCAAGGGGAAAGCGATCTATGATCCGGACTTTTGGCTCCCCCTTGCGCAGGCCGGCCTGTTTCGGCTCGGTATGGATGCGCAATCTCCTCCGGATTCGACCGGCGTAGCCCGCTCGATCGCAATGACGGCTGACGTGCTGTCCGGTGACGTCCTCGGAGAAATAGATCTTGCCGTCTATGTCCAGGGCATCGCCGTTGCCCAGACGCTGATGCATTGCCGGAATTCGGCGAACGCACAGCAGGCTCTGGCCAGGGTGCAGGCGGGTGAGTGGATCGCCTGTACGCTTTACACGGATCAGGATCCCGCCAAGCCCTGTACCGCCACTCGGACCGCCGGAGGTTACAGGCTGCAAGGCAGGAAATGGCTTTCGGTCAATCTCATGCATGCCGATATCGCCATCGTGACTTTTCTCAGTGACGGGCGGGCGATTTCGGCGCTTCTGCCCCTCGATGCAGCGGGCATCACGCGTATATCACAGGCGCGTATCCACGGATCAGGCCTCTTTTCGCAGGGTATCGCGTGTTTCGACGGTGTTGAAATTCCGCAAGCCGACGTGCTTGCTACGGGCCTGCAGCGGCTGCGAATATGGAATCGGGTGATGAGCATATCCCGGTTGCAGAACGCGATCGCTGTGCTGCACGAGGTCGAGCATCTGATGCATGTCATGCGTGCTTCCCTCACGGACCGACCGGTCGTCGATGGAGCAATGCATCATCAGCCGGCATATCGTCGCTGGTTTGCGGATGCAAGTGGATTGACCTCGCTGGGGCATCATGCCGTTGCGGCGGTCATCGCCCAGATCGCGGAAGGACATTGCGACGAATCCGGTATCGCTGGCCTCAAAGCCCATATTGCGGAAGATGGAAATCGACTCGGGCAGATTGCCTGTCACCTCTGTGGCGGCGCGAGCACCCTTGACACGTCCGAGGTCGCCCGTGTCGCCGGCTCGCTCAACGGTCATCGTTATTCGAGCGGCGCCTCCGCACCATTGATGGCGCTCTACGCCGCTTCCATCGGTCGCCGATGGCCGATGCATCAGGTTCTTTCGGCGTGAGCGGTTGACGATGCAACGGCGCATTTCCTCCAGAGTTTTGGCTGCGTGTGAGCAATTCGGCCCTGCAGTAGCTCTCGCCGACGGGGTGCGGAAGGTGAGCTATGCCGATTTCGGTGCTGCCATCCGCCACTGGTCCGAACTCTTCGCCGAGCAGCCTGGCCTGCATCGTATCGGCTTCGCGTTGCCGAACTCGATCGCGTATGTGGCTGCAATATACGGCGCGATCGAAGCGGGGCGAGTTCCGTTTCTGATGGATGATTCACTGTCTTGGCCCGAGATCCGTGCGATTGCAAAAGACGTCGCACTCGACGCGGTGGCGTTCAGGGGGCACGAGGCAGACGCCGCCCCGACGCAGCAGATCGGGTGCTTCTCTTTCCTGACCGGCAGCGCCGTGAACCAGGCGCCGACCGATAGCCCACGACTACGTCATGATACCGGCATTTGTCGGTTCACCAGCGGCACATCTGGGCGCCCGAAATGCCTTGAATTCAGCCATGATGCCGTGATCGCGGCTGCCGGAACCTGGTATACTGCGAATGCGCTGACCGAACGGGACGTCGTGGTTTGCCTGTCGGGATTCTACAACGGACTCGCCTTCAACACGTCGCTGGCTGCCTGTTTCCTGGCCGGCGCACGACTCGCCGTCTACAAAGGATGGGCAAGCCCGTCGCAGGTCCTCCGCTATGCCGCCTCGCAGGCCGCGACGCGACTCGTCGGGTTCCCGGTCTTCTACCAGATGATAGTCCGGGCCGGGACCCGCAGGGAACAGTTTCCCGCGAGCCTGACACATTTCTACTCCGCTGCTTCGCCGCTCGCGAACGAGACGCGAGAGATTCTTGCGCGTGATCTCGGGCTGAATGTCATCAATTACTATGGGGTGGCAGAAACGGGTCCGGTGACATACGAGCCGGATCCTGCCCGGGCTGAAGCGAATGGTGTCCCGCTGCCCGGATGCGTGCTGCGGGTGGGAGCGGGCGGACTGGAGGTCCGGACCCCCTACATGGCCAGTGGTTATCTCAATCTGCCCGGTTCTTTCGAGGAGCGCCTCACCACAGACGGTTATTACCGAACTGCCGATATTGGAGAGTTGTCGGCAGGGCGGCTTACCCTCGGGGCGCGATCAGACGGGCATATCGACATCGGCGGTAAGAAATTCGATCCGATCGATGTCGTGGAAGCCCTGCGCGGCATAACGGGAATCGAAGACGCTTTCGTCTTCAGCCGAGAGGGGCGGGGGGCTCGGGAACTCTGCGCTGTCGTCGCCACACGTGGCGAGCATATGCAGGCCGATATCAGGCAGAGCCTGCGCGAATCTCTCGCCGGCTTTAAAATTCCGCAGCGCATCCGCTGCATCAAGGCATTGCCTCGCAATAGTGCAGGCAAGCTTTGCGTGCCCGAAATACGAGCGCTTTTCGAAAAGGAGACGGATGAATGACTGATCTCAGACAAAAGATCATGCGTGTCGTGGCGGCGGCCAGTAACGGCCGTGTGTCCGAACAGAATTTGAATGACGCCGATGGTGACCTCGTGGCAGCAGGCATGGCCTCGATCGATATCATCGGCGTTATCGAAGGGCTCGAGGCTGAATTTGCTCTGGTCATCGACATGAATCAGGATCCTGCCTTCCTCGCCAATGTCGACAGCATAGCCGCCTTCGTCGAGGCTCAGGGAAGTGCGGAGGCAGCGCAATGACGATTGATACGGCCACCACACGGGAGGGGGCGGCGCATGACTCGTCGGCCTACGATGGGCCCCAGGATCGTGCCATACGCGAGCGGCTGACGACAGCAAGCCATATCCTGTATGTCGAGGGGCAAAACGACTTCAATCACGGACAGGTCTCGGCGCGTCGCGGTACGGGCGACACCTATTGGGTGCGTGGAGCCGCTATGGGGTTCGATGAGGTGACGTCGGAGAGCTTCGCGCTTTGTGACATGCAGGGCACGCGGCTTGCGGGTAACGTTGCCGTACCGCCGGAATGGCCGATCCACAGTGCAGTTTACGGTACCCATGCCGATATCAACGCCATCGTCCACACCCACGCACCAAACGCGCTCATATTCGGGGCGCAACGTCGGGCGTTGGTGCCGATAAGTCATGACGGCTGTCTGTTCGGCGATGGGCCCGGCTATTTCGACATGACCACCAATACGGTGCTGGACATGGTTACAGCGCATGCGCTCGTGGAAGCGCTGGGCTCGGCCAGAGCCCTCCTGCTCAAGAATCACGGCCTCGTCACCGTCGGGTCCAATATCAAGGAAGCAGTCATTCTCGCGCTTTGCCTGGAGCAGGCCTGTGCATTGCAGCTTAGAGCCGAGGCTGCCGGGCATATATCCGGCTCCGATGAAAATGATGTCGTAGCGAAACGTGATTTCATCTTCAGCCCGGTTGCGATCAGTACTTATTGGAGCTATTTTGAACGCAAGCTTGCTCGTATACGGGCAGGACGACAGCTGCCGGAAAATCGCCAATAATTGCTGACGGCAGCGAGGAGCATGCAATATGCCTGCACAATACATCACCGCATTTGAAACCGAAATGCAGCAACGCAGCAATAATCTCGCGACTGCCTCAGGACTGCCTCATGACAGGCACTATCGTTTTGCTTTCGGACTGGCATGGCGCGATGCTGCGGCTGATGCGGCGCTCTTCCCGGTCATGGGTGCCGGTGATGTGGTTATTACGCTGATTAATGATGCGGATAGTATCATCCAGTTGGACGAGCAGGGTAGCAGAAGCGTATTTTCGCTCCCCGCATCCGAAATCATCAATGCTGAAAAGGTCTTCATAACGCGGCAGACGGCGTTGCTCGGCAACCTGTTCCAAGATGCACATGCCCGTCTCGCCGGCATACAGGCGCAGGTCCGCTATGCCGCAGAAGAGGCCCTCGCACATGCTGTTTGCCGCCTTGGGGTACTGGTGGCGGCCAATACGATGCAGGAACCTGCTGGATACTGCGCATATCACGCGCTGCATCGGTCTTTCGCTGATCTGGCCGCATGCCTCACCCTGTGGGACCTTGCGGACCTGGATACGGTTTCCGCCGTCACGCGGCTTTACCGGCGGACGGGGATGCCCTGGGCCATTGCCGCAGACCCCGTCCGCTCTGTCGTTTGACCGATGGCGAGGGCATTGCGGGCGGCGTCAGATCTCGCGCCGAACGACCTCTCGGGGGCGTCCCTTGAAGTCCCAGTATATGTCGACGAACACGAGTTTTTCGGTGCCGGGATTACACATCTGGTGCTCGAACCCGCGGGGTACATAGACAACGTCGCCGACATTCAGCGTCGTCTTCTGATCCTCGATGTGCAATTCGGCCTGACCCGACACGATCATGAAGGACTCTTCTTCATCGTGGTCATGTCGCTCGACTTTCGTGCGCGGAGCGACTTCGACCCAGACGACACCAAACTCCGTGATCGGGCGTTTGGTTTCAGCCATACCCGGCCAGGGAAAGACGCGACGCATGTCGCAATTGTACTCGAACGAAAAAGCCCAACCGTCCGAGCGGCGGACGAGCTTCTCGATGTCGAAATCTGCAAGGGTCACCCCGGCGACTGTCTGCAAGCTCATACGTGGCTCCTTTCCTGATGCGCATGCATCTATTGATTGTATATTCTCAAAAGTCTACAACATGAAGCCAAAAAATGCCGCTTATTGACGTCTGCAGTGTTTTCCAAGTGAGGTCGCATCGATGGACGGTAATTCCGATCCCGAAATCCGTGGTGCACGGATCGCCGAGGCGCGACAAATCGGGCCGAATGATGCGCAACGCTATGCTGCATTGGTAAATACGATCGTAGCCGAGACCGGGTTCCTCGCCAGAACGCCTGCCGACGGGCTTCTGACGGCGCAAGCTGTGATGAAGTGCGCCTTTTCGGATGGCGGACTGGATACGATATTCATTTGCGAGACGGATACCGGCATCCCGGTTGGATACCTCTGTGCAACACGCGGCGCGTACCAAAGATTGAGAGCGGCGATCAGGATTTCAATGGGTGTGCTGCGCAGCCATATGGGACGTGGTGTGGGGCGCGCCTTGCTCTCGGCCTGTGAGAGCTGGGCCGCCGGTGCCGAAATTCGTCGGATCGAACTGATCGTGATGACTTCGAATGCACCGGCCATCGCGCTCTATCGCCGCGCCGGGTACCAGATCGAGGGAACGCGCCGGGCCTCGATACAGATCGATGGCGTCGATCATGACCAGTTTCTGATGGCCAAGGTTCTCTGATTGCCCGCCCTTCGCGGTATCAGAGCGTCTCGGCGCATGTGCCAGCGGCTTGTATGGCTCACGGCACCACCATATTCAGCTTCTCGGGTGAATCAGCCGCACTTGACGCTTGTCAATGTTCAAGAACCCGCTTGACCCCGCATATCCAACTTCCCGCAAATCACCGCAGAAGCGAATCACGAAATGATGCGGATGGGGAGGTCTATCGAACTTTCCAACTGGCGTCGTGCTTTCGAAGCGGGCGGCTCCCGCTCTGAAGTGTTTGATTTTGCTGAAGAAGCGTTCAGCGACATTGCGGTAGCGACAGAGGAATTGGCTGAGGGCTGGGCTCTTCTTCCGGTAGCGCATCGGCTTTACTTTGACCCAAGTGTGACGTTCCGTGAGCGTCCGGCGCAAGCTGTCGCAGGCGCGGTCAGCCGGCATCGTCTGCGCGCTAGAATCCCTGCGGAAGCCACAAGGCGATCCACGGAAACAGGATCAGGAGGCCAACCAGGATCAGCGAGCAGAAGATGAAGGGGATTGCCGCGAGATAGATGTCGCGCATGGTCGTGCCTGCGGGAGCGACGCCCTTCATCACGAAGAGCAGCAGCCCGAAAGGCGGCGTTGTGAAGCTGATCTCCAGCGCAAGCAGCATGATCAGCGCGAACCAGATCGGATCGTAACCGAGGCTCAGCGCCAGCGGGAAGAAGATCGGCACCGTGAGCAGCATCATCGAGATCTGCTCCATGAACATGCCCAGCACCAGCAGCACCGCGAACATCGCCAAAAGCATGAAGACCGGCTCGAGATCGAAACCCGTCGCCCAGTTGATCAGCCCGCGCGAGGCGCCGGAAAACGCCATCAGCTGGCTGAACGTCGCCGAGCCGAAGACGATCAGATAGGCCATCAGCGTGACCCTGAGGGCGCCTTCGAGGGAACGCTTCAGGGCCTGCCAGGTCAGGCTGCGGAAGATCGCCGCGAGGATCATCACGCCCAGCGCGCCGAAGGCGGCCGCCTCCGAAGGCGTGGCGATCCCGCCCATCATCATTGCGACGATCACGATCATCACGCCGACCATCGGCAGGATGTCGCGGGCGATCAGCACAAGCTTCTCGCGACCCGTGAGCGGCGCCACCTCATAGGGCGGCGCGGCGCTCGGGTCGATCTTCGTCTGGATCCAGATCGTCGCAAGATAGAGGCTCGCGAGCAGGAGACCCGGTATGATTCCCGCGATCAGAAGCGCGCCGATATCGATCTCGGCCAGCGTCGCCAGCAGCACCGCGAGCGCCGAGGGCGGGATGATGATGGCGAGCCCGCCCGTGCCGAGGATCGGCCCGATCGACATGTTGTTCTTGTAGCCGCGCCGGTTCATCTCCGGCACCAGCAGCGAGCCGAGGAGGGCGGTGGCGCCCATCGATGATCCCGACAGGGTGGCAAAGCCCGTCCCGCCCAGAACCGTCACATAGGACAGGCGCCCCGGCAGACGCCCGAGCAGGCCGTCGATGGCGTTGAACATGCGCCGGCCGAGTCCGGTATGGAAGAACACCTCGCCCATCAGGAGAAACAGCGGGATCGGCACCAGCGCGAATGAGGTCAGCGCCCCCAGCCCGTTATTGAGGAGCTGGATGACACCGCGTTCGCCGCCCATGAAGATCCACGCGCCGAAGATGTTCGCAGCGAGAAAGGCGAGCGCCACCGGCATGCCGAGCGCCATCAGGACGATGATCGTGCCGAGAAGCAGGGCGAGCGCCTCGTACCATTCCATCATTCGTGGATCCCCGCTTCGCCGGAATGCAGCAATTCGCGCCCGAAGGCGAAACGCGCGAATTCCACGGCCATCAGGCCGAAACTGATTGGAAAGGCGATGGTCAGAAGCCAGCGCGGGAAGAAATAGGCGCGCACGTCGAAATCGTTGCGTGCGAGGTTGAGCTGAACGAGGTCGATCCCCTTCCAGGTGAGAATCGCGCAGACGACGAGGCAGCCGAAGGCGACCAGCCGGCTCAGGGCCCGCCGCAGCTTTGGCGGCAGGGCGGCGGTGACGAGTTCGATATGCACATGCCCCTTGCGCCGCACCAGCCAGGGCGCGCCGAGCATGGTCATGTAGAGCAGCGCGTATTCGGAGGAGGTGAACAGCCAGGCCATCGGCTGGAGGCCGAGATTGCGCATGCCGACGCTGACGATGATCGAGATCATCAGCCATGTGAGCATGGCGGCGGCCACAAGCGCCATCAGCGTGACGAAGGCATCATAGCCGCGCACGACCCATCGCAAGGCGCCCGACATGAAACACACCTCGAAGATTTGTCAGGGGAATTCGCCGGGCACAAGGCGTGCCCGGCGATGAATACCGGCGCGGCTCACTGCGCCGCTTCGAGATCGTAGAAACGCTCGATCAGCGTATCGTAATGGGTGAGCCCCATCGGATGCTCTTCCATCTGCTCGCGCATGCGCGCCCAGGTCTCCTCGCGGGCCGCTTCGAGATAGCGCGCCGCCGCGTCGCCCTCGAGCGAGAAGGTCGTCATGCCGCGCTCCTCGAGAATGGCAAAGTCCTCGTCGCGTTTCTCGCGCAGGGCCTCGACGCTGGCGCGCTCGTGCTCGATCGCCGCCTGCTGCAGGATTTCCTGCGCCTCCGGGGTGAGTTCGTTCCAGCTCTCCAGATTGACGATCACGCCGAGATCGGTGGAAAAGAAGGAGGGTTCGATGCGGTAGTTCAGAAACTCGTCCCAGCGCAGATCGACGAGCCCGATCTGGGTCCAGCCCGTGGCATCGACAGTGCCGCGCTCGAGCGCCGAATAGACATCCGTGGTCTGGATATCGATCACCTGTGCGCCGAGATAGTTGGTGAAGAAGGCGTTGTAGACCGGGTTGCCGCGCAGGCGGATGCCCGAGACGTCGAGATTGCCCTCGGCATCGAGCGCGGGCTCGTTGACGGTCCACAGATTGTAGGTCACGCCCGAATCGAACCAGCCGAGATAATAGACCCCCATCTTCTCCTGATGGATCTCGTTGACCAGATCGATGCCGCCATTCTCGCGCGCCTCGATCGCGGTGACGTTGGAAGCCACCAGCGCATCGCGCTCGGGGAAGGCGCCGGCATAGAAGCTGCCGGGCGAATACGCCATATCAACGATCCCGTCGCGCACCGCATCGGCTTGCTGGAACATGCCGATCGCCTCGGGACCGCCACGCACGTCGATCTGGATCACGCCCTCGCCGCGCTCGTTGACCATGTCGACGAAGGAGAGGAAGCTCTGTGTGTAGATCAGGGTTTCGGGAAAGGCGTGCACGGCGCTGATGCGCTGCTCGGCCATGGCTGAGGAAGTCATCAGCGCAGCCATACCGACGGCGGCGCCTGCAAGAACGTGTTTCATGGTCTACTCCCAGTCAGGGGCTTTGCGCCCCGTTCTTGATGAGGAACGCGCCCATCGCGCTCCCCGTCCGCGCCGGAGCCGTGGCCCCGGTCGAAATCCCCTCACGCACCCACCTCGCGCGGCCAGGCCCAGGGCCGGGCTGCGCGCCGCGCCGCGATGAAATCCCTGATCTCGCGTTCATGGGCGCGGGTCAGATCGATATCGTCCCAGCCATTGATCAGCTTGGTGCGCCAGACCGGATCGATCTCGAAATCGATGACCATGTTGCCCGCCGTGACGGTGCAGCGATCCAGATCAATTGCGAGATCACCCGGCATCGCCGCCAGCAGCGCATCCGCATCCGCCTCGGTGAGGCGGGCGGGCAGGAGCCCGTTATTGACCGCATTGCCGGCGAAGATATCGCCGAAGCTCGGGGCGATCACCACGCGAAAGCCGCCATCGACCAATGCATAGACCGCCGCCTCCCGCGAGGAGCCCCCGCCGAAATTGCGCCGCGCGACGAGGATCGAGGCGCCCGTCGCGGCGGGGTGGTTGAGCGGGAAATCCGGGATCGTCGCCCCATCGCCATCGTGGCGCAGATCATGCAACAGGAACTTGCCGTAGCCCTCCGAGCGCGGCGCTGACATGAAGCGCGCGGGGATGAGCTGGTCGGTATCGATATTCTCGAAGGGCAGCCCGACGGCGAGGCCCTGATGCCGCGTCCATCCCGCCATCACAGCCTCCCTGCGAGCATCGGGCGCACATCGGCGAGATGCCCGGTCACGGCGGCAGCAGCGACCATGACCGGCGACATCAGATGTGTGCGCGCGCCGGGCCCCTGACGGCCGCGGAAATTGCGGTTGGTCGTGGAGGCGCAGCGCTTGCCGGGTGCGACGATATCGCCGTTCATGCCCACGCACATCGAACACCCCGCCGCGACCCATTCAAGCCCGGCCTCGGTGAAGATCCGGTCGAGCCCTTCCGCCTCGGCCTGCGCCTTGACGAGGCTCGAACCCGGCGAGACCATCCCGGGCACCTGCGCCCGGCGCCCTGACAGCACGGCGGCAGCCGCACGCAGATCCTCGATCCGGGCATTGGTGCAGGAGCCGATGAAGACCTGATCGACGGCGATCTCGGACAAGTTCATGCCCGGGCGCAGAGCCATGTAATCGAGTGCTGCGCGAATGCGCTGCGCCTCCGATGCGGAACCGGCCCGCGCCGGATCGGGCACCGATTCCGTGATCGGCAGCGCATCCTCGGGGCTGGTGCCCCAGGTGACGATCGGAGCGATGTCCTGCGCATCGATCACCACCTCGCGGTCGAAGACGGCATCGGGATCTGAGACAAGCGCGGCCCAATCCGCGAGCGCCTGTTCCCGCGCCGCGCCCTGCGGGGCGAAGGGGCGGTTTTCCAGATAGGTGAAGGTGGTGGCATCCGGCGCCACCATGCCGCAGCGCGCACCGCCCTCGATGGAGAGGTTGCACAGGGTCATGCGGCCTTCCATGGAGAGCGTACGGACTGTAGAGCCGGCATATTCGATCGCCGCGCCGCGCCCGCCATCGGTGCCGAGCCGTGCGATCCAGGCCAGCGCCATGTCCTTGGCCCCGACGCCCGGCGACAGCGCGCCTTCGAAACGAATGCGCATGCGCGCCGGTTTCTTTTGCCAGATCGTCTGGGTGGCGAGCACATGGGCGACTTCCGTCGCGCCGATGCCGAAGCCGAACACGCCGAAAGCGCCGTGCGTGGCCGTGTGGCTGTCGCCGCAATTGATCACGAGACCAGGCAGGGTCAGCCCCTGTTCCGGCCCCACCACATGCACGATGCCCTGGCGCGGATCGTCGAGCCCGAACAGCCGGAATCCATGCCGGCGGGCATTCTCCTCCAGCGTCGAGACCATGCGCGCGATGGCGGGATCGGCGATCGTCCGACCGCGCCCGCGCGTGGGGACGTAGTGATCGGCCACGCCGAAGGTCAGATCCGGCTGCGCCACGCCCTGGCCCCGCTCGGCCAGTTTGCGGAACGCGTGGTGGGAGCCCTCATGCACGAAATGCCGATCGACGAAGAGCAGCGACGCGCCATCCTCGCGGGCATGGATTTCATGCGCCTGCCAGATCTTGTCGAACAGGGTCAGAGGGGCAGTCATTCGGCAGCCTCCCCGCTCTGTATCGATGACTTGCCGGCAGCACTCATCCCCTGCTGCGGCGTGGTGACGGGCAACCAGCGCCGTGCGCCGGGCTCGCCGACCCGGTCGAGGGTCATTTCGAGGCGGTAGCGATCGGGCCGGTAGAGTGCGCTCAGATGTTCGACGCCGCGGCCCTGCGCATCATGCACGACGCGGGTGAGCGCGATCAGCGCGGCGCCGGTGGCGAGATCGAGCGCCTCGGCGACATCCGGCGTGGCGAGCGTCGCCGAGATCGATTGCGTCGCGTGATCGACCCGCACGCCGGAGCGCTCAAGCAGGCGAAACAGCGGCGTCGTGGCGAGATCGGCCTCGGAATAATTCTGCGCCACATCCTCGGGGACATGGGTGGTGAGATGCGAAAACGGCGCGCCCTCCATCATGCGCACGCGCACGGCCCGCTGCACCCGCTCCTGCGGCCCCAGATGCAGCGCCTCGGCGATGGCGGGCGGCGGCGTGCAATAGGAGAAGGCGAGAAGCCGCGCCGTCGTCGCCTGGCCCATGGCCACGACCTGCGGCATCAGCGTGGCGAAATCCGCCGTGATCGCCTGATGAGGCTCGCGTGCGCGCACGATCGTTCCGCTGCCCGCGCGCCGCTCGACCAGCCCGTCCGCCACCAGCCCGTCAAGGGCGCGGCGAATGGTGACGCGGGAGACGGCAAAGAGCTCGGCGAGCTTCAACTCACCCGGCAGAGCCGCACCGGCAGCATGCGTGCCGCTGACGATCTCGTCGCGCAGGAGCAGGTAGACCCGCTGCGCCTTGCCGCCATCCGGCGTGAGAATCGCCCCTGCCTGCTCCACCTGACACCCTCGCGCTCGTCTGCCCGACATGGATTTCGCAACGCTCATGGTATCCCGCAAAAGCAGGAATGCAAGTATCTTGTATCATCCGACTTGCGTAAAATGTCTTTTTTATCGCGATATGATCTGTATTATAAACCATACAGGATAACGCCGCGCCGGCGGCGACGGCGACGAGGGAGACAGCCATGCCGATTGTGACCGTGACCGTGCTCGAAGGCTATGACGCGGATACGCGTCGTCGTCTCGGCAAGGCGACGACAGATGCGGTGCGCTCCGTCGTCGCCGCACCGGCGGAAGCCGTCACCGTGATCATCGACGAGGTGGCGCGCGAGAACTATCTGCGCGGTGGCGAGCATCGCAATCCCGGCCCGCCGCGCCCCGATCCGGCACAGATCGTCCACGATTTTCTCGCCGCCATGGAGGCGCGCGATCTCGATCGGGCGAAAGGCTTTCTCGGAAAAGGCTTCGAGATGGTGTTTCCCGGCGATGCACGCATGACCACGCTCGAAGAGCTCGTCGCCTTCACCGGGCCCCGCTACCGTTTCGTCCGGAAGACCTATGAGCGTTTCGACGCGGTGCCGGGCGGCGATGTCGCGATCGTCTATTGCTTCGGCACGCTCAACGGCGAATGGCCGGATGGCGAGGCCTTTTCCGGGATCCGCTTCATCGACCGGTTCGAGATCACACAGGGGCGCATCACCCGCCAGCAGGTCTGGAACGATATTGCGGAAGTGGTCGCGCATCAGGGCAAGGGGGCGGGCGCATGAGCCGCGATATCGACCCGATCACGCTCGCCGTCCTCGCCGGGCGCATGGAGCAGATCGCCGACGAGATGGATGCGACGCTGTTCCGCTCGGCCTTCAACCCGATCATCGCCGAGGCGCATGACGCCTCCCACGGGATCTATCACGCCGCCACAGGCGACACCCTGGTGCAGGGCAAATCCGGCCTGCCGATCTTCGTCGGCGTCATGGCTTTCGCGGTGAAGGCCGTGATCGACAAGGCGGCGCGTGACGGCGATCTCGCGGATGGCGACATCTATATCTTCAACGATGCGCATCTGGGCGGGACGCATCTCTCCGACATGCGGCTGGTGCGCCCGTATTTCCATGAAGGCGAATTGTTCTGCTATCTCGCCTCGGTGGGGCACTGGCATGATGTCGGGGGCGCGGTGCCGGGCAATTACAACCCTTCTGCCCGCGAGGCCTTTCAGGAGGCCTTCGTGCTGCCGCCGGTGAAGCTCGCCCGCGCCGGCGTGATGCAGCAGGACGTGATCGACATCCTGATGCGCAATACCCGCCTGCCGCAATCAGCCTCGGGTGATCTCAACGGCCAGATCAACGCCCTCGATCTCGGCGTCAAGCGCCTTGATGCGTTGCTGGCCGAATACGGCGCCGCAACGGTGCGCGCCGCCCTCGCGGCGCTCAGCGACCGGGCCGAGACGCTGATGCGCGCGGAGGTGGAAAACCTCCCCGATGGACGCTGGGAAGCGGAAGATTTCCTCGACAATGACGGGATCGAGGACACGGCTTTGCCGATCCGCGTGGCGCTGGAGATCGCCGGCGACAGGCTGAGCCTCGATTTCACCGGCTCCGCCCCGGCTGCGGCGGGGCCGATCAACATCTCGGAAGGCACCGCCATCGCCTGCGTCTATGTGGCGATCAAGCATATCTTCCCGGACCTGCCCGCCAATGCCGGGGTGATGCGACCGCTCGACATCACCATCCCGCAGGGCTCGATCCTCGCGGCGGAATTCCCCGCACCGACGGGGGGCTATACCGAGACCATCCTGCGCATGATCGACGTGATCTTCACCGCCGCTTCGCAGGCCGCGCCGGAGCGCGTCGTCGCCAATGCCTATGGCACGATCAACGCGCTCTCCATTGCCGGGCATCGCGGCGACGGGCGGCGCTGGGTGATGTTCAGCTTCTATGGTGGCGGCCATGGCGGCACGCCGGAGGGCGACGGGCTCAACCACGGCAATGCGCCGATCTCGACCGCGACGATCCCGCCGGCGGAAATCCTGGAAGCGGCCTATCCGGTCGCATTCCGGCAATGGGCGCTGCGTCCCGACAGCGCCGGCGCGGGATGCCATCGTGGCGGTATGGGGGCGATCTATGAAATCGAATTGCTGGAGCAGAGCGCCGAGGCCTTCCTCTTCGGTGAACGCGGGCGCTTTGCGCCCAAGGGCGTCGCGGGCGGGGGCGAGGCAGCGCTCAACCGGTTCAGTTACCAGCAGGATGACGGGTTCCATACACCGCCGCTCGCCTCCAAGATCGTCGGTATCGCCTTGAAACGCGGCCAGCGCGTGCGGCTCGAAACACCTGGCGGGGGCGGCTACGGCCCGCCCGGTCAGCGCGAGCCGCAGGCCATCGCCCGCGACGTGGCGCGCGGGCTCGTCAGCGAAGAACGGGCCGATGCGGATTACGGACGCGGCTGGCGGGAGTATGCGAAATGAAGCGCACGCGCATGATCGGCGTCGATGTCGGCGGCACTTTCACCGATGTCTTCTTCCTCGACGAGGCCAGCGGCGAGGCCCGGGTCGCGAAGGTTCCGACCACACGGCCCGACCAGTCCGGTGGCTTCCTCTCCGGGATCCGCGCCCATGGCGAGGATCTGGAAGGGGTGGCCAGCGTCGTCCACGGTACCACAGCGGGGACGAATGCTTTGCTTGAGCGCAAGGGCGCGCGCATCGGCGTGATCACCACGCAGGGCTTCCGCGACGTGCTCGAGATGCGCCGGCGCGACCGTCCGCGCACCTGGGGCCTGCGGGGCAATTTCGAGCCGGTGGTGGCGCGCGAATTGCGCATTGAGGTGCCCGAGCGCACATTCGCCGACGGCACGATCGAGCAGGTGGTCGATCTCGACGCCGTGCGCGCGGCGGGCGAGCAACTGCTGTTGCAGGGCTGCAAGGCTGTGGCCGTGCTCTTTGTCAATTCCTACGCCAATCCGGCCAATGAACAGGCGGCGGTGGAGACTCTTCGCGCCTTCTGGCCGAACCCGCATGTCTCGGCATCGAGCGAGATCCTGCCGGAGATCCGCGAATACGAGCGCTTCTCCACGACCGCCCTCAACGCCTATCTGCAGCCGGAGGTCGCCGGCTATCTCGGGCGGCTCGCCGGGGCGCTCGACGAGGGCGGGTTCGGCGGTGAATTCCTGATCGTGCAATCGAATGGCGGCGTCATGGCCGTCGATACCGCCTGCAGCCTGCCGGTGCGCACGGCCCTGTCGGGCCCCGCCGCCGGGGTGATCGCCGCGGGATACATTGCGCAGAATGCCGGTTTTCCCAATGTGATCACCGGTGATATGGGCGGCACCTCCTTTGACGTCTCGCTGATCGCCGAGGGCAAGAGCGTGCTCAGCCCGCAGACCAGCATCGATTTCGGCCTCGTGGTGCGCACGCCCATGATCGAGATCGCCACGATCGGCGCCGGTGGCGGCTCCATCGCCTCGGTGGACAAGGGCGGCCTGTTGAATATCGGCCCCGAAAGTGCCGGCTCGGATCCGGGCCCCGTCGCCTATGGACGGGGCAACACCCGCCCCACGGTGACGGATGCCAATATCGTCTTGGGGCGCATCGATTCGCAACGCCCGATCGGCGGCGGCCTCGCCAGGCTTGATCTCGAAGCGGCGCGCGCGGCAATCGCCGAACATGTCGGCAAGCCGCTCGGGCTGGATATCGAGGCGGCGGCGGAGGCGATCATCACGGTGGCCAATTCCCGCATGGCCGGCGCCATGCGCCTCGTCTCCATCGAACGCGGCTTCGACCCCAAGCAATTCGCCTACATGCCCTTCGGCGGCGGCGGTGCGCTGCATGCCTGCGCGCTGATCCGCGAAGTCGGGCTCGCCAGGGCCATCGTGCCGCGCTATCCGGGCGTGACTTCCGCCATGGGCTGCGTCATCGCCGATATGCGCCAGGATTTCGTGCAGACGGTGAATGCGCTCACCACGCAGGTTGATGTGGACGGGCTCGCCGCGCTGATGCAGGCGCATGTGGATGCGGGTCTGCGGCTGATCGATTCCGCCGGAATCAGCTTTGCCGGGCGCGAGATCATTTTCGAGCTCGACATGGCCTATCTCGGCCAGACCCACACCGTCGCCGTGCCGCTGCCGGTTGCCCTCAATGCCGCTCACAACGTCGCCCCGACCACGCGCGAGGCGATCCAGGCGGCCTTCGATACGGCCTACGAGCGCGTCTACGGGCGGCTCCTCCCCGGCGGGGTGACGCGGGTGCTCAATCTGCGCAGCGCGGTGATCGGGCAGCGCCCGAAATTCGATCTCGCCACCCTTGCGCCCGGGCCCGATGCCGATGCCGGGAAGGCGCAGCGCGGCACGCGACCGGTCTTTGCCGCAGGCGCCTGGCACGAGGCGACGATCCTCGATCGCCTGGCTCTGCCCGTCGGCACGGTGATCACCGGCCCGGCCATTCTGGAACAGGCCGATACCACCATCTTCATCGAGCCTGATCATCGCGGGCGCGTCGATACCTTCGGCAATGTCGTGATCAGCCGCGCGGATGCGGCGGATAGCGATACACAAGGAGCCTGACCATGGCACGGATCAGCGCGATCGACCCGCGCCGCACGGCGCTCCTGACCATCGATCTGCAGAACGATTTCCTGCATCCGGAAGGCGCCTATGGCCGGGCCGGCCAGAGCTCGGAAGCGATCGCGGCCCTGCCGGCACGCATCCGCCCGCTGGCCGATCGCCTGCGCAAGGCGGGCGGACACTACATCTCGGCCCAGTTCACCCTGGTGCCGGGACGCGACGGCGAGCCGCTGATCTCGGCCCATCTGAAGGAACTGCGCCCCTTCCTCGGCAAGGGCGACTTTCTGCCGGGCGCCTTCGGGCACAATCTTGTCGCGACCCTCGCGCCCGCCGATTTCACCATCGAGAAGGTCGCCTACAGCGCGTTCTACCAGACCCGCCTTGAATTCGTGATGCGCGAGGCGGGAATCGACACGCTGATCATCGGCGGCATCGTCACCAATGGCGGCGTCGCCAGCACCGTGCGCGACGCGCATCTGCGTGATATCGCAACGATTCTCCTCAGCGATGGTTGCGCCGCCTTCCGCGAGGAGGTGCACGGGGCCACGCTGGTTTCGCTGGACAGCGTCACGCAGGTGATGAGCTGCGTCGATACGCTCGCCATGCTGGGGAATGAACCATGACCACGCCCACTTTGAAGACGCGCCTGGGACAGCCCGATATCCTGATCGCCCCGGGCGTCTATGACGGCCTCACCGCATCACTCGCGGAAGCGGCAGGGGCGCAGGCCCTGTATCTGTCGGGCGCCGCCGTCGCCTATACCCGGCTCGGACGCCCCGATATCGGGCTTACCTCCATGACCGAGATGGCCGATACCATGGCGCTGATCCGCGACCGGGTGGCGCTGCCCGTGATCATCGATGCCGATAACGGTTTCGGCAATGCGCTCAACGCCCAGCGCACCATGCGCGTCTATGAGCGCGCCGGCGCCTCCGCCCTGCAGGTGGAGGATCAAAGCTATCCCAAACGCTGCGGCCACCTCTCCGACAAGGCATTGATCGCGACCTCGGAGATGGCCGGCAAGATCGCCGCCATGGCTGATGCGCGGGCAAGCGACGAGACGCTGATCATCGCACGCACCGATGCCATCGCCGTGGAGGGGTTCGAGGCGGCGATCGAACGCGCCGAGGCCTATCTGGCGGCAGGCGCCGATATGCTCTTCATCGAGGCCCCGCGCTCCGGCGAGGAACTGCAGCGCATCTGCGATATCTTCAAGGGCCGCGCGAAACTGATGGCCAACATGGTCGAGGGCGGGCACACCCCCATCACCGCCGCCCCCGATCTCGAAAAGCTCGGCTTCGATCTCGTGATCTTCCCCGGCGGCATCGTGCGCGCGTTGGCCCGCACGGCGGAGCAGTATTATGCCAGCCTGATGGCCAACGGCTCGAACCGGCCCTTCACGGAGCACATGTTCGATTTCGCAGAGCTCAACCAGCGCATCGGCACGCCGGGTCTGCTCGCCGACGGCAAACGCTATGATGGCGGGGCTCAGTAATAGCGCAGATCCTGGGTCTTGCCGGAGAAGATCCGGTAGATGAAGCTCGTATAGAGCCCGATCAGGGGCAGCACGATGCAGGCGCCGATGAACATGATCATCAGCGATTCATCGGCGGCGGCGGCCTCCCACACCGTCATCTGCTCGGGCACCACATAGGGGTAGAACGAATAGGCCAGCCCGTAGAAGGCGAGAAAGATCACGGCGATCGCCCCGGAAAACGGTGCCCAGCTGAGCTGGTCGGTATGGTTGGGCAGCACCTTGAGCACATGGTGCAGGGCGATGATCAGCGCTCCCGTGATCAGCGGGATCGGCGCGAGCATCAGAAGATAGGGCATGGCGAACCACTTCTCGAAGATGCGCTCGGAGACGAGCGGCGTCGCGATCGAGACGGCAGCGAGGCCGATGGCGCTCAGCCAGAGCGAGACCTTCGCCCAGCCCACCGAACGCTTTTGCAGCGCGCCCTCGCTCCTGAGGATCAGCCAGCCAGCCCCGATGAAAGCGTAGGCCGCGGTCAGCCCTACCGCGACGAGCCCCGCGAATGCGACATTGACCAGCGTGCGCTCGAAGCCGAGGATGTAGAGCCCCAGCATGTAACCCTGCGAGAGCGCGGTCAGCAGCGACCCGCCGAAGAAGGCGCGATCCCACCAGGCTTTCTGCGCCGGATCGACCTTGGCGCGGAAATCGAAAGCGACACCGCGCAGGATCAGCCCGAGCAGCATCACCGCCACCGGCAGGTAGAGCGCCCCGAGAATAACGCCCTGCGCGAAGGGAAAGGCGACAAGCAACAGCCCGACGGCCAGCACCAGCCAGGTCTCGTTGGCATCCCAGAACGGGCCGATCGAGGCGATCATCCTGTCCTTGTGCTGGCTTGTCAGCCCGGACAGGATGCCGACACCGAGATCGTATCCGTCAAGGATAACATAGAGCAGGATCGAGGCACCCATCAGCCCGACAAAGGCCACGGGCAGCCAGGATTCACCTCCGAATAACGCGTCCATTGTTGCATCCTCTCAGATTCGTATTCAGGCCGGGTGCCTGCTGCAGCGCGCTCTCCCCTCTCCGCATGGGAGAGGGGAGCCCCGGCATCGATTGCGACGCCAAAAGCGTCTGCCGGCCATTGCATCGGACGCTCACTCCGCCGGAACCGGTCCGGCGATGCGACCGCCGCCCTTTGCGACGCGGACCTCCGGGGTCACCGCCTGGCCGAGAGTGGCCGAGGCGCCGTCGCGGCGGGCGAGGTGGAACAGCGTCCAGACATAAGCCGCCGTCAGCGCCGCGTAGATGGCGAGATACATGGCGAGCGTCGAGGCCACCATGCCGACCGGCGTCGTGGTGACGGCTTCCGCCGTGGTGAGGACACCGCTGACCAGCCAGGGCTGGCGCCCGATCTCCGTCACATACCAGCCGGCCACCGTCGCCACCCAGCCGGAGAAGGTCATGGCCACGAAGCCGCGCAGCATCCAGGGCGGGAGCGTGCCGCGACGATAGAGCTGCCAGCCGCCATACCAGGAAGCGACCAGCATCAGCATGCCGATCCCGACCATGATCCGGAAGGCAAAGAAGACGGGGGCCACGGGCGGATGCGCGACCGAGCCGTCCTCGCGCACGAAGTCATTCAGCCCCGGCACCACGCCGGCGGGATCATGCTTGAGGATCAGGCTCGCGCCGTTGGGGATCGCGATCTCGAACCGGTTCTCGCGGGCCTGCTCATCGGGCAGCGTGAACAGCACGAGAGGCACATTGCCGCGCGTCTCCCAATTGCCCTCCATTGCTGCGATTTTCTGGGGCTGGTGCTCCAGCGTGTTGAGACCGTGCATGTCGCCGGCGAAGATCTGGGCCGGGATCAGCAGCGCGGCCATGACAACACCGGTGCGCAGCGCCTTGCCGACGCCCTCCGAGCGGTCCCCGCGCAGAAGGCGATAGGCCGAGACGCCCGCGATCAGGAAGGCGACGGTCAGGCCCGAGGCGAGCAGCATATGCGTCAGGCGATAGGGCATGGAGGGGTTGAAGATCACCTCCCACCAGTCGGTCACGAACGCCACGCCGTCGCGCATCTCGAAACCCTGGGGCGTGTGCATCCAGGAATTCAGCACGAGAATCCAGAAGGCCGACATGGTCGTGCCGAAGGCGACAAGCACGGTGGCGAGGGTGTGGATGCGGTTCGAGACCCGGTTGAACCCGAACAGCATTACCGCGAGGAAGGTCGCCTCAAGGAAAAACGCGGTCAGGATCTCGTAGGCGAGCAGCGGCCCGGCCACATTGCCGACGCTCTCCATGAATCCCGGCCAGTTGGTGCCGAACTGGAAGGACATGGTCACGCCCGAGACGACGCCGAGCGCGAAGGTCAGGGCGAAGACCTTCACCCAGAACTTGTAGGCATCCATCCAGGCCATCTCGCCGGTGCGGTTGTAGCGCAGCTTGAAGAAGAGCAGCACCCAGCCGAGCGCGATGGTGATCGTCGGAAAGAGAATGTGGAAGGTGATGTTCGCCCCGAACTGGATTCGGGACAGGATCAGAGTGTCCATCATCGTGAACGCTCCTCGTCATCGGAGGAGGGGGGATCATTGCGTTTGCCGGAAAAACCGAGACGGTCCCGGAATTCCAGCACGCGGGAAATCTTCGAGCCGAGCTTCATGAGTTGCACCAGCCGCTCGGTCTCGATGGCGCGCATATCGGCATACCAGTCGGTGAGCATGTCGATGAGATCGTGCATCTCGCGCATGCGCTCCTGTGCATGCCGCTCGAATTCCGATTCCGGGCGCTCCATCAGGGTTTCGCGCAGGAGCGAGAGCGTCGGATCGATCTCGCGCTTCTTGCGCTCCTCGATCAGCGTGCGCACGATCACCCAGATATCCTCGGGCGTGCCGAAATACTCGCGCCGGTCGCCCGGCTTGTGGCGCAGGCGCACGAGGTTCCAGGCCTGGAGCTCTTTCAGCCCCATGCTGACGTTGGATCGCGACACGCCAAGTGCCTCGACGATCTCGTCCGCATTGAGCGGTTCGGGGGAGACGAAGAGCAGGGCGTAGATCTGGCCGACGGTGCGGTTCACACCCCAGCGCGAGCCCATTTCTCCGAAATGCAGAACGAATGTCTGTACCAGCGGAGGAAGGTTCATGGCCTTTTGCGTTTCACGCCTTTCCGGAATTTCAGTTATTTCTGAAATATCGGAAGGCGGCGAAAAAAGGCCATGCGACCCGCTGTCGCTTTCCCGACGCGTGCAGCGATGGCGTCGCGGGCGTGCCCGCGCGCTTCACGAAGCGCGATGTGGGGTCGGAATCCCGGTGCCGCTCAGGTGAGACCTTCCCGCGTCACCCAGTCGAGGGTCTTGTCGAGGGCGCGTTCGAGCCGGTCGAACAGGGCGTCGATCTCTTCCTCGGTGATGATCAGCGGCGGGCAGAGCGCGATGCGGTCGCCGGCGAGCGAGCGCACGATCAGGCCTTCCTCCTGGGCGAAGGTCACCGTCTTCGCCGCGACGCCTTTCTTCGGATCGTATTGCCGCTTCGTTGCCTTGTCGGCCACGATCTCCATCCCGGCGATCAGTCCCATGCCGCGCGATTCACCGATCAGGGGGTGCTGTTCCAGCGCCGTGACGCGTTTCTGGAAATGCGGCGCGCGGGAACGCACCTTCCCGACGATATCCTCGCGCTGGTAGATCTCCAGCGTCTTGATCGCCACGGCGCAGGAAACCGGGTGGCCGGAATAGGTGAAGCCGTGGCCGAACACGCCGATCTTGCGGCTCTCGTCCAGCATGGCCTGATACATGTCCTCGTTGAGCATCACCGCGCCCAGCGGGGCATAGGCCGAGGTGATCGCCTTGGCGGCGGAGATGCTGTCGGGGCGGATATCGAGGGCGGTAGAGCCGAACATCTCGCCCAGACGCCCGAAGCCGCAGATCACCTCGTCGGCGATCATAAGCACATCGTAGCGATCAAGCACCGCCTGGATCCTGGGGAAATAGCCTGCCGGCGGCACCACGGCTCCGCCCGCGCCCATCACCGGCTCGGCAATGAAGGCGGCGACCGTATCGGGGCCCTCGCGCAGGATCTGCTCCTCGAGCTCGGCGGCGAGACGGGTGGAGAATTCCTCCTCGCTCTCGCCCTCATGTGCGAAGCGGTAATGGTGCGGGCAGGAAGTATGCAGGATATTGGCGATGGGCAGATCGAAATCGGTATGGTTGGCCGGCAGCCCCGTCAGCGAGGCGGAGGCGACGGTAACGCCATGATAGCCCTTGAGCCGGGCGATGATCTTCTTCTTCTGCGGGCGCCCGCGCGCGTTGTTGTAATACCAGACCAGCTTGACCTGGCTGTCATTGGCCTCCGAGCCGGACGAGGTGAAGAACACCTTCGAGACCGGCACCGGCGCGATCTCCTTCAGCTTCTCCGCGAGCTCGATCGCAGGATCATGGCTGCGCCCGGAAAACAGATGCTGGAAGGGCAGCTTGAGCATCTGCTCGTAGGCCGCTTCGGCCAGTTCCCGGTTCGAATAGCCGAGCGAGGTGCACCACAGCCCGGCCATGCCCTCGAGATAGGGCTTGCCCTCGGTATCGTAGACCCAGACACCCTCGCCGCGCTCCAGGATGAGCGGCCCGGTCTCGCGGAAGGCCGCGAGCTGTGTATAGGGATGGATCAGGGTTTCGACATCGCGGGTGGCGAGATTGGACAGCACGGGAACCTCCTTCGACGGAACACATGAAGGGTACCCGGCTCGCGCGCGCATTCAATGGCGATTATCACGAAGGCGCGTGCGATTCCGGGCACCGGTTCCGGATTCAGGCATCCCGCCATGTCCCGGCTGCGCGCCCGAGCACGGTGGCTGCGAGTAGCCCGTTGCCGGAGAGATATCCCGCATCACCGGTACCCGAGACCCCGCAGGCAGCGCCGCCTGCGGCGCGCAGATTGGGCAGGAAGCCGCCGTCGCGATGGCGGACGCGGCCCTCACCATCGGTCTCCAGCCCGCCCTGCGTGTGAAACAGGGCCCCCGTCACCCTTACGGCCCGATAGGGCGGCGCGAGTGGCGGCACGTGGCTCAAATCGCGCCCGAAAACATCGCTGCCACCCTCGCGGGCCCGTGTGACCTCGTCGAAGGTTTGCTCCAGAGCATCCTGTGGCACGCCGATGATCTGCGCGAGCTCCGCGATCGTCGCGGCCTCGCGGATGGCGCCCTGGCTCTGAGCATCGCGGAAATCGGCGAATTGTGCGGCGATGCCGGCGATGCGTTCGTCGAAGATGCTGAAAGCCTCGCCGCCGGGGCGGGCGAGCACGGCGCGCGCGGCTTCCGAATAGCCCTGCGCCTCATTCCAGAAACGCCTTCCCGTGCGATCGATCTGAAACCCGCCTTCGCCGATCACCGCCCAGGTGATCAGGATCCCGTGGGGATGCGCGACATTTCCGTGTCCCTGATAGGCGCCCGGATGGCGGATCCGTGCGCCAAGTGCCTCACCCCAGAGCATCGCCTCGCCCTGGTTGCCGCCATGACCGAAATACAGCGCATCGGCGATATCGGGCAGATATGCGCGCACCATGTCGGAATTACCGCCGAAACCGTTGCAGGCGAGCACGAGCTTGTCGCAGCCGACACGTTCGATCACACCGTCGGGGCGCCGCATCGTGACGCCCGCGACGCGTCCGGACACATCCGCATGCAGATGCGTGACACGCCGTTCGGTGATGATGTCGATTCCCGTATCCTCGCAGGCCGTGCGCAGCCGGTCGACGAGCTCCCGGCCCGAGCGGCTCGGCAGGCCGTGCATGCGCCGGTGTGAATGGCCAGGGTAATCGAAATCGGCGACGAGGCTGAAGGGCAGATCGTAGCGATCCGACAGCCATTCGATCAGCGACGCAGACCCGCGTGCCAGACTCTCGACCAGCGCGGGATCATTCTCGCCATGGGCCTTGCGCTGGATATCGGCGGCGAAGGTTTCCGGGTCGTCGTCGATGCCGATTGCGCGCTGAAAGCGTGTGCCGGCGGCGGGGATAAGCCCGGCCGAGAGCGCCGTCGAGCCGGATGGCGCGGCATCGCGTTCGACCACGAGGATATCTGCGCCCCGCTCACGGGCGGCCAGCGCCGCAACCATGCCGCAGGCGCCAGCGCCGACGATCACCATGCCGGTGTGGAAGTCGGCAGCGAAGCCTGCAGCGACCGTCTCGACGCCGATCTGCGGAGCGCCGGGGATAGCCATGGCCGGCCTCAGCTGTCCATCTTGAGCGCGGCGATGAAGGCTTCCTGCGGGATCTCCACCTTGCCGAACTGGCGCATGCGCTTCTTGCCCGCCTTCTGCTTCTCGAGCAGCTTGCGCTTGCGGGTGGCGTCGCCGCCATAACATTTGGCGGTCACGTCCTTGCGCAAGGCCCGGATGGTCTCGCGGGCGATGACCTTGCCGCCGATCGCCGCCTGGACGGGGATCTGGAACATGTGCGGCGGGATCAGCTCCTTGAGCTTCTCGCACATGGCCCGCCCGCGGCTCTCCGCCCGCGTGCGGTGGACCAGCATGGAGAGCGCATCCACCGGCTCGCCATTGACGAGGATCGACATCTTGACGAGATCCTCCTGCCGGTAATCCGTGATCTGGTAATCGAAGGAGGCATAGCCCTTGGAGATCGATTTCAGCCGGTCGTAGAAATCGAAGACGACCTCGTTCAGCGGCAGATCGTAGACGACCATGGCGCGCTTGCCGACATAATTGAGATCGATCTGCAGGCCGCGCCGCTCCTGGCAGAGCTTGAGCACGGCGCCGAGATATTCGTCGGGCGTCAGGATCGTGGCGCGGATCCAGGGCTCCTCGACATGCTCGATCTTCATCACGTCGGGCATGTCGGCGGGGTTGTGCAGTTCCTGCTCGCTGCCGTCACGCATGATCAGCTTGTAGACCACCGACGGCGCGGTCGAGATCAGGTCGAGATCGAATTCGCGCGAGAGCCGCTCCTGCACGATCTCCAGATGCAGCAATCCGAGGAAGCCGCAGCGGAAGCCGAAGCCGAGCGCGGCGGAGCTTTCCATCTCGAAGGAGAAGCTGGCATCGTTAAGGCGCAGGCGGCCCATGGCGTTGCGCAGATCGTCGAACTCGCCGGCATCGACCGGGAACAGGCCGCAGAACACCACCGGCTGGACCGGCTTGAAGCCCGGCAGCATCTGCGCGCAGGGGCGCTTCTCTTCCGTGATGGTGTCGCCGACACGGGTATCGGCCACTTCCTTGATCGCGGCGGTGATGAAGCCGACTTCGCCGGGGGCGAGCTCCGCGACGTCGAATTTCTTGGGGCGGAACACGCCGACCTTGTCGATCGTGTAGCTGGCATCGGTGCCCATCATCTTGATGCCCATGCCCTTCCTGAGCACGCCGTCCATGACGCGCACCAGCACGACCACGCCCAGATACGGATCGTACCAGCTATCGACCAGCATCGCCTTGAGAGGCGCCTTGCGATCACCCTTCGGCGGGGGCAGGCGGGTGACGATGGCTTCGAGCACGGCTTCGATATTCAGCCCGGTCTTGGCCGAGATCTCGACGGCATCCGAGGCGTCGAGGCCGATCACCTCCTCGATCTGCTCGCGTATCCGCGCCGGTTCGGCGGCGGGAAGATCGACCTTGTTGAGGATCGGGATGATCTCGTGATCCTGGTCGAGCGCCTGGTAGACATTGGCCAGCGTCTGCGCCTCGACGCCCTGGCTGGCATCGACCACAAGGAGCGAGCCCTCGCAGGCCTGGAGCGAGCGCGAGACCTCGTAGGAGAAGTCCACATGGCCGGGCGTGTCCATCAGATTGAGGATATAGGTCTTGCCATCCTTGGCCGGATATTCCAGCCGCACGGTCTGCGCCTTGATGGTGATGCCGCGCTCACGCTCGATATCCATCGAATCGAGGATCTGCTCCTGCATCTCCCGGCTGGTCAGCGCGCCCGTCAGCTGGATCAGGCGATCGGCCAGCGTCGACTTGCCATGATCGATATGGGCGACGATCGAGAAATTGCGGATGTTGTCGAGGGTTTCGGCGGTCATGGTGTCCCGGAGCACGAACGGGATCCCGCATGGCTGCGGGATCCTCTCTGATCATGCATCGGGCATAGCAGGGGTCAGGCGACAAGCCAAGCGATAAGCCCGGTGGTGCTTTGTCACTCCTCCCGCCCGTAGGTGTCGGGATCAATCACCTCCGGCATGTAGTAGCTGTCGGGCGCGGGTGCGTGCATCGCGGATTGCGCGATATGCCTTACATGCTCCAGCAGATAGCGCGGTGGCGGGTTGTCGGGGTTGATGCCGGTTGTATTGTAGGGAATCGCTCCGTCGGCAGCGCCCTGTTCGACCGTACCCAGAATCATTGCCGCGAAAGTCTCGGACAGAGCCTCGTGCTCATCGTAACCACCGTATCGCGACACGGTTTCGCCGATGATCTCTTCAATCGCCTCTCCCGCATCCTCCAGAACCGTTATTTCACCTTCGTAACGGGCTGGAACGAAGTATGGTAAGTAGCCGGTCTCTTCCCGACTTTCGAGAATTTCCCGACCGCTTGGTTGAACAACGTATCCCTGACTCTGTGCCCAGTCCAGGAACTGTTCCCAGCTTGCCCCCGGGAAATACATTTCATCGATCATATCCTGACGGCTCATTGCGCCCGGAGACGGGTTTTCGGTACCGGGTCCGTATGCAGTGGCGACCGGCTGGTAATTCTCCATGAACCGCCTGACGAGCATGGGGTCGGCCTTGGCGATCAGGGCATGCATTACCTCATGGGCGACGGTGCCCTGGAAGACCAGATGCGGATCCTGTGCGATGTTGTGTCCGGCGATTTCGGACGGTGCGGTCAACGAGATCACACCGGTCTGCCCCGATGAAACGCCCAGCGGCAGGTAGCCTCCACGCTCCGCGTCACGTGTGTTCGGGCTCTTGACGGCGAGTCCCAGCCCCGCCAGAGAACCGGGAAATTGCTCATTGATGCGATCAAGGATCGGGACGGCATGGTTCACGACCTCCAGAAATGTCTGTTCGGTGTGATAGGTGCGGTCCGAGCCGACATTCGCGAGATCATCGGTGACGTTCATGCCGTAACGATCCTGCAGCAGCCGTATGGCGTCAGGAACATTGGTGACCACCGGCGGCCCGTCGGCGGCATCGGGGCCTGCCGCCTTGCGCAGTGCGTCGAGACGCGCGAGCGCCTGAGCGATGTCGGGATCCTGCGCGTCGCCCTTTTGCAGCGCCTCGGTGATGGCATCGCGATAATTCGGCGGTACGTTCCGGATCGTGTCGGCGAGTTGCTCATTGACCAGATCGGCTGCGGCACGCGGATCGAGATTGCGCAACGCGTTGATCGTCGCACTCGAGACGCCGGGCCGTGAACCGGGCGCACCGCCGAGAATGCCGGGCGTGTATTGCGGGCGCAGGGCATGCAGCAAGAGCTCGGCCAGCAGTCCGTGTTCCTCGATCGCCTCCGCGATCGGATCGGTGCCTGTGACGAAGGGCGAATTGCCGAGGCTGCGCTCGATGGCCTCGCGCGCGGCCCGCTCGGCCTGTTCGAGGGGATTGCCCGGAGCGCTGCCTGACGCGGTGCCCGCGACCGGAATGGTTCCGGGCAAGGCAGGGGCGCCGGCGCCGTCACTGCGCATGATCTCAACGGCATTATCCGGGAAGGCGGAGCGAGTCTTCGGATCCTGCGTGCCGATGGGAGGCGGTTCCCAGTTGTCGTAACGCTCCCGGAAACCCTGCAAACCCTGCAGGTCGAATTGCGGGCTGCCCTGTGAGAACGGCAGTGACGTGCCGTTCTGCATGAAGTCGTCGCGCCTGTCCGGCATGTCCGGCATCGGATCAAACCGCAGATTACCGGGTCGCAGATCGCCCGGTTGCGGGTCGCCGGCCTCGACGTCGAACTCCAGCGGTTGCGGCCCGCGGGTGCGGTTTTCCGGGTCCCATTCCGGGAACTGCCTGTCCGGTCCGACGAAGTTGCCGCTTTCGGCAATGCCGCGATCGTGGAGGATCTCCTGGCTCTTATCGTTCATGCCGGCGAAAATATTGGCTTGAAACTGGTGCAGGAAGCCGATTACATCGCT
>Ga0208623_100173_pt1 | contig 80521 bp, 75 predicted proteins | sample HotLakConsUCCL28_FD_184737 | JGI IMG/M metagenome (GOLD analysis project Ga0208623, IMG submission 184737) | Hypersaline microbial mat communities from Hot Lake, Washington, USA - Hot Lake Consortium UCC-L28 (SPAdes) (version 2) ...
AAAGCGGTGCCGCCACTCGTAGCCGGTCGGACGGCTGATATCGAACATCTCGCACAGCTCGGTCATCGTGTGCTGCCCCTCTTCGCACAGCAAGGCGAAGCGCATCCGCTGATCCATCACACAGCTCTCGTTCCAAGGCATCGGCAGGCCCCCCTGCCGACAGAACTGAACTGTCAACCACTCATCCGGTCCATTCCGTCAGGACTCTATCCGGTCCGGACAGCAACCCGCCACCTCCCCGCAGGGGAGGACGACGGCCGCAGGCCGGAGGGTGGGGAAGGCGGCGGTACGGCTCGTCGGGAAAAACGACCGGCCCCACCGCCCGCGCTTCGCGCGGACTCCTCCCCTCCGGGGAGGATGCGGGGGAGCGCCCACCGTCGGCGGCGCGTCCCCGCGCGGAATTTTCATTCCATCTCGGCCGAAATGAACTTGCCGTACCGCGGAATGGAATGTACGGTCCATTCCGACCCTGATGACAGGGCGCCGCACGGCGGCCCGGAGACGTCGCGACAGACGACGCCCGGCGGTTCACGGGAACGCCGTGACCAAGGGAGGAACGACCATGAAGCACACCATTTCGGCGCTCGCGCTCGCCGCTGCCGCGTTCGCGGGCTTCGCGGCCCCGGCGCAGGCGGAGGGCGAGCGCTTCGTCCTGATCAGCCACGCGCCCGATTCCGACAGCTGGTGGAACACGATCCGCAACGCGATCGTCGTCGCCGGCGATCAGATGGACGCCACCGTCGAGTACCGCAACCCGACCACCGGCGACCTCGCAGACATGGCCCGCATCGTCGAGCAGGCGGCCGCCTCCGGCCCCGACGGCATCATCGTCACGATCGCAGACTTCGACGTGCTCCAGGGTCCGATCCAGAACGCGGTGGATCGGGGCATCCCCGTGATCACCATCAACTCGGGCACGCAGGCGCAGTCGGAAGAGCTCGGCGCGCTCATGCACGTCGGCCAGCCCGAATACGACGCCGGCTTCGCCGCCGGAAAGCGCGCCGCGGCCGAGGGTGTCTCGTCGTTCCTGTGCGTGAACCACTACATCACCAATCCGGCCTCGGTGGAGCGGTGCCAGGGCTTCGCCGACGCGCTCGGCGTCGATCTCGGCAACCAGATGATCGACTCCGGCCAGGATCCGGCGGAAGTCCGCAACCGCGTCTCCGCCTACCTGAACTCGAATCCGGACACCGACGCGGTGCTGACTCTCGGCCCCACCTCGGCACATCCGACCATTGCCGCGCTGCAGGACGCGGGCCTCGCGGGCGAGACGTATTTCGGCACGTTCGACCTCTCGGGCGAGATCGCCCAGGCGATCAAGGACGGGGTCATCGCCTTCGCGATCGACCAGCAGCCCTACCTGCAGGGCTACCTGCCGGTCGTCATCCTGACGAACTACAGCCGCTACGGCGTGCTGCCCTCGGGCCACATCAATTCCGGCCCGGGCTTCATCACGGCGCAGACCATCGAGAAGGTCGAGGCGCTCGCCGGCGAGTATCGCTGAGCCGCCGACCACCGATAGACGTCCGGGGCGCGCGCGGGCACACGCCGCGCCCCGGACCCCGGTTCCCTCATCCGGTTTCCTTTGCGGCTCGTAGGAGGACGGCGCCATGCACGACGAGCGCCTGAAGCCCATGTCGCCCCTGCGCAAGGCCATGCTGAGGCCGGAGCTCGGCGCGATCTGCGGCACGTTCCTGGTCTTCCTCTTCTTCTTCCTGGTCGCGCGCGACACCGGCATGTTCTCGGCCGAGGGCGTGATGAACTGGGGCATCGTCTCGGCCCAGTTCGCCATCATCGCGGTGGGCGCCTGCCTCCTGATGATCGCCGGCGAGTTCGATCTCTCGGTCGGCTCGATGATCGGCTTCTCGGGCATGATCATCGCCATCGTCGGCGTCGCCTGGGGCTATCCGATCTGGGTCGCGATCCTCGCCGCCTTCGTCCTCGCGATGCTGATCGGCGCGCTCAACGGCTGGATCGTGATCAAGACGGGGCTGCCCTCCTTCATCGTCACGCTCGCCTCGCTGTTCATCCTGCGCGGCCTGACGATCTTCCTCTCCATCTCCGCGACGCGCCAGACCATCGTCGGCGGCGTGCGCGACGCGGCCGAGGGTGATTGGCTAGCCCCGCTCTTCGGCGGCAAGATCCTCGGCGGTCTCTTCGTCTGGCTGGCCGACGCGGGCGTGATCTCGACCTACACGCGCGGCACGCGCGCCGGCGAACCGGTCGTCGACGGCATCCCGATGATGATGGTCTGGGCCGTCGGCCTCATCGTCTTCGCGCACGTGCTCCTGACCAGGACGCCTTTCGGCAACTGGATCTTCGCGTCGGGCGGCGATGCGCAGGCGGCGCGCTACACCGGCGTGCCGGTCAAGCGGGTGAAGATCTCGATGTTCGTCTTCACCGCCTTCTGCGCCACCGTCTTCGCCACCTGCCAGGTGATGGAGTTCGGCTCGGCGGCGGCGGATCGCGGGCTCCTCAAGGAGTTCGAAGCGATCATCTGCGTCGTCATCGGCGGGGCGCTCCTCACCGGCGGCTTCGGCACGGTGATCGGGGCCGCGCTCGGGGCGCTGATCTTCGGGGTCGTCCAGCAGGGGCTGTTCTTCACCGGCGTCGAGAGCTCGCTGTTTCGGGTGTTCCTGGGCGTGCTGCTGCTGCTGGCGGTGATCATGAACACCTACACGCGCCGCCTGATCACGGGAGAGCGCTGATGACCACGGCCCCGCTCATCGAATTGCGCGCCATCGAGAAGCATTTCGGCCCGGTCATCGCCTTGAACGGCGTCTCCTTCGCGGTCTTTCCCGGGGAAGTGCACTGCCTGCTCGGCGACAACGGCGCGGGCAAGTCGACCTTCATCAAGACCATGTCGGGCGTGCACCAGCCGACCAAGGGGGAAATCCTGGTCGAGGGGCGGCCCACCGTGCTCGAAAGCCCGCGCGAGGCGATGCGGCTGGGCATCGCGACGGTCTACCAGGACCTCGCCATGATCCCGCTGATGTCGGTGACGCGCAATTTCTGGATGGGCCGCGAGCCGGTGAAGCGGTTCGGCCCGTTCCGCTTCATCGACTTCGCCCACGCCAACCGCGTGACGCTGGAGGCAATGCGCAAGATGGGCATCGCGCTGCGCGGGCCGGACCAGGCGGTGGGCACGCTCTCGGGCGGCGAGCGCCAGACGGTGGCCATCGCCCGCGCGGTGCATTTCGGCGCGAAGGTGCTCATCCTCGACGAGCCGACCTCCGCGCTCGGCGTGCGCCAGACCGCGAACGTGCTCGCCACCATAGCCCGGGTGCGCAAGCAGGGCATCGGCGTCGTGTTCATCACCCACAACGTCCGCCACGCGCTCGCGGTCGGCGACCGCTTCACCGTGCTCAACCGCGGCCAGACGCTCGGCACGGCGACGAAGGGCGAGATCGACTACGAAGCGCTGCAGGACATGATGGCCGGCGGCCAGGAGCTCGCCTCGCTGGAAGACGCGGTGGCCGAGGCGTGAACGAGAGACCAAGGGTCATGACGCTCGACGTGATCACCATCGGCCGCTCGTCGGTCGATCTCTACGGCGCCCAGGTCGGCGGGCGGCTGGAGGACATGGCCTCCTTCCGCAAGTATGTCGGCGGCTCGCCGACCAACATCGCGGTCGGCGCCGCGCGGCTCGGGCTGCGCGCGGCCGTGCTCACCCGCGTCGGCGACGAGGCCATGGGCCGCTTCCTGCGCGAGGAGCTCGCCCGCGAGGGCGTCGACACGCGCGGCGTGATCACGGACCCGCAGCGGCTCACCGCCCTCGTCATCCTCGGCATCCGCGACAAGACCCGGTTCCCGCTGATCTTCTACCGCGAGAACTGCGCCGACATGGCGCTGGAGGAGGCCGACGTCGACGAGGCCTTCATCGCGGACGCGCGCTGCGTGGTCGCGACCGGCACGCATCTCTCGCATCCGCGCACCGAGGCGGCGGTGCTGAAGGCCCTGCGGCTCGCCCGCGCGAAGGGCCTGCGCACGGCGCTCGACATCGATTACCGCCCCAACCTGTGGGGGCTCGCCGGCCACGACGCCGGCGAGGAGCGCTACATCGCGTCCGGAGCCGTCACCGCCAAGCTCATGGGAACGCTGCATCTCTTCGATCTGATCGCGGGCACCGAGGAGGAGTTCGCCATCGCAGGCGGCAGCCGCGACATGGGCGAGGCGCTGCGGGCGGTGCGCGCCGTCTCGGAGGCGACGCTGGTCCTGAAGCGCGGGCCGATGGGCGCGGTGGCCTTCCCGGGCGCGATCCCGGACGATCTCGCGGAGGGCCTGTCGGGGCCGGGCTTCCCGATCGAGATCTACAACGTGCTCGGCGCCGGCGACGGCTTCATGGCGGGGCTGCTCAAGGGCTGGCTCGACGGGGAGGCGTGGGAGCGCACGCTGGCCTACGCCAACGCCTGCGGCGCCTTCGCCGTGTCGCGCCACGGCTGCGCGCCGTCCTACCCGACCTGGGCGGAGCTCGACGTCTTCCTGAAGCGAGGCGTCGTCACGCCGGCGCTGCGGAAAGACCCCGAGCTCGCGCACATCCACTGGGCGACGACCCGGCGCGGCGACTGGCCGGCGCTTCGTGTGTTCGCCTTCGACCATCGCGCGCAGCTCGAGGAGATCGCCGCCGAGGTCGGAGCCGGGGCGGAGCGGATCGGACGCTTCAAGGCGCTGTGCCTGGACGCGACGCGGCACGTCGCGGACGGACGGGCGGGCTACGGCATCCTCTGCGACCCGCGGCTCGGCGCAGACGCGCTGATGGCGGCCGCCGGCTCGGGGCTGTGGATCGGCCGGCCGGTGGAGAAGCCCGGCTCGCGTCCGCTGGAGCTCGAGATCGGCCGCGACTACGGCAGCGCGCTGGCCGAATGGCCGCTCGAGCACGTCGTCAAGGTGCTCTGCTTCTATCATCCGGACGATGCGCCGGAGACGAAGGCTGCGCAGGAGGAGGTGGTGCTGCGCCTCGCCGAGGCGGCGCGGGCGAACGGGCTCGAGCTGCTGCTCGAGATCGTCGCCTCGAAGGCCGGCCCGCTCGACGACGACACCACCGCCAGGGCCATGGCGCGCTTCTACGACCTCGGCGTGAAGCCCGACTGGTGGAAGCTCGAGCCGCTGCGCTCGGACGCGGCGTGGGCGCGCGCCTGCGCGGTGATCGAGGACCGCGACCCGTGGTGCCGGGGCATCGTGGTGCTCGGGCTCGGCGAGGGGGAGGACGGCCTGCGCGAGAGCTTCGTCCTCGCCGCGCGGCACGCGCGGGTGAAGGGCTTCGCGGTCGGGCGCACGATCTTCGGCGAGGCCGCGCGCGGCTGGCTCGCGGGGGAGATCGAGGACGAGGCCGCGACCGCCGACATGGCGGGGCGCTTCGCGCGCCTCTGTGCGATCTGGGACGAAGCTCGGGAGACGATGCGATGACGACGATCCGGCTGACCGCCGCCCAGGCCATGGTGCGCTGGCTCGCGGCGCAGGAGAGCGCACCGGGAGAGGCCTTCTTCGCGGGCGTGTGGGCGATCTTCGGCCACGGCAACGTGGCGGGGCTGGGCGAGGCGCTCCACGGCGTGCGCGACCGGCTGCCCACCTTCCGCGGACACAACGAGCAATCCATGGCGCACGCGGCGATCGCCTACGCCAAGGCCTCGAACCGCCGCCGCGCCATGGCGGTGACCTCCTCGATCGGCCCGGGCGCGACGAACATGCTCACGGCCGCCGCGCTGGCCCACGTGAACCGGCTGCCGGTGCTGTTCCTGCCCGGCGACGTCTTCGCGAGCCGCCTGCCCGACCCGGTTCTCCAGCAGGTGGAGGACGGCGGCGACGGCACCATCAGCGCCAACGACTGCTTTCGCCCGGTCTCGCGCTACTTCGACCGCATCACCCGCCCCGAGCAGCTGCTCGCCGCCCTCCCCCGGGCGATGGGCGTGCTGACCGACCCCGCCGAGTGCGGGCCGGTGACGCTGGCCTTCTGCCAGGACGTGCAGACCATGGCCTACGACTGGCCGGAGCGCTTCTTCGCGGCGCGGCTGTGGCGCGCGCGCCGGCCGCGGCCGGACGCGGACGAGCTCGCCGCCGCCGTCGCGGCGCTCACCCGGGCGAAGCGCCCGCTCGTCGTCGCCGGCGGCGGCGTGCTCTATTCCGAGGCGGCGGCCGATCTCGCCGCGTTCTGCGAGGCGCACAACCTTCCCGTGGCGGAGACCCAGGCGGGCAAATCGGCGCTTCCCCACCACCATCCGCTCGACCTCGGCTCGATCGGGGTCACCGGCTCGAGCGCGGCCAACGCGGTGGCCGCCGAGGCCGATGTCGTGCTCGCGGTGGGCACGCGGCTGCAGGACTTCACCACCGGATCGTGGGCTCTGTTCGGAAACCCCGATCTGCGGATCGTCGGCCTCAACGTCGCCGCCTTCGACGCCGGCAAGCACGGCGCGCTGCCGCTCGTCGCAGACGCCAAGGCCGGCCTCGCCGATCTCGACGCGGCGCTGGCCGGCTGGCGCGCTACCGGGGACTTCGCAGCCCTGAAGGCCGAGTGGGACGCCGCCGTCGACGCCGCAACCGCCGCGCCCGCATCAGACAACGCGCTCCCCTCGGATGCGCAGGTGATCGGCGCGGTGCAGCGCGCCGCGAACGAGGACACGGTGGTGGTCTGCGCGGCCGGCGGGCTGCCCGGCGAGTTGCACAAGCTCTGGCGGGCCACGCGGCCGAACGGATACCATGTCGAGTACGGCTACTCGACCATGGGCTACGAGATCGCCGGCGGGCTGGGCGTGAAGATGGCGCTGCCCGAGCGCGAGGTCGTGGTCATGGTGGGCGACGGCTCGTACATGATGATGAATTCCGAGCTCGCCACCGCCGTCATGCTCGGCCGCAAGCTGATCGTCGTCGTGCTCGACAATCGCGGCTTCGCCTGCATCAACCGGCTCCAGCGCGCGACCGGGGCCGAGAGCTTCAACAACCTCCTCGACGACGCCCTGCACGCGGTCCCCGCCCGCATCGACTTCGCCGCGCACATGGCGGCGATGGGGGCGCGCACCGAGAAGGTCTCCTCCATCGCCGAGCTGGAAGCCGCGCTCGCCCGGGCGCGGGCGTCGGACGCGACATACGGCATCGTCATCGATACCGACCCGATGATCACCACGCAGGCCGGCGGCGCCTGGTGGGACGTCGCCGTGCCGGCAGTCTCGACCCGCGAGGAGGTCCGCGCCGCCCGCGCCGCCTACGAGACCGCCACCACCCGCCGCCGCCCCTGAGGACGCCCCCGAGGACGAGATCCCATGATCCGCTACGGCACGAACCCCATCGCCTGGTCCAACGACGACGACCGGACGCTCGGCGCGCACATCTCACTCGAGGAGTGCCTCGGCGACGCCGCCGCCATCGGCTTCGACGGCATCGAGAAGGGCCACAAGCTCCCGCAGAGCGCGACCGCGCTGAAGGCGACGCTCGGGCCCTACGGCCTCGCCTACGTCTCCGGCTGGCATTCGCTGAACCTGCTCGCGCGTAGCGTGGAGGCGGAGAAGGCGGCGCTCGACCCCGTTCTCGACCTGCTCGAGGCCATGGGCTCGCGCGTGTGTATCGTCTGCGAGACCTCGAACGCCATCCACGGCGACGACGCCAAACCCCTGAGCCGGCGCCCGATTCTCTCGGACGGGGAATGGCCCGCCTTCGCCGACGGCGTCGAGGCGCTCGCCGCGCATTGCGCGAAGCGCAGGATCGACCTCGTCTACCACCACCACATGGGCACCGTGGTGCAGAGCGAGGCCGAGATCGATCGGCTGATGCGCGAGACGGGGCCCGCGACGAAGCTCCTCCTCGACACCGGCCACGCCTCCTTCGCCGGGGCCGACCCGGCCGCGCTGGCGCACAGGCACATGGACCGCGTGCGCCACATCCACGCCAAGAACGTCCGCCCCCCGATCAAGCGTGCGGTCGAGGCGGAGGGCCTGAGCTTCCTCGCGGGCGTGCGCCGGGGCGTCTTCACCGTGCCGGGAGACCCCGAGGGCGGGGTCGATTTCCTGCCCGTCCTGAGAGTCGCGGCGGAGCGCGGCTATGACGGCTGGCTCGTGATCGAGGCCGAGCAGGACCCCGCCGCGCGCGATCCGAAAATCTACCAGAGGATGGGCCTCGAGGCGCTGCGCCGGCTCGCGCGCGAGGCCGGGCTCGACCCGGAGGCGCTGTGATGGGGAACCTCCTGCGCAAGCCCGACGGGACGCACGGGCGCGTCCACGCCATCACGCCGCAGGCGGCCGGCTGGACCTACGTGGGCTTCTCGCTCTACCGCCTCGCCCCGGGCGAGGGCGCTGCCGAGGCGACCGGCGACCGCGAGGCCATGCTCGTGCTCGTCGAGGGCAAGGCGGAGATCGAGGCCGGCGGGCAGGCGTTCGGCGAGCTGGGGAGCCGGATGAACGTGTTCTCCGGCGAGCGGCCCTGGGCCGTCTACGTCCCTGCGGGCGCCGCCTGGTCGGCGAAGGCGACGACGCCGCTGACGCTCGCCGTGTGCACGGCGCCGGGCGAGGGCGAGCGGCCCGTGACGGTGATCCGTCCGGACGAGATCGAGGCGGTGACCCGCGGACGGGGCACGAACACCCGCCACATCCACCCGATCGCCATGGAGGAGCGCGACGTCGCCGACCGGCTCCTCGTCACCGAGGTGTTCACGCCCCAGGGGCACTGGTCGTCCTACCCGCCCCACCGGCACGACGAGGACGACTATCCGCGAATGACCTACCTCGAGGAGACCTACTACCACCGCCTGAACCCGGCGAGCGGCTTCGGCCTCCAGCGCGTCTTCACCGAGGACGGGACGCTCGACGAGACCATGGCCGTGGCGGACGGCGACGTGGTGCTGGTGCCCAGGGGCCACCACCCCTGCGCCGCCCCCTACGGCATCGAGATGTACTACCTCAACGTCATGGCCGGCCCCCGCCGCGCCTGGCGCTTCGCCAACCACCCGGATTTCGACTGGATCGCGAAACGCGACGCGGGGTGAGGCGGCTTGCGAACCGCACGCGTGTGGGCGACACAAGGAGCCATGTCGCCCAAGGCCCAGCCGTCCTTCCTCGCGCGCGTGCGCGCCGCCCTGCCCCGCCTGCATCCCACCGAACGGCGGCTGGCGGATTTCGTGCTCGACTTTCCCGGAGAGCTCGCGAGCTACACGGCGACCGAGCTCGCCCATCTCGCCCATGTCTCGAACGCCACCGTCACCCGCTTCGTGCGCAAGATCGGCTATTCCGGCTACGAGGAGGCGCGCCAGCACGTGCGCGCCGAGCGTCAGACGGGTGCTGCGCTCTATCTCGTCGGCGCGCGCAGCGGCGAGCCGGGGGATCTCGTCGCCCGCCACGCCGAGCAGGGCGGCGCCAACCTGGCGGCGACCTTCGGCGCCATCGCGGAGGCCGAGATCGACGCCATCGCCGACCGGATGCTCGGCGCGCGGCGAGTGTGGATCGTCGGCTTCCGCACCAGCCGGGCCTTCGCGCACTATCTCGGCTGGCAGGTGCTGCAGGCGATCGAGGCGGTGAGCGTCGTCCCCGGCGCGGGCGAAACGCTGGGCGAGCACATCGCCGGCATGGCGGCGGAGGATTGCGTCGTCGTCTTCGGCCTGCGCCGGCGCCCGGCGAAGCTCGACGCCGTCCTCGACCAGATCGTCCGCACGGGGGCGAGCGTCCTGTGGATCACCGACGAGAGCGCGCCGCACGACCCCAAGGCGACCTGGCACCTGCGCTGCCGGACGGCCGCGCCGGGTCCGCTGTTCAACCACGTCGCGGTGATCGGGCTCGCGCACCTCATCGCGACGCGGGTGATCGAGCGCGCCGGGCCGGAGGGCCGCCGCCGCCTCACCGCCATCGAAGGCCTGCACGACGCGCTCGACGAGCTCTGATCGCAGGCGGGCGGACGCCTTGATTTTGAGCGCAGGGACACGCCGGCTGCCGCTCGCGTAATCAGTCCCGCCGCCGTCGCGACGACGCCCGATTCTCAGCCGGCAGGGGCAAGCGCCTGCGCATCTTATGAAAAATTCTTTTCTCAGTCTATTGGCACGAAAAATGTCTCTCTCATCGAGCCCACACGGCATCACAGGAGACACCCATGACGCTTCGCCCCATCGCCGGCATCGCCGCCGCCTTCGGCCTCGCCCTCGCCGCCGCGCAGCCCGCGGCGGCGCAGCAGGTCGTCCAGATCAATTCCTCGCTTCCCGAGGGCTCCTTCGCCCACGTCTTCCTGCTGGAGTTCGAGAGCCGCCTCGAGGCCGCGCTGCCCGGCGAGATCGACCTGCAGATCTTCATGGGCAACACGCTCGGCTCGGAGGAGGACGTGCTCCAGGGCATGAGCCTGGGCACCCATCACGCCTCGCTCTCCGCCTCGGCGGTCACGCAGGTGAACCCGCGCGCCGCCGTGTTCGACCTGCCCTACCTCTTCCCCGACCGCGCCGCGGTCCAGGCCTTCGCCGAGAGCGAGGCCGGCGATCTGCTCGCCGAGGGCTTCGAAGGCCAGGGCATGAGGCTCCTCGCGCTGTGGGACAACGGCTTTCGCGTCATCACCAACGACGTGCGCCCGGTCGTGACGCCCGCCGACCTCGCGGGCCTGAAGATCCGCACGCCCACGAGCCGCCAGCGGGTGGCGATGTTCAACACGCTGGGCGCCAACGCGACGCCCTTGTCCTTCGGCGAGCTCTATTCCGCCCTCGACCAGGGCGTCGTCGACGGCCAGGAGAACCCCGCGCACGTCGCCGCCTCCTCGCGGTTCTACGAGGTGCAGGACTACATGTCCCTGTCGAACCACGTCTACCTGCCGACCTTCCTGCTGTTCTCCTCCTCGCTCCTCGACCGCATGACGCCCGCGATGCGCGAGACGATCGAGACCATCGCCGCCGAGATGGCGCCCTGGACCATGGCCTGGGGCGACGAGACGGACGCCAAGACGCTGGCCGAGCTCGAGGGCAAGATCGCGATCAACGAGGTCGACTTCCCCGCCTTCCAGCAGGCGGCCGCGCCGCTGTTCGACGATCCGGTCTTCGTCGAGGTGATCGGGGCCGAGATGATCGCCGCCACCCGCGCCGCCATCTCCGGCCAGTGACGCGCCACGCCTGAGAGGAGGCCCGCCATGCTCGACAAAGCCGTCCTGGCCGCCGACCGCGTTCTAACCCGCGTGCTCGACATCGCGGTGATCGCGCTTGCGGGCCTCCTCTTCGTCCTCCTGAACTGGGCGGTGTTCTCGCGCTTCGTGATGAACGCCTCCGTCTCGTGGGGCGAGGAGCTGCCGGCGCATCTCCTGGCGGTGCTGACCTTCATCGGCGCCGCCTATCTCACGCGCACCAACGAGCATCTGGGCTTCGACAGCGTGGTGAAGATCCTGCCGCCCGGCCTCAAGCGGGCGGTGATGGCGGTCAACCTCGCGCTGATGACGCTGTTCTCGGGCCTCCTCGCCTGGTACGGCGCGATCGCGGCGGCGAGCTTCGCCAGCCGCCAGATGATCTCCGTCGACCTGCCGATGGCGCTCTTCCGCGGCGCGATGCCGCTCGGCGCGGCGCTGATCTGCGCAATCTGCCTCGTCCGCCTCGCCGCCCTCCTGATGGGGCGCATCTCCCCCGACAGCCTCCTGCCGGAGACCGACGCCTGATGCCGATCGATCCCGGCTACCTCATCCTGATCCTGCTCGTCGTGCTGCTCGTCATGGGCATGCCGATCGCCTTCGTGCTCGGCGTCACCGCCATGACGCTGATCCTGCTCGATCCCGCCGTCGTGCCGCAGATCATGGGCCTCGTGCCCTTCGGCGGCGCGAACAACTACCTGCTCGTCGCCGCGCTCCTGTTCATGATCGCGGGCGAGGTGATGAACCAGGGCCGCATCGCTGAGAAGCTGATCGCCTTCGCGAGCTCGCTCGTCGGCCATATCCGCGGCGGGCTCGCGCACGTCAACATCCTCACCTCGCTGTTCTTCTCGGAGATTTCCGGCACCGCCACGTCGGACGCCGCCGCCATCGGCTCGGTGATGATCCCGCAGATGAAGAAGCGCGGGTATCCCGTTGCGTTCGCGGCCGCCGTCACCTCCACCTCGGCGACGATGGCGATCATCGTGCCGCCGAGCCTCAACCTCATCCTCTACGCCTACGTCGCCGACGCCTCGATCGCGCAGCTCTTCGCCGCGGGCATCCTGCCGGGCTTCCTCGTCTGCGCGCTCCTGATGGGCACGGCCTACGTGATCTCCGTCAAGCGCGGCTACCCGATCGAGGGGAAGTTCTCGCTCGCGCGGGTGGGCGAGACCGGCAAGGACGCGGTGGTGCCGCTCACCCTGCCGATCCTGATCCTCGGCGGCATCCTCGGCGGCATCTTCACCGCGACCGAGGCCGGCGCGGTGGCGGCGCTCTGGTCGATCGTGCTCGCCGCCGTGCTCTACCGCACGCTGACGCTCGCGGGCTTCGTCGAGACCCTGCGGCTCGCGGGCAAGCGCTCTGCCATGCTGATGTTCATCGTCGCGACCTCGACGCTGCTCGGCTGGTACCTCACCAACCAGCAGATCCCCCAGGAGATCGCCCGCGCCATCCTCGGCATCTCGGACCAGTACTGGGTGGTGCTGCTGGCCATCAACGTGTTCTTCCTCCTCGCCGGCACCATCGTCCACGGCACGCCGGCGATCCTGATGCTGGTGCCGATCTTCCTGCCGCTGGCGCGCGAGCTCGGCATCGATCCGGTGCATTTCGGGCTCATCGTGACGATCAACCTCGGCATCGGCCAGCAAACGCCGCCGGTGGCGTCGGTCGTGCTGATCACCTGCGCCATCGCCAAGATCTCGATCGGGCAGATCCTGCCCTCGATGCTGTGGTTCATCGGCGCGATGCTCGTCGCGCTCCTCCTGGTGAACGCCTTCCCCGCGCTCTCCCTGTGGCTGCCCTCGGTCCTGCTGTGATGCGTCTCCTCGTCGTCAACCCCAACACGTCGGACGGCGTCACGAGCGCCATCGCCCGCGCCGCGCGCGCCGCCGCAGGGCCGGGAGACGTCGTCGACGCGGTGAGCGCGCCCTTCGGGCCGGAGCTGATCGTGACCGAGGAGGATGGCGCGGTCGCCGAGGGGGCGGTGCTGGCCTGCGTCGAGGCGCGGGGCGCGGGCTACGACGGCATCGTCATCGCCTCCTTCGGCGACACGGCGATCGACGCCGTGCGCGAACGGGTCCGCGTGCCCGTGGTCGGCATCGCGCGCGCGGCATTCCTCGCGGCGATGGCGGTCGGCGAGCGCTTCTCCATCGTCTCCTTCAGCCCCGACGTCGCGCCCTCGATGCACGCCATCGTCGCGCGCTACGGGCTCGGCGAGCGGCTCGCGAGCCTGCGCGTCCTCGAGGGCGCCTACGAGGGAGACCCGGCGCGGATCGGCGAGGCGCTGGTCGAGCCCCTCGCGGAGCTGTGCGCGCAGGCGCAGGCAGACGGGGGCGCGGCGATCGTGCTCGGCGGAGGCCCGCTCGCGGGGCTCTCCGCCGCCATCGCGCCGCGCCTGCGCATCCCCGTGATCGACGGGGTCGTCGCCGCGGTGGCGCTCCAGCGCGCGCTGGTCACGCCGCGGCCGGGATAGGCTCGGCCGTCTTCCCCTCCCCACGCCGGCGGCGCGCCACGAGCAACGCCACCATCGGCGGGGTGAAGTAGAACGACACCACGGTCGAGAGCAGAACGCCGCCGGCGATCGCCACCGCGAAGGGCGGCCAGAAGCCGCCGCCCGCGAGGATCAGCGGCAGGAAGCCGCCGACCGTCGTGATCGTGGTCGAGACGATGTGGCGCGCCGAGCGCACGACCACGGTGCGCATGGCGTCGAGATCCCCCCCGATCGCCGCCTCGTCCTCCTGGATCGCCGTGATCACGATGATCGCCGCGTTGATCGAGACCCCGATCGAGCCGATCGCGCCGATCAGCGCCTGCACGCCGAAGGGGAGGCCGAGCAGGGCCAGCGCCAGGATCGACAGCCCGAAGGAGAGGACGCAGACGATCCCGGCGATCAACGCGAGCCGGAAGGAGAGGAAGGTGAGAACGATCGTGACGACGGTCAGCGTCACGACGAGGCCGAGCGTGGAAACGAGGTTGCGGACGGTCTCGGCGCGGGCGTCGCTGTCGCCGCCGAACTCCAGCCGGTAGCCCTCGGGCAGCGCCAGCGCCCCCGTGTCGAGGCGCGCCTGAAGCACGGCGAGCGCCTCCTCCGGCAGCACGCCGTGACGCAGGAAGCCCTGGACGACGTTGACCCGCTCCCCGCCGCGCCGCGCGATCGGGCTCTCGGAGGGCGCGACCCGCCACGTCCCGAGCGCCGTGATCGGCACGCCGGGATGCGCCACGCCGGCGTCCGTGCCGGTGCTCGCCCCCGGCGCGAGGACATCGAGCGCCTGGATCGCGGCGAGGTCGCCGCGGGTCCCCTCACCCACCCGCACGCGCACCGGGAGCTCCTCGGTCGCCTCCAGCAGCGAGCCGCCGGTGGCGCCCTCGAGGGTCGCCTCGAGCTGGCGCGCCACCGCGCCGAGATCGAGCCCGGCGACGCGCACGGTGTCCTCGTCGAGGTGGAAGACGAGCTTGGGCGCACCGCCCTCGAGCGTCGCGCGGGTGTGGATGACGCTCGGAATCTCCGCCATCAGCGCGCGCGCCTGCGCGCCTAGATCGCGCAGCGTCTCGAGATCCGGGCCGACGAGCCGCATCTCCAGCGGCGCCGCGACCGGCGGACCCTGAACGAGGCCGCGCACCAGGATCTGCGCGCCGGGGAGCGCCGCGTCGAGCGTCTCCTGGAGCCTGGGCACCAGTGCGTCGGTCGCCTGCGGATCCTGCGTGAAGACCAGCGCCTCGGCGAAGTTCGGCGAGGCGTCGCGGTTCGCCTGCATGTTGTAGTAGAAGGCCGGCGCGCTCTCGCCGACCACCCAATGCGTCGAGACCACGCCGGGCGCACCCGCGATCAGCGCGTCCGCCGCGCGGGCGAGGCGCTCCGTCTCGGCGATGGCGGCGCCGGAGGGCAGGGTCACCTGGACATAGAGCTGATCGCGGTCGACGCCGGGGAAGAACTGCGCCGTCAGCGTCGGGAAGGCGAGGAAGCCGGCGATCGGCAGCGCCAGCGCCGCGGGGATCGCGACGCTCTTGTGGCGAAGAGACAGCGCGATCGAGGCCTCGAAGATCCGCCCGAGCCAGGGCAGCGAGACGCCGTTCGACCAGAACCCGCCGCGGTCCGCGCGGCCGGCGAGGAGCCAGCCGCCGATCGCGGGCGTGATCGTGAGCGCGATGGCGAAGGAGGCGAACAGCATCACGATGACGGCGATGGCGAGCGAGCCGAGGAAATCCCCAGCCGGCCCGGGAAGAAGCGCCATCGGCAGGAAGGCGAGCACCGTCGTCACCGTCGAGGCGAGCAGCGGCGCCGCGAGCCGGCGCACCGCCCCGGAAACCGCCTCCACCGCGCGCAGCCCCTCGGAGACGCGCCGGCGGATCTCGTCCGTCATCACGATCGCCGCGTCGACGAGGAGGCCGAGCGCGACGATGAGCCCCGTCACCGACATCTGGTGGATCGGGATGCCCGCGCGCTGCAGGACGGCGAGGGAGGCGAGGCCCGCGAGCGGGATCACCGCCGCCACGATCAGCGCCGAGCGCCAGCCGAGCGTCAGGAAGAGCACCGCCACGACGAGACCGACGCCGAGCGCGAGATTGCCGGCGAGCTCGGAGAGCCGCGCCGTGGTGTAGCCCGACTGGTCGAACACGAGCCGCGCCTCCAGCCCGGCGGGCAGCTCGCCCCGGAAGGCGTCGAGCTGCGCCTCGAAGGCGGAAAACCAGGTGTCGACCTGTCGGTCCGCCTCCATCCGCGCGGCGACGAGCACGCCGGGCGCGCCCTCGGACAATGCGAGCGAGACCGCCGGCGTGCGCGCGGTTCGCGACACAGTGCCGAGGTCGCCGACGCGTATCACCGCGCCGCCCGCGCCGGTGCGCACCGGGATCTCGCGCACGCGGCCGAGATCCTCGATGGCGCCCTCGACCTCGATGAGGAGGTCGGCGCGCGTCCCGCGCAGCTGGCCGGCGGAGACCTTCGCGTCGGCGGCGGCGATGGCGCGCGAGACCTCGTCGGCGGTGACGCCGCGGGTCGCGAGCCGGGCGGGATCGAGGGTGACGACCACCTCCTCGAGCGGCTCTCCGTAGAGGCGCACCAGGCTCGTCTCCGGCACGCGCCGCAGCCGCGCCTGCAGCTCCTCGGCCATGCGCGTCAGGATCGCCGGCGGGACGGTGCGGCCGTCGCGCGGCACGATCGCGACGATGGCGGTGAAGGCTCCGGTGCGGTCGTTGTCGAAGTCGGGCGCGCGCACGCCGGCCGGAAAGCTCAGCGCGGCGGCGTCGACCGCATCGCGGATCTCCGACCAGACCTGCTCCAGTGCCTGCCCGGGCAGGAACTGCGAGAGCTCGACGGTCACGACGGACACGCCCGCGGAGGACGTCGATTCGATCGTGTCGATCTCGGGGATGGCGCGCAGGCCCGCCTCGATGGGCTCGGTGACGAGCGCCTCGACCCGGTCCGGCCCGGCGCCGGGAAAGGGGGTCACGATCGTGGCGAACAGGTTCGTGATCGTCGGGTCCTCCTGCCGGCCGATGGTCAGCAGGGCGGACAGGCCGAGCGCGATCACGGTGAGGACGGCGAGCGCGACGAGGCGCGGCTTACGGTAGAACAGCGTCTCCATGGCCCTCACTCCGCATTCGCCAGGAGGACGCGCTGGCCCGGCGCGACGCGGTGGGCGCCGCCGGCGACGAGCGCTGCGCCCGGCGCGAGCGTGCCGCGCACGAAGGCGCGCTCGTCCGCGACATGGAGGACCTCGACGGTCTCGCGCACGACCCGCGCGCCCTCGCCCGGCATCGCGGCCGCGACGAGCACGCTCCACAGGCCGCGCCGGCCCTCGACCAGCGCCGCGATCGGCACCCAGTAGCCGGGCTCCTCGATCTGCCGCGGCAGGCGCAGCTCCACATTGGCGCCGAAGGCGGCGCGCGTCGGGCCCAGGGGCTCGAACAGCGCGGTCACCGTCCGGGTGGCCGGATCGAGATCGGGGCGGATCGCCACGAGCCGCGCGGGAACGGCCGCGCCGTCGATCGTCAGCGTGGCGCGGGCGCCGGGCCGGAGATCGCGCGCCGCAGCGGGCGCGACGCCGATGCGGGCGATCGGCGCGCCGGTCTCGTGGATGTCGACGACCGGCGCGCCGGCGGCGACGACGGCGCCGGGATCGGCGGCGCGGGCGCCGATCGTGCCGGCGAAGGGGGCGACGAGGGTGGATTTCACCAGGTCGACGTCGAGGCGCGCCAAGGCGGCCTCGATCTCCCGGACGCGCGCGGCCTCCACCGCGGCGGAGAGCTGGGCCTCGTCGAGACGCTGTGTCGACGCGTGCCCGCGATCGCCGAGCGCCTCCTGGCGCTCCAGCGTACGCCGCGCGAGATCGAGGGCGGCTGCGACCTGAGCCTGCTGGGCGACGAGCCGCAGCCGCTCCGCCTCCAGCGCCGCGACGTCGAGCCGCGCCACCGGGTCACCCGCGGCGACGACGTCGCCCTCGTCGACCAGCACCTCCGCGACGAGGCCGCCGCGCTCGAAGGCCAGGGCGGCGCGACGCGCGGGCTCGAGCCGTCCGAGGAACCGATCCTCCACGGTGTAGCCGCTCTCGGGAATCAGCCGCGTCGTCGCCACCGGCAGCGGCGCCGGCTGTGCCAGGGCTTCGCCGATTCGCGCTTCGGCGCGTTGACGCAGCGTCTCGACGCCGACGAAGACCCCGCCGCCGACGAGAAGGACGAGCGCGAGCTTGATCGCAACGGCGGCGGCCGCGCGAAGGATGCGTCTCATGGGAGGCTCCCGAGGACGAGGAACAGGGGGCGGACAGCGGCTGAACGCAAAGCGAGACGATACCGTATCGTCTCGTCACGGATAAACGATACCGACGGGTCTCGTCAACAGGAGTGGTACGTGGTAGGAAAACGTATGGATCACGTCACCGCGAGCAGCCCCGCCACCCGCGGGCTCGACCCCGCCAAGCGCCGCGCCATCCTGCGGGGCGCGCAGGAGATCTTCCTGCGCGACGGCTTCGCCGCGGCGAGCATGGACGACGTCGCACGCGCCGCGGGTGTGGGCAAGATGACGGTCTATCGACATTTCGGCAGCAAGGACGCGCTCTACCGCGACATGCTCGAGGAGGTCTGCGCCACCGAGCTCTTCAATGCGGACATTCCGCGCGGACTGCCGCTGGAGGAGGAGCTGCCGCGGCTGGGGCGGGCCTTCATCGACCTGATCACGGATCCGGAGAAGCTCGGCACCTACCGGCTCGCTCTGTCGGAGGCCGAGCGCACGCCGGACGTCTCGAGGTTGTTCTACGAGGGCGCGGTGACCCCGGTCATGGACATCGTGGCGGACCGGCTCACGGCGCACGCGCCGGGCATGGGGCGGGACGAGGCCCAGATCCTCGCGGGGGTGTTCCTGCAGATCGTCCAGGGTCACGCCTACATGCGCCTGATGCTAGGCCTCGAGGAGAAGCCCGACCCGCGCGTCTTCGACGCGCAGATCGCCATGGCGGCGGAGATGATCGCGGCCCGGATCGCGCGGCGCGACGACGCCCGGTAGCCGCTCTCGTCAGCCCTTGTCGAACGGGTTCTTGCCCGTGCGCAGGGAATAGCGGATCGGCACGCCCGGCATGTCGAACTGCGTGCGCAGGCTGTTGACGAGGTAGCGGGTGTAGCTCTTCGGCAGGGCGGGGAGCTGGTTGCCGAAGAAGGCGAAGTGCGGCGGGCGCGCCTTCACCTGGGTGCAGTAGCGGATCTTGATGCGCCGGCCCGAGACCGCCGGCGGGGGGTTCGTCGCCACCGCGTCGCCCAGCCAGCGGTTGAGCTTGGCGGTGGAGATGCGCCGATTCCAGGTGGCGTAGACCGAGAACACCGCCTGCATCAGCCGATCGATCCCCTGCCCCGCGAGGCCCGACACGGGCACGACCGGCGCGCCCTTGATCTGCGGCAAGAGGCGCAGGGCCTTCTCCTCGAGATCCTTGAGCAGGCCCGGCTGATCGGCGACGAGGTCCCACTTGTTGAGCCCGATCACCACGGCGCGTCCCTCGCGCTCGATCAGGTCGACGATGGTGAGATCCTGCTTCTCGAAGGGGATCGTGGCGTCGAGGAGCACGATCACCACCTCGGCGAAGCGCATGGCGCGCACGCCGTCGGAGACCGACAGCTTCTCGAGCTTCTCCTCGATGCGCGCGCGCCGGCGCATGCCGGCCGTGTCGATGAGCTTCACCGCCTTGCCGCGCCATTCCCAGCGCACGGTGATGGCGTCGCGGGTGATGCCGGCCTCCGGGCCGACCAGCAGTCGCTCCTGCCCCAGCATGCGGTTGATCAGCGTCGACTTGCCGGCGTTCGGCCGCCCGACGACCGCGATCTGCACGGGCTTGCCCACCGGCGTCTCGTCGGCGTCCTCGTCGAGCTCGGGGTCGACGTCGACGGGGGCCGCGCCGCGGGCGAGATCGGCCTCCTCGGGATCGTCGAAAGCCTCGTCCGCATCGTCGGGCTTGGCGTGGACGACGAGCGCCTCGTAGAGCTCGCCGATGCCCTCGCCGTGCTCGGCCGAGAAGGGAACGGGGTCGCCGAGCCCGAGCTGGTAGGCGTCGTAGGCGCCCTCCGTGCCCTGGCGGCCCTCGGCCTTGTTGGCGAGCAGGATCACCGGCTTGCCGGAGCGGCGCACCATCTCGGCGAAGGGCGCGTCGGCCGGGAGCACGCCCGAGCGCGCGTCCATGACGAAGACGACGACGTCGGCTTCCGCGATCGCCATCTCGGTCTGCGCGCGCATGCGCCCGAGCAACGTGCCGGGATCGGCCTCCTCGAGCCCGGCGGTGTCGATGATGCGGAAGCGCAGGTCCGCGATCCGGCCGTCGCCCTCGCGACGGTCGCGGGTCACGCCGGGGCGGTCGTCGACGAGCGCGAGCTTCTTGCCGACGAGGCGGTTGAACAGGGTCGACTTGCCCACGTTGGGGCGGCCGACGATGGCGACGACGAGCGACATGGTCGACCTGATATGGGGACGTTACTGAGAGCCCGCCACCGGTCCGGCGGCGACGAGGGCGGAATAGATCTCGAGGCGCTGGCGCAGGGCGCCGGGGGTCGCCGGGTCGACGGCGATCGCGTCGAACCACTCGGCGGCGGCGTCGTAGTCGTCCCGGCGCAGCGCGGCGAGGCCGAGATGCTCGCGCGCGGTGTGGCGGAAGGCGCCCTCCCCCGCGGCGAGGGACTGGAGCACCGGGGTCGCGGCCTCGGGCGCCGAATCCATCTGGAGGATTGCCGCGCGCAGGCGGGCGAGGTCGCGCAGCACGGCCGGCGCGGCGGAATCGGTCGCGATCGCCTCGTAGGCGGCGACGCCCTCGGCGACGCTCTCCTGGCCCGACAATGCCGCGAGACGCAGCCGCACGAGCGCGCCCGAAGCGCCGGGCGCCTCTCCGGCGAGATCCGCGAGGACGGCCCGGGCCTCCTCACTGCGGTCGTCGGCGACGAGACGGTTGGCCTCGTAGAGACGCAGCGTCGCCGCCTCGGAGGCCTGGCGCTCGCGGCCCTCCCAGAAGGTCCAGCCCGCGACGCCGACCACCACGACGACGAGCACGCCGACGATCAGCGTACCCCAACGCTTCCACAGCGCCGCCATCTGATCGCGGCGGTATTCTTCGTCGACCTCGCGGGTGAACTGATCCATCGACCGTCTCTCGCGCCCTCGGGCGCCGGTGTTTTCGACAAGGAGCGGAAGCGCCTAGCACAGGCCGGGAGCCGTGGCGAGGGGTTTCGGCCGTCCGGCCGCGGACCCCAGGCTTCGCCTGTGACAGCGAGCGACGGCAGTCCAGGGACGACGTCGGATCTCGATCGAGACGAAGACCCGGCAGAGGCCGCCCGCGCCGAGCCGCCGCTCCGATCCGTTCGGGCCCGTGCGTCGCCCCGAGGCTACAGACGACCGTCGTTGTTTACCGTAACGAAAGCTCATCGGCGCATAGTGTTCGAACCTTTCGAGAGGTCAACGAGGCGCCACGTGAAGATTCGTATTCTGCTCCCCGCCATCGTCGTGAGCTTCGCGATCGCCGTCACTGCGCTCCTCGGGTTGTCGGCTCGGGAAGCATGGACCGACGCCGGGAACGCTCAGCGCGTGCTTCAGATCACGCGCGTCGCGGTACCTCTCCTGGACGACCTGTCCAACGCGCGACTCGATCGCGCCAACACCTTCCGTGACCTCATGGGGAGCGCCACGGCCAATACGGATCGCACGAAAGAACTGCGCGTGCGCCACGTTGCGGCGACGAACGCCGCGCTGGAGGCGCTGCGGTCCGCGAGCTTCGAAGGCCACGAAGGGCTTCTCGGAGACTACGAGCGCAGCGTCGCAACGCTCCTCGACGTCATGCGCTCGGCAGACGCTGCGATCACGCAGCCACCCGGCAACGACGCGCGGCAGGCCGAAGCGCGACGCTGGCGCGATACGCTCTCGGCCCACATCGACGTCAATCTGTCCATCGCGGAGCGCGCCGCCAAGCGCGCCCATCTGACCGATCCGCTCGTCGACGCCCTGTTCGCGGCCCAGGCGGCGGCGCTGCAGGCGCGCATCTCGGGCGGCGAGGCGTCTGCCATCGTCTCGAACAGCACCTCCGGGGTTGCGTTGCCGTCGGATGCGGCGGCGAAGTTCCACGGCTCCGTGTCGGCGGCCGATGCGGCGCTGCGGACGATCGACAGGGTGCTCGGCGACATCCCCCGGTCGCCAGCGCTCGCGGCGGCGTTCGAGCAGGTCGCTGCGACCTACGACGAAACACTCTTCGCCGAGCGCCGCCGCCAGTTCGATGCGCTGCTGGGTGGACAGGCGCTGCCGCTCGACCTCGCGCAATGGCAGGCGATGAGCATCCCCTCGCTCGACGCGATCGCAGGCGTCGGGTCGGCGCTGCTGGCGCAGGCATCGGAGCACGCGGACGCGCGCGCCGCCGCCGCGTCCCGGAAACTCAACCTGCAGCTCGGCCTCCTGGCGGTGGGTCTCGTCGGGTCGGCACTGTTGATGCTCGCCCTCGCGTGGCGCGTCATCCGTCCGCTCGCGACGCTGTCCGAGCGAACGAACCGCCTCGCGAGCGGCGATCTGGAGACCGAGGCCCCGTTCCAGGATCGTGGCGACGAGATCGGAGATCTCGGACGTGCGCTCGCACTGTTCCGGAGCAGCGCGATCGAGACCGTCGCATTGCGGGCGAAGGACGCCGAGAACGAGCGCATCATCGCCGAGACGCGGCGCCGCGACATGATCGCCATCGCGGACGGGCTCGAACAGGCGGTCGGCTCGTCCCTCGCCGTGCTCACCGAGGCGGCCGCGCGCATGCAGACGACGTCGGCGACGCTCTCGCAGTCCGCCGCGAGGACCTCCCACGACGCGATCGCCGTCGGCGCCGCTTCGGAGCAGGCGTCGGCCAACGTCGCGTCCGTCGCGAGCGCCACGGAAGAGCTGTCGGCGTCGGTATCCGAGATCGCGCGGCGTGTGGGCGACTCGACCGTGATCGCGAACGCCGCGGTCGCCGAGGTCAGGCAGACGAACGAGCGCGTCTCGAGCTTCGCCGAGGCCGCAGAGAAGGTGACGAGCATCGTCGGCGTCATCGAGGAGATCGCCGCTCGCACCAACCTCCTCGCGCTCAACGCCACGATCGAGGCCGCCCGCGCCGGAGAGGCGGGCCGCGGCTTCGCCGTCGTGGCCGCCGAGGTCAAGCAGCTCGCGGACCAGACGGCGAAAGCCACAGCGGAGATCACCACGCATATCGGCGCGATCCAGGCCGCGTCGTTGGATTCCGCGACCGCGATCAACACGATCGGAGAGACCATCGAGCGCATGAGCGCGATCGCCGGGGAGATTTCGCAGGCGGTCGAAGGTCAGGGTGCGGCGACGAAGGAGATCGCGCGCAACATCGCCGAGGCGAACCAGGGAACGGCGGAAGTCTCCCGCAGCATCGTCGGTGTCACCGACTCCACCGCGGAGGCGAGCGCCGCGTCGAACGAGGTGCTGTCCGCCTCGTCCTCGCTCAAGGAGCAAACGCTTAACCTGAAGAACGATATCGCGGTCTTCCTCGAGCGCGTGCGCGCGGCCTGACGCCCGGCGGCACGAGCGGCCGGCGCGGTCGCCAGTGATGCCGCGAGCCGATCGCCTCGTCGTCGTCGACGAGGCGATCCCGGTCACCCACCAATGACGGGAACGCCGATCAGAACCGGGTGGAGCCAGAAGGCGAAGGCGACGTAGGCCACGAGCCCGACGACCACCGCGATGGCGTCGTTGCGCCAGCCGCCCTGCGGAACCGCGATGGCCTGCGCCGGCGCGAGCGGGGACACGGCGCGCCGCTTGAGCGAGATCCGCGCCGCCACCGCCCAGGCGAGGAAGGCGGCGAACAGGATGATGGAGCCGAGGTCGCCGTTCGCCAGGAAATGCGCCAGCGCCCAGATCTTCACCGCCGCCAGCATGGGGTGCTTCGCCTTCGCCTTGATGTGCCCGGGCAGGTAGGTCGCCACGAACAGGATGAAGGCGAAAACCATCAAGAGGAGCGAGATGTGCGCCGTCCAGGTCGGCGGGTTCCAGACCTGGATGTAGCCCGAAGCGCGATATTCCCCGTAGCCGATGCTGACGAGCACGATGCCGGCGAGCGAGGCGAGCGAATAGGCGATCTTGTAGCCGTTCTCGCCGAGCTTCGCGATCGCCGCGCTCCGCGGCCCCCGCGCCATGGTGAAGGCGTGCGTGCCCAGGAAGAGGACGAGGCCCAGGACGAGAATCAGCATGAACGGTCTCCGATCGCAGAAGTCTGCGCCTTCCTAGCCGATGCGGCGGACGAACGCACGCACGGCCCCGCTCACGCGCTCATGTGCCTCAGCCACATGACGAGGTAGGCGCCGAGCGTGAACACGGTGAGCACGGCGATGCCGACCGAGAGGATCTCGTCGAGCGGCCCCAGCGTGAAGCCGAAGGCGTTGGCCGCGAGGATCGTCACGGCGTAGACGATGAGCAGCGCGGTGTTGACCTTCGAGGCGAAGATCGGCTTCGCCGGGATCGGCCGCGCCATGATCCACGAGACGACGTAGGCGAGCACGATCATCACGTCGCGCGAGACCACGAGGACGACGAGCCATTCCTCCAGGGCGCCGACGACGGCCAGCGTCACGTAGACCGACACCAGCATCGCCTTGTCGGCGAGCGGGTCGATGACGGCCCCGAGCTCGGAGCGCATGTCGAAGCGTCGCGCGATCCAGCCGTCGATCCCGTCCGACACGCCGGCCACGAGGAACAGCACGAAGGCCGCGAGCCAGCGATCCTCGAGGATCATCACGATGACGATCGGGACGATCAGGAGGCGGAAGACGCTGATGAGGTTGGGGATCGTCATGATGCGCTCGCCCGCTGCTGCACGATCGGTAGCCAGTGATACCCACGAGGGTCAAGAGCGTTCGCCGCGCGTTTCCCGCTTGCGTGCGCGGCGCGCGCGTCTTAACTCGCCCCGCGAAGCGAGCGGAAGAGGGGCGCGGCCATGGCCCGGGACGACGGCGACGGTGGGGGCGAAGCCCCGCAGGGCAGGATCGACGCCCCGCAGGGCATGACCTACGCGCAGGCGGGCGTCGACATCGACGCCGGCAACGCCATGGTCGAGGCGATCAAGCCGCTGGTGCGCGCGACGCGCCGGCCCGGCGCCGACGCCGAGATCGGCGGCTTCGGCGGGCTCTTCGACCTGAAGGCCGCGGGCTATCGCGACCCGATCCTGGTCGCCGCCAACGACGGCGTCGGCACCAAGGTGAAGATCGCCATCGAGACCGGCGTGCACGACACGATCGGCATCGACCTCGTCGCCATGTGCGTCAACGATCTCGTGGTGCAGGGCGCCGAGCCGCTGTTCTTCCTCGACTATCTCGCCACCGCCAAGCTCGACCCGCAGGTCGCGGTGCCCCTCGTCGCGGGGATCGCCGACGGCTGCCGGCAGGCGGGCTGCGCGCTGATCGGCGGCGAGACGGCGGAGATGCCCGGCGTCTACCAGGGCGCCGACTACGACCTCGCCGGCTTCGCGGTGGGCGCCGCCGAGCGCGGGACGCTGCTGCCGCGGGAGGTCGCGGCCGGGGACGTGCTGATCGGCCTCGCCTCCTCTGGCGTCCATTCGAACGGCTTCTCGCTCGTGCGCCGCATCGTCGCCGCGACCGGGCTCGGCTGGGATGCGCCGGCGCCCTTCGCGCCGGGCGAGACGCTCGGCCGGGCGCTGCTCGCGCCGACGCGCATCTACGTGAAGCCGCTCCTCGCGGTACTCCGCGATGGCCTCGCGCTGAAGGCGCTCGCCCACATCACCGGCGGCGGCTTTCCCGACAACATTCCCCGCGTCCTGCCCGACGACCTCGCCGCGCGGGTCGATCTCTCGGCCGTGACGCCGCCGGCGGTCTTCGGCTGGCTCGCCCGCGAGGGCGGCGTCGCGACGGCGGAGATGCTGCGCACCTTCAACTGCGGGATCGGCATGGTCTGCGTCGTCGCGCCGGACGCCGTCGACGCCGTCCTCGCGCGGCTCTCCGCGCAGGGCGAGGCGGCGCGCGTGATCGGCGCGCTCGAGCCGCGCGAGGGCGGTGACCCCGTCCGCTACACGGGCGAGCTCGCGCTGTGAGCGGGACGGACAGGGTGCGCGTCGGTGTGCTGATCTCCGGGCGCGGCTCCAACATGGCCTCGCTGATCGCGGCCGCCGCCGATCCCGGCTACCCCGCGCGGATCGCGCTCGTCGTCTCGAACCGGCCCGAGGCCGCGGGCCTCGACCGCGCGGCGGCGGCGGGGGTGCCGACGGCGATCGTCGACCACAAGGCCTTCCCCGATCGCGAGAGCTTCGAGCGCGCGCTCGACGAGCGGCTGCACACGGCGCGGATCGAGCTCGTGGCGCTCGCGGGCTTCATGCGGGTGCTGACGCCCTGGTTCGTCCGGCGTTGGGAAGGCCGGCTCGTCAACATCCACCCGTCCCTGTTGCCCGCCTTCCGCGGGGTCGACACCCACGCGCGGGCCCTCGCCGCCGGCGTCGCCGAGCACGGCTGCTCGGTCCATCTCGTCACGCCCGAGCTCGACGCCGGCCCCGTCTTGGCGCAGGACGCGGTCCCGGTCCTGCCCGGCGACACCGCCGAGACGCTCGCTGCGCGGGTGCTGGAGCGCGAGCACGTCCTGTATCCGCGCGCGCTGGCCGAGGTCGCGCGGGGGCTCGACCGAGAGCGCGGAAATCGCGCTCGGCCGTAGGCAAGCAACGGTTTCTGAACGATCCGTCATGAGAATGAAGCGTCTCGAATCGGATCGTCATGAATACACCCTCGCTTCAGGCCACCAACCAGACCCGCGCTGTCCTGCAGCGCCTGCTCTGGCCGATGATCGCGCTGCTCGTCGTCGTGGTGACGACCGCGGCGTCGGGGATGCTATGGCTGAGCCAGGAAGCCGATCGGGCGGCGGCGGTGGCGGCGCGGGAGCGGATGAAGGCCGTCATCGGCGTGCAGCTCGGCGCCTACGCCGATACGCTGCAGGCCACGATGCTCGCGGCGACGGGTGCCGATTCGCTGACGCCGGCGACATCGGGCATGTTCCTCGCCCTGTCGCGCCCCCATTTCGACGCGACAGGCGTGTTCACCCTCGACGAAGAGGGCCGAATCCGCGACGCGCACGTGGTGCGGGGCATCGGCACGCGCACGGGGCTGTCGTTCGACACGGCCATCGTCGCAGATCTCCTCGGCCGGGCGCTCCTCGACGCGCAGACCACCGCCGGCGCGCCCGCGCGCAGGCCGACGGAGCCCTCGCTCGCGGCGATCGACGGACGCATCGTGGCGGTCGTGGCGCTGTCGGAGGTCGGCACGGACGGCGGCGTTCTGGCGGTGGGGCTGCGCGCCATGAATCGCGAGGAGCTCGCCGCGCTCGCGGTGGACCAGGCGGTCGGCGACTTCACGGTCGACGTCGGCCCCCTCGGCGACGAAGCGCGCGGTTTCGACATCACCGCGACCGACGGCGAGTCGGTCTACCACGTCGCCTGGACGCCGGAACGGCCCGGCCAGGTCTGGCGCAACAGGATCATCACCTTCACGATCGGGCCGAGCGTCATCGCGCTGTTGCTGCTCGGGCTCGCGCTGCTGCATGCGCGCCGCGTCTCGAGCGAGCTCGCGCGGACGCAGGAGCACGTGCAGACCCTCGCTGTCCGCGACCCGCTCTCGGGCCTGCCGAACAGGCTCCTGTTCGCGCAGCGGCTCGACCAGGAGCTGGCGCGAACGGCGCGCACCGGCGAGGGGCTCGCGGTGATGTTCCTCGACCTCGACCGCTTCAAGGAGGTCAACGACGCCTTCGGCCATCAGGCCGGCGACGAGCTGATCAAGCAGGTGGCCCGCCGGCTGATGACGCAGCTGCGCACAACCGACGTGCTCGCGCGCTTCGGCGGCGACGAGTTCGCCATCATCCAGCCCGGCCTCAGGTCGGCGGACGGCGCCGAGAGCCTGGCCCAGCGCATCCTGGAGGCAATCGCCAATCCGTTCGAGATCGAGCATTCCGCCGTGACCGTCGGAGTCTCCATCGGGATCGCGCTCGCGCCAGAGGACGCCGCGGACCGCGAGACGCTGATGCGGCTCGCCGACACCGCGCTCTACCAGGCCAAGAACGACGGCCGCAATCGCCACTCCTTCTTCGAGCGGCGGATGGACGAGGCGATCCGGATGCGCAAGCTCGTCTCAGACGATCTGCGCGACGCCATCGCCGACGACGAGCTCGTGCTGCACTACCAGCCGATCTTCTCCGCCGACCGCAACGAGGTGGTGGCGCTCGAGGCGCTGGTGCGCTGGCATCACCGCGAGAAGGGCACGATCCAGCCCGATCATTTCGTGGCGCTGGCCGAGCAGAGTGGCCTCATCCTGCCGCTCGGGGACTGGGTCCTGCGCCGGGCCTGCCTAGACGGGCGGCGCTGGCCGGGCCTGCGCATCGCGGTCAACGTATCCCCGATCCAGTTCCGCCAGCGCGACTACGTCGACACGGTCGGGCGCATCGTCGAGGAGACCGGGTTCGACCCGACGCGGCTCGAGCTGGAGCTGACCGAGGGCGTCGTCGTCGAGGACGCGGACGCGGCCGAAGCGTCGATGATGCGGCTGCGCGCCAAGGGCGTGAACCTCGCCCTCGACGATTTCGGCACGGGCTACTCGTCGCTGATCTACCTGCGCCGCTTCGCCTTCGACAAGATCAAGATCGACCGCTCCTTCCTGGAGAGCATGGAGGCCACGGGCGAGTCGGCGATCCTGGTGCACTCGATCGTGCATCTGGGCCGCGCGCTCGGCCTCACCGTCACGGCGGAAGGGGTCGAGACCAAGGAGCAGCAGCGCTTCCTGCAGGCGCTCGGATGCCATCAGCTGCAGGGTTACCTGCTCGCCCGCCCGATGCCCGCCGCCGAGATCGACGCGCTGCTCGGGCCCGATCGCGTCGCCGGCGCGGCGTGAGCCGCATGAATAACCCCGCGTCTCGAGGAGACGCGGGGCTCGGGCTGGCGTCGAAAGCGGCGTTCGACGCGTCAGGCGTCGGAGGCGACCTTCATCGAGACGATGGTGTCGGGATCGCGCACGGGCTCGCCGCGCTTGATCTGGTCGACGACGTCCATGCCTTCGGTCACCTTGCCCCAGACGGAATACTGCTTGTCGAGGAAGCGGGCGTCGCCGAAGCAGATGAAGAACTGGCTGTTGGCCGAATGCGGCGCGGAGGTGCGCGCCATCGAGCAGGTGCCGCGCACGTGCGGCTCGGCGCTGAACTCGGCCTTGAGGTCGGGCAGGTCCGAGCCGCCGGTGCCGGTGCCGTTCGGGCAGCCGGTCTGGGCCATGAAGCCGTCGATCACGCGGTGGAAGGCGATGCGGTCGTAGAAGCCCTGACGCGCGAGCGTCTTGATGCGCTCGACGTGGTTGGGCGCGATGTCGGGGCGCAGCTCGATCACGACCTTGCCCTTGGTCGTCTCCATTACGATCGTGTTCTCGGGATCGGCCATCGAGGCCTCCTGTGCTTCGCGTTGAAAGGTTCGTGAACGTCGCGGGCCGGCGTCACCGGCCGACGCGCATGCCGACGATGCGGTCGGGGTTGGGCACCATGCCCGACTGGCCCGCGCCCTTGGCGAGGCGGTCGATCGCCTCCATCCCGGAGACGACGTCGCCGACATAGGTGTACTGGTTGTCGAGCCATTCGGCCCGGTCGTAGACGATGAAGAACTGGCTGTTGGCCGAGTTCGGGTTCTGCGTGCGCGCCATGCCGATGGAGCCGCGCCGGAACGGCGTGTTGGTGAACTCCGCGGGAAGGTCCGCGAGGTCCGAGCCGCCGGTGCCGGTGCCCGTCGGATCGCCCGTCTGGGCCATGAAGCCCTCGATCACGCGGTGGAACGGCACGCCGTCGTAGAAGCCCTGGGCGGTGAGGGTGCGCAAGCGCTCGGCGTGCTGCGGCGCGAGGTCGGGGCGCAGCTCGATCACGACCTCGCCGTGGGGCGTCTCCATCACGAGCGTGTTCTCCTGGGCCGCGGCGGGCAGGATGGCCGCGAGCATCAGGGCGAGGGCGGCGACGAAGCTTCTCATGAATGTCTCCAGGTGAAGGCCGCAGGCGACTGCGGCGTCAAGTGAATTTCGCCTTCAGCGGCCCGACGACGGCCGCCGGCACGAAGGGGGCGACGTCGCCGCCCATCTTCGCGATCTGGCGCACCAAAGTGCCGGAGATGTGGCGTGTGGGCCCCGAGGCGGGGACGAACACGGTGCGGATCGTCGGCGCCATCGCGGCGTTCATGCCGGCCATCTGCATCTCGTAGTCGAAATCGGTCGCGTCGCGCAGACCGCGCAGGATCAGCGTCGCCCCCGCGCGCCGGGCGGCCTCGACCGCGAGGCCGTCGAAGGTGACGATCTCGATCGCGGCGGGAAGGTTCAGCCCGGCGCAGACCGCGCGCAGCAGGTCGGCCTTCTCGTCGGGCGAGAACAGCGGCGTCTTGCCCGGATGCACGCCGATGGCGAGCACGATCCGGTCGGCGAGCGCCGCGCCCTGGAGAATCACGTCCGCGTGCCCGTTCGTCACGGGGTCGAAGGAGCCGGTGTAGAGGGCGGTGCGGGGCGTCGTCGGCGAGGCTGTCGGCATGGGCGCAACGGTTAGCGGGAAGCGCGACGCGCCGCAAGAGCGGGCGATGTCGTGCGAAGAGTCACGGCCGGCTTTCTCCTTCCCTGCAGCGGAAGGTGGACCGACGCGAAGCGGCGGGACGGATGGGGCACGCCGAAGGCGTATTCCGCGAGAGCGGAAATCGGGCTCCACTGCGTCGTCCAGACTTGCACGATTTCGGCTTCGCCGAACGCGCCTCACAGCTCGCTCAGGCAGATGCTCGTCTCCGATTGGGCGACGCCCGGCACGGCGCCGATGTCGGTGATGACGGCGTCGAGAGCCGCGAGATCGGTGGTGGCGATCTCGCAGACGAGGTCCCAGCGGCCGTTCGTCGAGAAGATCCGCGTCACCGACGGCTCGCGCTTGAGCCGCGCGACGACGGACCGGAGGTCGCCCGCGCGCACCTGTAGCGTGATGAAGGCGCGCACCGCCGCGGTCTCGACGTCGGCGCGAAGCCGCACGGTGAACCCGAGCAGCACCCGGCGGGCGACGAGCTTGTCGATGCGGTTCTGGACCGTACCACGGGAGACGCCGAGCCGCTGGGCGAGGCTCGCCACGGGCGTGCGGGCGTCCGCGCGAAGGCACGCGATCAGCGCGCGATCGAGGTCGTCGAGGGTTTCCATCGAGGCTCCCTTGCCGAAATGCGCGCTGCGACTGGCGATTTGCGCGATGTATCCAGCGATGTTGGCACATCTCTGACTATCTGTTGAGCCTCTCGGGCCACATATTCGGGTCCGGCGCCGCGCGACGAACGAGCCCGCGCGGCTGGAGGAGAGACATGGTCAACCCGCTGGGGGCGAGCGAGGTCGCCCGCACCGAGATTTCGCTCATCGGCGTCCCGATGGAGGCCGGCGCCGGCGTGCGCGGCTGCACGATGGGCCCCGCCGCCTACCGCGCGGCGGGCCTCGTCGAGGCGCTGCGCGAGCTCGGCCACACCGTCCGCGACGAGGGGGACCTCCCCGTCCCGCGCGCGGTCGGCGGTGAGGCGGCGCTGAACGCGCTCTCCGACCGCTGCCGCAACGTGCGCGAGATCGCGGGCTGGACGAGGGCGCTGCACGACCGCGCCTACGCGCTGATGAAGCGCAGCGGCGTGCCGGTGTTCCTCGGCGGCGACCACGCGCTGGCGATGGGGTCCGTCGCGGCCGCCGCGCGCATCGCCGAGGAGCGCGGGAAGGACCTCGTCGTGCTCTGGCTCGACGCGCACGCGGACTTCAACACCCCGGACACGTCCCCCTCGGGCAACATGCACGGCATGGCGCTGGCCTACCTCACGGGCGATCCGTCGCTCGCGCCGGTGATGGAGGACATCATGCCGGTCGACCCGGCGCGGGTGCACCTCTTCGGCCTGCGCTCGATCGATGCGCAGGAGCGCCAGATCGTCGACGCCCGGGGCGCGACCGTGTCGGACATGCGCGTCATCGACGAGTTCGGCGCGGCCGCCCTGATGCGCGACTTCCTGGCGAGCCTCGATCCGGCGAAGACGCACCTGCACGTGTCCCTCGACGTCGACTTCCTCGACCCGGACCTCGCGCCCGGCGTCGGAACCGCCGTGCCCGGCGGGGCGACCTATCGCGAGGCGCATCTCGTGATGGAGCTCCTCGCCGAGAGCGGGCTCGTGCGCTCGGTCGACCTCGTCGAGCTCAACCCTTTTCTCGACGAGCGCGGCAAGAGCGCCCGGCTGATGACCGAGCTCGTCGCGAGCCTGTTCGGCCGCACCATCCTCGACCGCAAGCCGCTCAGGCCCACCCCATGACCGAGGCCCCCATGACCCACCAGGCCCGCGACCTCATCGCCATCGAGACCCGTCTCGGCGCGCACAACTACAAGCCGCTCGACGTGGTGCTCGAGCGCGGCTCGGGCGTCTGGGTCTGGGACGTGGAGGGGCGCCGCTATCTCGATTGCCTCGCGGCCTACTCGGCGGTGAACCAGGGCCACTGCCACCCGAAGATCCGCGAGGCGATGATCGCCCAGTCGGAGAAGCTCACGCTGACCTCGCGCGCCTTCCGCAACGACCAGCTGCCGCTGTTCTACGAGGAGATCGCGGCGCTGACCGGCGCGCACACGGTGCTGCCGATGAATTCCGGCGCGGAGGCGGTCGAGACGGCGGTCAAGGCCGTGCGCAAGTGGGGCTACGAGGTCAAGGGCGTGCCCGATGGGCTCGCCGAGATCGTGGTGGCGCACGAGAACTTCCACGGGCGCACGCTGGGCGTCGTGGGCTTCTCGACCGATCCGGACGCGCGCGGCGGCTTCGGCCCCTTCGCGCCGGGCTTCGTCGCGGTGCCCTTCGGCGACGCGGCCGCGCTCGAGGCCGTGATCGGGCCGAACACCGTCGCGGTCCTGCTGGAGCCGATCCAGGGCGAGGCGGGCGTGATCATCCCGCCGGCGGGATACTTCACGAAGGTGCAGGAGCTGTGCACGGCGCACCGCGTCACGCTGATCCTCGACGAGATCCAGACCGGGCTCGGCCGCACGGGCAAGCTGCTCGCCGAGGAGCACGAGGGCATCGAGGCGGACGTCACCCTCGTCGGCAAGGCGCTGTCGGGCGGGTTCTACCCGGTCTCGGCGGTGCTCTCGAATTCAGAGGTGCTGGGCGTGCTCAAGCCCGGCCAGCACGGCTCGACCTTCGGCGGCAACCCGCTCGCCTGCGCCGTCGCGCGCGCGGCGCTTCGGGTGCTCGTCGAGGAGGGCATGATCGAGAATTCCGCGGCCATGGGCGCGCGGATGAAGGCCGGGCTCGAGGGCCTTCGCTCGAACCTCGTGCGCGAGGTGCGCGGGCGCGGGCTGATGCTCGCCGTCGAGCTCCACGAGGAGGCCGGCGGCGCGCGGCGCGTCGTCGAGGCCCTGCGCGCGCGCGGGCTTCTCGCCAAGGACACCCACGGCCACACGATCCGCTTCGCGCCCCCGCTGGTGATCACGGGCGAGGAGGTGGATCTCGCGGTCGAGACCATCGGCGAGGCGCTCAACGCCTGCGGATGAGACGAAATCAGGCGGTCCTGCGCTCCAGCGCGGCGTTCAGCGCCACGAGGGCGAGAACGGTGGCGACGAGCATCACCGGCACGGCGTCGAGGCCGATCCAGTCGGCGAGCAGGCCGCCGAGCAGCGGGAAGATCACGCCGCCGAGCATCGCGGCCGAGACCTGGAACCCGACGGCGTGCGCCGAGAGCGCGTCGCCGAGCCTTGCGGGCGTGCGCGACATCAGCATCGGGTAGACTGGGGCGCAGGCGAGGCCGAGCAGCACGACGCCCGGCAGCGCCAGCCAGGCCGGCCCGAAGGCGAAGGCGGCGGCGCCCACCGCCATGCCCCAGAGCCCGAGCCGCACCGAGCGGTCCTCGCCCAGCCGCTCGGCGAAGAGCCCGAAGCCGACGCGGCCGACGAAGAGCCCGCCCCAGTAGAGCCCCGTCATGACGCCCGCGAGCTCGACCGACAGCCCCCTGCCCTCGCTGAGCACGGTGAAGATCCACAGGCCCGCGCCGTACTCGACGCCGGCATAGAGGCAGAACATCGCGATCTGAAGGCGCACGACCGGATGCGCGAGCGCCGCGCCCGTCGTCACCCGCGCGGGCGCGGGCGTCTCGTGCGGCGCGGCGACGGGGCCGCCCGCGTCGGCGCGCCAGGCGCCGCGGGTCGTCAGGAACAGAAGCGCCATCGCCGCCATCACGACCGCGATCAGCCCGTAGCCGAGCCGCCAGGAGTCGGTGAGGACGAGCGCAGCGGTCATCAGGAACGGCCCGCAGGCCGCGCCGAACCCGAAGGCGGCGTGCAGCCAGTTCATGTGGCGCGCGGAGAAGCGCCTGGCGGCGTAGGCGTTCAGCCCCGCGTCGATGGCGCCCGATCCGAGCCCCACCAGCGGCGCGCAGGCGAGGAACAGCGGAAAGGACGGCGCCAGCGCCACGCCGACGAGCGCCGCCGCGACGAGCGCCGTGCTCCCGGACAGGAGCCGGCCCACCCCGTAGGCCTCGAGCAGCCGCCCCGCGAAGAACGACGACACGAAGAAGCCCGCCGCCGTCCCGGCCATGATCAGGCCGAGCCCGCTCTGCGGCAGCGCGAACAGGTCGCGCACGAAGGGCCAGGCCACGCCGTGCGCGACGTCGGGCAGCGCCAGCGAGACGAAGCCGAGATAGGCGACGACGACGAGGAAGGCGCGGGGCGCGCCGGCGGCGCGGGCGGCTGTTGTCACGGGACGGGGGACCTCGCGAACGGGTGAACCGCGCTTCTACGCCCGCGGCGCGCCGGTGTCACCGGAGCCCCCCGCGCCGCCAAAGCACCTTTGCCGCGCCGCACCCTGTGACGGCCGGCCGAGATCGCGTATGAAGGCCGCTCGCAACAGGCATTCGGAAAAAAAGGAACGGACCCATGGCGGACCTGACGCGCGCGAAGGCGCGGACCATCGTCGAGACGGCGCTCTCGACCGCGCGCGAGCGCGGCTTCAAGCCGCTCGTGGTGGCGGTGTACGACGCGCGCGGCGCGCTCAAGGCCTACGAGGCCGAGGACGGCACCTCGCTCAAGCGCGGCGAGATCGCCATGGGCAAGGCCTACGCCGCGATCGCGCTCGGCGTGCCCTCGCGCACGATCAACGCCATGGCGCTGGAGCGCCCGCACTTCGTCGGCGCGCTGTCGAGCGTGGTGGGCGGCTCGTTCGTGCCGGTCCCCGGCGGCGTGCTGGTGCGCGACGCCGCCGGCGCGCTGGTGGGCGCGGTCGGCATCTCGGGCGACACGTCCGACAACGACGAGGCCGCCGCGGTCGCGGGCATCGAGGCCGCCGGCCTCGGGGCCGAGACCGGGGCCTGAGCCGGAGTCAGTCCTCGACGACGAACTCGCCCTGCATCGCCGCCTCCTCGCCGGCCGGCGCGCAGCCGTATGCGTAGACGCCTTCCTGTGCGGAGGTGAAGGTGATCTGGGCCGTCGTGCCGGCGGGCACGACGAACGCCTCGGCGTCGGTCGCGTATTCGGCGTCGGTGACCGCGACGATCGTGCCGGCGGCGAAGAAGGCCGGCGCGGAGAAGGCCGCCGCCCGATCGCTCTGGTTCGCGAGCTGGAGGGTCAGCTCCTGGTTCGAGGGGAGGCGGGCGAGATCCGGGCGGCAGACGAGGGCGCCGCCTTCCATCCGCAGCGCGACCTCCACCGCGACCGCCTGCGCCGGATCCCCGATCCGCGCGTCGGGCGCCGGCGCGCCGGGCTGGACCTGAACCAGGACCGTGCCGCCGGCGGGCGTCGCGACCGAGAAGCAGACGAGCGCGAAGGCGGCGACGATCGCCTCGCGGATGCGCAGGGGCGTGGGATCGGCTCGCGTCGTGTCGCCGGACGTGGCGGCGGCGCGAGAGGGCGTCGGTCGGATCGGCATGGGCGGTTCCTCGATCTGCGTCATGGATGGGGAACGCCCGCGCGCGACGCCGCGTTCCGGAACCCGCCATGCGCCCGCGCGGCGGCTCCGCCGGGCACACCCGGGAGCGGGATCGGTTACAGTCGGTTACGCGAGTTCATCGGCGCGGCCACATTCCGGCCGCCTCGCGACGCGAAAGCCCGATCCATCGTCAACGATCGGGACGGGTCGATGGTCTTCAAGCTCTCGCGCACGGCAATCCGCACGGCGGCCGCCGCCGCCCTCCTGCTCGCGCCCGCCACGGCGCTGACGGTCCCCGCCCACGCCCATCCGCCGCAGACGAGCGCGGGCGGCGCGCTTCTCGCTCAGGGAAAAGCGTCCTACTACCGCCACGGCGCCCGGACCGCCAACGGCGAGCGCTTCGATCCGAACGGGCTCACGGCCGCGCACCGGTCGCTGCCCTTCGGCTCGCGGGTGCGCGTCGTGGACGACGCCACCGGCAGAGCCGTCGTCGTGCGCATCAACGACCGCGGACCCTTCACCGGCGGACGCGTCATCGACCTCGCCCAGGGCGCCGCCCGCCAGCTCGGCATGCTCGACCGCGGGGTGGCCACGGTCAGCGTCTACGCGCTCGAATAACGCGTTCATCGAGTGTTTTGCGCGGTCGCAGTCGCCGCATCCGCGACATTCATCATGCCTCGCCGTGAAAACGAACGGCCGCGTTGCGAAAAAGGGCGACGCACGTCGTCTTTTTCGCGCGTGCGTCTTTACAAGGGCTGGGAATTTGGGCACTCTCCCCCGCGAAGGTGGACATAAACCACCGTCAGGGCGGTTTTGACAGCAATTCTATGCAAAGCGCCAGAAGAGCCAACAGACCGGTCTAGTGGGGTACCCGTTTTCGGACCTGGCTCGTTGCGCTCCGTCGCGATCAGCAGTGTTCCGAAGACATAGTGGCGTCGAACATCAGCTGAAGCAGCGCGAGAGCGAGAGAATACATGGGTCGAGGTCGAGAGTTCCGCGATTCGGGCCGTCGTGGGTTCGATGATGATTTTGGTCAGCGTCGGTCTGACTATTTCGAGCCGCGCGCGGAACGCGGCTCCTTCGGCGGCGGCGCTCCGATGGCGCCGCGCCCGGTCGGCGGGCCCACCGTCGACGCCGTCGTGAAGTGGTTCAACTCCGAGAAGGGCTTCGGCTTCGTCGAGGTTGCGGACGGCACCGGCGACGCGTTCCTGCACATCCGCGCGGTCGAGGCCGCGGGCCATACCGACCTGCAGCCCGGCACGCGCCTCGAGGTGCGGACGGCCCAGGGTCAGAAGGGTCCCCAGGTCACCGAGGTCATCTCCGTCGACACGTCGACGGCAGAGGCCCCCGCCCCGCGCACCGGCGGGTTCGGCGCCGGCCCGGGCGGTCCCGGCGCTGCCCGTCGCCCGCCGCGTCCCGGCTTCGGCGCCGGCGGCGGCGGGGGTGGCGCGCCCCGTCACACCGGCCCGACGACGGAGCTCATGGGCACCGTCAAGTGGTACAACCCCACGAAGGGCTTCGGCTTCATCGTGGCCGAGGACGGCGGCAAGGACGTGTTCATCCACCGCTCGGTGCTGATGCGCGCCAACCTGCCGGACCTCATCGAAGGCCAGACCGTCCGCATGGGCGTGGTCGACGGCATGAAGGGCCGCGAGGCCGCCACGATCGATCTCGGCGACGGCGACTGAGCGAAGCCGCCTCTCCCGATTTCGGTTCGAGATTCAGACGGCGGGCTCCTTCGGGGGCCCGCCGTTCTCATTTGCGCGCCTATTCTCCGTCGCCGAGGAGCACCTCCAGCGGCGCGCCGGGCTCGTCCTTGACGACGCGCGTGACGATGTAGGTGAAGTATCGGTCGATGCCGATCTGGCGCTCCAGCAGAGCGTCGACGAGCCGCTGGTAGGCATCGATGTCGCGTGCGACCACCTTGAGCACGTAGTCCACCCCGCCGCCGACGGACCAGCAGGAGACGATTTCCGGCACGTCCCGGACCGCACGCTCGAAGCGCTCGAAATCCGCCTGGCGGTGTGCGCCGAGCGTCACCTCCATCATCACGGTCGCCGCCGAGACGCCGAGCGCCTTGAGCGAGACGCGCGCGTGGTAGCCGGCGACGATCCCCGCCTTCTCCAGGCGGTCGAGCCGCGTCCAGCACGGCGTGGGCGAGAGCCCCACCTCCTCGGCCAGCGCGAGCTTGGTGATCCGGCCGTTGCGCTGAACGGCGGCGAGGATGCGCAGGTCGATGGGATCGAGCTTCAGGGGCTTCATCGTCTCGCGCGCTCTCCTCCGCTGGTGGCCATGACCTAGCCGACCGGGAAAACCGTGACAATCGTCGTGGCCGCGCGCCGAACGGCGAACGCCCGACGCGGGTCGCGCCCCCGTCCACGGCGCGCTAGACTTCCGGCCGAGCCCTCGGACCACACGCGAAGCAGGCCACGATGACCGAACCCGTCCTGAAATTCTCCCGCGCCGAATACGCCGCGCGCCTCGCCAAGACCCGCAAGGCCATGGCCGCCCGCGGCCTCGACGCGCTGATCGTCACCGACCCGTCGAACATGGCGTGGCTGACCGGCTACGACGGCTGGTCCTTCTATGTGCACCAGTGCGTGATCGTGGGTCCCGAGGGCGATCCCGTCTGGTTCGGCCGCGGGCAGGACGCCAACGGCGCCAGGCGCACGACCTGGCTCGGCAGTGACCACATCGTCGGCTACGCGGACCACTACGTGCAGTCCGCCGAGCGCCATCCGATGGACGTCCTCTGCACCGTGCTCCAGGAGCGCGGCTGGGCCGAGGGCGAGATCGGCGTCGAGATGGACAACTACTACTTCTCGGCCCAGGCCTACGTGCGCCTGCTGCTCGGCGCGCCCGAGGTGAAGTTCAAGGACGCGACCGCCCTCGTCAATTGGCAGCGCGCGGTCAAGTCCGAGCAGGAACTCGCCTACATGCGCCAGGCCGCGCGGATCGTCGAGATCATGCATCAGCGCATACTCGACACCGTCGAGCCCGGCATGCGCAAGTGCGATCTCGTCGCCGAGATCTACGACGCCGGCATCCGCGGCACGCCCGAAATCGGCGGCGACTATCCCGCGATCGTGCCGCTGCTCCCATCGGGCGCGGACGCGTCGGCGCCGCACCTCACCTGGGACGACCGCCCGATGAGGACCGGCGAGGGCACGTTCTTCGAGATCGCCGGCTGCGTGAACCGCTACCACTGCCCGCTCTCGCGCACGGTCTTCCTCGGCCGGCCCAGCCAGGCCTTCCTCGACGCCGAGAAAGCCACGCTCGAGGGCATGGAAGCGGGGCTCGCGGCGGCCAGGCCCGGCAACACCTGCGAGGACATCGCCAACGCGTTCTTCGCGGTGCTGAAGAGGCACGGGATCGAGAAGGACAACCGCACCGGCTACCCGATCGGCCTGTCCTATCCGCCGGACTGGGGCGAGCGTACGATGAGCCTGCGCCCCGGCGACACGACCGTGCTCCAGCCCGGCATGACCTTCCACTTCATGACGGGGCTCTGGCTCGAGGACATGGGGCTCGAGATCACCGAGAGCATCGCCATCACCGACACCGGGGTGGAGTGCCTCGCGACCGTGCCGCGCAAGCTCTTCGTGAAGAGCTGACACCATGTCGAACGACCCGCCCCCGTCGCCCATCGTGCCGACCGTCGACCTCCAGGCCGACGGCGTCCAGCACGGCCACCTGCGCCTGCCCTACAGCCGCGACGACTCGGCCTGGGGCTCGGTGATGATCCCGATCTGCGTGATCGCCAACGGGGAGGGCCCGACCGCCCTCCTCACCGGCGCCAATCACGGGGACGAGTACGAGGGGCCGATCGCGCTCTACGAGCTCGCCCGCACCCTGCGGCCGCAGGACGTGACGGGGCGGGTGATCATCCTGCCGGCGATGAACTGGCCCGCCTTCGACGCCGGCACCCGCACCTCGCCGATCGACGGGGGCAACCTCAACCGCTCCTTCCCCGGCCGCCCGGACGGGAGCCCGACCTCCAAGATCGCCGACTACGTCACCCGCGCGCTCGTTCCGCTCGCCGACATCGTGCTCGACTTCCACTCCGGCGGCCGCACGCTCGACTTCGTGCCCTTCGCCGCCGCGCACCGTCTGCCGGACACCCGCCAGGAGGCCGCCTGCAAGGCCGCGGTCGAGGCCTTCGGGGCGCCCTACTCGATGACCATGCTCGAGATCGATGCGGTGGGCATGCTCGACACGATCGTCGAGGAGATGGGCAAGACCTTCGTCACGACCGAGCTCGGCGGCGGCGGCACGGCGTCCGCCCGCACGGCGACGATCGCGCGCCAGGGCGTGCGCGACGTGCTGATCCACGCGGGCGTGATGCGGGGCGCGGTGGAGCGGCGCGAGACCCGCTGGCTCGACATGCCGTCGGGCGACTGCTTCGCCTTCGCCGAGGACGGCGGGCTCATCGCCTTCACGGTGGATCTCGGCGAGCCGGTGGACGCAGGCGACGTCATCGCCTGCGTCCACCCCATCGGCCGCACCGGCGGCGCGCCGCGGGAATACCGCGCGGCCATGGACGGCATCCTCGCCGCCCGCCACTTCCCCGGGCTGGTGAAGCCGGGGGACTGCGTCGCGGTGCTTGCGCAGATCGTGGGGTGAATGCTTCTCTGTCCCGCGAGGGGCTGCTTCTTCATGAAACCCACCGCGATACGGCCCATGAAGAGGCTCGCGGGCGGCGCCGAGTCTCCCCTCTCCGAACGCTGTGCAGGGCGAAGGCCGCCGAGACGCTTTGCATCGGGCTCAGGTGGGAGCTGGGGCGCGCCTGAAACTCGTTGCGGAAAGGTGGAGTTACAGTTATTTCTGATGCAGGCGAGGAGGCAGCCATGGTGATGTCCACGACGAAGCTGGTGGTGCCTGAACGGGATCGCGAGACCGCTGCCCGTGCGGCGAGCGCGATCAGTGCCGCGCACCTTGCCGGAGGCGAGACGATGCTCCTGCTCGACGAGGCCGGACGGCGGGTCGAAGTGCCGCTGACCAGCTCCATCGCGGAGGCGATCTCGGCCCTCCTAGAGCGCTTGGGGGAGAGCGAAGACCTCTTTCTCCTCGGCCAGGAAGAGGAGCTGACCCCTGAACAGGCGGCGAAGATCCTGGGTATCTCGCGCCCGCTCGTCTACCATCGCATGAAAACCGGTCGCTTGCCGTCGCGGGCCGTTGGAACCCACAGCCGCATCAAGCTGAAGGACGTATTGGCGCTCAAGACGTTCGAGGAAAAGCGGGCGGCGTTCTCGTCGGAACTGGCCGCGGACACGGACGACCAGGAACTTGCGCACCGAGATTCCTAACGTCCTCCTCGACGCCTGTGTCGTCCTGCCGCCTCAGCAGCGGAACCTGCTTCTCCAGATGGCCTCCGATGAGCTCTTCGCCGTCTTCTGGACAGATCGGATCATCGGCGAGTGGCTCCGAAACGTCGGGATCGAGGACGACCGAGCGAAGTGCGAGAACCGCACGGTTCCGCTCATGCGCCGAGAGTTCCCGAACGCGACCCTTCCTCTTGTGACCGACGACCCCATCGGGACGACGGACCTGAACGATGTGCATGTGGCGAGGGCTGCCCTTGCCGTATCTCCTTGCATTCTCCTGACGTGGAACGTCAGGGATTTCGACCTTTCAGCGCTGGCGGAACTCGATGTGGAGGTCATCACGCCCGATGTGTTCCTCACGAGGTTGCTCGACGCCGATCCCGCGTTGGTCGAGGACGCCACGCGCCGTGCCATGGCGAACCTCACCCGCTCGGCCCCAACGTGGTCCAGCTACCTCGAGGCCTTGGAGCGGAATGGCTTGACCACTTTCGCCGAGCGCTTGCACAGGTTGGGACGAGACGACGGCGCAGACCTCGTAACCGACATCCGCCCCTCCGGGCGATAGCGCTCCCTGGAGCAGGGGTCCTGCACTCCCGCTTGTCACACACCAAGGTGGGCAGGCTCGGCGGCGCCCTCATGGCAACAGAACAAAGCCGTTCAGCGGCAAGCCCCCCCCACACGCCGATCCGAGACCTCCGCATGACGCGCCTCCTGATCACCGGCTTCGGCCCTTTCCCCGGCGTGCCGCGCAATCCGACCGACGGCCTCGCGCGCAGCCTCGCCGCCGATCGGCGCTGGCGACGTCTCGGCGTCGCGGCGACGGCGCTCGTCCTGCCCACCGCCTATTGCGCGATCGAGGGCGCGCTCCTGCCCGCGCTGCGCGATCGCGCGCCCCATGCGGTGCTGATGCTCGGCGTCGCGAAGCGCCGGCGCGCCGTCTGCCTGGAGACGCGGGCGCTCAACCGCGTGACGCGCCGCCTGCCCGACGCGTCCGGCCGGCTGCCCGCCTCCCTCGCCTACCGCGTCGGCGCGCCCTTCGTGCGGCGGCCGCAGGCATCCATTCCCGTGCTGGCCGCCGCGATGCGGACGGCCGCGCCGGGGTGCACGCGTGCATCCCGCGACGCGGGGCGCTACCTGTGCAACGCGGCCTATTTCGACGCCCTCGCCGAGCGGGGCCCCGCGGCCATCGTCTTCGTTCACGTGCCGCTGCCGCATCCGGGGCCGGGACGGACTGTCCGTCCGGGATGTCAGCCGCGACTCACGATCGCCGAGACGCGCCGAGCGGTCATGGCCGCGGCGCTGTCCCTGGCGCGGGCCTCGCGGCGTCGGTGTCCGGAACCCGGCCGTTGATCTCGCCGCACCGGGAGAGCCCGCCCGCGGCGGTGAGCGCTGCACGGTCGAGCCCGTAGGCGGACAGGTCGCGATCGGTGATCTCGCGCCCGCAGCGCTGGAGCGCGGCGTTGAGCGCCAAGCGCCACGCGGCGAAGGGGCCGTGGCTCTCGGAGTGGTTCTCCGCGGTCCCGACCACGTAGGCGCCACGCGCCGGCAGGGCGACGACGCGTGCGCCGTGCGCCGCCGCCGCTTTGGGCCAGACATGATGGTCGCGCAGCACGAGGAGCGGATTGCGCCGGAGCGGATCGGGATCGGACGGCCGCAGCCGCGCGACGATCGAGGAGCCGCACAGCGCGTGGAACGGCTTCTCGAAGGCGCCGACGAAGGGCAGCGGCGCGACGCTGCCGGTGGCGAAGTCCACCAGATCCCCCTCCCCGATCACGCCGCCGATGGCGTCTTCGGGGATCGCCGCGCGGGCCGTGCGCACGAGATCGCGCGAGACCCAGTCGTCCGCGTCGACGGGCATCAGCAGCCCGTCGCCGGCCCGCATGGCGGCCTCGCCGAGCGCGTGCTTCTTGCGTCCGGAATCGTTGTTCTGCACGTCCGGCGGCAGGGCCGGCCAATCGGCGGCGAGGAAGCGCAGCCGCGGATCCTCGGGCAGTCCGCGCGGGCGGTCGTGGCCCATGATCAGGACGCGGAAATTCGGATCGTTCTGCGCGAGGATCGAGCGCAGGGTGAGACCCAGCAGCGCCTCGACGCGGGCGAAGTCCCCCGCCGCGGCGCGGCCGACGAGCGGTATGGCGAAGGTGAAGGCGAGACGCTGTGCCATGACGAGGGCGCAACGCGAAGGGCCGCGGACGAGGTCCGCGGAACGGGCGACTTCGGCGCCGAAATGTCATCACCTGGCGACGGGCCACCCCTGCGCAGGAGCGCGGACGGCCGGGGCGCGCGGGCGCCCCGGCCGTTCGAGCGATCGACGGCGCCGGGGCGCCGGCGCGATCTCAGACCTCGTTGCCGGCGGCGACGAGGCTCTTCACGGTCTGCAACGCGGCGCCGCGAAGCGCCGGGCGCTTGATCTCGTTGAACAGCGCGACGAGCGCGATCGCGTCCTCGTCCATCAGGCGCGCCTGGCCGTGCTCGACGCCGCCCAGCAGGGCGGACGCGGGCTGCTCGAGCACCGTGGCGATCTGCACGAGGCGGGAGGCCGCGACGCGGTCGGTCCCGTTCTCGTACTTCTGGACCTGCTGATAGGTCACGCCGATGGCCTGGCCGAGCTCGCTCTGCGAGAGCTTGGCCTGCTTGCGTGCGAGGCGGATGCGCTGTCCGATCTCGCGATCGATTTCCGTAGGTGAGCGTGTCATGAGCCGTTTCCCGAAGTGATGTTGACGGTCTGTGACCGTACGGTTGCCCCAGAGTTCGACGTTCGCGAGGTACCAAATTCTTTGGGGAAGCCTTCTCGCGATACTTGCCCCTGCATAAAGCGGTTTGTGCTCTCAACAAAGCATCGGGCGCCCGAGCGAACTGGGCGACCGAACGGAGCCGACGAGGATCGGCGGCTCGAACGAGCATATCTGCACACGAACCGACAGTAATTCCTCGGATTCGTGCGGGAATATCTCGCCACACCCGACGGAGCGGACGGAGCAGATTGTGCGGTCGCGATCCGGATTCGAAACTCCCGATCGGCGATGCTGACACCCTAAAGGTGCAGGTGCTCGCTCCGGCATGCGTCCCCGCGGGGCATGTCCGGTGCCCTCGGGGGCTCGGATCTCAACGCGCGGTCTCATGCTCCGTTCCCCCGCGGACAGTCTCGCCCCGATCACCACAACCTCGTGATTGCCAACCGGACCGCTCGTCGAGGCAACGAAACGGTCAACTCGAACGTGCTTTTCCGCAGATTCCCTGGGAGATTTCGCACATCGCAAGTCGCAATACCGCTCTGCAACCCGCAACCCGGGCTTTCGTTCCCGACGAACGATCCCTGCGTGTTCCCACGCGACCCGATACCGCGCCCCGACGCGAATCGGCGACACGGCGGGAGGGAGGGGCGCGAGATGCGCCGAGGCGACCATCGTTCAACCTCCGAGCGCTTCGACCATGCGGTCGAGCGCCTGCTGGAGCTGCCGAGGATCGCGGGCGACGCACATGCGCAGGTGCCCGCGCGCGCTCGCGCCGAAGAGCGATCCGGGGGCGAGGCCCACGCGGGCGGCGTCCAGGATACGCCGGCAGGCGGCCGCGGAATCCGGCTCGGATTCCAGCGCGAAGAAGACGTACATCCCGCCCTTGGGCTTCTCCGGAAGGCGCACGGCGGGCACCCTGCCGAGGGCGGCGTAGGCGAGATCGACGCCGTGGCGGCAGCGCTCGCGCATCGTCGCGACGAGATCCTCGCCTTCGGTCACGGCCACGGTCGCGCCCGCCTGGATCACGGCCGAGACGCCACTGTTGACGTATTGCGTCATCGCGGCGAGCTGGGGCGCGACGGAGAGCGGATGCGTCAGCCAGCCCACGCGCCAGCCCGTCATGGCCCACGCCTTCGAGAAGCTGTTGATCGACAGGACGAGGTCCTCGTTCTCCGCGATCTCGAGGATCGACGGGGCCGACGGCCCGTCCCAGTAGAGCCTGTTGTAGACCTCGTCGGAGACGATCCAGATCCCGCGCTCGCGCCCGAAGGCGAGCAGAGCGGCGAGATCCTCGCGGCTCGCGGTCCAGCCGGTCGGATTGGCCGGCGTCGAGTAGACGATCGCCCGCGTGCGCGCGTCGCAGGCGCGCACGACCGCGTCCATGTCGAGCCGCCAGTCGCCGTCGCGGAAGGCGAGCGGCACGGGACGCCCCTCCCCGCCGCTGAGGTGGATCAGGTTGGCGATGTTGGGCCATTGCGGCTCGAGGTAGACGACGTTCTGCCCGAGATCCAGGATCAGCTGGAACGCGAGCGCCAGCGCCTGCATGCCGCCGGGCGTCACCGTGGAACGGTCCCGCGCGATCTCGCGCCCGTGCAGCCGGGTCTGGTAGGCGGCGAGCGCCTCGGTCAACGCCGGCGCGCCGCGCATGTCCGGCACGTAGAAGGTCAGCCCCTCGTCGAGCGCGGCCTTCGCCGCGTCGCGGATGAAGGCCGGCGTGACGAGGTCGCCCTCGCCGTACCAGAGCGGGATGACGTCGCCGAGCTGACGCGCGCGCACCGCCAGCTCGGCGATGTTCTCGGTGGGCAGATCCTGGACGAGCGCGCGCACGCGGGACGCGGCAGGCACGTCGCGTGCGTCCGGCGCGTTGCGCAACAGCTGCGGTCGCATGCTTCGACTGCCCTGCATCGGCTTTCGCCCCCTCGTGCACCGTCGCCAGGATTCGCGCGACGGCTGCACACATGAAAACTTCGGACAATTTCGATTGTCCCTCAATTCTGCATCCAGTTCAAGCATGAAAGAAGGCCCATCGATCCCAATCCTGACGCGAATTTCCCGTCATTCCGGAACGATACGGCCGTTTGACCGCCCGCATGGAACTGCATACAGTATGCCACATAGGGGCCGAGGAGCAGTCGAAGCCATGGTGGCGAACGGGACGAGCAAGCGCGAGAGTTTCCGCGAGCGCATCTACGCCGACCTTCGCCTGCGGCTGCAGCGCTCCGAGTTCGGCCCGGACGACAAGCTCGTGGACGTCGAGATCGCCAGCGTCTACGGCGCGTCGCGTATGCCGGCGCGCGAGGCCCTGCTGCAGCTCGTCAACGACGGCTATCTCGTCGGCACGACTCGCGGTTTCGCCGTGCCGACCCTGTCGCTGGAGGACGTCCGCGACATCTTCGAGATCCGCAAGCTGCTCGAGCCGCGGGCCGCGGCGCACGCCGCGCGCGCCCTCGACGACGGGGCCGAGGCGGCGCTCGACGCCGCGCTGGCGGAGGCGCGAGCGGCCGCCCGCGTGGACGACGTCGAGAGCCTGATCCTCGCCAACATCGCCTTCCGCAACGCCTGGCTGGGCTGCGTGCGCAACGCCCGCTTGGCCGCGACGATCTCGCGCTTCGTCGACCACGTGCAGACGGTACGCCTCGAGACGTTACGACGTCCGCAGACGCGCCAGGTCGTGGTCGAGGGTCTCGAGGACATCCACGCCGCCTTCGTCACGCGCGACCCGATCACGGTCGGCGACCGCATGGCCGCCTTCATCGGCGCGGCGGAGCAAGCGTTCTTCGCCGCGCGCAAGGCGCAGATGGCGCCGCAGGCGGCGGCGGCCAGTCGCACGGTTTCGGCGTCGGCCAAGCCGTGACGCCCGCGTTCCCGGAGTAGCATCATGTTCGATCCCGCACGGTCCACCCTGCGCGCCGGCCTCGACAGCGGGGAGAGCTTCGCCGTGGCCTGGCTGGCGATGGGGTCTGTCGCCATGGTCGAGGCGGCGGCGCGCGCCCGGCCGGACGCCGTCGTGATCGACCTTCAGCACGGCCTCTTCGACCGGCGCGACCTCGAAGCCGCGCTCGCCGCCGTCCCGCCGGAGATCCCGGTTCTCGCGCGCGTGGCCGACAACACGCCCGGCGCGATCGGCACGGCCCTCGACGCCGGCGCTGAAGGGGTGATCGTCCCCCTCGTCGAGACCGCCGAGGAGGCCGCGGCGGCGGTGCGCTTCGCGCGGTTTCCGCCGCACGGCGTGCGCTCGGGCGGGGGCGTGCGGCCGCTCGCCGATTTCGCCGCCTATGTCGCCGGCGCCGAGCGCGGTATCGTCGTCGTCGTGATGATCGAGACCCTGCGCGGCCTCGAGAACGCCGCCGCGATCGCCGCGACGCCGGGCGTGGACATGGTCTTCATCGGCACCGGAGACCTCGCTCTGTGCATCGGCGCCGGGCCCGACGCGACGGCGCGCCAGGAAGACGGCTGCGCCGCCGTCGTGAAGGCGTGCGCGGACGCCGGCACGCCCTGCGGCATCTTCACCGGAGATCTGGAAGCGGCGCGTGCGCGCCTGAGGGAGGGATATCGCATGGTGGTGGCGGCCAACGACATCGCGGTCGTGAACCGGGGCTTCCGCGAGGCGGTCGAGGCGCTCGCGCGCCCGAGCCGGGAGGGTGCGCGATGAGCGCCGTCGTCGACGCCCTCGTCGCGGCGCTCGGCGCGGACCGCATCCGCGTCGGCGCCGACGTGCCCGAGCGCGCCCGCGCCGACGCGAGCGGGCTCGCCCCGACCGCGCCGCTCGCGCTCGTGCTGCCGCGCTCGACCGAGGAGGTCTCGACCGCCCTGCGGATCTGCCACGCGCACGGCCAGCCGGTCGTGACCCAGGGCGGCATGACCGGCCTCGCCGGCGGCGCGCATCCGTTCGACGCCGAGGTGGCCCTCTCGCTCGAGCGCATGAGCGGCGTCGAGGAAGTCGACGCGGGCGCGGCGACGCTCACCGCGCTCGCCGGCACGCCGCTCCAGGTGGTCCAGGACGCCGCCGCCGAGGCGGGCTTCCTGTGCGGGATCGATCTGGGCGCCCGCGGCACCTGCACGATCGGCGGCAACATCGCGACCAACGCGGGCGGCAACAACGTCGTGCGCTACGGCATGGCGCGGCGCAACGTGCTCGGCCTCGAGGCGGTGCTCGCCGACGGGACCGTAATGCGCTCGCTCAACAAGATGCTCAAGAACAACGCCGGCTACGACTGGACGCAGCTGTTCATCGGCTCGGAGGGCACGCTCGGGGTCGTCACCCGCGTGGTGATCGGCCTCCATCCGCGCCCCGAGGGCGTCCACACCGCCCTGTGCGCGGTCGAGAACGCGGATGCGGCGCTCGCGCTGCTGCGCGCGCTGGAGCGGTGCTTCGCCGGCGGGCTCCTCGTCTTCGAGGGGATGTGGCGCGAGTTCATCCGCCAGGCGGTGGACGAGGTCGGCCTCGCCGCCCCCTTCGCCGAGGAGCACGACGTCCTGGTCCTCGTCGAGGCCGCGACCGGAGCCGGCCCGGAGGGCGCGGAGCGCTTCGAGGAGGCGCTCGGATCCCTGCTCGAGGAGGGCCTCGTGCACGACGCCGTCGTGGCGCGTTCGGAGGCCGACCGGGCGAAGCTCTGGGCCTTCCGCGAATCGCCCTACGAGTACCAGGCCAAACTGCCGAAATGGGTCGGCTTCGACGTGAGCTTCCCGCGCGCCCGCATCGGCGAGGCCGTGGAGGCGCTGCGCGCCGCCGCGGCGTCCCGCTGGCCGCAGGCGCTGAGCGTGATCTTCGGCCACATCGCCGATTCGAACCTGCACCTGATCGTCGGGGCCGCGGGACTCGACAAGGCCATGGTGGAGGAGACGGTCTATGCGATCGTCGCGGATTTCGGCGGCTCGGTCTCGGCCGAGCACGGGATCGGGCGCAACAAGCGCGCCTGGCTCGCGCTCTCGCGCACGGCGCCCGAGCTCGCCCTGATGCGCACGATCAAGCGGGCGCTCGACCCCGCGGACCTGCTCAACAGGGGGCGCGTGCTCTGAGACCGGGCGATGCGGCTCGCCGGCGCACAATCCGCGCTTGCTCCGCAGCGGAGGACTCGGTCCATTCGCGGGAAGTGCGGGGGGCCCGGAGCGCGAGCAGCGCCGCGGGCGCGGCGCCCACGAAGGAAAACCCGGCCGAACCGGGTCGAAACGGATAGCGGCGCGATGCGCCGCATCGAGACGGGAGCAGGCAGGCGCCTGAGGCAACCATAATACACGTCTTCGCCCGCGCTCCGCATCGTTGCGCAGGGGCATCCGAGAAGGGGAACACACGATGAAGACCATGCTTCGCACACTCGCGGCGGCCCTCACCGTCGCCGCCTTCGCCGCGCCGGCGGCCGCCCAGACCCTCCAGGTCGGCGCCTATCCGGCGAACCCGCCGTGGGAGGTCAAGAACGAGCGCGGCGAGTTCGAGGGCTTCGAGGTCGACCTCGTGCGCGCCATCGCCGAGAAGATGGGCCGCGACGTCGAGATCCAGGATCTCGGCTTCCAGGCGCTGTTCGCCGCCACCTCGTCGGGCCGCATCGACATGGCGATCTCGACGATCACCATCACCCCCGAGCGCCTCGAGAGCCAGGCCTTCACCCAGGGCTACTACGACAGCGACATGGCGCTCGCCACCGCCGAAGGCTCCGAGGTCGACGGCCTCGCGGACATGCAGGGCAAGGTCGCCGGCGCGCTGGCGACGTCGACCGGCGAGAAGTGGGCGCGCGAGAACCAGGAGCGCTACGGCTTCTCCGAGATCAAGACCTACAACGCCCAGCAGGACCTGCTGCTCGACACCCGCAACGGCCGCGTCGACGGCGCCATCTCCGACATCGCCGGCCTGCAGTTCACCTTCATGAAGATGCCGGGTCTCGAGATCGCCGAGCGCATCGAGACCGGCGACCAGTACGGCATCATGATGCCGAAGGGCTCGCCGCTGCTCGAGGAGGTGAACGCCGCCATCTCCGCGCTCAAGGAAGAGGGCTACCTCGCCGAGCTGCACGAGACGTGGCTCGGCGCCCCCGCCGGCGAGGGCACGAGCACGGTCACGGTGCTGCCCATCCCGACCGCGAACTGATCCGCGCACGTCCGCATGCCGACCCGCCGCTCCCGCGCGCTTCGCGGGGGCGGCTCCCGCCACCCGCGCCCGCCCGCGGGGTTCACGCCTGGACGGACGCCTCCATGGACCTGATCGACACCTTCTTCAACGCGGACGTGCTCGTTCGCGCGATGCCGCTGCTGATCACCGGCCTCGTGACGACGATCCAGCTCGGCGTGACCAGCATCGCCGCGGGCTCCGTCATCGGCCTCGCGCTGGCGCTCTCGCGCCTCTACGGGCCCAAGGCGCTGCGCCTCCTCGCGGTGGTCGTGATCGACGTGTTCCGCGCCGTGCCGGTGCTGGTGCTGCTGATCCTGATCTACTACGCCCTGCCCTTCCTGGGGATCAGGCTCTCCTCCTTCGCCTCGGCCTGGATCGCGCTCTCGCTCGTCTTCGGCGCCTTCACCGCCGAGGTGCTGCGCTCGGGCATCGAGGCCATCCCCAAGGGGCAGTTCGAGGCGGCGCACGCGATGGGGCTGTCCTTTCCCCAGACCATGCGGCTCGTCGTGCTGCCGCAGGCGGCGCGCATCGCCGTGCCGCCGCAGACCTCGAACTGCATCTCGCTCCTGAAGGACACGTCGCTCGCCTCGGTCGTGGCCATGCCCGACCTCCTGAAGCAGGCCACCGACGCGCAGGCCTTCTTCGGCAACCCGACGCCGCTGATCGGCGCGGCGATCGTCTACCTCGCGATCCTCTGGCCGCTCGTGCGCCTCGTGGGCGTGCTCGAGACGCGCCAGAAGCGCTCGCTCGCACGCTGAACGAACAACGAGAAGGAAACGCCCCCATGCCGAACGCGACACGTTCCCTCACGCCGAACGACATCGTCGGGATCGTCGGCATCCTGCCGACCCCCTCGACGCCGGATGCCGATCAATGGTCGTGCACCGCCTCCGTCGACCTGGAGGAGACGGCGCGGATGACGGCGACGATCAAGAGCGCCGGCGTTTCCACCCTGATGACCTGCGGCTCGTTCGGCGAGGGGCCGAGCCTGCTGCCGGAGGAGAACGAGGACTTCACCGACACGATCGTGCAGGCGCTCGGCGGCGACGGGCTCCTGCTCGCGGGCGTGACGACGCTCAACACCCGCGAGACGATCCGCCGGGCGCGGCGGCTGATCGAGATCGGGGCGAACGGGCTCTTCCTGGGGCGTCCGATGTGGATGGCGCTCGACGCGCCCGGAATCTTGAAATACTACCGCGACATCGCCGAGGCGCTGCCCGGCGTGCCGATCGTGGTCTACGACAACGGCTTCGCCTTCAAGGGCAAGATCGATACGCCGACCTACGCGGCGCTTTCCGAGATCCCCGAGATCATCGCGACCAAGCACATCGGCGGGCCGAGCATGGCCGACGACCTGCGCGCCGCGAAGGGCCGCATGCGGGTGCTGCCGGTCGATTCGCAATGGCCGGACTTCGCGCAAGCGTTCCCCGACGAGGCGCGGGCCTGCTGGAGCGGCAACGTCGCGGACGGGCCGGAGCCCCTCGTCGCGCTCGCCGGGGCGGTCGCGCGGCGGGACTGGGCGCTGGCGAAGCGGATCGGCGAGCGCATGGCCTGGGCGCAGGCGCCGATGTTTCCCGGCGGCAAGCTCGAGAACTTCGTCGACTACAACATCCCCATCGCCCACGCCCGCCTCGAGGGCTCGGGCCTCGTCCAGTCCGGCCCCCCGCGCCCGCCCTACACGCACGCGCCGGAGGCCTACATGGAGGGCGGCCGGGAGACGGGCAGGCGCTGGGCGAGCCTGAGGGAAGAGTTCTGACGCCTCACCCCTCCAGCGACGCCACCGTCTTCAGCGCTCCGTCCAGCGCCACGCCCTGCTCGTCCATCAGCGCCGCCTGCTTGAGGCGGCGCAGCCAGTCGGCGCCGTCGGCGCGATCGACGAGGAGGGGCACGGCGGACAGCACCTTGTCGAACTTGGCCTCGCCCCGGGCGTGGGTGTCCGAGTAGCCCTTCACCAGCCGCCGGCAGCCGACGACCTCGACGGCGAGCGGGTAGTTCGCCGGCAGCACCTCCAGTGCCTTCGCCAGCCAGGCGTCGACATGCGCCGCCTCGTGGGCGTGGCGCAGCGTCTTCAGACGCATGCGCTTGAAGCCCGCGACCGCATAGAGCGCGAGATACCAGCGGATCGTGCCCGTGCGCACGCGCCGGCCGCGGGAGACGAACCGGTCGAGGCGCTCGAGGAGGCCGGGACGGGCCTCGAACCAGCGGCCCATTCCCGCCGGCATCGTGCCGATCACCTCCTCCATGCGCGGGTGCATGAACTCGGTCGTGTAGAGGATCTCGTCCTCTTTCACGCCCACTTCGCCCACCACGCGGTCGTAGCGGCTGGCGCGGGTCTTGAGATCGGCGACGCGGATCACGTCGTCGTAGGCCATGGCGACGGCGAGGTACTTGGCGCAGGCCGCCGTGAAGGCGTGGGCGTGCGCCGCGCCGCCGGCGGCGCGGTCGGCCGCGAGGAGATCGCGCATCCGGTCGAGATAGGCGCCGCCATAGGCGAGGTCCTGGAAATCCACCACCTTGCGCAGGCCGGCGGCCAGCAGAGGCTGCGCCTCGCCGGGGAAGTCCGCGCGCACCCGCGCCAACAGCGCGTCGTAGCCCGCGTGGCCGACGTCGGCGAGCGGATCGGGCTTCGCCGGCGCCGGCGGCTCCGCATGTGCGGCTGGGTCGCGCGCCCGGTCGAAGGCCGCGCCGAAGGCCTTCAGGCTCGCGCTCACGCCCTTGCCGCCGGCCTTGATCGCCTCCTCGAACGCCTCGCGCGGGAACGGCAGCACGTCCGCCCCCGCGAGCGAGCCGAACAGCGCGGCGGAGACGACGCTGCCGTTGCGCGCCGCCAGTGCATCGAGATCCGACGCGATCACGCGCTTGGCCGCGACGCCCGAGGCCGCCACCACGGCCTGCGGATCGGCCGCGCCGTCGCCGGGCTTCTGCTTCTCGGCGACCGCATAGGCGCGGTGGGTCGAGGCGATCAGCGTCGTGCGGTCGGGCGTCACGAGCCCGCGCAGGATCGAGCGGCCCGCCTCCATGAACTCGGCGGCGAGCACCACGTCGACGTCGCCGGGCGTGGGCATGAGCGCCAGGATCGGCACCGCGCCCTCGGGCGCCTTCACCATCTCGATGTAGTAGATCGTCGCGCCCGTGCGCTGGGCGACGCCCGGCACGGAGGTGGACTGGGCGACCCAGCCCTGCGCCTCCGCCATGCCGACGATCCAGTCGGCGAGCACGCCACCGCCCTGCCCGCCCATGGCGAGGATGGCGAGCGTGATCGGGCGGTCGGTGGAGAGCGCGCCGGCGAAGGTCTCGTGACGGGTCATGGGGGCGTCCTCAGGCCGGGAAGGCGATGCGACGCCGGTCGCGGCGCGCGGCGAGCCAGGAGATGACCGAGCGGCGCATCCGCGCCAGGAAGCGGTCGAGCCCCGTCGGGTTCACGATCACGTCCGCCCGATAGAAGGACGGGCACAGCACGGCCGCCTCCGCCACCTCGCCGCAATTGCCGCAGCCGACGCAGGTGTGGTCGATCGAGGCGACGGGGTCGTCCCGCAGCGGATCGTCGAGGTGCTTCATCGACAGCGACGGGCAGCCCGACAGCCGGATGCAGGCGTGGTCGCCCGTGCAGACGTCCTCGTCGACGCCGAAGCGCTCGCGCACGAGCCGCTTGCCCTCCTTCGCCGCCTTGGCGAGGAGCGGCTTCACCCGGCGCTGCTTGTTGAGCATGCATTCGGAGGAGGCGACGATGACCTTGGGGCCCTTCTCCGTCGTGGTCAGCGCCTCGGCGAGCGTGTCGCGCATCTTGGCGACGTCGTAGGTGTGATCGATCTGGCGCACCCACTTGACGCCGACACCCTTCACCGCATCGACGATGGTGTTGTTCGTCGCCCGGCGCTTGCTCGGCGCGCGCGAGGACATGATGTCCTGCCCGCCGGTGGCGGCGGAGTAGTAGTTGTCGACGATCATGATCACGCCGTCGTGCTTGTTGTAGACGGCGTTGCCGATCGACGAGTTCAGCCCGTTGTGCCAGAACCCGCCGTCTCCCATGATCGAGATCGAGCGCTTGTCCGCCTCCACGTTGAAGGCCGACGCCGAGGCGGGGCCGAGCCCGTAGCCCATCGTCGTCGCGCCGATGTCGAAGGGCGGCAGGATCGAGAACAGGTGGCAGCCGATGTCGGCGGCGATGTGGTGCTGGCCGTGCTCCTTCTCGACGAGCTTCATCGCCGCGAAGATCGGCCGCTCCGGGCAGCCGGTGCAGAAGCCCGGCGGGCGCGGCGGCACGACCTCGGCCAGCGCCTTCACGGTCGGGTCGGAGAGCACCGGCTCCGGATCCGGGATCGGCGGCTCGTTCCCGAGCAGCGGGCGCTGGTGGTCGGCGAAGAAGGCCTTGAGCCCCTTTAAGAGCACCTGCGTGGTGTATTCGCCCGCGAGCGGCAGCACGTCCTTGCCCGACAGCTTCGTCTGGATGTCGCGCTTGCGCAGGATGTGGGCGAGCGCCTGCTCGAGGTATTCGGGCTGGCCCTCCTCGACCATCAGCACCGCCTTCTTGCCGGCGCAGAAGGCGGACAGCTCGTCGTCGATGAGCGGATAGGTGACGTTGAGCACGTGCACCGGGATCGCCGAATTGCCGTAGACGTCGGCGAGCCCCAGGATCTGGAGCGCGCGCATCGTGTTGTTGAACATCCCGCCCTGGACGATGATCCCGGTCTCGCCCTCGTCCGGCCCGAAATGCTCGTTGAGCTTACGGTCCTTGACGAACTGAACGGCGGCGGGCCAGCGCTTCTCGATCTTCTCCTTCTCGTGGAGATAGGAGGCGGGCGGCAGCACGATGCGGCTCGTGTCGCGTTTGGGGTTCTCCAGCGCCTGGCGCAGGGTGAAGTCCGGCTTCTTGTTGTCCTTCGTCTTGAAGTGTCCGTGGACGTGGCAGGTGCGGATGCGCACTTCCAGCATGACGGGCGTGTTCGAGGCCTCCGAGAGCTCGAAGCCTTCCTCCACCATCTTCACGATGGTCTCGAGGTTGGGGCGCGGGTCGAGCAGCCAGATCTGCGACTTCATCGCAAACGCATGGGAGCGCTCCTGCATGATCGAGGAGCCCTCGCCGTAATCCTCGCCGACGATGATCATCGCCCCGCCGGTCACCCCGCCCGACGCGAGGTTCGCCAGCGCGTCGGAGGCGACGTTGGTGCCCACCGTGGACTTGAAGGTCACCGCCCCGCGGATCGGATACATCACGGAAGCCGAGAGGGTCGCGGCGGCGGTCGCTTCCGAGGCGGAACTCTCGAAATGCACGCCGAGCTCGTCGAGCACGTCCTTGGCGTCGGCGAGCACGTCCATCAGGTGCGAGATCGGCGCGCCCTGGTAGCCGCCGACATAGGAGACGCCCGCCTGCAGGAGCGCCTTGGTGATGGCGAGGATGCCCTCCCCCCGGAAGACGTCGCCGTCTCCGAGCTTCAGGTCCTCGACCTCGCGCGCGAACGACCGTTCCGCCATCTCGTGCTGCCTCCCGTCCGAGCGCGCCGCGTTCGCCTGTCCGATCGCCGGCGCATCACCCTTGAAATAGATGCGATTGCATATTCCTAGGGGATCGCGGGGCAAATGTCACGGGGGTCTGGAGCCCGGTTTTCGGTCACGGTGCGGGCGATCGCGCCGCCGGCGCAGGCTGCGCGGGTCGCATGCGTCTGCTTCTTGTTTTGCGCTGCAATATTGGGCGTTCTGCCTCGATATCGAGCGCGGCTGCGCATATCGTGCGGGCATCGCGCACGGATCGGCGGCACCGGCTCGGCCCGATGCGGAAAAGGCGGGGCCGACGCGACCCCACTCTTGCAAATGCATAGTTTTAGGATTGAAATAGATCGCAAGCCCACAAGGGCAGGCGCGTCCCTCGTGGGAACGCGGCCGAGGGGAACGAGGAGAGACTTCATGCCGACCGTCACCCGCCGCCAAACGCTCGCCATGGGCGCGGGCGCTTTCGTCGCCGCCGTGCTCGCCGGGCGCGTGCCCGTGCAGGCCCAGACCGACACGCTCACCATCGCCTTCAACGTCAACCTGCCCTCCTTCGACCCCACCGTGGGCACGTCGGCGGTGAACCCGACGATCCAGGCGATCTACCGCGCGGTCTTCGATCAATACGTCGGGCAGAAGCCGGACCTCGCCTTCGAGCCGGGCCTGCTCACCGACTGGGGCTGGAACGACGACCGCACGCAGGTCTGGATGGACGTGCGCGAGGGCGTCACCTGGCACGACGGCTCGCCCTTCACGCCCGCAGACGTGGTCTGGTCGATGGAGCGCGCGGCGGACCCCGCGACGGGCAACCCGATCCAGTTCGTCTGGTCGAAGATCGGCAACTTCTCCGTCGACGGCAACCGCATCACGGCGGACGTGCTCTCCTTCGAGCCGACCCTGTTCAAGTGGATGGCCTTCCTCACCGGCTACGTGCTGCCGAAGGACTACTACGAGCGCGTGGGCGCGGCGGGCTTCGAGGCGGCGCCGGTGGGCACCGGGCCCTACATGGTCGACGCCTACGAGGGCAATTCCTTCCTGCGCCTGAAGGCCAACGCCGCGTATTGGGGCGGCAAGCCGGCCTTCGAGACCGTGGTGTTCAAGTTCGTCACCGACGCCACGAGCCGCGTCGCCGAGATCGAGAGCGGCTCCTCCGACATCACGCTGGAAGTGCCCTACGAGGAATTCGATCGCCTCGTCGCCAAGGACGGGCTTGACGGGGTCGCGACCCCGATCTCCGACATCGGCATGATCTTCCTGCGCAACACCGAGCCGATGCTCGACAAGAACGTCCGTCTCGCCGCCCACCACGCCATCGACAAGCAGGCCATCGTCGACCGCCTGCTGCGCGGCTACGGCGTGCCGATCGCGACCCTCGAGGCGCCCGAGTACGACGCGTTCGACCCGTCGATCGAGGTGCCCCACGACCCGGCGAAGGCGGCCGAGCTCCTCGCGCAGAGCGGCTACGGCCCCGACAACCCGGTGCGCTTCACCATCCAGACGACCCGCGGCTTCAAGCCGAAGGACTTCGAGATGATCCAGGCGATCGTCGGGATGTGGCGGCGCGTGGGCATCGAGGCGGAGATCGAGGTCTACGAGATCGCCAAGCACTTCGAGCTGCGCGCCGGCCACGCGCTCGCCCCCGCCGCCTTCTACAATTGGGGCAACGCCATCGGCGACCCGACGACCTCGACGGGCTTCGCCATGTTCGGCCCCTCGCCGCACTCCTCCTGGAAGACCGACGACGTCGACGCGATGATCGGCCCGCTCTGGGGCGAGGCGGACGAGGAGAAGCGCATCGAGGGCTGGAAGGCCGTGTCGGCTTACGTCGCCGAGCAGGGCTACGTCATCCCGGTGCTGCAATTCGTCCAGCCGATCGTGTTCAAGGACACGCTCGCGGTGACGCCGAACGTGTCGGGCGCGCTGCAGCCGACGCTGGTCGAGCCCGCGGCGTGAGCCTGGGCGCGATCCTGAAACGCCTGGGAACGGCCGCCGTGACGCTCTTCGGCGTCGCGGTGGTCGTCTTCGTGCTCCTACGCGCCGCGCCGGGGGATCCGATCGCGATGATGATCGGCCCCGGCGCGAGCGAGGCGGACATCGCGGCGCTGCGCGCCCGCTACGGCCTCGACCTGGGGCTCCTCGCGCAGTTCTGGATCTGGCTGCAGGGGCTCGTCGTCGGCGATTTCGGCACCTCGATCTCGCTGCGCTCCGACGTGCTGGGGCTCGTGGCCCAGCGCCTGCCGGCGACGCTCGAGCTCGCCGGCGCGGCGCTCGTCGTCGCCCTCGTGGTGGGCGGGGCGATCGCGATCCTCGGCACGCTCGCGCGCCGCTCCGCCGGCGAGGCCGCGGTCGACGGGGCGAACGGGCTCCTGCTGGCGGTGCCGGACTTCATCTGGGCGCTCGCCTTCGTGCTGATCTTCGCGGTGTTCATACCGGTCTTCCCGCTCACCGGCCGGATGGATCCGACGATCGACGCCGGATTCGTCACGCGCTTCTTTCTGCTGGAAAGCCTTCTGCGCGGCCAGTTCGCGGTGTTCGGCAACATCGTCTCGCACATGACCATGCCCGTGCTCGCGCTCGCGCTGCCGCTCGCGGCGATCGTGGCGCGGGTGCTCAAGGGCGCGCTGATCGAGGCGATGGAGCAGGACTACGTGCTGCTCGCACGCCTCAAGGGCAAGTCCGAGCTGCGGCTCGTGCTGCAGGAGTCGCTGCGCAACGCCCTGCCCGCGACGCTGGCGCTCACCGGCGTGCAATTCACCTTCCTGATCGGCGGGACCGTGATCATCGAGCGCATCTTCGCCTATCCCGGCATCGGCAACATGGCGATCGACGCGGTGATCAACCGCGACCTGCCGCTGATCCAGGGCATCGTGCTCGCCTTCGGCGCCCTGTTCATCCTCGTCAACCTCGCCGTCGACCTCGCGGTCGTCGCGCTGAACCCGAGGTTGCGGCATGGCTGAGGCGGCATCCCGGCCGCATGCGGCGGAGGCGGCCGTGGTCGAGACGCCGGGCGTCGAGGCGACGGCTCCCGCGCCCCGCCCGCTCTGGCGCGACCTCGTCGCCGAGCCGCGGGTCGTGATCGCCGGGTCGTATCTCGTCCTCCTCGCCCTCGTCGCGATCCTCGCCCCCTGGATCGCGCCGCGCGACCCGCTGGAGCAGGACCTGATGCTCTCGCTCCTGCCCCCGGCCTGGGCCGCGGGCGCCGAGCCCGGCTATCTGCTGGGCACCGACGATCTCGGCCGAGACGTGCTCTCGCGCCTGATCTACGGCGCGCGGGTGGCGCTGACGGTAGCGGTCGTCGCGGCGACGCTGGCGGCGCTGCTCGGCGCCACGCTCGGGCTCCTCGCGGGCTGGTATCGCGGGCTCGTCGACGGCGCGGTGTCGCGCCTCGTCGACATCTGGATGGCGTTCCCGCCGGTGCTTCTCTCGATCCTGCTCGTGGCCATCATCGGCGCGGGGCTGCCGGCGGTGATCATCGCCATCGTCGTCATCGACTGGACGCGCTTCTGCCGCGTGGTGCGCGCCGAGACCATGCAGCAGGCGGCGCAGGACTACGTCGTCGCGGCGCGCACGATCGGCTTCTCGCGCCGGGCCATCCTGCTGCGCGAGATCCTGCCCAACGTCGCCCCCGTGCTCGTCGCGCTGATCAGCCTCGAGATGGGCATCGCCGTCATCGTGGAGGCGATCCTCTCCTTCGTCGGCCTCTCGGTGTCCTCCGACGTGCCGACCTGGGGCGGGATGATCGCGCAGGGGCGCCAGATCATCCATCACGCCTGGTGGGTTCTCGCCGCGCCGCTGACGATGCTGTTCCTCACCGTGCTCGCCTTCAACCAGCTCGGCGACGGCCTGCGCCGGGCGCTCGATCCGGTGGCCCGGCGATGAGCGCGGCGCTGCTCGACATATCCGGCCTCAGCGCCGTCTCCACCCGCGACGACGCCCGCGTGCTGCGCGACGTCGACCTCGTGGTCGCCGGGGGCGAGGTGCGCGGCCTCGTCGGCGAGAGCGGGGCGGGCAAGTCGACGATCGCCAAGGCCGTGCTCGACATCCTGCCGCGCACGGTGCGGGTCACCGGCGGGCGCATCGCCTTTCGCGGCCGCGACCTCGCGACGATGGACCGCGCGGAGCGGCGCGCCCTCGTCGCGCGCGAGATCGCGCTGATCCCGCAGGACCCGATGACGGGGCTCAACCCGACGCGCCGGATCGAGGCGCAGCTCACCGACGGCATGCGCCTCGTCGCCGGCATGAGCCGCGCCGACGCCCGCGCGCGGGCGCTCCAGCTGCTCGAGGAAGTGCACATCCGCGACCCCGCGCGCACGCTCGCCGCCTATCCGCACGAGCTCTCGGGGGGCATGCGCCAGCGCGTGCTGATCGCCGCCGCCTTCGCGCTCGAGCCCAGGCTCGTCGTCGCCGACGAGCCGACGACGGCGCTCGACGTGACGGTGCAGAAGCAGATCCTGCGTCTCATCCGCGGCATGCAGGAGCGCCACGGCACCGGCGTCGTCTTCGTCACCCACGATCTCGGCGTCGTCGCCAAGATCTGCGACACGGTCACGCTGCTCTACCAGGGCAAGGTGATCGAGGACGGGCCGGTGCGTGTCATGATCGAGCAGCCGGCGCACGCCTATACCCGCGCGCTGCTCGCCGCGAGCCCGCGCTACGACCGGCCAGCGCACGGCTTCGACCCGGTGCCGCGCGCCGTCATCGCGGGCCTGGAAGACGAGATCGCGCGCCACGACGGCGGGGGGACGCCATGACCGCACTGGTCCAGGCCGAGCGGCTCGAGGTCGCCTACGGCGCCGGGCGCTCGCTGCTGCGCGGCGCGCGGCCGGGCGTGCGGGTGCTGCACGGGGTGGATTTCGCCGTCGGCCGGGGGGAGATCGTCGGCATCGTCGGCGAGTCCGGCTCGGGCAAGACAACGCTCGGCCGCGCGCTGCTCGGCCTCGTGCCGCCGAGCGCGGGCGCCGTGCGCTTCGACGGGACGGACCTCGCGTCCCTCTCCGACGAGGCGCTGCGGCGGCTGCGCCGACGCATGCAGATGATCTTCCAGGACCCGATGTCCTCGCTCAACCCGCGCCACACGATCCGCCGCATCCTGGTCGAGCCGATCCTGCTGCACGGGCTCGAGCCCGACCGGGCCGCCGCCGAGCGGCGCGTGCGCCGCACGCTCGACCGCGTGGGGCTTCCCGCGACGGCGCTCGACCGCAACCCCCACGCGCTCTCCGGCGGCCAGCGCCAGCGCGTCGGCATCGCCCGCGCGGTGGTGCTCGAGCCCGATTTCGTGCTCGCCGACGAGGTCGTCTCCGGCCTCGACGTCTCCACCCAGGCGCAGGTGCTCGATCTCCTGTTCTCGCTCTCGCGCGAGATGGGGCTCGCGATCGGCTTCATCAGCCACGACCTGTCTGTGATCCGCGCCTTCTGCGACCGGGTCGTGGTGATGCGCGAGGGGCGGATCGTCGAGGAAGGCGCCTGCGAGAGCGTCTTCGCCGCTCCGCGCGACTCCTACACCCGCATGCTGATGGACGCGATCCCGCTGCCGGAGGTCGACCCGGACTGGCTCATGCGCGAGAGCCCCGTCGGCTGACGATCGTTCACAGGTCGTGCCGGCGGATGTTGGCCAGCACCTTGTGCAGGGTCGAGATCAGGGCCTGGTATTCGCCCTCGTCGACGCCCTCGAACATGTCGGAGAACTTCGCGTACATGGTCGGCCAGACCTCGTCGAAGGCGTCGCGGCCGGCTTCGGTGACGAAGATCTCGCGCACGCGCAGGTCGCCCTCGCGGGGACGGCGGCGGATGAAGCCCTGCTCCTCCATCGAATCGAGCGTACGGCTCATCGTCGACTGCTCGGTGACGGCGAAGACCGAGAGCTCGTTCACGGTCAGCCCCGAGGAGATCGAGAGCACGGCGAGCACCCGCATCTTCGTCGTCGTCATGTCGAAGCCGCGCAGCGCCTCCGCCATGTCCGCGTTCCAGCGGGCGGCGATGCGGTTGAGCAGATAGGGCGCGAAGGAGGAGAGCCCGATCTCCCCCATGCTCGGCGACGACCCCGCGCTCGAGACGGCGCGCGCAGGGACCATGCGGTCGAGCGACCGGTCGGCCTCGCGCCGCGCCCTCCCCCGCTTTGCCGTCGCCTTCGGCTCGTCCACGCGCGTCATGCCTCTCGGGAAGGACGCGCCGTCACAACGACGACGCGACCAGGTAGCCGGATCCGCCCCCGAGCCCCGGCCCGGGATGGGTCGAGGCGCCGATGTGATGCAGGCCGGAGACGTAGGTCTTGTGATTGACGGAACTCTTCAAGGGCCGCCAGAGGAAGAACTGGTCGAGCGTGCAGGCCCCGCCATACGGGTCGCCGCCGACGAGGTTGGGGTTCGCCGCCTCGAGATCCGCCGGCGAGTGCACCCGCCGACCGAGCACGCTCTCGCCGAAGCCCTCGATGTGGTGCGCGAGCCGCGCCTCGATCCGGTCGGCATAGGCCTCGCGCACGGCCTCGGTCCACGTACCGTCGGCGGGCGTGTCGATGACGCCCGCCGCGTCGCCCCTGATCCGCCGCGGCGCCTCGGGCAGCTGCAGCCAGAAGATCGCCTTGCCGTCGGGGGCGCGCGACGGGTCGAGCGCGGTGGGCTGGCCGATGCAGATCGTCGGCTCGGCCGGCAGGAGCCCGCGCTCGGCCTCGTTGACCGCGCGCGAGACACCGTCGAGGCCCGGCGTGAGGTGGAGCAGCGCCACCCGCCCGAGATCCGCGCCGTCCCGCCAGACCGGCGGGCGATCGAGCGCGTAGTGGATCTGCATGTTGCCGCGGCCGTAGCGGTAGTCCTTCAGGCTCTCGCGCACCGACTCGGGCGCCGCCTGCGGATCGAGCAGGCGCTCGTAGAGCTGATGCGGCGTCACCGAGGCGATCACGCCCTTGCTCGCGCGAAGCTCCGTCCCGTCGGCGAGACGAACGCCCGTGGCGCGGCCGTTCTCGACGAGGATGCGCGCGACGTCGGAATTCCCGCGGATCGCGCCGCCATGGTCGCCGATCAGCCGGGCGAAGGCGTCGAGGATCTGCTTCGCGCCGCCCGTCACGATCGGCGCGCCGGCCGCTTCCAGAGAGAAGGCGATGACCTTGATCATCTGCGCGGAATAGGCGCTCTCCGGAGCGAGCCCGACATGCAGCACCCAGGGCGCGAGCAAGGCCCGGCTCACCTCCGAGGAGAAGCGGCTCTCGAGATGCGCCCGCGCGCTCTCGAGCGCGCCCCCGAAGAAGGAGGCGAGCGCGCGGGGGCCGCGCTTCCACGCCTCCTTGGCGAGGATGCCCGCCATCTCCTTCGACCAGAGCGAACCGCCGAGCATGGAGAACAGGAACGGCGCGTTCTCGCCGAGCCGCTGCATCTGCGCGTCGAAGCTCGCGCCGTCGCCGGGGCCGAGGGCGTCGAGCATGGCGACGTTGGCCGCGCGGTCGCGCGAGAGGATCGCGTGGCGGCCGTCCGGCAGCAGCACGCCGGTCGGCGCGTCGGAATTGGAGAAGGCGAGCCCGCGCTTCTCGAGCTCCGGCCCGAGCGTCTTGTAGGCCGGCCCGAGCGTGAACAGCACGAAGGTCGTGGCGAAGACGTCGTGCGTGAAGCCGGGGACCGTCGCCTCCTCCGTGCGGATGCATCCGCCGATGGTGGGGTTGCGGTCGAGCAGCAGCACGCGCCGGCCCTTCAGGCCGAGCATGGAGGCGCAGACGAGGCCGTTGATGCCCGCGCCGACGACGATGTAGTCGGGATCGCTCATGTGCGCGCTCGGGAGCGGCGGCGCGCCCGCAACGGGCGCGCCGCCGAGGCCCGATCCATCCCGATCAGGCCGGCACGAAGGCGAGCACGCGCACCGGGCTGCCGGTGCCGTTGACGAGCTTCAGCGGCGCCGCGACCAGGATCGCGCCCTTGGGGGGCAGACGGTCGAGATGCGCGAGGCTGGCGAGCCCGTAGCGGTTGGCCTGATGCATCAGGAAATGCGCCGGGAAGGGCGGGTTCAGGCCCGGCGCCTGCCCGGCGTCGGTGCCCACGCACTCCGTGCCCCAGCCCAGGATGCCCTTCGACACGAGGTACTCGATGCAGTCCGGGGCGGGGCCCGGCGAATGCGCGCCGGTCTCGTCGGCGTTGAGGAAGGCGGCCGCGTCCTTGTTGCGGTGATGCCAGTCGGTGCGCATCAGCACCCAGGAATCGCGCTCGATCGGGCCGTGCTCGGCCTCCCACGCCTTCACCGCCTCGGCGGTGAGCAGGAAGTCGGGATCGGCGGCGGCTTCCTTCGAGCAGTCGATGACGTTGACCGGGCCGACGAAGTTGCGCGGCGGGATCGTGTCCGTGGAGCCGTCGCCGGTGTGCTCGCGCCCGGAGATCCAGTGGATCGGCGCGTCGAAATGCGTGCCGGTATGCTCGCCGAGCTTCAGCCAGCGCCAGGCCCAGTACGGACCCTTCTCGTTATACCAGGAGATCTCGTGCATCTCGACGTTCGGCGTGTTCACCCCGATCTCCGGCGGCAGGTAGAGAACCGGCGTCTCCGGGCCGAGCGGCGCGGACAGATCGACCACGGTGATCGCGCCGCTGGCGAGGCCGGCGGCCATGTCGGCGAGGGTTTGCTGTGCGGTCATGGTGTGCCTCCCACGGATATGTCATGCTGGCGGCGCCGCGCGCGCTGCGTTGGCTCATCGTACGCCCGAAATATGAGAATGCAAGGAACGTGGCGGTGCCTGCGACCCGTGCGGCGACGCCCGGACGGAGTCCGGCATTCCGCGCCGATTCGTTCGCAGCCATACGTTTCCAGTACAACGCCCGCGCCCGTCGGCGCGCCGACCGCGCCGCCGCGGTCTGGACAGGATGTATGCATTCGCCGTTCAATGGCCGCCTGACCGAAGGGAGACATGCACCGTGCACGACGCGCTCGTCATCGGCGCCGGCCACAACGGCCTCGCCTGCGCCATCCATCTCGCCGCAAAAGGCTGGAAGGTCGCCGTCCTGGAGAAGGCCGCGGTCGCCGGCGGCGCGGTGAAGACGGCCGAGCTCACGCAGCCGGGCTTCAAGCACGATCTCTACGCCATGAACCTGAGCCTGTTCGCCGGCTCGCCGTTCTTCGCGACCTACGGGGAGCGCCTCACCCGCCACGGCTTCGCGCTCGCCCCGGCGACCGACTGCTTCGCCTCCGCCTTCCCGGACGGGACCTGGCTCGGGATCTCGAACGACCTCGAGACGAACCTGTCGCGCATCGCCGCGCTCTCGCCGGCCGACGCGGAGGCCTGGCGGGCGATGTCGAACGACTTCCCCGGCGACGCCGCGCACATCTTCGGCTTCCTCGGCGCGCCGATGCCGTCGCGCCAGATGGCGGGCGTGTTCTGGAAGGCCTGGCGCGAGAAGGGCACGGGCTGGCTCGCCGAGACCGCGCGCCTCGTCGCCTCCTCGCCGCGCGACTTCCTCGACCGGCGTTTCACGGACCCGAAGCTGAAGGCGACGCTCGCCGCCTGGGGCATGCATCTCGACTTCGCGCCGGACGTCTCCGGCGGCGCGCTGTTTCCCTATCTCGAGGCGATGGCGAACCAGGCCTTCGGCATGGTGATCGGCAAGGGCGGCGCCGCGACCATGATCGAGGCCATGGCCGGTCTCCTGAAGGAACTCGGCGGCGAGCTCCACACGGGGGCGGAGGTCGCCGCGATCGAGACGGCGAACGGCAAGGCGTCGGCCGTGCGCCTCGCCGACGGACGGCGCTTCGAGGCGGGCCGGGCGATCGTCGCCAACGCCCATCCCAGGCTCGTCTTCGGGCGCCTGCTCGAGGAGCGCGCCCGTCCGGCGGAATACGCGCGCAAGATCGAGGGCTTTCGCCCCGGCCCCGGCACGATGATGCTCCACCTCGCCCTCGATGGCCTGCCGGACTGGGCGGCCGGCGACGACCTGAAGCGCTTCGCCTACGTCCACCTCGCACCGGACCTCGCCACCATGGCCGCGGCCTATGCCGAGGCGATGGAGGGGCTCCTGCCCCGCGAACCGGTGCTGGTGGTGGGCCAGCCCACGGTGCTCGACCCGTCGCGCGCGCCCGAGGGCAAGCACGTGCTCTGGGTCCAGGTTCGCGTGCTGCCCGCCGAGATCCGCGGCGACGCGGCGGGCGCGATCGCGGCGCGGGACTGGGACGCGGCGAAGGAGGCCTACGCCGAGCGCGTGCTCGACCTGATCGAGCGCTACGCTCCGGGCCTGCGGGGGAAGATCCTGGGCCGGGCGGTGGCCTCGCCGCTGGACCTCGAACGCGAGAACCCCAACCTGATCGGCGGCGACAACCTCGCCGGCTCGCATCACCTCGACCAGAATTTCCTGCTGCGCCCCGTGCCCGGCTGGTCGCGCTATGCGACGCCGGTGAAGCGGCTGCACCTGTGCGGCGCCTCCACCTGGCCCGGCGCCGGGACAGGCGCGGGCTCGGGCTTCATGCTGGGCAAGATGCTGGCGGGCAAGTGACGCGTCGTCATGCGCGGCGGAATTCCGCCCGCAGTGCGGCGTAGAGCGCGCGGAAGCGCACGACGCGCGGCGCATAGGCCTCCGCCAGCGCGGGATCGGGCGCGATCACGTCGCGCACCGGAGGGGGGCGGCACAGGGCGCGCGCGTCCTCGCCCGTCACGGCGAGCCGCGCGAGCCGTGCGGCGCCGAAGGCCGGCCCCGCCTCCCCGCCGGCATAGCGCGTCAGCGGGATGCCGAGCACGGAAGCCAGGATCTCGGCCCACAGCCGGCTCTTGGCGCCGCCCCCCGTCAGGCCCGCGGCCGAGGGCGCGAGGCCGGCCGCGGCGAGGCTCGCACGCGCATCGGCGAAGGAGAAGGCCACGCCCTCGAGCACGGCGCGCAGCATGTCCGCACGGGTCGTACCCGGCGTCATGCCGAAGAACACCCCCGTGGCGTACGGGTCGTCGTGGGGGGTGCGCTCGCCCGAGAGGTAGGGCAGGAACAGGACCGGGCTCGGCCCCCGCGTCTCGCGCGCCACCTCGGCGAGCCCCTCCTCGACGCCGACGCCGAACAGCGCCGACGCCCAGCCGAGGCAGCTCGCGCCGTTGAGCATCGCCGCCATCGCGGTCCAGCGCCCGGGAAGGGCGTGGCAGAAGGCGTGGACCAGCGCCTCGGGCGCCGGGCGGTAGGCGCCGCTCGCGACGAGGAGCTGGGCGGAGGTGCCGAGCGAGACGAGCGCCGTCCCTTCCTCCACGACGCCGAGCCCCACGGCCCCCGCCGCCGCATCCCCGCCGCCGCCGGCGAGGACGACGTCGTCGGGCATGCCCCAGCGCCGCGCCAGATCCCGGCGCAGCACGCCCGCGGCCTCGCTGCCCTCGACGAGACGGGGCAGCTGCGCCCGCGCGATCCCCACGGCGGAGAGGGCCGGCTGGCTCCAGTCCCGCCGCGCCTGATCGAGCAGCCACGTCCCCGCGGCGTCGGAGCGATCGGTGGCGCGCTCGCCGGACAGGCGCAGGCGGATGGTGTCCTTCGCGGGCAGGATCGTGCGCGCGCGGTCCATCGCCGCGGGCTCGTGCCGGGCGAGCCAGACGAGCTTGGGCGCCGTGAAGCCCGGCATCGGCGGCACGCCCAGCGCGTGCGCGAGCCCGGGATGGGCGGCGGCGAGCTCGGCCGCCTCGGCGTGGGCGCGCCCGTCGTTCCACAGGATCGCTGGGCGCACCGGCTCGTCGGCGGCGTCGAGCAGGGTCGCGGCGTGCATCTGGCCGGAGAGGCCGATGCCGCGAACCCGGCGCATGGCCTCGGGCGCGGCGGCGGCGACCGCGTCGAGCGCGGCGGACACCGCCGTCCACCAGTCCCGCGGATCCTGCTCGGACCACAGCGGATGCGGGCGCGCCGTCGCGACCGGCGCCTGCGCCTGCGCGAGGATCGCCTCGCCCTCGTCGACGAGCACGACCTTCGCCGCGGACGTCCCCAGATCGATGCCGAGATAGCTCATTGCGCCAGGGAAACCCGACGGCCCGTGCGATGCAAGCGCCGGGCGCGCCGAACCATGTGCGGCTTCGCTTCGTTGGTTCCGCTGAACCCATGCCGTACAGGTCACGTCAGGAGGCCATCATGACCGACCCGACCGGGCTTGCCGGCCTCACTGTCCTGCTCGCGGAGGACGAGTTCTTCGTCGCGGAGGATCTGGCCTTCGCGCTGGAGGAGCGCGGAGCGTACGTCGTCGGCCCCGCCACCACGGTGGCGCACGCGCTGAAGCTCGTCGAGGCCACGGCCGGGCTCGGCGGCGCGGTCCTCGACGTCAACCTGAGGGGAGAGATGGTGTTTCCAGTCGCGGACGCGCTCCACGCGCGTGGCGTGCCCTTCGTCTTCGCGACCGGCTACGACGAGACCGTCGTCCCCGGCCGCTTCGCCGCGATCATCTGCTGCGAGAAGCCCGTCGATCCCGACGAGGTGGCCCGCGCCCTCATGCGCAAGACCGACCGGAAGACGGAGTCGAACAGCTGACGCCCGCGATCAGGCGGCCGCGACGCGGTCGAGGAAGCCGTCGATCGTCTCCGACAGATGCCGCGTCTCGTCGGCGACCGTGCGCGAGGCGCCGAGCACCTCGTCGGCGGAGGCCGTGGTGCGGGCGGTGGAAGCCTGCACCGAGCCGATCGTGCCGGCGACCGCCTCGCTGGAGCGCGCAGCCTTCTGCACGTTGCGGGAGATTTCCGACGTCGTCGCGCCCTGCTCCTCGACCGCGGCGGCGATGGAGGTGGTGTGCTGGTTCACCTCCTTCATGATCGCCGCGATCTGCTCGATCGAGGACACCGCCTCGCCGGTCTCCGCCTGGATCGCCGCGATCTGCTGGCCGATCTCGGCGGTGGCGCGGGCGGTCTGGTCGGCGAGGGACTTCACCTCGCCGGCGACGACCGCGAAGCCCTTGCCGGCCTCCCCGGCGCGCGCCGCCTCGATGGTGGCGTTCAGCGCGAGGAGGTTCGTCTGCTCGGCGATGGAGCGGATCAGGTCGACCACGTCGCCGATTCGCCGGGCAGCGTCGGCGAGGCCGGAAATGCGCCCGTTGGTGTCGTCGGCGGCCTTGGTGGCACGTGTCACGACCTCGGTCGTGTAGCCCACCGCGCGGGCGATCTCGTCGACGGCGCTCGACAGGCTCGCCGCCGCGTCCGCCGCGATGTTCGCGTTCTGCGAGCTCTCGTGCGTCTGCAAGACGGTGGCGTCCGCCATCGTCGAGGTCTCGGCGGCGATCGCGGTGAGGGTGTTCGCGCTCGCCTGCATCTGGGTCATGTTGGCCGAGACGCTCTGGAGCATGGCGCGCACGCTGGTGCGGAACTCGCCGATGAGGTCCTCGACCGCCCGCTGGCGCCGGGCGCGGGCGAGCGCCTCCGCCTCGGTCTCCCCGGCGAGGCGCTCGCGCTCGATGGCGTTGCGGCGGAAGATCTCGACCGCCGCCGCCATGGCGCCGATCTCGTCCTTGCGCTCGCGCCCGGGCACGGCGACGCTGGTGTCGCCCTGGGCGAGCTCGTTCATGGCCCGCGTCATCGCGGAGACCGGGCCGGCGATCGAGCGGCCGATCAGCACCGCGATGGCGATGCCGAGGACGGCGAGGCCGACGCTGGTGGCGAGCGTGAGGATCGCGGTGCGGTTCGCGGCCGCCTCCGTGCCCTGCCCGATCGCGGCCGCCTCGCGCGTCGCATCCGCCACGATGGCGGCGGTCGCCTGCGCGACGGCCCGCTCGGTCTCGCCGAGCACCGAGAGACGCAGCGCCGCGCGTTCGTCGGACAGCGAGACGGCGTCGGCGATGGCGCCCTTGAAGACCTCGAGGTGCCCGACGATCTCGCCGAGCTGGTTCTTGCGGGTGACGTGGACGACGTTGTCGCGCAGGCGCGTGGCGACGTTGAGCGCGGTGTCGACGTTGCCGACCGCCATGCCCGCGTCCTCGGCGGCGCCGGAGAGATAGCGCCCGAGCGCCACCTGCGCCGTGAGCATGTCCTTCATCGCGATGGCGAGGCCGTTGGCGGTGGCGGTGTCCTGGTCCATCGTGGCGGAATAGACGACGAGGTTCATGGTCTGGATCACCGCCTCGACCGCGGGGTCGACGACCTCGTCGGTCACGGCGGAGAGCGCGGCGCGGGTCTCGAACAGCCGGTCCAGGCCCTCCCCGAACTCGCGGTAGCGGCCGGCGATGCCCTCGACCAGGGCGCGGCGCTGCGGATCGGCGGTCGCGGCGAGCGTACGCTCGAGGCTGGCGTCGAGCTCGGCGCGCAGGGCCGCGATGCGCTCGGCGCGCTCCGGGCTGTCGCTCTCGAGCTCGTCGCGCACGAGGACGGCGAGCTGGGTCAGCGCGAGGTTGATCTCCTCGGCGCGCCCGCTCTCGGCGACGACCTCGGCATAGGCGTCGAACTGGCGCGAGAGGCCGAGCACGTTCCAGGCGGCGAACAGCGCGACGCCCACCGCGAGAACCAGGATCGCGGCGAAGCCGGCGGCGATGCGCGCCCGCAGGCCGGTCCGCCCGGCCGTGTCGCGCTGCGCGGAGGCGTTGCGGGTCTCGGTGGTCTCTTCGGAACGGATCACGTCTTCAACCCTCGTCAAGCCAGACCTGGGAGGAAGAGCTAAGCGACAAAGCTGAATGCTTCGTTGCTTCATTAGCAATCGTAAACGCGGCGGTGCGCGTACGAACGTAACGGAAGGTGGCGCAGGTCGCGCTCAAACTCTACTCAAAATTATAATAGCACGACGGAACCCAGGATCATTCTCTTGGCGGGGAAGATCCGCTAGTTCGCTTGATCAAATTCTATTTCAGATAGTATTTCTACGTGATCTGAAACCGATAGGGGTGCCTCCGAGTAAAAAATGAGCTGCATTGGATCTGAGCCAGCCCGGCGCTCCAAACGCAATCTTACTGTGTCGCCTGCCTTCGTGCTAATAGGAACTTCCATGCTAAGCCCGAAAACTCTAGCCTCTCTCACGAGCGGAAAAGAAGCTTTCAGCTTTCCTGCAAGATGTTCCGCAACCCGTCCAATGCGAGGACCCAGTTCAAACGGATCTGAGCTGAATTTTACCACAAGAGTACTCTTATGAGTTCGACTTTGCGGCAGCTCGTCAACAATGCGCAGTTCGAAGGTATCCTGTACCCATTCTATAATATCAGAGATGAACGATTCTAGGTGTTCGGTTGTAGATTGAGATGTCACAACAAGCCCATCCGGATACAGGGATAATTCCGTGATTCCGCCGTCTTGGAATTTTCCAATACGAAACGTTTGGACGTCTCCAGCCACTTCTTCAACGCTTTGGGGTGCTGACATAAAAAAATACCGCTCCTTGATCTCCTTGAACACGTCAGGCAAGTAAAGCTGTCCGGATTCCCGGCGCATTCGAAATAAGTAAATTATACGGTTCTCTTCAATTGTTAGTAACTTCACCATGACAAGTCATCCCTTATGAGCTGTTATAGAATCCGAAATCCGACGAGTTAACGAGACTAGCGCGCGGCTAGAGCCCACTTGATCATCACGATGCGTAGTAATCGCGTCACGTGCCAAACTCTTAGCGGCATACTCAGATTGGTCGAACGCCTTTTCTCTTGCACTACGCTGTGTAGCTTGATGCAGTCTGGGTCGAACGTCTCGATTTGTACGAAAGAGTTGCTCGGCGGGAACTACTTTTAACTCGACGACGTGATCGAGTGCCTCCAAAATTACAGCCATTGATTCGAATGTGATTGCGTGAGAACCTTTAAGTATACGTGAAATGTAAGCCTTGTCTTTATCAAGCGCTTCAGCTAGATCTTTAGCGGCCAAACCCTGGTCAGCACGCCTCTTGAAAGCCTCCCTCAAGGCAAAGAAAATGGTAGCCCGAGCATCGGCGCGGAGATCGTCCTCAAGATCAGGATCGATTTTGGTAGCCATGAAGCTCATGGTTCGAACTCCTCCAGAAGCTCCGCCCTGAGGCCATTGAGCCAAGGTCGTTGTGGAAACATCCCGAACCAGGTTCTCCGTGCGGCCAGAAGGTCGGGCTCCCAGTGCGTACCGAGTTCTCTCCTGGATCGATGTCGCGTGACGACTATCTCCCCGACACGAAGGAACCCGCCGATAAGGCGGTGCTGAGGCTCCGCGAGAATCCTCATAGAGTAGAGCCCAGCATTTTCCGGTCTTTGAAGCGGCTTTAGCAGATCATCCGAATCGAAGTTTTCCCCAAGGACGAACTTCTTGAGAATCGCTTTCACGTTCGACCGGGAAGTTCTCTGCGCAGCGGACGCAAGCTCGCTTTTGGAAAGCCACTCGTCCACCGAGCGGTGGAGCCAGACACGCCTCCGATAAGCCTGATGTACACGCCTCCTAGGATCGAAAAGCATTAGGTCGCCCTTCTGGACGAGAGCCTCTATATGCGTCTCGATTGACGTCGAAGTCAACTGGAACTCGCTTCGGGTGGCGCGGCCTCTCGCCCCACCACCTTGAGCGTAGATCAACGCGTATGCAAGGCTCGGAGGGATTTTCGATCACCATGGGGCCTCACCGCTTCGAGAACCGCCCCACCACCCGCGCCAGGAACGGCCGCACCGGCAGGAAGCCGCGATAGGCGAGCTCGAGCACGCCGCGGACCCCCGGGAGGCGGGCGATCCGCGCGGCCGGGCGCCAGGCCGGGAGCACGCTCCAGAGGGCGGCGAAGCCGGCGGCGCCGGAGACGAGGCGGCCCTCGGCATCGCGCACGTGGAAGCGCGCCATCGCAGCCTCGCGCGGCAGGTCCGGCCCGGGGTCGGCGTCCGGCTTCGACACGTCGACGAAGGACACGGCGTCGGCGCCGCGGCAGGCCCGGTAGTGCCCGATCTCGGCGCGGCAGAGAGGGCATTCGCCGTCGTAGTAGACGGTCATGGCGTCGGGTCGCTCGCTCATCGGGTGCTCTCCATGTGGGCGAGGACGGCGCGGGCCAGCGCGCGTCCCGAGACGTAGGCGGCCTCGACCCGCCCGGCCAGGCACCAGTCCCCGCCCGCGCCGAGTCCCAGCGCCGGGTCGAACAGGCACTCGCGACCCACGGGCTCCTCGACGAGCGCGTAGCGCCAGCGCTGGGCGACGGCGTGAACGGGCGCGCCCCGCGGCGCGAGGAGCGGCGCCACCTCGGCGAGCAGCGCGGCGGCGATGGTCTCGGGCGCCTCCTCCAGATGCGCGCGCGACCAGCCGGGCGTGGTGTGGACGACGATCCGGCGCGGCCCGCCGGAGGCCCGCCCCGGCTTGGAGCCGTCGACGGCGATCCAGGCGACGGCGGGGTGGTCGGGGCGGCTCGCATCCGCCAGATCGGCCGGCAGGTCGTCCGGCTCGTAGGCGAGCATGAGGGCGAGGCACGGGGCGTAGCGCGCGGTCGACGTGATCCGCGCGAGATCGGCCGCGACGGGGGAGAGCAGGCTCACCGCCTGCGGAGCGGGAGCGCAGACGAGCACGGTCGCGAAGGGGCCGAGCATCGCGCCCTCGGCGGCGTGCAGCGTCCAGGCCCCGGGCGTTCCTCCGATGCGGGCCAGCGTGAACCCCGTCGTCAGCGGCAGCCCCTCGACGAGGGCCTTCACCGGCGCGTTCATGGAGGGCGTGCCGACGAAGCGGCCCTCGCCCCAGGATGCGGCGAGGCCGCGCGCTGCCCAGGCCTCGACCTCGGCGGCGAACGCCTCCCCGTGCGGCTTGAAGTACTGCGCGCCATGGTCGAAGGCGAGGCCGCCGGCGCGTCGCGTGGCCATGCGCCCGCCCGCGCCGCGGCTCTTCTCGACAATGTGAACGGCCCTGCCGGCCGCCGCGAGGTCTCGCGCCGCGACCGTTCCCGCGAGGCCCGCCCCGACGATAGCGATCTCACCAAACCCTTCCACCACCACGATTCGCCGCTCCTCGTGCTCGCATCGCATGACAGATGCCCGGTTCGTCTACGCGCCTGCGCCCCAATCGGACCTGCGGCGGATCCCGGGAGCCGCGTGCAACACGCCCTGCGCCTGCGGCGCGAAGACGCTTTGCGGATGGTGCGGACGGGTTCACACTCACGAATAAGGATCGGGCGCCATCACGCGCCCGGTCAGACGAGGACACGACGATGCAAGAACGCAAGACGGCCCGGAGGCTCCTGGATCTCGCCCGCGTCATGGTCAAGCAGGCCCGCATCCTGCGCGACGAGGGTTTCGTTCATCGCGCACAGGAAGTGGCCGAGCGCGCGATCGCGCTCGATCGGCTCGGCTGGACGCTGCTTCGGCCGGAACCGGCGCCGGTGCGCATCGTGGCGAGCCGCCGCCTGCACTGACACCGGCGAGCCCGTGCGCGACCCGGCCGTCATCGGTGACAAATCGCCGAACGGGCCTATGCGCGCGCGACGAAATCGGCCATTCTGCCCGTTCCCCCGAGCTCTCACGGCACTGCCAGAAAAGCCAGGATCAAGGGAACGCCATGGCCGACACCACCGACGCCGATCTCGGCGCAGCGAGCGCTGCCCCCGAGACAGCCGAACGCCGCTCGTACGAGCCGGTCGTGCGGGCGATCACGCAGGACGACGTGCGCGCTGCGCTCTCCGAAGGGCTGAGCGATTTCCGCGCCGCTCCCCAATACGGCCTGTTCTTCGGCGCGGTCTACGCGCTCGGAGGCATGGCGCTGGTTCTGCTCACCGTCTACACGGGCATGGGCTATCTCGCCTACCCGCTGGCGGCCGGCTTCGCGCTCATCGGGCCGTTCATCGCGGTGGGCCTCTACGAGGTCTCGCGCCGGCGCGAGACGGGCGAGCCGCTCGCCTTCGGCCCCGTGCTCGGGGTGGTCTTCGGGCAATCCAAGCGCGAGCTCGGCTGGATGGCCTTCGTCACGCTGTTCGTGATGATCGTGTGGATGTACCAGGTCCGCCTGCTGCTCGCGATCATCCTCGGCTATCAGTCCTTCGGCACGCTGGGCGACTTCGTCACCGTCGTGTTCACGACGCCCGAGGGGCTGCTGTTCCTGGCGATCGGCAACGTCGTCGGGGCGCTGCTCTCGGTGGCCCTGTTCTCGCTCACCGTGGTCTCCTTCCCGCTCCTGCTCGACCGGGACGTGGACTTCATCACGGCGATGATCACCTCGGTGAAGGCGGTTCTGGCGAGCCCCAAGCCGATGCTCGGCTGGGCGGCCTTCATCGTGGCCGCGCTCGTTGTCGCGATCGTGCCCTTCTTCCTGGGGCTCCTCATCGTCCTGCCCACGCTCGGCCACGCCACCTGGCGGCTCTACCGCCGCGTGGTGGAGCCGCAGGAGGCGAAAGCCGGCTGAACCGACCGCGCCGTCCGTCTCCCGAGGTTCGCACCGACGGCGAGCCCCCTCCTTCCGTGTAGGGGAAGGAGGATCGGCGTAGCCGAGACGGATGGGCGCGCCGAAGGCACGTTCGGCGAAAGCCGAATTCGTGCAGGGCTGGACGGTGAACGTCTGGACGGCTCAGTGGAGCCCGGCTTCCGCTTCGCGGAACACGCCTTCGGCGTGCCCCATCCGTCCCGCCGCTTCACGTCGGGCCACCTTACCTACAGGGAACGAAAAGACCGCGTCGATCCTCGGCGCAAACCCACCGTGCCTGAGCGAGCCGACGGGGTCGCGACACCGTCGGCTGTTCGCGACCCTTTCCGGATAGCCCCCGCCCTCGCCCGGCCATGGCGCTTGCCCAGCGCCTGCGAAGCGGCCATCTGAAGTGGGTCGCCCGCAACGAGAGCCCCGCCATGCCCCTGCCCGCCCTCTTCCAGAACCGCCTGCGCCTGCCCGTGATCGGCGCCCCGATGTTCATCGTCTCGGGGCCGGAGCTCGTGATCGCGCAGTGCAAGGCCGGCATCGTCGGGTCTTTCCCCGCGCTGAACGCCCGCCCGCCGTCGCTGCTCGACGAGTGGATCGCACGCATCACGGAAGAGCTCGCGGCCCACGACGCCGCGCATCCGGACGCGCCGTCCGCCCCCTTCGCGGTCAACCAGATCGTGCACCGCTCCAACGACCGGCTGGAGCAGGACCTCGCGGTCTGCGCCAGGCACCGGGTGCCGATCGTCATCACCTCGCTCGGGGCGCGCGCCGACCTCAACGACGCCGTCCACGGCTGGGGCGGGATCACGCTCCACGACGTGATCAACCTGACCTTCGCCCGCAAGGCGCTCGAGAAGGGCGCCGACGGCCTCATCGCGGTGGCGGCCGGGGCCGGCGGCCATGCCGGCGGGCTCTCGCCCTTCGCGCTGATCGAGGAGATCCGCGGCTTCTTCGACGGGCCGCTGGCGCTCTCGGGCGCGATCGCCACGGGACGGGCCGTGCGCGCGGCCGAGGTGATGGGCGCGGACTTCGCCTATATCGGCTCGCCCTTCATCGCGACGCAGGAGGCGCAGGCGAGCGCGGCCTACAAGCAGATGATCGTCGAGTCCAGCGCCGACGACGTGCTCTACACCCCCTACTTCACCGGCGTGCACGGCAACTACCTGAAGCCCTCGATCCGCGCCGCCGGCATCGACCCCGACAGCCTCGCCGAGAAGGAGCGCCAGCGCATGGATTTCGGCACGGGCGGCGCCGACGCCAAGGCGTGGCGGGACATCTGGGGCGCGGGCCAGGGCATCGGCGCCGTCCACGACGTGGTTCCGGCCGCCGCGCGCGTGGCGCGGCTCGCGGCGGAATACGAGGCGGCGAAGGCGATGGAGGGGCGGATGCGGCTGCGGTGAGCCCCTCAGGCCACGCCCATCCGCTCCAGCCAGGCGAGCCCCGCGGCCGTGTCCCCCCGCGGCTTGTACTCGAGGCCGATGAGGCCCGGGTAGCCGCTCGAGGCGACAGCCTCGAAGATCGCGCGATAGGCGATCTCGCCGTCGTCGGGCTCGCCGCGGTCCGGGACCGCCGCGACCTGGACGTGGCCGATCCAGGGCAGCAGCCGGCGGAAGCGCCGGATCAGGTCCCCCTCCCCGATCTGCACGTGGTAGAAATCGAACAGGAGCTTGACGTTGGGCCGGTCGATCTCGGCGAGGATCGCGGCGAGGTCGTCGGCGCGCGAGACGAGATAGCCCGGTCGGTCGTAGGCGTTGAGCGGCTCCAGAACGAGCGTGACCCCGCTCCCGTTCGCCCGCGCAGCCGCCCAGCGCAGGTTCGCGACGTAGGTCGCGCGCGCCGCCGCCTCCTCGCCCGCCGCCGGGTGGCCGGCCATGACGTGGATCACCCGCGCGCCCAGCGCGGTGGCGTAGCCGAAGGCCTCCTCGAAATCGGCCTGGAACTCCGCCTCCCGCCCCGGCAGCGCCGCACGGCCCCAATCGCCTCCCCCGCCGGGCCGGGTGTTCAGCCCGGTGAGCGCGACGCCCGCGCCCGCGAGCCGCGCCTTCAAGGTCTCGACCGGATGCTCGTAGGGAAAATGCGTTTCGACCTTGCCGAAGCCGCAGGCCGCGGCCGCGTCGATCCGCTCCAGGAACGGCAGGTCGGGGAACAGGAGCGCGATGTTGAGGGTGAAGCGGTCGCGCGGAAAAAGCGTCTTCATCGGCGGCTCCGGAGTGCGCGGTCGCTCGGCCGCGCTCGCCTCTCCCGTATGCGCCCGGCGAGCGGCCGTGTCCATCCGCGCCCGTGATCAGCTCCGATAGGGCGGCTTGTCGTATCCGCTCGGCGAGAGGGTGAAGATCTCGCAGCCGGTCTCCGTCACGCCCACCGTGTGCTCGAACTGGGCCGAGAGCGAACGGTCGCGAGTCACCGCCGTCCAGCCGTCGCCGAGCACCTTCACGTGCGGGCGCCCGAGATTGATCATCGGCTCGATGGTGAAGATCATGCCGGGCTTCAGCGGCACGTCGTAGGCGGGCTCGACGAAGTGGAGGATGGTCGGCGCGTCGTGGAAGACGCGGCCGAGCCCGTGACCGCAGAAGTCGCGCACCACCGAGCAGCGCTCGCCCTCGGCATAGGCCTGGATCGCCGCGCCGATGGCGTTCGTCGTGGCGCCGGGCTTCACCGCTGCGATGCCGCGCATCAGCGATTCCCAGGTGATCTCGCACAGCCGCTCCGCCTTGCGCGGCGCGTCGCCGACGAAGTACATCCGGCTCGAGTCGCCGTGCCAGCCGTCGACGATCAGCGTGATGTCGATATTGACGATGTCGCCGTCGCGCAGCGGCTTGTCGTTGGGGATGCCGTGGCAGACGACGTGGTTGATCGAGGTGCAGATCGACTTCGGATAGCCGCGGTAGAACAGCGGCGCGGGATAGGCGCCGTGGTCCATCGCGAACTCGAAGGCGAGCGCGTCGAGCGCCTCGGTGGTCACGCCGGGCTTCACCTGCGCGACCATCAGGTCGAGCGCCTTCGCCGTGAGCTGGCCGGCACGCCGCATCGCCTCGAAGGCCTCCGGCCCGTGGATCGGCGGCTCCTTGTGGCCGGTGCGGCGTTCGATCTGTTGCGTATCGTCGAGCGTCATCTCGTCCCGTTCCTGGTTGCGCCGACCATAATCGTCGCGACGCGCGGCGCAAGCCCGGCGCAGGCCGGTGCGGCGCTTGCCCCGAAGCGTCGGGGATGGCAGGAAGGCCGCGCCCCGTTCGGGGCCCATACGAGGTCGAGACCCGTGACGAACGAGCCCGCGCCCTACGGCGCCTACGCCCCCGACGGCCTGGTCCGCTGGGTTCTGGATCGGACCCGCGCCGCCGGCCACGGCTGGCTGTCGAAGCGCGCGTCCTTCGCGCTGCGCCGGCTCGCCATCCGGCGGCTGAAGGGCGACCCGGTGGATATCGAGACGCTGGGCGCGAAGTTCCGGCTCTACCCCTACAACAACGTCTGCGAGAAGCGGATCCTGTTCACGCCGCAATATTTCGACGGGCGCGAGCGCGAGATCCTGGCCGAGCGCATCAAGCCGGGTTTCGTGTTCATGGACATCGGCGCCAATATCGGCGGCTACGCGCTCTTCGTCGCCGCGCTCGCCGGGCCGGAGGCGCGCATCCTGTGCGTCGAGCCGCAGCCCGACGTCTTCGACCGGCTGGTCGCCAACGTGCGGCTCAACCCCTTCGCGACGATCAAGGCGATCGATTGCGCCGTCGCGGACAAGGCGGGCGAGCTGACGCTGTTCCTCGAGCCGTCGAACTCGGGCGAGACCTCGATGAAGATCGTCGGCTCGGGCGGCGCGAGCGCCATCCGCGTGCCTGCGACGACGCTGCTGGACCTCGTGCGCGCCGAGGACTTCGAGCGCGTCGACGCGATCAAGCTCGACGTCGAGGGCGCCGAGGACGTGATCCTCGAGCCCTTCCTGCGCGAGGCGCCCCGCCACCTGTGGCCGACGCTGATGATCGTCGAGGACGGCTCGGGCCGCTGGCAGGTCGACCTGGTCAAGCTCGTCACCGAGGCGGGCTATCGAGTCGTGGAGAAGACCAAGCTGAACTACGTGTTCGAGAAGGTGGGGTGACGGGTGGCGCTCAGGCGGGGATCGCGGAGCGCACGTCGGTCCGGGAGAAATCGTCGCCGACGTAGAGCAGCGGGCAGGCCAGGCGCTGCGCGAGCTCGTAGGCGAAGGTGTCGCCGAGATTGAGCCTGGCCGGGTGGTTTCCGCGGCCGAACCGTGCGTGCGCATCGGCGGCGCGCCGCGCCGCAGCCTCGTCGAATGGCCAGATCTTCACGCCCATAGTCTCGAGGAGCGACGTCATCCGCGTGCCGATGCCGCGACCAGAGGCGACGACCATCGCCTCCACGAAGGTCGGCGCGGCCATGATGACGGGCTCCGTCTCCGACAGGACGGTCTCGCAGGCCTCCGCCTCCGCTTCCTTCAAGAGGATCGCCATCAGTGCGGACGTGTCCACGACGATCACGGCACCATCCCGGGAGCTTGGAGCGCGCCGCTGCTCACGTCGGAGCCCCGTGATCATCGTACAGGTAGTCTTGCGAGCGCGCCGCGCTGGGACCGGGCAGCGCCTCGGCAGCCGCCAGATCGGCGATGCGCCGGATGGCCGCACGGCGTTCGGCGGCGTCCTGGGGCACTCGACGTACGTCGGGAACGAGGCGAACGGCCGGCCGCCCATGACGGGTCAGGACGACTTCCTCCCCCGCTTCGGCGCGCCGCACCAGCTCGGTGAGCTGAGCCTTCGCATCCGTGACCGCGATCTCCATCGAAGCGCCTCCGTTCTGAAACACCACTTTTACTATAGACTGCACAGCGGACCAGTTCAAGCGCAGTCGATCGGAATCTCCCCCTCCACCACGATCTCCTCCGGCGTCACCCGGCAGACGTAGGCGTGGGTCTCGACGCCGGCGGCGCGGGCGCGGGCGTAGGCGGCGGCGTAGGCGGGGTCGATGTCGGCGGCCGGCGAGAAGCGCTCGGCCTCCATCTGCACCACCGTGACGAGCGCGGCGCGGGCGCCGGCGCGGACCATGGCGGAAAGCTCGTCGAGGTGGCGAGCGGAGCGCGCGGCGATGCAGTCGGGAAACTCGGCGAGGCCGTCGTCCCGCATCAGGTGGCAATTCTTGACCTCGAGGTAGAGCGGCGGCAGGCCGTCGCCGTCCAGCAGGAAGTCGACGCGGCTGCGTTCGCCGTAGGCGACTTCCGGGCGCACGCGGGAATAGGCCGCGAACGGCGCGAGCGCGCCCGCCGCCAGCGCCTCCGCCACGAGCCGGTTCGGCGTCGCCGTGTCGACCCCGACCAGCCGCGCCGCGCCGCCCCTCATCGGCGCCGCCTCGACGATCTCCCACGACCAGGCGAGCTTGCGCTTGGGGTTCGTCGAGGCCGACAGCCACACCCGCGCGCCGGGCTCCGCGAGCCCCATCATCGACCCCGGATTGGCCACATGCGCCGTCGCCTCGCTGCCGTCGGCGAAGGCGACGTCGGCGAGGAAGCGCTTGTAGCGCCGGATCAGGCGGGCTTCGACGAGGGGGGCGGGGAAACGCATGGGTGGGGTGCTAGCGCGGCGGGAAGACGAGTGCAACCATCGCAGATCAAGACAATCTAAGAGCGATTATAATATCGATCTTGAAATCTTGTCGTGTACCATGATAGCGTCCCGCGTATCGGGGGGTGAGAGAGTAGTGCCTTGACTGGGGGAGTCGACGATCTTTCGATTCCGGAACTCGTTCGGCTCGGTGTCGAGCGTGGTTATTCCGATCGGATTCCAGGACTGAAGTTGACGGGTATCGACCGTGCGGCCGTCAACGCCTCGCGCGCGTGGTTTCGGGTTCCGGAGCGCCGCTACGCCTGGGACTGGTTTCGAATCCTGAAGCGCTCCGGCACCGGGCGCTTCGATCTGGCAATGTGGTCGGGCGCGCTCCTTTGCGGGCTCGCCTACGGTCCGGAGGCGGCAGACTATGCCGCAATACACTATCTGGAAGGCTGCCCGCATAGGGACCATCCTCTGCGAGGCTATGTCCTGCCCGTCGCAGTGGCCGCAGTGGAGCTGCAGGCGGCTCTCCTACGCAAGCCTGAGATCCGCCTGCTGGAGCCCGAGATCGTGTCCCCTGGCGTGGTGTAGCTGACCCGGGGCCATGGACGATCCTGGGCGTGGCCGGATCGTTCGTCAGGGCTCCATCGCTGGCAGGCTGACGGCGGGATCATCGCTCATGCCGGCGATGGT